>Ga0265296_1000386_pt1 | contig 71522 bp, 67 predicted proteins | sample MunlanPumphouse1_FD_189073 | JGI IMG/M metagenome (GOLD analysis project Ga0265296, IMG submission 189073) | Groundwater microbial communities from a municipal landfill in Southern Ontario, Canada - Pumphouse #1 | ecosystem: Environmental > Aquatic > Deep subsurface > Groundwater | place...
CTTCCGTACATCCATCTAAGAATTTTCCCCTCAAAATGGAACTGCCAAAAGGAACAGATGAACAAACGGTTGAAATGATTATGAACTCAATAGTTGCATGTTCCGATGATGGGCGAATACCCGGCTACCCGTATCCCCTACTGGATGCACACAGGACAGTTGTTATCGACAAAACGGTGATGGAACAAATCCGACAGGATCTCATGAAAGGATTTTCATCGCACGGATTGAACAAAGAAATTTTTGACTTGCTTTTTGGTGATATTCATGATGACTTTAAACGATATTGAAAGTTCAGACAAAACAAAATTCCGATTGATCGGGAAGAGCGTGCTGTCATATCGGTTTATTGTACCTCACGATGCGAACCTGTTTGTTGGGGATATTGTGAAAATTGAGGATGCAATAAAGAAGTTTACTTTTTTTGCAAAGGTCATCGATCTGTTCCATGAGAGTAATTTTGCTGATCAGAACTGGGATACCCGTCCGTTCAGCGAACAATTCTATGGTCTTGGTGAAGATGTTTTTCTCGGAATTGAAGCTGTCCCTCTCGGATTTATTGATGATACAGGAAAATTCAGGAAACCTCGGACAGTCCCAATTAAATTTTCCGAAGTCACGATTCCGAAATCAGAAGATTTTGCATTTCTCACTAAAGTTATGGGGGATATCGAAGTAGGGGTTATGCGGACAGGTCAAGAGGACTTGAAGGATGTTCCCGTCAAGATTCACAGCAAAGTACTTCCCCAGCACATGGGAGTATTTGCCACAACGGGTATGGGTAAGTCCAACTTCATGAAAACGTTCTGTGCTTCGTGCATGAAAATGCAGCAATTTGGTCTCCTCATTGTAGACCCTCACGGTGAATACGTTAGCGGCAAGACATCTTCCACAGGCAATCCTACAAAAGGTCTTGTCCACTACACGAATGGCAAAGAAGGTCTTGCCATATTCACTATCCGGGGCGAAACCGACAGGAAGAAATATTCCATGAATCATCTCTGGCTGGATTACAATGACTTTAAAATCAGTGACCTCTCCACCCTCTATGATTTGTCTGGACCTCAACACGACATTGTTGAAGCATTCTCCCATACAGAAGGAAAGGATATCATTGAGTTTTTTCTGAATGTTGATCCCGAGATATTTCCAGTAAAAGATCCAGTTGCGGCACAAGTAGCTGAAGGGAGTCTCGCATGGAAAATTCGTAACTCTTATTCAGGACCGATTAGAGTCCTCAAGGGGCACATCGAGAACCTGGTCAATATAAACAAGCCTTTTTTCCGCTCGCTGGGCTCATCGGTGAATGAGATCATTAACAACCTTCACGCCAACCGAGTAGTTCTTATCGATATCCCTAATATGGGGGAACGAAGTGAACTCTTTGTCCTCTCGGTCATTACCCGGATGATCATGCAGAAACACCGGACGGAGGCTCAGGGATTCAACATTGATGAGCGACAGGAATCCAGCCACCAAGTATTGATTGCAATCGAGGAGGCTCAGCGGGTCCTTGCGAGCGGCGGTTCATCCACTCAGATCTTCCGTGAATGTGCTATGGAGGGCCGTAAGTTTGGGGTCGGACTCTGTGTCGTTACGCAGCAGCCTAAAAACATCGACCAGAAGGTGCTGGCCCAGATCAATACATTCGTAGTGATGGGGCTTGGCGACCGGGGCGACCGCGACATCATCATGGGGAGTGCCAAGCAGGATCTGAGTAAGATGGAGATCGAGATCCAGACCCTTGACCAGGGCGAAGCCATCATCTCGACCATCGGGATTCCGTTCCCTGTCAGCACTCGCATCCACTACTACGAGGACTATATCGCGGGCCTCAACAAGGAGCCCAAAAAGAATATCCGGGCCGGGCTTCAGACCGGGTTCTGATACCTGCGATTGATCAGAAGAGATTTAAGAAATATTTCACGTCATGAAGAGTGAAAGATGTATGAAAAAATATCAGGGCGGCACCAACCGGATCCGGGAAGTGGAGTAACGCACAGGGCCTGCTCTGTGCGGGGATGAGAAGCAATGCCACGCTGTCCGTTCTGTTCCAGCGAAGAGGTATACCCGCTCCTCAATACCCTGCGCTGCAAGCGGTGCAAGAATATCTGGAAAGAGGGCGGGGAGGACCCGTACTGGTCCGCAGCCTCCGGCTCTTCGGGCACGTCACCCGGAGCCCGGAAAAAAACCGAGCCCCTGGAGATGAGGCTGGAAAAGAAACTCGATGAATACCTCACCAGGCACAACGGGAAATTCTGTCCCGCTGCCATGACCTGGCAGGCCGGGGACATTTCCCGGGAACTGTTCAAGCGATACGTGAGGCAGTGCGTGAAAAACCGGACCCTGGCAGAAGAGAAGGACAACTACGGGCGGACCTGGTATTCCCGGAGCTGGCCATGACCCGCCTGGATGATTGCCTGGAGCCGTTAAGCCAGGGCATATGGGAAGTGGTAATACCCAAAGATGTCGTCACCGAACCCCTCGATGCCGGGTGGATCGTATCCCGGATCAATGTCCCCTCCCCCGGCACCATCGCAAGTTACCGGAAAGGCCGGTTCCATGTGCACGAGACAAGAACCGGATGGCGGGTGCACCTGGACCGGTACGACCCGAAAAAAAGCCCCCTGCTGCATCTCGTCGATGACGCTCCCCTGCTCCTCCTCATCAGCGACACGTTCATGACCCTCGTCATGAATAGCCGCAGTACAGAACATGAGACCACCGCAGAAACCTTGAGAACCCAGCGGTTCATCTGGCAGGAGCAGGTGGTTTACGGGATTCTCCTGGAACTCATCGGGCTGTTTATCCTGAACAATCCGCTTCTCGCGTTCAAACATATCTTCGAACTGGTCCTCCCGCTTGCAATCCTTGGCGTTTCGGTCATGTTCTTTGCCCGGGCATTCCGTGCCGGGCTGCCATGGGCATACAGGACCGAAGATCTCCTTTCGGGAACCGTTATCTTCTGCGCAGGGATCTTCGCGTTCCTCCTGCCCCTGAACTACTGGGTGGCAGTCACGCTTGGCATCCTTGCGGCCTGGATGATGGCAAGCTCCGGCATGCTGCTCTTCAGAGTGGCAAAAGGAAGACACGCCGTCCCCGAAGGATTTTACAGCCGGATGGCGATAGGTCTCATCTCGCTTGCCCTCACCCTGCTCCTCCTCACCAGTCCGGCGGGTGTCCTGGTACTGCTGGTTGAGATCCTCGGCATGATCACAATCCTTCTCGGAATTACGCTGATCATCAACGGGTTGCACCTCCGGGACCGGATGAGACAGGTGCCGGCCGCAGCGGACCGGTAATCGGATCGCATGCTCCCGCCGCGGGAAAGGGCGGCCCAGGCATCCCGCACATTGCAGGATCCGGGTGCAACGATTCCGGAAAAACAAATAACCGGAAAGGAATAATCCGGGAAGCTGCGATGATCCCAATAAAAAACGTCTGGCTGATGATAGTACTGCTGGCACCCGTGGCATGGAGTAATGGATGCGTTTCACAACCGGACGACTCACGACCGCATAACAAGTACATCACGGTCACCGGTTCCGATACTGATTCACTCACCCCGGAACAGAGGAACGTTGGTTCGGTTGAAAGGTATACCCCGCAATTCCTCATAACAAACCCGACAAACAGGACATTTACCAATGTCGGGGTACAGATCGACATGAACCCGTCGCTGACCTATTGCCATTCCCTGTCAAAAACTGTTGATATCCCGGTGCTGCACCGCCAGGAAAAAAGGATAGAACTGGTTTCCCTTGCCGGATACAGCAACCTCACTTGCCAGTATTCGTCTACGTACGATGTGGTGTCCGATCCGTAAACCCGCCATTCTCCCTCCCCCGGGGGCATGGCCGCCTTATGGCAATTGGGCGTTTCGTGAGGCTTTAACTGACTTCACGGACGACACGATCAAATACAAGTCCGCACCAACCCGCTGCGTACGGCAACCTGGCCCGTTCCCCCGAAACGGGGCCGGAAGGCCGGGCATTATCGAAGCACGCATTTTTATAGCGATACGCTAAAAAATGAAGTATCATCATTAACACAGGTGACTTACATGGATTTTGGAAACATGGTTGGAGAATCCTTTGGCTATGCAAAGGAAGGTCTTGTCGGAAAATGGATGAAATGGGTACTGCTCCTCATCGCAACTATTCTTCTCACGCTGCCCCTCATGGGCTATGCGCTGCGGATCCTCCGCGGCGAGAAGCCCTCCCCCGAGGTTGAGAACTGGGGAACCCTCTTCATTGACGGGATCAAGTACCTGATCATAGGCCTGATCTACGCGATCCCCCTGTTCATCATCATGTTCCTGGCGCTTGCCCCGATAGTCGTGGCAGCCATGTCCGCCGGCAGCCCCGAAGCAGCAACCGCGGCAGCAATGGCAGCACTCGGTACATTCCTTGTGGGACTCATTATCTTTTTCATCGCAGCCATTATCATCGGGTTATTTGCAAATATCGGCGTTGTCCGTTTTGCCCGGACCGGCAGCATGGGGGAGGCCTTCAACTTTGGCGCCATCCTTGCAACCATCGGGAAGATCGGCTGGATCGACTACATTGTCGCCCTGATCATTATGGGAATCATCTTCGGCATAGTCGAACTGATCTGCAACCTGATCCCCTTTGTGGGCATCGTGATTCTTTTCATCATCCTCCCGTTCCTCACGATCTTCCAGGCCCGTTATATCTGCCTGATCTACGACAGCGCCGGAACAGCATAACTCTCTTTTTTTATTTATCGCCTGCCGGCCCGGGGCAGGATTCGTACCCGGTTGAAATGTGCAGGAATACCTGCCGACCGCTCCGAAATCCTGCAACAGGGAAACCGTCCGGTTCCCGGTGCAACAAAAACCCGCACGGCATTGCTGCCCGCCGGTCCTTCTGCACGGGCAGGATACGGGGAAATCTGACCTGGGGGAGACACAAGTTCACACCGGGGTTCTGGAGGACACTCTCTTGGAACTCCAACTCCCCCCGTGAGCAAGAGAGGATCGCACTCATGCTACAGAAAAATACGCGGACAAAATAAAACGAGAATTTCAGCAGAACCGGAAAATAAAAAAAAAGGTGTTACTTTTTGGGAACCGCGTTGAACACGTTCTGGTAGATCATGTCGCTGCCGGTATTGTTGAGCCGGGCGCGTTCCTCTTTCTCCTCAACATAGGCCATAATCGGGAGTTCCATGTTGACACCCGGGGTGTGGCCGAACATCTTTTCGAGTTCAACCTGCTGGGAGTGCATGATGAGCGCATTCGGGATTTCCGCTGCACAGACTTCCTCGCACTGGCCGCAGTTCACACAGGAATCTGCAATGTGCGAGTACCGGATCAGGTGGAACATGAAGTTGACCGGCAGTTCACCCGGGGGAACCATGGACGGGTTCTTTGTCGTGCAGTCAACGCAGTAGCAGATCGGGCAGACTTCAATGCACTGGTAGCACTTGATACACCGGGAGGTCTCCGCCATGATCTTCTTCAAGCGGTCCTTGCCCTCGCCAAGTGCTTCGAAGTCGTGCTTTCGCCACTTGTCGCCAAGCTTGAACATCGCACCTTCGACTTTTCCGCGGATCTCAAGACCCTTGGGGTTGGCTGCCTCGGTTGCAAGGATGCCTTTCTTGACGGCACCGTCAAGGAGCGCTGCACCCTTCTCGGAGCAGACTTCAACGAACGTGGCCTTGCCGGCCTTGGGTCCGATAACTCCCCAGTTCCCGCAGGCAAGGTCTGCCTGCCGTGGGATCTTCATCTTGCAGCGGCGGCAGTTGCTGCGCCGGCCAAAGCCTGCCTCTTCGAGCTCGTCAACGGAGATGCCCTTGTGGCCTCCTTCGTACTCGATGATGAACTGGCCCTTGTCGATCTCTTCCTTGTGGACCTTCTCGGGATCAACGTCGTACTTTTCCCGGATCATCTTGCGGGCAACGACCGGGCTGACCGATCCACCGCAGTTAACACCGATCATGATGACGTTGTCAAGGTTGATCTGCTTGCGCTTTGCGAGTTCGTAGAACCCCATCGCGTCGCAGCCCTTGACGGTGACACCGATCTTCTTGTCCTTTGCACCGTTCATGTACTTCTTGACAAGCTTGGGCAGGAGGAGAGTCCCGCAGTGGAGCGACCCGGCAGTCTTTGCAATATCTTTTGGGTCGGTGATGATGACCGGGACGGCATCGTACAGGTCAACACCCTTTGTTACTGCAAGGACTGCATCGACCATTTTGGTTTCGAGTGCATATTTCCAGAGCGCAGATACTGCGCCACCGAGCTCGGCCTTCTTCTGGATCTCGGCATCGTTCGTCCATGCATAGAGCATATCGCCTTTCTTTGACATGGTGCTCAGGCCTCCTTGATCTTCTCAACCTGGACAGCACAGTGCTTGAGCTCCGGCATCTTGGAGAGCGGGTCGAGCGCCGTGTTGGTGAGGTCGTTGGCGCCATGGACAAAGTGCATGGGCATGTACAGTACTTTCGGGGCCACATCATCGGTTATCCGTGCAACGGCAATGGATTCGCCACGCCGGCTCGTCACCTTGATCTTCTCGTGCTGCCGGATTCCGAGCTCCTTTGCATCCAGCGTGTTGATCTGGACATAGTTTTCGGGCACTTCGCGGTGCAGGTCCGGACAGCGGTCGGTCTGGGTCCTCGTGTGGTAGTGGAAGATACAACGCCCGGTCATGAGCGTGTACGGGTACTGCGCATCCGCAACTTCTGCGGGCGGGCGGTATTCGAGGCCGAACATGGTGCCCTTGCCATCCGCTGCGGAGAATTTGCCGATGTGGAGGATCGGGGTTCCCGGGTGCTCGATGGTCGGGCAGGGCCAGTGGATGGCCTCGGGCTTCTCGATCTTCTCGTAGGTTACACCGAACTGGCCGGGGGTTACTGAGCGCATGTCGTCCCAGACATCCTTGGCGGTCTTCCAGTCAAAGCCCTTGAGGCCCATCTTCCTTCCCATCATGCCGATGATATCCCAGTCTGCCTTGGACTCGCCGGGACCGTCAACGGCTTTACGGACACGGTTGACACGGCGCTCGCCGCTCGTGAACGTGCCATCCTTCTCGGCAAAGCAGGTGCCGGGCAGGACAACGTCAGCGTACTCGCAGCTCTCGTTCCAGTAGATATCCTGTATTACAAGGAAGTCGAGTTTCTCGAAAGAGCGCCTGACATGGTTGGAGTCGGGGTAGGATACAACGGGGTTCAGTCCGAGGACGTAGAGTGCCTTGATCGGGTCGCCGCACTGGGTGATCTGCTCGGTCAGGGTGACACCGTACCAGTCGGGCAGGGAACCTTCTTTCATGAACCATGCCTTCTCCATCTTGGCGCGGTTCTCGGGAACGGCAACTGCCTGGTAGCCGGAGAAGACGTTCGGGTATGCACCCATATCGCAGGCGCCCTGCACGTTGTTCTGGCCACGGAGCGGGTTGACACCGACACCGGGGCGGCCGATATTGCCGGTGAGGAGCGCGAGGTTGCCCATCGAACGGACATTGTCGGTACCGGTTGTGAGCTCGGTGATGCCGAGACAGTAGATGATGACCGCGTTCTTTGCATTCGCATACTGGCGGGCGAACTCCTTGACGGTTTCCTGCGGAACACCGTGGATATTCGTGGCGTCAGCATACTTCTCAACCGTCTTCTTGAGGTCATCGAAGCCTTTCGTGCGCTCCTTGATGAACTCCTTGTCCTCGAGGCCTTCCTTGATGATGTAATACATCATGTTGTTGGCAAGGGCAATGTGGGTCGACGGGTTGAACCGGATCCACTTGTCGGCAAGCCGTGCTGTCGGGCTGAGACGGGGGTCGACTACGACAATCGGGATTCCCTTCTTCTTGGCCTGCATGACGCGGCGGCCGGCAAGCGGGTGGGCCTCAACTGCATTGGAACCCCACATGACGATGAAGTCGGCGTTCAGGACATCTTCGAACGGGTTGGTGGCTGCACCGGACCCGAAGGAGAGCGAGAGACCGGCAACGGAAGGTCCGTGGCAGATACGCGCACAGTTGTCTACGTTGTTGGTCTGGAATGCAACCCGTGCCCACTTCTGGAGGGCGTAGCAGTCCTCGTTGACGGTACGGCAGGAAGTATGGAAGCCGAGGGCCCGGGGGCCGTTCTTGTCGGAAATTTCCTTGAACTTCTTCGTAACCAGGTCAATAGCTTCGTCCCACGAGGCTTCCTCGAACTTGTCGCCCTTCTTGATCAAGGGTTTAGTCAGCCGTCCCGGCTTCTGGACAGATTCCCAGCAGACCGCACCCTTCGGGCAGAGCTTGCCTTCGTTGATCGGGGACCGCTTGTACGGTTCAACACCCACAAGCGTGTTTCCCTTTACCACGAGGTTCAGGCCGCAGCCCACACCGCAGTACGGACACGTTGTCGGTACATACTTAAGAGTAGTATTGATATCACTCATCGTTTCTCACCATAACTTCACAGGAGTCCCGGCCCCAATCGGCCGGAGCACCCGTGCACACACCTCTGGATTTGATCGAAGGCAAAATTGATTAAATAAGTTAAACAACTTTGCTTGATTATTAATCTCCTAAAAAATAATATATATAGATTCTGAAAAACAGGTAATAATTGGTGATTATCTGGGGGTTATCATGATGCCAGGCACGTCCCGGCAACGGGTTTTGGGCCGTAAAACAGGTCCGGACAGGCAACCGCGCGAAACCGGGCAGCTGGACCGGGGGCCATCCCGGTGAGGCTCCGCCCCCTGCCGCCCATGCTCACCGGGGTTGTCCACACCGCTCTCCAGGCCTGTGACAGGTCGGAGTACTTTACCGTAGGTTCGTGCCCGTCGTGTGGCGGGATCCTGTCGGGTTACGATTCGCGGACACGGCAGTTTGTGGTCCTGCGCGACGATGAGCAGGACCACCCGGTTACGGTAATCCTCCACCGGGCGTACTGCCGTTCCTGCGGCAGGATTTGCGTACCGGATGAGCCGTTCTATCCCGGGACCCGGGTGGGATCTCCGGTGGTGGATCTTTGCCGGGTGCTGGCCGAGACCATGTCGTGCGGGCGGGTCGCCACCCGGCTCAACCAGATGGGCATCGTGATCGACCGCTGGAGCGTGCGGTCTTATGTCAAAAAACAACTCCCGCCCGTGCGCGTGGTGACGGCGTTCGGCATGAGGATCCCGGTCACGGTTATCTCCCTGTCGGGCCTTGCCGGATCGCACATACATTCCGGCCACACCGGCGGGGAAGACGTGCTCGCAGCCTGCAATTATCCTTCCCGCAGCCTGCCGGGGCCGTGATCGCGCACAGGAGAAACGTCCGGTTCATTGTGCAGGTCCCGCATTCCGGGCAACCGGCCTCATTTCAATAGATTCTCTTCAATAGAGTCTTTTCAATAGATGTTTATCGGATAATGTGCCAACGGATCAGTATGGATTCAGGTCACGGGGAAGAATTTGAAGAAGCGCTCACGACCAGCTTGCAGGCATGCGGGGTCTCCCAGCACCTTCGCGGGGAAATTCTCCGGCTGTCGGCATTCCACACATACCCGGCACCCGGCGTCCTGATCGGGGCGTTCATGGTTGATTATGCCCTGGAACTGCTCGGGATTTCTGCGGACAACAAACTCTACGGGGTCTGCGAGACGCCCAAGTGTCTTCCTGACGCACTCCAGGTAATGGCCCACTGCACAACGGGCAACAACCGGCTCAAAGTCGTACCCATCGGGAAATTCGCCGTCACCCTGAACGGTCCCACCGATGATGACACCGCAGAGGCGGTCCGCGTGTACGTGGACCTGGAAAAACTCAAAAAATATCCCACCATCGATATCTGGTATGCCAACAGCCCGGCCTATGACAAGCACACCATGAAAGGAAAACTCCAGGACGAGATCTTCCGGGCCGGAAGAACCATCCTTTCCTCCGAAAGGGTCCGGGTCACGGTCCACAAGAAGAAAAAATGGACCTCGGTCACCTGCCCCTGCTGCGGCGAGACGGTGCCGGACTATCTCATCGAAGGGGAGCGGTGCGGGGCCTGCGGCTCCATGAAATATTACGAGCGGTTATCCTGATACGGTAATCACTCACGCTGAAGAACTCTTTTCAAAAAGGGGGGGCGGAAAAACCCGGGCCCGGGAAACCCGGGTTTTCTGGTTTTTTAAAGGATCTTTTGTATTCCGGCCGGAGTCCGGGAAATTCCGGACAACCGGCAGGCAGGTTTACGTTACCCGGCTCAGTGCGCCCGTACCCAGGTCGTAGTAGAGCCCGTGGGTCGTGACCCGTTTTTCATCCACCGCTTTCTTGAGGAGCGGGTACGTGTAGAGATGCTCCATCTGGAGCCGGACATTCTCCTGCTCGATCAGACGGTACCGCTCCTCTTTCTCAAGAACCGTTGCTGGAGGCTCGATCTTCCGGTCCACCCGGTCTTTGGCCTCGCGGGCATTGTTAAGCCAGAGCGGGATATAGGAGTCCGTGCTCTCCTTGTCAAGGGCACGGATAGCCCCGCAGTTCGAATGCCCGCAGATGACCACTTCGTTCACTTTCAGGTGAACGACCGCGTATTCCAGTACGGTTGCAAAATTCCAGTCATGGATCGGCACGATGTTGCCGATATTGCGCTGGATGAACAGTTCGCCGGCCCGGGCCTGCGTGATGTGCCCGGTCTGGAGCCGGGAATCCGAGCACCCGATCCAGAGCGTCTCCGGATGCTGGCTGCCGGCCAGTTCCTTGTAATAATCAATATTCGGGGTAAAATCCGTTTCCCGAAACCTCAGGTTCCCTAACAGGAGCTTCTCAATCATGACACACACCTCTGACAGTGTACACACACAGGCCGATAGCCGGCGCATGCGTATACTGATACTGGAAATTTGGAAGAAAGAATCTTTCGTTATGAATCTCCGTGGGGGATGGCATACCGCATGCCGGCGGGGTTCCCGGGGGGCACGATCCCGGAGATCTGGCGATCCGAATGGCGGAGCCGGCTTGCGGCCGCCCTCATGATTTATATGGGGGGAACGATAACGGCTATAGAATATCGTATCCGCCCGGTTGTCCGGGATGATCGCACATGCAAAAAACCATCAGTTCTTTCCAGTTAACGCAGCACGCGGAGGAGGTATCCCATGCCAACCATATCGGCACCTGCGGATGCTGAAGAATATAACGAGGACAAGACGCTCCTCACCCTGTATGCCCTTGCCGGCGAGGAGAGCGGCGGGTTCGTCACGTTCCGGCCCCATTTCATCAGCAGGATGGGCAGGACCCTCTTCCCGGACGGCAGGGATGCCGCACCTGTCCGGATCTACGAGGCAGTCGAGGTACGGGAACTGACGGCTGCCGAGATGGTCAGGGTGGAACGGGAACTCTGGATCCATTACCACCAGCAGAAAGCGGACAGGCAGCACGACCGGCTCTTTGCGGTGTTTGTCGGCACCCGGATCATCGGGGTTGCCCGATGCGCCAGGCACGAGGATGGCCTTGAAGTCGATGCCGTGTACGTGCTCGACGAGTACCGGCTCAGGGGGTTTGCCCGGTCCGTCATGATCCTGCTCATCGAGGAGTGCGGCAGGAACGAGACCCTGTACATGCATTCCAAGATCGAACTCATGGAGTTCTACGGGAGCCTCGGGTTTTACTCCATTCCCGAAGCGGAGCTCCCGAAGTCGATCCGGGACCGGTTCGGGTTCTGCATGGGCGACCTCAAGGGAATCAATGTCTGCCCGATGCGGCGGGAGCCGGGCACCGGGGAGCAGTCCCGGCAGCAGTCAGGCCAGGAAAAAATTCCCGCATAACGGGCCGGAACAGGCCGCATTATTATTTTTCACGGATGGAAAACCACATCCGCTCCATTATTTCCGGAGAGATACCTTACTACCGGGAAGACAGTCTCCGGATCGAAAAGCGCGATCACCGGAAAAATCCGGGAGAGAGGTTGCGGGTTTATTACCCGTGACAGGTGAAGGAGAGGAACAGACAACCGGTTATTCCTGGACAACGAACTCCCGGCTTTTCTTTTCGGTGACATCCTCAACCGTCTCCATGGCGCCGGTCAGGTTCCCGGCCGCGTCCCTCACCGGCATGGCCGTGATATGCAGCCACTTCCCGCCACGGACAAGGTCCGGAAAGAAACCGGTGTACTCGTACCGGCCTTCCGCATCCGGCACCATCGGGCGGGAGCCCGCGTACAGCTCGGCAATCTTCGCGCGGTTCCCCTCGATAACCAGATCGGCAAGGCAGGGGCGTTCACGGGAATAAAAGGCCCGCCAGTGATCGTGGGTACCGACCATCACCTCCGCTTTTATCCCGGTGAGGAGCTCAAGCGCCCGGTCCCAGAAAACCACCTTGTGGTTCCGGTCGATATAAAACTGGGGAGTGGTCGGGATATGGAAGATCGTGTGGAGAAGCCGGTCACGTTCAAGGGTAGCCCGCTCGGCCCGGATACGGTCCGTGATATCTTCGAGGAGCAGGGTGACGCCGGCAACGCCGCTTTCGAGCAGGGCGGGGATGAACCGGCCATGAAAGAAGACCTCGTCCCCGTTCCGGACCGCCCGGATCTCCTTTTTCAGGGTGGGGCCGCCGTGCAGGAGGATAAGGAGGTCGCGTTCCTCTTCTGCCGATAGGAGCGGGGCGGGCAGGGTGCTCAGCCGGGCATTGAGGATCTTTGCCCGGGGGAGACCGGTGAACCCGCAGAACGAGTCGCTTGCCTGGACAATCCGGAGATCATTGTCAAGGATGATGATGAGTTCGCCCGCGTGGTCGAGAAGGTTTCCCACCGGGACCCGGCGGGACAGGGTGTACAGCTTGGCATTTCCCACGTGCCGGAGTTCGAGCTGGCCCGAGACCGTGAGCACTTCGAGATACTTTGCAACGGAATTCCGGCTCATGGAAACCGCAGCCGAGATCTCCTTGATGCTCAGGCCCATGGTGTGCTCTTTGAGGACAGATCGGATCCGCGTTACTTCATCGTCTCCCGTGCCGTCAGCCATGTAATCTCCCGGTATGGATGATCTCATCCGCTCCTGTAGAATGGATGCCAATGCTTAATTAGAGGATAGGTGATAATATGTATTGTGCATAGTGTTTGTGCACTAGTGCACAGCATACGGGCCAGCCGGGGTATGCTCCTGTCCAATCTATGTTGATATACACACCTCTGAATCTTATCACCATAACCAGGACATCCCCGAAACCTTTTCATTACACGGAGTGTTATCATCCGATCTATAAAATCTGGCCGGTTTTTCTTCATCCCCGGACCGGATGCAACAGATTACAGCACCCTGTAGTACCAACACCCGGATGGTGACGGGCCCTACAACAGGAATCGTTCCTGCTCTTTTCACGAAATAGCTGAAGCGTAAAATACACTAAACCAATCCGGAGCCGAACCTTTTTCCGGAAGAACGGATCCCCGGCCGCACAACCGTTGCCGGCCAACCGGGAATATATCGCAGGTCCAGGGACCGGTAACGATTCTTAACCGGACCGGATTGTTATGAGGTCGTGAGTTTCAGGGCGAAATTCTGCCCGTTGAGCAGGATCTTGTGATCCCCTGCCGATGCATTCCAGCCAACGGCATAGAGGAGGAGCAGGGCATTTTCGAGTGTTACCTCGAAACGGTCGTGAGGTTTATCTTCGGGCGGCAGGGATTTTGCAAGGAACGATGAGTCTGCTGCAGAAAATTCAGTGAAATGATCCGGCAGGGCTGCCGACTCTTCCAGCAGCAGGGCCTGTTCCCGGACAATACCAAACGCCGTTACAAGAACGGGCTGAGGGGTTTCAGCTGCCGCAAGCTCCGTCATTGCCGCATCGGAAGCCTTCACGGCATCCAGGTAATCCCCCTGCGCAAAAAGGGCAAACGCCATTGCCCCATAATGCGCTGCCTCGGGCATCACACCGGGCACCCGTTCACGCACGGCTTCGCAGTATCCCAAAAGGGGCTCTTCAAGGGTCTTTTTCCCGGCGGCAATGCCGGACTCCGGCGCAGCACCGAACCGGTACTTCAGCCGCACGAGCAGGATCGTAAGGCTCGTTGCATACAGCAGTTCAAGAACGAGATTGACCGCCATATCCGAAGGTGCGACAAAGAAAATAATGGAATAGATCGGCGTTGTTAACGCAACAATATCTTTTCGTGGCCGTATCCATGCAAGGTACGCAAGCACAAAAGAACTGATGACACAACCGGTAGCGAAATACCGGGGATCGATAGTACTGCCCGCGCCGGAAAAGAACAGGGCCAGCAGGGCGCCGCCAAAGGAAAATGCGGGTACTGCCAGTTCCAGGAAGAGGATCGATGACCCTGTTTTTTGTTGTGCCTGCACTGAATCGTTACCTGACATCATTATCCTCGTTCGGCTTTTTCATCAAATTATGGGGGAAACGATCCGGGAGAATTCCCGGACACCGGCTTGTTCTCCCGGCTAGGATTTTTTTACTTTCCGTATGGATACGCAGTTGATGACCGGGTCTCCCGTAACGATATACCGGCGGATAACCTGTCCGAGCACCTCAACCACATCGTTGACCCTGATATCCTCATCGGGACTGGTGAACATCTTGACCGAGATCGCACCGGACCGGTCTGCAACAAGGAACTGGGGACGGTTCAGGAACTGGAAATGAACCCGTTCGACAACGCCCTCAACCCGCACGGGCTTCCCAATCATGCTCTCATTGATCAGCTTGACCCGGACCGTCTTCGCTTCTACCTCGTAGCGGGGAGTAAGATCTGCGTACTCGCTCCGGCTCATATAATTAAGGGCGACAGGAATTACCAGCAGCATGAAGAGACACGGGATCATCCAGATGAGGTTTGTCCGTACTTCAGGACTGAATACGGAGGCGATAATAAGAAAAATGGTGAAGAACCCAAAAACCGCAATCGAGATGATCGAGACCTTCACGTCAACGTTTCCGATCTTCATTAAATGGATTGTTTGCCGTACACCTACTTCAGTGCTGCGATTCGCGTGCGGGGATACTGATCACGACAGAACATGCACGGGAAAACACCAGGACGGATTGCCCGGAAATCCGGACCCGGATTTTCGGATGTTGTCATTTTGTCTGTGCACGTGGCTATTGCCGCAGGACATCTTTTGAGAATTGCCAGCGGGATGACAATCTGGCAGAGATGCAGGGAAATGATACCGGGGATCGTCCTGAAACACGGGATAGGGCGGACCAGATTTACCAGGTCCCCGCAAAACACCGGATCGGTTCCCGGGACCGGGTGCAGCCCGTCCACTTCAACCATTGCAGAAACGGGAAAATAACAAAAAAAGTGCCCCGGGGTTATCCGGATGAGATGAATCCGTGCGGGGCGGGGAAATAAGGCGACAATGAACCGGGTTGTAACTGCATAACACCGGTTATTGCGATAACGGATATGCTGATACCGATATCTCCGGAGTTCATAAAAAAATATGATTGGGGTGAAATATTACTTCAGTGCTGCAATCTCTTTCCTGAATGCAACCCAGTAAATGACACCAACGAAGAGTAATCCCCCGACGATATTCCCGATGGTTACCGGGATGATGTTTGCAGTCCACATGGTAACCCAGTTGATACTGGCGTTGATCTTCGTGGGGTCCGTGATGAATCCCTGCGTAAAGATACCCGCCGGGATAAAGTACATGTTTGCCACACAGTGTTCGAATCCGCTTGAAACGAAGGCCATGATCGGGAACCAGATACCAAAGAACTTACCGACCGCATCATCTGCACAGATACCGAGCAGGATAGCGAGGTTGACGAGCCAGTTGCAGGCAATAGCCTTGAGGAATGCAGACCACATGCCCATCATTCCGACATAACTGACTTTGGCTCCGGCTATACCAATCGCCCGCGTACCGAAAGCGGTGACCGTTCCTACACCGGCTGCATCGAATGAGACGAACGGACCGTATGCCATGATGTAGGCAAATACTATCGATCCGATCAGGTTGCCGATATAGACGAAGATCCACAGGTTGATGACCTGCATCCAGGTGACCTTGTGGATGAATGCTGCCATCGGGGCGAGCATAGCATCACCAGTGAAGAGCTCGGCACCCGTAAGAACGGTGATGATAAGCCCAACCGGGAACACGGCTCCCAGGATCAACTGGGAAAACCCGGCACTTGCCGTTCCGTACCGCAGTGCGACATCGGTTGCCATAATTCCTGTAGAACAGACCGTTGCAAGAGCAGCACCCATGGCGATGTACGCGCCAGACATGAATCCACGCAGGACCATGTTCCAGGCCGGCAGGCCGACCTTGTACTTACCGGCATCTCCTGCCTTTGCGGTAATTGCTACCGGCGGATGAAAAACCATTTTTTTACACACCTCTGAATGATTCACCTATACCAGGGACTTTTGATACGAATCTCGTATAGGCCAATGAAAACTTTTGTAGGTAGTTATTAATAATTTTCGAATTGCTCGCCGGCAGAATCCGATGAGGACAAAACGGATCCAAAAGCGCATGGTGACGACGACCCGGTTATGGTTTACTTTATATAAATTTTCATTTTTTCCGGTTACCTGCTGCAAAGGCCCAACCGATTTAAAGCCTTTCCGGTAACCGAAGTCTTTAAATGAAACGGCCACCGCGCATGGCAAGATAACGCAACATCTCCGACGGCCGGAGGCAGCCGCAAATCCGGGAAAAGAGAGCCGGACCGATACAAAAGAGAAAAAACAAATGAGCGGTGGTAATTTCACAATGTTCATAATCTGTAAAAGTAGGATACTTATGATCGAGTTACCAGGGATCGCCAGCCAATGAACGTTTCTGCAGTTTCGGGCCCGATATTCAAGAATCATGACTGCAAAGGTCATGCGGAATGCCATGACCGGCTCGTATCCGTACTGGAGAGCCTCCCGGCCGGCATCCCGATCCATGAACCGGTGCCGGCAACCCGGTCCCAGCTGGAGCGGGTCCATGTCCCGGGCTACCTCACGTGGCTTGAGCGGCAGTGTGTGAAGCACGTTGACTTCTGTTCCCTCAACGATTACGTTTATACCGGGGGATATTTCGAGAACAACCAGCTGGTCCCTGGTTATCTCGACCCCAACACGTACATCAACCCCTGTTCGTACGAAGTTGCAACCTATGCGGCAGGATCCGCCGTGGCAGCCGTGGAGTATGCCCTTTCAGGAGAACGGTGCTTCGCCCTCATCAGGCCCCCGGGCCACCACGCCGAGGCGGACCGGGCCATGGGATTCTGTCTTCTGAATAACGCGGCAGTAGCAGCAGCAGAGGCCCTGGAATCCGTTGACCGGGTAGCCATCGTCGACTGGGACGCCCACCACGGCAATGGCACGCAGAATATTTTCTATGCTGATAACCGCGTGTTGTACTGCTCTACCCACCAGAAAGACTTCTTCCCCCACACGGGACTTCCCGAAGAGACCGGCCGCGGCGCAGGAACAGGTTTTACCATCAACGCACCGCTCGAACGGAACTCCGGTATCGCAGACTTCACCCGCGTCTTCTCGGAGATATTTTGCCCGGCACTCCGGCGGTTCCGGCCGGAGCTTGTGATCATATCCGCAGGACAGGATACCCTTGCCGACGACCCGCTGGGATCCATGCGCCTGGATCCTGCCGATTTCGGGCTTCTCACGCAGTATACCCTGGACGCCGCAGACTGCCCGGTGGCTCTCGTCCTTGAAGGGGGATACGGGCCATCCCACCCGGCAGCAGTGAGGAGCATCTTTGATGTCCTTGGCGGCACTGCCCCGGAAGAGATCCCTGGCGGCACACCGGGAAAAGAGACACTGGAAACCATCAGCAGGTTAAAAAAAATCCACAACCTGCCGGGATGACCGGGCCGGTACGGTTTTTTTGCAGACAAAAGCGCCGGTCCGGTCCCCACCACGATCCGGGGATCAAACCGTTAAACACAAAAAGCGCAGCGCACAAAGGAGATTATGGACCAGAAGACCGCAATCCTGCTCGTTGCAGGACTGATTGTTACCGTTGTTGCTTTCGCTCTCAACATCTATGCCGGCGGTATCATCTTTGTTATCCTGGTCGCCCTTGTCATGACCCGGCTCATCATGCAGGACAGCATGTCCCTCCCGGACGTGGTGGCCGAACTCACCGATGACGCAAAAGGGATCGCCATTCGGAATTCGGGAAACGCTCCTGCACGGAAGATCCACGTGGCGCTTGTTCCTGAAAACATCGAGTTCGACCTGGACATCCTGCAACCGGACGCATCCCATGTGCATCCCATGGGGAAGATGATCGGCGACGTCAAAGTCGTAATTACCTTTGCAAACGAGAACGGCGGGGCATTCACCCGGACATACCAGTTATCGTCGACCGGTGGAGGGTATGATCCCTTAAAGCCGATGATCCCGATTTTCGGGTGGAAATAAGACGGGATCATACCGTTCAAGCCAGTTCCTTTTTTGCTCGGCAGAAACGTTCATGAACGAGAGTTCTCACCCGTACCATGAAAAAATAAAAACCCGGTATCATATGAGGATTCCCCGCTTCAGGGCCTCATCCACGCACGGAGGGGCCAGGAATTGGAGATCTGTCACTGATCCTCCGAGGACGTGCCCCACTGGCTGCCGGTTCCCGCTGCCCGTTACCGCCCGGCGTTCCGGCGCATGGGCTGGACCTCGGCACCTTCGAGATTCCCGGCAGCCCAGGTGTACCGCTCCCGGATCGTAGCGGGGAGAGCTGTTTCCAGGATCGGCTCAAACCCGAACCGGGCATAGAATCCGACAAGATGCCGGACAGCATACATGAAAAGATCATCGTTGTGGCACGCTTCGGCCAGCGCAGCCACCGCCATCCGGGAATACCCGTTCCCGCGGCAGGCTTCCGGGGTGAAGATCCCGTCCACTTCAAGCCCGTCCGGATGCCGCCGGCACCGGGCAAGGGAGACGGGCACGGTACCGGTGAAGACCGCAAAAATCCGGTCCCGGCCCGGGTCTCCTTTCGTCTCATGGTACTCTTTCCAGAGTTCATCGGCAAGACCGAACTCATCCGCCCGGAGTTCGCGGACGGTACCTGGCACCAATGCCGGCCCGGGAAATTTTTCCAATGAGAGGCGCCCCGATCCGGCACCCGGCTGCATGCTATCCATATTCCTCACGCCCCCATGCCGGTAACCCGGTAGCCTTCCGAAGGTACGAAAATCTCAAACCGTGCGCCTTTCGAATACGTCCCGGTTTCCCGGATCGTCATACTGGTGATGGAAAGGATCTCGTGGGAAAGGAACAACCCGCGCCCGAAACTATCCTCTCTCCTGATGAACAGCTGCTGCTTTAGAGCATCCGCGATGCCGGTCCCGTCATCCTCGACAAGGATTGCGCACCCGTTCGGGCGGATATGGTAGGTTATGATCACGTTCGTCACGCCCGTGGATTCCTTGAGCGCATTGTGGAGAAGGTGGTAAAATACCGTTGACAGTTGCGGGTCGGAGAATACTTCGAGCCGCTCGGTCCAGACCCTCACCGAGACCTTCCCGAAATCCAGCTGGCCCGCAGCATCAGCGATTGCCTTCTGTACGGGAATCCAAGCCGGGGGCGTAGTACCGATATCCCGGAACTCCCGGGAGATATCGATCTGGTGTTTGAGATCATTGGTCGATTCCTTGATCTCGGATATGAAGGTAATAACCCCGGGATCCTGGAATTTCATGACACCGAGCCGGAGCTTTCCGTAGAGGACGGCGAGGATCCGGGACATGTCGTGGCGGAGGATCCCCGAGAGGGTATTGAGCTGGTTTCCCGAGTTCATGAGAGCCGATTCCATCATAACCTGGTCGGAGATATCCCGGACGGATTCGATAGCGCCGGTGATATTTCCCCGGGCGTCCAGGAGAGCGGTGGCCGAGAACCGCAGGTGTGCCCCGCGATCGCCGTGAAAATGCGGAATGCTGGATTCCGACACGTAACGTCGGGATTCGCGGCGGACCGACGGGTACTTTTCCAAAATACTGCTCTCGGATTTCAGGATCAGGCCCGCAAGCATCGGGCGCCGGTCTGGATAGAATGCCAGGGAATAGGCATAATTGCCCCGGCCCAGCATCTCGGCCTTTGGTTTTCCGGTCATCTCCTCGACCGCACGGTTCCACGCGATCACGGTTCCTTCGCGGTCGATGGCAAACAGGGCGTCCGGCAGGAATTCAATGATATCCTGGAGCTGCTGCTCGGACCGGGACAGGTTCCGGGAGAGGAGGGAGACCACGCCACCCACGATAATGAGGATTGCCATGCGGGAGAGGGTTACGAAATCAAACAGCGGGGCAGGGGGAACAAGCAGAGAGACCAGTGCGCCATAGAGCGCCGTAATTACCACGGCAAACAGGAGACCCCGCCGGGGGTACCAGTAACCGGCAAGGATGACAGGGAAGTACAGGAAATGGGATAACACGACCGTGAATCCCGCGAGCATCCCGAACAGGTTTATCCCGAGCGTGATCACGGCCGCAGCAGCGATGATGAGGATGCGGTTGCGGTGGGTGGGATCGCCGTTAGGAGATAATCCGGAAATAGTCATGCTGCGATAAATCCTGCACACTTTTTTCGCTGTTCACGTGCAAAAAGATTCCCCCGTCGACCATTCTTCAAAAACGAGTAACCTCAGGAAAATACCGGCGGGACGGATGCAGGAGTGAGGCTGCAACCTGGAGGGAACGGGAACCGGGCTCCCTAAGGGACTGCCCGGTATTCCCGCAAACGGACACGTCACGGGGGCAGGGTGCCGGCCGTGCGGAGGGTGCCGGCCGGACACCGGAGTTCGAACCGTGCCCCGGATCCGATAGATCCGGTCTCACGGATAACAATCGACGTGATAGCCAGGATCTCGCGGGACAAAAAGAGGCCGAGGCCGGTGTCCATGCCGTACTCGTAGCTGAAGATCCGCTCTTTTTTATTGGGAGGGATGCCTGACCCGTCATCCTCGCAGAGGATGATTGTATCCGTCCCCTCCACCCGCAGACTGAACCGGACAAGGGTAATTTTTCCCCCGTACTTGACCGCATTTTCGATAAGGTTGCAGAAGACTTTCCCGATCAGGGGGTCGGCATAGATCCCGGTCCCGGGGGAGATCTCGTTGATAATTGCAACCCGGTCATGGGACATGTTCTTTCCCGCAGTATCGATGAGCGTGAAAAGATCCTGCCACTGGGGGGACTTGACCCCGACTTTCTGGTAATCTTCCGTGAACCGGACCGAGTTCAGGGTCTGGGTCGTGATCAGTGCGGCAGCCCGGACCTGTTCCCAGGCATTGGCCGGATCCCCGGTGCTCCGGGAAAGGGCAGATTCGAGAAACTCGTGCTGGTTGTTGAGCTGGTTGATCACATCGTGGCGGGTGATGCTTGCCATCAGGTTGAGTTTCTTATTGGCCTCGTCGAGCGCTTTTTCCACTCTCCGGCGTTCAGTATTCTCCTGTTCGAGCCGGGAGTTGGATCGTTTGAGATCGGCAATCGCCTGCTGGATCTGCTCGTTGACCGCATTGAGCCGCTCCCGCGCCTCTTCGAGCTCCACATTTTTCCGGACCGCCACTTCGTACGTTGAGAGGAGGATGCTTAAGATCTGGAGCCTGCTCGCGGGGATCGTATGGGTCTTGCTGAAGAGGGTGATCTTCAGCGGCTGGGCGGGACCATCCGGGTCCGGCTGTTTCATATTTTTGAGAATGCTGCAAATCCGCAACTGGACATATTCCGGGTCAAACGGTTTGATGATGAAATCGTCCGCCCCGGCTTCCAGGCCCTTGATCACGTCAACCGGATCGAAGAGCTGGGTGACAAGGATTACCGGGATTGCGGCAGTCTCCGGGTTATGCTTGATTCGGGAACAGAGCTCGTACCCATCCATCTCCGGCATCACGATATCAGAGAGGATGATGGACGGACGGTCCTTTGCAACCTGCGAGAGGGCTTCTGCGCCATTGTCGGCAAGCGTGACGCGGTATCCCTCGTTCTCAAGAATATGCCGCAAGTATTCGGCCTGTGTCCGGCTGTCCTCGACAAGCAGGATCGTTATCGTTCGGTTGGTGGGGTTTTCCATTCAAGCATCTCCCAAAGGTTGCCGGCCGGGTTGCCGGGTTTTTGCTACCAGGTCCTTAACAATAGTTTGCAGCTCATTCTTTTCAAACCCACTCTTCACCACATAGGCATCGGCCCCGACCGCGATCCCGTGCTTCTCGTCCTCCGGGGAGTCGAGCGAAGTCACGAGGACTACCGGGATGGAGGAGAGCCGGCTGTCGGAGCGGATCTTTTCCGTTAAGGTAAAGCCGCTCATCCGGGGCATATCGACATCGGAAACCACCAGGTCGAAGTATTGCTCTTTTAAAAACCCAAGTGCCTGAATGCCATCCGTTGCCGTAACGACCTTGAAACCCTCATGTTCCAGGACCATCTGGAGGAACGTGCGCGAGGTTACGGAATCTTCAACAACCAGGATCCGCGATGCACCGGGATCGGCATACGCGACCGTGGCGGGAGATCCGGTTGTTTTAAGAGCCTCCTGGATCAGGTCGGGCGTATCGAGGACAAGAGCTATCGTCCCGTTGCCAAGGATCGCGGCGCCGGCGATCCGTTTCACCCGGCGGAGCTGGCTACCCAAAGGCCGTACAACGATCTCCTGGACCCGGACAACTTCGTCAACAATGCAGGCAACCTGGCCGGCACCATACGCGATGATGACAACGGGAACCGGCAGATCCCCGCCGCGTGTAATTCCCGGATGGGGAATGGAGAGGATCCTGGAGAGATGGACCACGTCTATCATCTCATCCTGGAACGGCAGCACGGGCCGGTTTCCCACGGTGACAATCGCATCCGCCCGGATGCGGAGGACCTGACGGACCTGCTGCATGGGAAGGACATACACCCGGTTTCCCGAGCGGACCACCACGCCGCGGAAGGTCACGAGCCTGACCGGGACGCGCAGGACAATGCTCGTTCCTTTCCCGATCCCGGACGAGACCGTGACATCTCCCCCGAGCCGGGTAACGGTGTCCTCGACAATGGCAAGGCCAAGACCCCGGCCGGAAATTTCCGTTACGTTCTGGCTTGTCGAGAAACCGGAGCGGAAGATCAGCCAGATCGCCTCGGCATCCGTGAGCCGGGCTTCTTCCCGGGGGGTGATGAGCCCGGTCCGGACAGCGTTTTTCCGGATCAGGCTGCCATCGATACCGGCACCGTCATCGCTCACTTCAATACCCACTTTGCCTCCCGAAACGGGAAAGACCTTGATCTGCACCCTGCCTCGGATGGGTTTGTCAGCGGCCGACCGGATATCCGGCCATTCGATCCCGTGATCGATGCCATTGTAGACCAGGTGCATAAGCGGATCCTTGAGGGCATCGAGAATCCGCCGGTCCACTTCGATCTCCCCGCCTTCGGTTACCAGTTCGACCTGCTTACCGGTACTCCGGGAATATTCCCGGACCAGTCCATGGAATGAGGTGAGTATGCTGGATACCGGCAGCAGGACGGCATCGTGGATCAGGTCCGAGATCTCCGAGGTGCTGGTCTCCAGCGCCGCCCGGTCCCGGTCGGTGGCCCGGATATGCGCTGCCAGGTCGTGCTGGAGATGCGTGACGAACTCGCGGTCGTAGTCCAGGAATTCAACCAGCCGCTGGAGGGGGGGCAGGAGATCGGGCGGGATGCTGGTCCTGCGGATGCCGGAGGTGGTCTCGCGGACCAGGTACAGGTCGGAGGATACGAGCGTGTGGTTCCATCTCCAGAGCGAGAACCGGCCCATCATCTCTTCGAGCTCCCGCATCCGTTGCGTGATGAAGAGCCGGGTGGTAAGAAGATCGTCCGAGCCGGCAATGAGCCGGTCGAGCTTGTGGGAAGCGATCCGGACCGTTCCGCTGTCAACCCCCGACCGGGGGGGAATAGCCACCGGGACCGGGGCCGGGATGGGTTCAGGCCCGGAAATCTTGCCCGGCGGAATGCCGGGAGAGGGCTTTGGACCCGCAGGGATCTGCCCGGCAGGGTTATCCAGGAGCCGGCCCGGGGTTCCGGTCACCAGGGACGCCCCGGCAGCCGGGGATGCCGGACCAGGAACGGGTTCCTGTCCCGGGCTCCCGGTCTTCCGGCTCTCGGTTCCCGTGAGGGCGCGGAGCGATGAAACGATCCCCACCGGGGATACTTCGGGGGGAGCTGCTCCTGAAAGGAGGGCCTGGAGAACTTTTATCGCCACGAAAAAGAGATCGAACGCTTCCGCATCCGGCACAAACATCCCTTTTTTCATCCGGGAAAAGACATTCTCCAGGTTCTGGCAGACAGATTCGATCTCTTTCTGGCTGACAGCCCGGGCTGCGCCTTTCAGGCTGTGGGTTGTCCGGTAGATGCGTTCGATGAGCCCGGGGTCCGCAGCCGGGCCGGCCCGCTCCAGCTCCAGGAGCAGGGCCCCCATTGCGCCGAGATGTTCTTCGGCTTCATCGCGGAAGGTGGCAAGAAGCCGTTTCTGGAACTCAGCATCCGGATCTGTCATGGGAGGCAACGTTACACATGGTACTGTACCGTGAGTTTCTTTAACCGGAGGCCCAGTTCATGCAGGTCTTCTGCGGTCTTCTCAGCCTGCCTGGTGATCTCCAGATTCTTCTGCGCTGCATCGCGGATCTTTTCCATGGCAAGCGAGATCTGGTCCATGCCGGCAGCCTGCTCGTGGATGGAGGACGCGATCTCGATGGCCTGGCGGGAGGATTCCGCCGTGGACCGCGTGAGAACTTCGATTGCTTCCCGTGCATCGCTTGTCAGCCTAACCGCGTCTGCCACGGAACTGGTCCCGCGCTCGGTCGAGATCACGGTGGAGGAGACGCCCCGCTGGATATCGGTGAGGATCGTCCGGATATTGGCGGTTGCCTGCTTGGACTGCTCGGCAAGGTTGTGGATCTCGTGGGCGACCACGGCGAAACCTTTCCCGAACTCGCCAGCTTTCGCCGCTTCAATTGACGCGTTCACCGCAAGCAGGTTGGACTGCTCGGAGATGTCGGTGACCGTTGCGATGATCTCCCCGATGGCCTGGCTCTGCTCGGAGAGCTTGATAACGTTCATGCCGATCATATCCATCTGGCGCTGGATATGGTTCATACCGTCGAGGATCTCCTGCACGGATTTCTGGCCGTCAACGGAATCGTTGAGGGCGTTGACCGCTTTTTCTGAAACCTCTTTGGTCTTCTGGTTGATGAGATCGGTCTTGGTCCGGACGCTCTCGACCGTGTCGGACGACTCGTTCACGGTTGTCGCGGTCTGGGAACTGGCGGTCGACAGCTGGGTGGTGATCGCCAGGATCTCGCTCGACGCTGAGGAGAGGACCGAGATTCCTTCATAGAGCTCCTCGTTGATCAGCTTCATCATGCGCTGGAGCTCGATCCCGATGGTGTTGAGGGCGTCGCGGTATGCGACAAACTCGCCGGCAACCGGTATCTTCTCATCGAACCGTGCCGTCAGGTCGCCCGAGGCATAGAACCTGGCCAGGCGCATGGCCTCATTCACCGGTTCCGTGATGGTTTCGAGCGTCTTGTTGAAACCGGCAATGATCATCCGGTACCCGCCGCGGAACGCGGTCTCGTCGCCCCGCACGGACAGGTCGCCTGCCCGGGCGGCATCGGTGAGCTTGATCGTCTCCTTGTGGAGGTGGTCCAGGGAATCGACCATCATCTTAAGGGCGGGGCGGATCTCGTCCTGTTCATCCACCGGCTCGGAGAACCGTTCAATGTATTCGCCGTTTGCGATCTTCCTGATGCCCCCGACAACATTGGTCTGGAGATCGTCGGCGAATTCATCCATGGTCGCGGACATGACACCAATCTCGTCCTTGCGCCGGTTATTGAGCCGGGCGGAGAGGTGGCCGTTCCTGAGCTCCTTGATCATCACGACCACCCGCTGGAGGGGCACGGATATGGACCGGCCAAAGAGGACGGCAACGACTATGCCGATTGCCATCGACCCGAAGACAAGGGCAAAGATCGTGTTACGGATGGTGTCGATCGGTGCGGTGAAGTCAGAGAGCTCCGCACGCGAGACTATGTACCAGTCGAGTGGCTCGTAATACGTGTACGCGTCGAGAACCTTTGTCCCGTTCACTTCGTGGGGAACGGCCCCTTCCTTGTTCCGGAACATCTCCTTGACGTAATCCTTGTCAGCCCAGTTCTGCCCTTCGAGATTCGGGTGGACAAGCACATTGCCTGCGCTGTCAATCACGTACATGTACCCGTGCGTGCCGACAACGGTTTCCCGGATACTTTTTTTCACGACATCGAGGGTCTGCCCTTCCGTTGTGCCGACAAAGAGAACCCCGATAACTTTCCCATTGGGATCCCGGATCGGTTCATACGCAGTGACATAGTTTTTCCCGAACAGGTCGCGGCGCCCGTAGTAGGTCTCGCCTTTCTTCACGGCAACTTCGTACACATTATCCGTGAGGGGAGTGCCGACAGCCCGCTTCCCATAGGAGTCAAGGACATTGGTGGATATCCGGGCCGCATACGTATCATTGTAAACCTGGAAGACGGTTGCCGCACCGCCCACCAGGGACTGGACCTTGTCAACGATCTCAAAGTTGCCGTTGACAATATACTGGTTGCCTTTGCTGTCGACAAGGGTCATCTGGTCGTTGATGATCTGCGGGGTTCCTTTCCCGTAGAAATTCTGTTTTGCCACGTTGAGATCGCTGTTGACCTTGTTCCGCGTGAGCTTGTACACATCGTTGGTCCAGCCTTTCATGTCCTGGACCTGGGTTTCGAGAAGAGTCTGGATCTGCTCGTTGATCACCGTGCTCGAACTGGAATAGGCAACAAGGCCGAGCAGCAGTGTCGGGATGATGGCGAGAAACAGGCAGATTACCAGGATCTTGGTCCCGACTTTCAGGTTGGAGAAGAACTCGAACATTTCCTGACTCCTTTATGGTACCGGTGGGTTCCGCTGATTGAATACACTGACGGCATGTCGGATAAATATAATGATTCGGTTCTCGGCCGGGACCGAACGGATCGTTCATGTAGAGTACGGGTGATTTTTCCGGCAAGAGAATGAATGATTGATTCTGGTGAAAATACCGGAATTGTTCTTCTGGGGGCCTGCCGGAAAATCCTGGTGCAGGCAATCTGCCCGGCCCGGCACCGGCCCGGGGCCGGGAGATCGGGATCGCGACGCGAGGATGCACACGATTTCGGGGCGAGGCACCGGGACCGGTGCCGGGCCGGGAGGCGAGAGGCACAATGCCCGGCCGATGAAGATCGATGGGACACCGGTGATCGCGAGGTGGGCCGGGCACGGGCAGCAACCGGGGGCTCCGGAACAGATCCTGCCGGTTCTCCGGGCAATCACCAGTCCAGAAAAAAATCCCGCCCTGTATCCAAAAGGGTCTGTATTGACCGTTTTTTGAGCCTGGAATGCCCCCCATCCGGGCAAAATAACACGTTTGCGGGAGTATTTCAGAACCGGTGCGCTGTAATTCGCGAAAAAACGCGACCCTCAAAAAACCGACCCTTCAAATTGGGCTTATTTTGCCAAACGGGGCATTTTACGAGGAGTTGGTTTTCCAGCACCGTTGAGCCCCCGGCCTTTGCCGGAGCAGGCCCGGACGGGCACATCCTCGTCGGAGAATGGGGATCTCCGACGTGAAACGATCATCCGGACACCCTGTATGTGAAAAAACTCCAGGAGTTTTGCATCGAACAGGGGGTCGGCGGATCCAAATCCGGGGCCGTATCGGGCCCCGTTCCGGAAAAATGATGAATCGGGGCTCGCAGGAGGCCCGGATTGGGATCGCTCTGAACGCTGAAAAATGAAGGGTCGGGAAGGGGGGTTAGGACGGGGCTGCGGTGTGAAACGCAGGGCGGATTTTTCCGGAAAGAAAAGAAAATTTTCCGTGAAAACGGTTTGGGAAAAAAATGCCAACGCGAAGAAAATAATTTTTGGAAAAAATCCGGTACAGTTTTTCCAGCACAAACGGTTTCAGAAAAAAAATTTTCCGGATTTTGTTTTGATCGTTTGCAATTTTAAATCATGACACGGATCGCGTCAGCAGTCTGTTTTGAAAAATCCGGGGAAAAAATTTCAAAAAAATTCCCACGCAAAGAAAATTATTGTAAAAAAATGCCGGGAAGAGTTGCCGCACAAACGAGTCCGATACAAAATTTTTCGCTGGGATCATGTTGCAATTTCAAATCATGAAACGGATCGCGTTAGAGCATTTTGTTCTGGAGAACGGCGGTGATTGGATGTTCGCACCCGGATCGTGAAAATATGCGCCGGTCAGGAAAAAACCCGGCCGGCCGACAGACTTCCCGTGAGCGGCGCTGTAATTCCTGCAATGGGCCGCATGAAATACAGGTACAAATTGATCTCAGGAATCTTCGATAACCATCTTGGGATCGGCAAAGAGAGCCGCCGCGTCAAGCACGGTCAGCTGCCCTTCCGCCACGCCCTTGACGTACCGGCTCCGGGCCGGCTCGGGCTGTACGATGTTCCCGAGCTCGATGATACCGATCCCCGTAATCTGGTCGGCAAGGATCCCAAACGACAACGACTTGTCCGTAACCACGATAACGCGGTTCAAATCGGTCAGGCCCTTCTGGGGAATGGAGAGCAGGACGCGGAGGTCCACAAGGGAGATTATCTCACCCCGCACAACGCAGATCCCGGAAATATAATCCGGTGTCCCGGGAACCGGTGTAATCTCACCGGTAAGGATGACTTCCCGGATATACTGCATTTCCAGGGCATATTCGCGGTACGCGAGCCGGAATTTGAGAACCTCGGCAACCGCAGCCTCGGACAGGGTAGTTTTTGGGCGTGCTATCTTTTTTGCCCGCTCCGTAAGGAGGAGATCGATCCGGGCAATGTCAGTAACCGGTCCTTCCGGTTCTTCCGGTTCGTTCGGATCCGACCCGGAAGATTCGGCCCCCGGATGCGGGACCGCAAAAACCCGGCTGAGCAGGAGGGAGAGATCGTGAATGAGGAGCAGGCCGTCAGGCATTCTCCGGAGACCGGGAGTTCCCGGATCAGGGAGTTCCGGGATCTCCTGGGCTTCAAGGGGATACGGACCTTCCTCGATACCCGACATGGCATCCACCCAGAGTGCAACACCGCCGCTTCCGGCAGGGGCGATGATCAGCATGTCAGTAAGACGGGGATGCGATGCCGCAAGCCCAAGCACGGACCGCATCGATATAACCGGCAGGATCGTCCCGTGAAGGTTGATCGTCCCGGCTTCCCACGGGCGGCCCGTGGTTTTCGGGGCCGGCTTAACCATCATGATCACCCGCAACGTGTCGGCAAGCGGAATGGCACAGCGGATCTCCCCAACGGAAAATAACAGCAACTGGACCAGGAAAATCCCCCGTGATCCTGCATTGGTGCTGATGGAATAAAAATGGTAAGGAGTTGCTGGTAATCCGGGATCCGGGAATGCCGCACACCGCCCGGGCAATAGACGGGTCCGGATAACTGCTAAAAAAGAAAAAAAGATTAGTGCCCCTTGAAGGGGTTGAAGACGTTCTCGTAGATCAGGTCGCTGCCGGTGTTGTGGAGCCGGCCGCGCTCGACACTCTCTTCAGCATACGCCATGAGCGGGAGTTCCATGTCAACACCCGGGGTGTGGCCGAACATCTTCTCGAGTTCGACCTGCTGGGCGTGCATGAACATCGCGTTCGGGATCTCCGACGGGCAGAGTTCCTGGCACTGGCCGCAGTTCACGCAGGAATCTGCAATGTGGGCGAAGCGGATGAGGTGGAACATGAAGTTCGGGGGGACTTCGCCGGGCGTGACAAAGGACGGGTTCTTGGTGGTGCAGTCAACGCAGTAGCAGATCGGGCAGGCACTGATGCACGAGTAGCACTTGATGCACCGGGATGTCTCCGCCATGATCTTCTTCAAGCGGTCCTTGCCCTCGCCAAGTGCTTCGAAGTCGTGCTTGCGCCACTTCTCGCCGAGCTTGAGCATGGCACCTTCAACCTTGCCGCGGATCTCAAGACCCTTGGGGTTGGCTGCCTCGGTGGCGAGGACGCCGGACTTTACGGCACCGTCAAGAAGCTTTGCACCTTTCTCAGAGCAGACTTCAACGAAGGTGGCTTTTCCGGCCTTCTCGCCAATAACTCCCCAGTTCCCGCAGGCAAGGTCTGCCTGGCGGGGGACTTTCATCTTGCAGCGGCGGCAGTTGCTGCGCCGGCCGTAACCGGCCTCTTCGAGCTCGTCGACCGAGATACCCTTGTGGCCGCCTTCGTACTCGATGATGAACTGGCCCTTGTCGATCTCTTCCTTGTGGACCATGTCCGGGTCAACGCCGTACTTGTCGGCAATCATCTTACGGGCGAGGACCGGGCTGACCGACCCTCCGCAGTTGACACCGATCATGATGATGTTGTCGAGGTTGATCTGCTTTCTCTTGGCGAGCTCGTAGAAGGCCATCGCGTCGCAGCCTTTGACCGTGACACCGATCTTCATGGTGGCTGCGCCATCGAAGTACTTCTTGATGAGCTTGGGGAGGAGCAGGGTACCGCAGTGGAGCGACCCGGCAGTGTTTGCGAGTTCTGCCGAGTTCTTGACGAGCGTCGGCTTTGCATCGTAGAGATCCTTTCCCTTGGAGATGACGAGCACTGCATCGACAACCTTTGCGTCCAGTGCGTGTTTCCAGAGTGCGGTGACGGCACCACCGAGTTCTGCCTTCTTCTTGATATCTGCGTCAGTGGTCCATGCGTAGAGCATGTCGCCTTTCTTTGCCATGTTACTGCACCTCCGTCTTTTCGAGTTTAACCGTGGCAGCCGCAAACGTGAGCGGGAACGAAACAACGCCCGGCTTGATTGCGGTGGTCACGTCTGCTACAAGGTTTGCCGAGCCGGCTTTTCCGGATACCTTTACCGTTGAGCCTGCATGGATGCCGAGCTTCTTGGCATCTTCCCTGTTGATGACAACTTTTGCTTCCGGCCATTCGCGGACAATGGACGGTGTGTTCAGGGACAGGGTTCCCATAGGCCACTGGGGTGCGACCGCGTAGGGGAATTCTGCGCTGACTGCTTCGGGGGCATTGAATGCGAACGTTGCGAACGCTGCCTTGCCGTCGGCAGTGCCGAACTTGTCGGCAAAGAGGACTGCCGTGCCGAACTTTCCACCGGCTGCGGGCCACTGAACGGCTTCGGGCTGTTCAAGCTTTGCATAGGTAATACCGGCATAGTGCGGAACGTGTTTTGCAATGTCGGAGAAGACTTCTTCTGCGCTCTTGAACGCGAAGTCCTTCTCGGCTCCGAGTGCTTTTGCAACTTCGCAGATGATCTGCCAGTCTGCTTTTGCGGATCCGATGGGCTCGACTGCCTTTCTTACGCGCTGGACGCGGCGTTCGCTGTTGGTGACAGTCCCGTCGCGCTCTGCAAAGGAGGCGGACGGCAGGACAACGTTTGCCTTTGCCGCGGTCTCGGTCATGAACATGTCCTGGACAACCAGGAAGCCGAGCTTGCCGAGGGCTTCGACTGCCTTCGCGCCACCGGCTGCAACGTTCTCGCCCATGACGTACATGGTCTTGATCTTGCCTGCATTGATGGCGTCGATCATCTGGGGGAGGTTCTGGCCGTTTGCGCCCGGAACGCAGCCCATGTCCATGGCACCCTGGCCATTGCTCTTGCCACGGAGGAGGTTGATGCCGGATCCTGCCTTGCCGACATTGCCGGTGATGAGCTGGATGTCGATGCATGCCTTGGCCATCTCGGCGCTGCTGGCACCTGCGGAGGTGATGACAGCGGCGGGTGCTGCGGCATAGATCTCGGCTGCTTTTGCAACGGTCTCGGGTGCAACGCCGCAGATCTTGGCAACCTGGTCGGGAGTGTATGAGGCTACCGCGCTCTTGACTTTCTCGAAGTCTTTTGTCTTCTTTGCAATGAAGTCCTTGTTCTCCTTGCCTGCCTTGATGATGGCATTCATGAGGCCCATGAGGAGCGCAACTTCGGTACCGGGGTTGCAGGCAACGTGGAGGTCGGCAATCCGGGCGGTTGCGGTGGTGCGGGCGTCAAGGACGATGACCTTTGCCCCGTTCTTCTGGGCAAGGATGATCCGGCGTCCGGCCAGCGGGTTCTCTTCGAGCGGGTTCGATCCCACGACAAGGATTGCCTTGGCATCGCTGATGTCCGCAACCGAGTTGGTCATGGCACCGGTGCCGAGTGCATCGGCAACGCTTTTTACCACTGCGCCATTGCAGCGGCGGCCGCAGTAGTCGATGCTCGCGGTCTTGACAACATTGGCTGCAAGGTTGCGGAAGACGTAGTTGTCCTCGTTGCAGACCCGGCCGGATGCGACAAACGCAACCTCATCGCCTTTTGCGCCCTTGAGGTGGCTGGCGATCTCCTTGTAGGCGTCTTCCCAGCTGGCTTCGGCAAACTTGCCATCTTTCTTAATGAGCGGGGCAGTAATCCGGGTCGGGCTGTTGACAAACTCGAACGACTTGTTCCCGCGGATACAGACCTTGCCTTCGTTGACCGGGTTGCGGTGCCAGGGCGAGATGCCCATGACCCTGCCGTCCTTGACGACCAGGTTGATACCGCAGCCGTTGCCACAGTAGGGGCAGGTGCTTGGTACGTATGTGAAGTCCATGATTTATCCTCGAACAAACATAGTTGGAAAAAAGTTGGTATTAAAGGGGGAGGGTTTATTCCCGGTTTTTGATGATTATAAGTGGGTATTTATAGGGCCGTTTATAAACAGGTATCCGGACAAATCCCAAACGCGCAGCAGTAGTGCACAGCACAGGTTGTTTCCCGGACGTGATCAAGACCCATGCGACCGCCCCGCATTCCCCCCATGATAACCGGTATCGTCCAGACAGCAGTCTGTGCATTTGACGGCGCAGAATTCATGAAGCGGGAAACGTGCCCGTTCTGCGGCGGCCCGGTCCAGGGTTACGACACCCGGGAGAAAAAGTTCGCCGTACTGCTGGAGGAGGACCGTGAACGCACCATCACGGTCCGGGTCAGGCGCTTCACCTGCCGTTCCTGCAAACGTCTTTGCAATGCCGACGAACCATTCTACCCGGATACCCGGATCGGTTCGCCCATAATCGATCTCTATACCACGCTCTCGGCAACGATGCCGCACAGCCGGGCGGCCCGCGTCATCGATGCCATGGGAATCCGAATCGACCGCACCAGCTGGAGGAATTACCAGGACCGGGCAATGCCCGAGATCCCGGCAACCGAGATGTTCGGGATGCGGCTCCCACGGTCAGTCCTTTCCCTCTCCACGCTCGCTGCCCGGATCCCGGAGGGGGGTTGCATCATGGGGGCAGAAGCGCTCGCTGCCTGTGGTTTCCCATCCGCATACCGGGCAACGCAGGATCTTTTTCTCCCTGCGCAGGAACGGGATGACCGGAATTATGAGGAAGAGAAAGAAGAACGGCAGGCCGATCCTCCATAGCGCAACTGTCAGCGCAACCGAACCTGCAAGCAGGATGAGACTGAGTTTCCACGACTCCATAAAAAATCCCCTCACGTCCCGGGATTCGCAGCACTGTAGTTTCCCGATTGGGCCAGTTCCCGCACGGCAAATGCCGGTAATGCATCTGCCACGGGACCAAGCTCCTGCATGAGATCGATCCCGCCAAGTTCCCGGGCAAAGAGTGGGGCCCCGATCCCGGCCACGATGATCCGGCCTGCCCCGGATTCCCCTGCAACCCTGCGAACGCCATCGCAGATCAGGTCTCTCTGGCAATCCCAAAATTGTGCGGCAACCTGCACTGCCCCCTCTTCCCCGATCTCTTCGAGATCGGCGCAGACCACCCGGGCAAGCCGGCGAAGGGACGCCTCCCGGGTCTTCTCCTTCCGGTCGGGCGTGTCGCAGGTATACAGGGACGGGCCGATATTCCCGAGCACGAGATGGGCATCGGCGCTGGTAGCAAAATATTCCGTGCTGACCGGTGTCGGGACGCCGCCGAGATCGACTGCACGGAGAAGGGTCGCGATATTGGTTCGGAGCATGCCGGTATAGATAAGGTAGCCGGCCTGGAGTCGCAAAAGATCGGTGAGGCCCGGCAACCGGTCGAAGCGGCCGAGCGGGATGATATCCGCAGTCGTGCTGCCGATGTCGAGCAGGACGGCATCCGGGTATTTCGCCCGGAGATAATCGGCCGATGCCAGCCAGTTGGCCGCTGCCAGTTGCGGGACGGCCCGGTCATGGAACCGGGCATCCATACCATAAAACCGGGCATGTGGAAATGCTTTCCTGACCGCATCGACAATGAAGGAGATGCCCTCCATCTTGCCGGTGAAGCAGTCTGCCAGTTCCCCGCTCATCACGACCGCAGCAGGATCGGCCCGGTCCCGCACGTACGGCTCCAGCAGGCCCGCGATGGGCGCGTTCTCCCAGAGCGGGCAGTAGTGGATATGGACACCGTCCCTGTCCACGACTTTCAGGTTCGCCCCGCCGACATCGATCCCGATCATAGCTTTGTTACCGTTCCCCGGGTGTCGAACCGGACATGACCTTCGAGATGGACGGTTGCCGGGCCTTCCCCCTTCGAGGCCGCCACCAGGAGATCCGCAATCTCCTCCTTCAGGCAGGATGCGATGCCAACCAGGCTCGTTGTTATCCGGGGATTGACATCCACGACATAGACCTTGTCGGCAACCACAACGTCAACACCGCAATATCCCTGGCAACCGAGCACTTCAACAGCCTTGCGGGCGGTATCAACGATCTCCGCCTCCCGGGCCGGGTGGACCGGGGTCTCGCCGCCAAGGTAGTGAACCGACCCGTCCTTATTGATCTCCATCTCCTGCCGGTTCACCGCAAGGATGACCGGGGGATTGCCCTTGAAATAGAGACAGGCATCCCCGATGACCCGGTTCGGGATGATACTCACGGAGAAGGACTCGCCATCGATAAACTGTTCGGCAAACTCGCCCTCGCCGGGATTGCCGTCCGCGATCCGGACACCCTGCGACCCGCAGCCTTTCACCGGCTTTATCACCCGTTTCCCGGCTCCCGCTTCACCGGGAACCGGAATGCCGTGCCCGGCAAGGATCCGACTGGTCTGCACCTTGTTCGCACAGAGCGCGATAGTCATGAACCCACAGCCAAGGTTGTGCGTGTGCTGTTCGAGGATCATCGTGAACCGGGAGAGAAGGTGATCGGGCGCAATCACAAGACCCATGTCGCACGCGGGCGCGAGCCGCCCGATCTCCGTGGCAAAGTCGCCCGGCCCGGGCAGGACGACGTCGAACCCGCAGCGCTCAAAACCGTCTTTCAGCACATTGAGCATCGCAGTGCCCTCGTGGGCAAGGCCGGGGTCGTGCGCAGAAGTATATTCGGCAAGCAGGACTTTCATCAGGGTACTTTTCGCGCTCCAGTAAAAAATACCCTGTCCGATCGGTGAACTATTTGTGGGGCAGGACCAATAGAACATGAACATGAGACCCTCGATCCTGCTGACCAATGATGACGGCGTAAGCTCTATCGGGCTCTGGGCCGCGTACGAAGCCCTCACGCCCATTGCGGATGTTACGGTTGTTGCCCCGGCAACCCAGCAGAGCGCTGTTGGCCGGTCGATCTCGATCTTCGAGCCGCTGCGGGCAAGCCGGATCGTGATGAACGGCGAGAAGGCATGGTCGGTTGCCGGCAAACCTACCGATGCGGTGATAATCGGTCTCTACGCGCTCAAGCTCAACCCGACCCTGATCGTCAGCGGGATCAATATCGGGGAAAACCTCTCGTTTGAGTCCATCATGACCTCCGGCACGGTCGGGGCTGCGCTCGAAGGGTCAAACCAGGGAGTCAAGGGGATCGCGTTCTCGCTCCAGGTTGAGGACCAGGGCGAGAAGTTCGATGACCCGAGCACGAATGCACAGAGTTTCGATTCGGCAAAGAAGATCGTGCGCGATGTGGTCTCACGGGTGCTTGCCAAAGGATTCTGCCCGCATGCGGACGTGATCAATGTCAATATCCCCTCGGTTGTCAAAGGGGGATACGATGTGACCCGGCTTGCCCGCAAACTCTTCCACACCGGTGTCGAGAAGCGGCTCGATCCCCGGGGCCGGCCCTACTTCTGGATCAACGGGCCTCTTTACGAGGATGCTGAAGAAGGCACCGATGTCCACTCGGTCCGGAACGGCAACATCTCCGTCACCCCCATTACTCTTGACTGCACGGCACACGCAGCCCACGATGAGATAAAAAAGATCTTTATTGATTGAATGCCGGGACCCGGGTGCCCGCATCCATATCACCACTTTTAATTATCCATGCATTGATTAGTATCACTTTGATGGATGAAAAGGCACAAAAGCTCGCGTCTGCCAAGCAGGTGGCCGGGTATGCAGCGGCCGATATGGTGGAAGACGGCATGGTTGTCGGTCTTGGCACCGGTTCGACCGTTTATTACATGATCGAACGGCTGGCAGTCCGGATCCGCGAAGGCATCCGGGTCTCCGGCGTACCGACCTCATACCAGACAGCCATACGGGCACGCGAGTACGGTATCCCGTTGACAACGCTCGATGATCACCCGGTGATTGAGATAGCGATTGATGGCGCCGATGAAGTGGATCCCCGGCTTCACCTGATCAAGGGCCGGGGGGCAGCCCATACCCGGGAAAAATGCGTTGCGGCAGCAGCGCTCCAGTTCGTGGTCGTGGTTGACGAGCAGAAAGTGGTGGACCGGTTCAGTGCCCCGGTGCCGGTCGAAGTGCTTCCCTTTGCCGCCCGGTCGGTCATGAATCAGCTCCGGGCGCTCGGGTGCGTCCCGGCTATCCGCGAAGCGGTCAAGAAGGACGGCCCGGTCATCTCCGATAACGGGAATTTTATTGTCGACTGCAAGTTCTTTGAGATTGCCGACCCGAGAGCGCTTGAGATGGCGATTGCCGACATCCCCGGCGTTGTCGAGAGCGGGCTCTTCTGTAATTTTATGGATAAGACTACCGTTATTGTCGGCAGTGAAAAAAAGTGCAGGGTAATTACATCAGCGGATGTAATCCCGTAATTTCTGCACAAGGGCGAGCTGGTTGGTCGCCTCTTTCTTCTTCTCTTTCTCGATGCTGTCCATGATCTCATGGATCGGCTTTGCCAGTTCGTAGATCTTGACCGGGCGGCCCTTGCTCTCGGCCTTGCTCTCCCGGCTCGTGATCCAGTTCTGTTCAATCAGGTAGCGCATCGCGATACTCACTTCCGGCTGGCGGAGATCGGTGCCGCGTTCAATGGCACGGGACGTTGCCTCCGGAGTATTTGCCAGGAACACCAGCACTTTGGCCACATTGCGTTTCGTACCAATTTCGATGAGGAGGTTTGCGAACTCCTCTTCTTTTTCGGTAAAATACATCACGTTTTCAGTTCTCATACATCACATCCACCTTATTTTCTCTGAACCTTACACATATATTTATTGAACTTATGATATATAGTCACGCTTATTGGCAAGCAATGCACGGTTACTTTAAATAGAGGAGTCACCGTCGTAGACGCCCCGGGCGGACAGTTATGGATTCTAAGTTGACCAATAATTCGCGCAGGAGAACGCGCAAATGAAAAACCGGATCAGATAAGTCCGATGCTCCTGAGATCGGACAGGATCTTGATCACTGCTTTCTTTGCATCGTCCGGCTCCTTGCCGCCCGTGATGATCAGTTTGCCCGATCCGAAAAGGAGCACGACAACTTTCGGGACATCGAGCCGGTACACGAGGCCGGGAAACTGTTCGGGTTCGTATTCGATCCTGTCCAAATTGAACCCTACGGCAATCTTGTTGAGGTTGATGGGGGTAGCAAGATCGGCGGAGGTCACGATGTTCTGGACCTTGTAGTCCAGTTTTTTCGGGATCTCGATTCCCTGTTTCCGCAGGAGCCCGCCAAGGATGTTGAGTCCCTTGCTCAAACTGTCGATACTCTTGGCACCGGTAAGCACCACTTTACCGGAACCGAAGACCAGGGCCGCGATCTTGGGATCCTGCATACGGAGAACGACACCGGGGAACCGCTTCTTGTTGTATTCGGCACCCTCAATCTGGGATGCGAGCGCGGGTAGATCCAGATAATCGGTTACCTTTGCGGAGGCAACGATATTTTCGATCTTGAGGGAGTCTTCTGGTCTGACCTTCATATTTATAAATGATATAAAACAGTATTTAAAAAGATGGGTATTGATTCCGGGAAGGATCACTCATCCAGAGTCGAGACATCGCCAGGGTCAACACCCATCTCCCGGGCCTTGAGAACCCGGCGGACGATCTTGCCGCTCCGGGTCTTGGGGAGATTGTCGACAAAATCGATCTCGGACGGCATCGCGATCGGCCCGAGCGTGATCCTCACGTGGTAGATGAGCTCATTTTTCAGCCGGTCGCTGGGCGTGTGACCGACCCGCAGGGTGACAAACGCCTTGATGATGTTCCCCTTGAGGGGATCCGGTTTCCCGATAACCGCAGCTTCTGCCACGGCCCGGTGGGAGACGAGCGCACTCTCCACTTCGGCTGTGCCGATATTGTGGCCGGCAACTACGATGAGATCATCGGAACGGCCGATCACCATGATGTTCCCGTCCAGTGCCTTTATCGCCAGGTCGCCGACCGTGTAACAGCCGGGGATGGTCTCCCAGTACTTGCGGTACCGGGCATCGTCATTGTACACGGTCCGCATCATGGAGGGCCAGGGTTCTTTGATCACGAGCAGGCCGCTTTTCCCGGGCTCAACACTCTTGCCATCCTTATCCACCACATCGGCCACAACCCCGGGAATGGGTTTTCCGACAAAACCCGGCCGCATCGGTTCGCCAAGAACGGTTGTTATCATGTGCATGCCAGTCTCGGTCTGCCACCACGTGTCAACGATAGGGCATTTGCTCTTGCCGATCACATGGTAAAACCATTCGAAGGCTTCAGGGTTCAGCGGCTCTCCCACGGATCCCAGGATGCGCAGGGTACTCAGATTATACTTGTCCGGCCACTCGCGGCCCAGTTTCATGAACATCCGGATGGCGGTCGGGGCCGTGTAGAGGATGCTCACGCCGTACTCCTCGACCATCTTCCACCAGATGCCGGGATCCGGGTAATCCGGAGTATTTTCTGAAATAAGCACCGTCCCTCCGACCGAGAGGGGGCCATAGACAACATACGAGTGCCCGGTGATCCAGCCGGGGTCCGCCGTACACCAGTACACGTCGCTCTCTTTCAGGTCAAAGATGTACTTGGACGTGTAGTAGACACCCACCATGTATCCGCCGCAGGTATGGACGATCCCTTTGGGTGCGCCCGTTGTCCCGCTCGTATAGAGGATGAACATGGGATCTTCTGAGTCCATCACTTCTGCCGGGCAATCGGCAGACGCGTCCTTGACCACCTCATAGAAATCCATCTCCATCTCGCTGTGGATCTCAACCGGTCGCCCGAGCTCGCGGCGCAGGACAATGAGATGTTCGACCGTGGGCGCATGGATGATCGCTTCCTCAATCACGTGTTTGAGCGGGATGGACTTGCCGCGACGCACCGCCATATCGGCAGTGATCACTACTTTGGCACCGGCCCCCACGATCCGCTGGTTGAGTGCGGCAGCGCCGTACCCGCCGAATACTACGCTGTGGACGGCACCGATCCGGGCGCAGGCCAGCATGGCAATTACCTGCTCGGGAATTACCGGCATATAGATACAGACCCGGTCGCCTTTCGTGACACCCAAGGTCTTGAGCCCGTTTGCGAACCGGTTCACTTCCCGAAGGAGCTGGCGGTACGTATAGATCCGCTCCTCATCATCGGTCTCGCCTTTCCAGATGAGCGCGACCTTGTTCCGATTTTTCCCAAGCACATGCCGGTCAAGACAGTTGTAGGTTATGTTGGTCTTGCCGTTGACAAACCATTTCGCATAGGGATAATTCCATTCCCGTACTTTGTCCCACTCGGAGAACCAGTGGAGCTTCTTTGCAATCTTTGCCCAGAACGCCTCGGGGTCTTTGATGAATTCATTGTAGGCCCAGCTGTAATCTCCCATCCAGCTGTTCGTACGGTAGGAGGGATCAGGCGTGTAGTACTTGACTTCGTGTTTCAAATCCGCGCTCTCTTGCATAGAGTGCTCCTAATCTACATTATCAATAATGATAATTTAACTTAATCTTTTAGTCTTGAATGCTGAAAACCGCCCGTTTCAGCCACCATTTGATGCCGAAGCGGGATTCGACAATTACAGAATGTTTAAATTGTGCCATATCAAATTTTTAAAAAAAAAACCTGAGTGCGGGCAAGAGATTTGTTCGGTCGAACCCTTCTGCACGCATTTCCTAACACGAAAACCAACCCGTTCTCGTCAAAGAGAACCAGAAATCAGAAACCAGAAACCATCGAGGTGAATTCCGTGAACCAGAAAATGTTGAGTGAAGCAGAAGGATATGACATGCTCAGGAAATACGATCTTCCGGTACCCGAGTACCAGATCGTAAAAAGCGGGGAAGACGCTGCACACGCGGCCGAACGCATGGGCTGCCCGGTGGTCATGAAGATCATCTCGCCCCAGATCGTCCACAAGAGCGATGCCGGCGGCGTGATTGTCGGTATCGGGAGCAGGAAAGCCGCACTTGGTGCATTCACCAAGATTCTCGATGGCGCGAAAGCCTACAATCCCGATGCCGAAATCGAAGGCGTCATTGTCGAGCAGCAAGCCGAGCCGGGCCTCGAACTGATCATCGGCGGCAGGACCGATCCTGCATTCGGCAAGGTCATCACATTCGGCATGGGCGGGACCATGGTCGAGCTCATGAAAGACGTGACGCTCCGCATCCTGCCGATAACAGAGGAAGAGATCCGACAGATGATCAAGGAGATCAACGCGTATCCCCTCATTGCCGGGTACCGCGGCTCCAGGCCACGGGACGAAGAAGAACTGGTACGGATAATTACCAACGTAGTCCGCTTCTTTGAGGAGAACGACCGGGTCGTGGAATTCGATATCAACCCGATCCGGCTCTATGAGAAAGGCGCCTGCGCTGTCGATGCCCGCATCATCGTGAGCGATGACGTGAAAGTTGCCGCAGGTAAGGCAAGGCTGCCGGTCCCGATGGAATATTTCAACCCGAGATCTATCGCGGTTGTCGGTGCATCGCAGGACTCCTCCAAGATGGGGTACGCCGTCATGCACAACCTTCTCCATTTCCCCGGCCAGCTCTACCCGGTCAACAACAAGCGGGGCGAGATCCAGGGGCTCAAGGCCTACCCGTCCATCACCGCCATTCCCGCACCCGTCGACCTCGCGGTTATCACGGTGCCGGCAATCCATGTCCCGGCAGTAATTGAAGAGTGCGGGGCAAAAGGCGTCCCGATGGTTGTCATCATCACTGCCGGGTTCAAGGAGATGGGCGAAGGCGGCAAAGCTCTCGAAGACCGCGTCCTTGCAATTGCAAAAGGACACGGCACCCGCATCATCGGGCCGAACTGCCTGGGAGTCATCATTCCCCCCCGGGGCATCGATACTACCTACGTCCACCAGTCGCCAAAACCCGGCAACATCGCATTCATCTCGCAGAGCGGCGCCATCATCAACACGGTCGTTGACTGGAGCCTTGCAAAGAACATCGGGTTCTCGAACGTCATCTCCGTGGGCAACCAGTCCGACCTCGATTTCCTCGATTACCTGCGCTACGTAGGCAAGGACGAGAAGACAAAAGCCATCATCATGTACATCGAGCAGATCACCGACGGCAAGGGATTCATGGAGGTAGTCTCCGAAGTGGCCAAGGTCAAGCCGGTCATCGCGATCAAGGCCGGTTCGTCCCGCCGCGGCCAGGCCGCAGCATCCTCCCACACGGGTTCGCTCTCCGGTTCCTACGATGTGTACATGGAAGCGTTCCGGAAATCAGGAGTCATCGCGGTCCACACCCTGACCGGCGCATTCCTTGCTGCACAGATGCTCGCGCACCCGAAACGGTACCCGAAAGGCAAGCGGGCAGTGGTAATAACCAATGCCGGCGGATATGCGGTGCTCTCCTCGGACTACGCGGAGCGCTACGGGATCGAGATGGTGGACCTGCCAAAGGACGTGATCGATGAACTCAACGAGTTCCTCCCCGAGTTCTGGAACAAGGGCAACCCGATCGATCTTCTTGGCGACGCCAGCGAGAAGCGGTTCGAGAAGACATTTGCCGTTCTCGCCAAGCACGAGGATCTCTGGGATATCGCGTTCATCATCGGCTTCCCCAACCTCGTCCTGACATCAGAACAGTTCGCCAAGCAGATCCTCAAGTTCTCGGCTTCGACCCAGAACCGGCTCGTGGCCTCCCTCCTTGGCGGCGATTCGATGAACGTGGGCCGGGAGATGTTAAAGGAGCACGACATCCCGAGTTTCGAAGAGCTGGACTACACCTACCGTGTCGTGGGACGCGTGCTCTGGCAGAAATTCAGGGTCAAGGCTCCCGGCCTGCTCTGATCCATTTTTTCTTTTTTTATTTCAGAATTTGCCGGGATTCCAGCCGGTACCCCCATATGCCGGACGTTATGACCGGCAGGTCCTGGCGGGAGTCACCGGGGCCGGACAGGATCAGGAACTGATCCAACGACATTCACATCGATATCCGCGACGGGAACAGAAAGGCACGTGACATTTTCCGCCACAGCAATCGCCCGCAGAACCCAGGTCTGCAATAAAAAACCATTCTACACGATTCTTCACGGAGAGTCGCGGTACTGCCCGGAAGGCAACCCGACAAAGAGTATTGAAAAGGGAAAAAATTAATCGTATTGCCGCCAGGTGTGGCCGCATTCGGTGCAGCGGAAGAACCGCACCTCGCTCTCGTCAGCCGCCCGCAGCTGGCGAAGCCACCAGATTGCGAGATTGTTCTCGCACTTGGGGCACCGGATCTGGATGGTGGGCATGGTCTTGATACTCTCCCCATCCTCCTCAACAATGGTAATCTCGTTTTCCCTGCGCTCAACTTTCTTCTTCATCTGGTCAGTATCTTCGATCTTGCGGGTATACCCGCACTTACGACATTTGAGCTGACCTCCCGAAGACATGAGCAGACTTTTACATTCAGGACAGAACATCGGTATACTATGCGTGATGCTAGAAGATTAAGCCTCGTGTCGGCAGGCGGCAGATTTTACCCCGACATAAAGCGCTCACGATTCCTGTCTTCTTCCGGTAGAGCGGTACCGGGATAATTGTCCCTTCAGAATCCTTTTTTTGGTATTGCGTGGATATTATTGCGTGGATAATCCTACAATCATTGGGGATCTGATCCTGATATCCTGTATTGGATTTCTCGCGTTCCTCGTACCCGGCCGTCACCGTAAATATGCAGCCATCATCGGCTGGGTCTTCATCGTCCTGACGCTTTTTGCCGAGCTGCCGACATTTTTCTCCGAGAACAATTTCATGTACCCACTGGTCGCCGTAATCTCGGTGCCATTCCTTGTCATCACCATAAAATATCTCCTTGCCGATGACGGGCGGGCAATCAGCCTCTCCCGTGCGGCCGCTGTTGCATTCCTCATTTACGCACCCTTCGGGTTCGACCAGATTCCGCTCTTTGAAACCCTGGGCAACTGGCTCATCTCCCTTGTCGTGGGCCAGGTGGTCTGGATCCTCGGTCTCCTCAATTACCCGGTCACCATGGACAGCTGGAATATCATCATGCACAACAATCTCCGGGTCGAGATCATCCTTGGCTGCACCGGCATCCAGAGCATCGCAATCCTTCTTGGTGTTGCAGCGGCAGTCCCGACCACGCTGCTCCAGAAGGTCCTCGCGTTCCTCCTGATAACCCCGACAATCTACTTCCTCAACCTGCTCCGGAATGTCTTTGTCATCATGGCCTACACCGACCAGTGGTTCCCCTATTACCCGGAGATTGCAGGAAACGGGGAGATGGGGTATGAGAGTTTCTTCTGGGCCCACAACGTGATAGCCGAGCTGACCGCGCTATTCATCCTCATCTTTATTGCGTATGGCCTGTTCCGCCTCATTCCCGAACTGGGACAATTCGCCGACGAAGTTTACCAGTTATATTACGGCGAGATCAAAAAAGCATTCAACAGGCAACCATAATCTCCCGACCCTCAGGAGTTACTAAGTCTTTTCTTATTTGATCTCTGATCCACCGGGGGGGTCGTCGGGAGCAGTGGCGCCTATCGCAAAGGGGGCAGGGGGGCATCAGCCCCCACCCGCATTTCCTGAAGAGAGACCGGTTCCGTTCCATCCGGGCAGGAAAAATGAGTTGAGAGAAAAACGGATGCTGGATCAGCCCAGCGTCCGGTAAAGGTAAATGATCCTCTGGATTGCAGAAAGATTCGTGCAGACCGCGATGATAATAACAGATGCCCAGATAAACCCGCTGATACCACCGAGGATCAGGACAAGGAACGTCTCAGGCCGGCCAAAGAAGCCAACGCCTTCGAGCGGGTCGTCGATCTTTCCTTCCACTTTCTCCTTGTACCCAATCTCGGCGTAGACCACGGGCTTGATGAACGTGTTCATCAGGGAGCCGATGATCGCAAACGTCACGACCGCAAAGTCAGCAACGGGTGGGACCGCAAAGAACTGGCTTACGATCGGGATACCGGAAAGACCGATACCGAGCAGGGCAAGAGCGTCCACGTACTTGTCGACGATCCAGTCAAAGACCGCACCGAAATTGGTGTGGGCGCCGGTCTTGCGGGCAACGCTCCCGTCCACCAGATCGAAGATGGCGGAGAGAAGGAGGAAAAGCGCCCCAAGGACAAACTGGCGCTGGAAGAACAGGTACGCACACGCGATCCCCGCAATGAGTGCCAGGAGCGAGATCTGGTTGGGGGTGATCTTCAGCCTCACGAAAAGATCTGCTACCGGCTCGAGGTATTTCATGAACCTGGGCCGGAGGGCAGTAATGTTCATAACTCATTTCATGGGTACGCGAACCATTAATAGTTGCCTTTCAGGGTCGCACCGGAGAGGTTAATGCATACCCGTCTGCGGTCATCACTTTATTTATACCCGGCACCAAATGTAACCGGAGAGTAGAGTGGCAATGACAACAACAACGGACCGTCCTCATGTGCTGATGATGTCAGAGATCACCGCTGACGGCAAACTCACCCTGAAAAAGGGAGCCTCTTCAAAGATCCTGATGAAATACATGGCGCACGAGACCGAGCTCCTGCTGCACAATACCCGTGCGGAATACGATGCCATCATGGTCGGCGCCAACACGATACGGATAGACAATTCATTCCTGACCGTGCGTTACGTGCAGGGCAAGAGCCCGCTCCGGGTGATCCCGTGCAGCATGGCAGACCTCCCTCTTGACGCAAACGTGCTCGGGCCCGATGCCCCAACCGCGATCGCGGTCTCGGAAGCAGCTCCCGCCGATCGCGTTGCTGCGATAAAAGCAAAAGGTGCCCACATCATCGTTGCCGGGAAAACACGGGTCGAACTCCCGCTGCTCATGAAGATCCTCAAGGAAAAATACGGCGTAAACAAACTGATGATCGAAGGCGGACCGACTCTCAACTGGCACATGCTCCATGACCGGCTCGTGGACGAGATCCGGCTCATCCATCTCCCGTTCATCGTGGGTGGATCCGATACCCCTTCGCTCGTGGGTGGCATGCACATCAACTCCGAGGACGAGATGATCCGGCTCAACCTGAAAAAATACTACATGTGCGGCAGCAACCTCGTCTCCGAGTTCGATGTCCTGTACTGTGAGGCACCATAATGGACAACAATGATGGCGTGCAGTGGCCGGTTATCGGCCGGCAGCAGCAGGGCGGTTCACCGAAATCCCGGTCCGGCCTGAAATGGTTTCTTGTCATGATTGCCGGGCTTTTCCTTATCGCCTGCTTTGTGTATTCAACATACTACCTGACCCACGATGACACGCGGGGCGTTACCGTGGTCCGGATGGAAGGTACCATGGTGACCGGCGAGGTATCCGATGGCGATTCTATCGGCAGCGAAGTGGTCGGGCGCGAACTGCGCGCAGCAGCCGACGACCCGATGGTGGAAGCCATCGTGCTGCGGGTGGACAGCCCCGGGGGAACGCCGGCAGCAGCCCAGGAGATCATCGGGGATATGGAATATGCCAAAACGAAGAAGCCGGTTGTTGTCTCGATGGGGGACATCGGCACCTCTGCGGCCTATTACGTGAGCTCCCATGCAGACAGGATTTATGCCGACCCGGATACCTTCACGGCCGGTGTCGGGGTCATCTGGAAGTTCTCCGATATCAGCCGCTGGATGAATAACGAGGGCTACAATGTCAGTGTCATCAAGTCCGGCAGCAAGAAGGACATGGGAAGCACGTCCCGGCCGATGAGTGCCGAAGAGCAGAAATATGCCCAGAAGATTGTTGATGACAGCTTCGAGAACTTCATCAGCGATGTCACCAGCCACCGGGCAATCCAGCGCTCCGATATAGATGACGGCCGGGTGATCCGTGGTGCAGATGCAATAAAGATCAATGTTGTCGACGAGCTCGGCAACCTGCATGACGCCATCGAAGGTGCAAAAAAGATGGCAAAGTCCCGGGCCTAGATCAACCTATATCATTTTTACCGGGTCCGCTTTCATGAATTCCCGGCAGACCGTTGTGGCATAATGGCCGGGCGGCAGCGTGAATTTCAACCGCACGTCCGTTCCATTGTTTTCAAGGGATGAGACAATTTCTGTCCTGAGGGAAATGGGGCGGAATGCCCCGTCGAATTTTGTCCGGACAAACTTTGCGGCCCGCTCGAAATCTGCCGGTGTGATCCGATGCTCTTCGAGCAGCGAGAGCGTGGTCGCATCGGGAACCTGGCCGACCGCCATCTCTTTTCCCGGCATGAAGAGGGCAATGCCGCACCGCCCGCGCCGGATGTGCATGGACACCGCCGTGAGGTTCGTGGCCGTGGCGGTGTCGGTCCTGCCGTTTGCAAAGATCAGCATGTCACCCGGCAGCGGATCGTCCAGGGTGTGCCCGTCATCGAACCGCTGGCTGAGCACACAGTTGAAGAGGTACGACTGGAACGCGGAGACGAACATGGAGAGGAGTTTTGGCGGCAGTTCCTTGAGTGCCCCGGCATAATCAGTCGGGTGCGACTGGAGATAGTGGAGCATGGAGCGCTCGAAGGAGAGCTGGACCGGGAACCGGTGGAGTGCGGTCTCGGTATCGCGGCTCTTGAAATAATCCGAGCGGACGGCCTTTACGGTCTCCGACTCATCGGGAAATTCCATGCCAACGTAGGTGAGGACCGCCTGCTCGTAGTCGCCCCGGAGGATCCACTCCCCGACCCGGTGCGTGACCGGCCGGAGCGCCCCGAAGCGCTGGAGGCCGAAGTAATTGGGAATCCCCTCGCTGGCAGTTTTGGTGATGCTCTCCACCAGATGGGCGAGATCCGTTGCATCGGTATCCCGGATCAGGATATCGAACCGGTTGCCCAGAAGGTCGCCGAGCAGCAGGCTCTCGTTCGACGTGCCGATGGGGTCGAGCACGAGATCCTTGAGCCGGACCGCCGCCACCTGCTCGGCTGTCACATCGTAGATGGAGATCCGCTGTTTGGTGATCGCGTTGCGGTCCTTGGTGCCGGCCCAGCCGATCCTGCGGTGGCTGATGGCAAGCCGCTTTGCGATCTCTTTGACCGCGTGCTGGAGCTCCCAGTTGGTTTTTGTCAGGTTACAGATCAGGTACGGCCCGGTTGTCTCGCTTCTTTCCGTGGGGATCTCCTCGACAAGGAAATCTTCCGGTAAGGACCGGAGTTTCCCGCCGATCCCGGCGGCATCGCTGGCGTAATACCGCATGCCGAGATCGCGTTCAAGGGGATAAGTGCTCTGCATCATAAGAGCGTGAGCGATCCGGTGATCTTGTCGAGCTCCTCGGACTTTGCGGGGCCGATGCCAAGAGCGGTGATGGTGCCGGGCGGGATCTCGGTCATGCCGGCATCCTGGATCAGGGAGGTGGAGATGCCGGCGCGTTCTGCGATCACTTTGAGCTCGAAGAGGGTCCGCTCGTCATTGGCCTTGAGAACGACTTTCTTCTGGCCTTCGGCCATCCATGATTTTGCAAGGGATTTGTCAGCGCCATTGTAGGCGCCGATGGAGGCGTGTGCTGCCTGGGCACACCGCTTGCCGCAACTCATCTTGACATCGTTTCTGATGATGAGGCACTGCTTGTACCGGAACTCGGGCTCGATTGCCATTGTGCTAGTTTCTTGGTTGCGACACGTCAAATAAGTATAGCAGGCAAAAGAGGCGAGATGAATGCAGGACAACCCGACGGATACACGATCCCATTATGACCGGTTCCTGGCGGAGCAGTATGTCTGGATGGCCGGGGGGTTTAATGGGAACACCCGGAAGAACCGAATTTTTTTTGCCGGGCACGATCTTGTTCCGCAGGGATCACGGGTTGCAATCGACCTGGGTGCCGGCTGCGGGTTCCAGTCAGTCCCGCTCGCGGATGCCGGGTTCCAGGTGGTTGCTGTGGATTTCTGCCGGCCGCTGCTTTTGGAACTCCAGGTCCGGGCCGGGAACCGGCCCATCGATACCATCGAGGCAGATATTCTCAATTTCCCGGCATGGGCATCCCGCCATCCGGAACTCATCGTATGCATGGGGGACACGCTCACCCATTTGCCGGACATGGATGCCGTACGCCTCCTGATCCGGCAGTGCCATGCGGAGCTCGCGGACGGAGGAGAACTCATCCTCTCGCTCCGGGATTATTGTACAGAACCGGAGGGATCGGTTGTCGTGATCCCGGTGCGCCGGGATCCGGACCGGATCTTTCTCTGCCGGCTGGAATACGGAAGCGACACCGTTGGCGTAACGGATATTCTCATCTCCCGCGAATCCGAAGGATGGATGCGGACGGCAAGCTCGTACACGAAGATCCGTATCGCGAGGGAAGATCTTGTCCGGATGCTGGCCGATGCCGGGTTCGGGATCGAACACTCTGAATCTGGCAATGGTGTCATGACCGTGATTGCCCGTAAGACCGGATGACCCATGGGGATCCGAACCGGGAAACAGGGCACCCGACGCTTTCGGGCGCCCTAAAACAAGGTGCCAGAACAGGGGTTCTTTTCGATCTGTGCCTACTTACCCCCATTTTCACTGAGAAACGCCCACCAAAAGCATCTGTTGACGTTTTACAATCGGCACCAAAACACTCCGTTTGGCGTGAATCGCGAGGAAATGGCGTATTTTAAAAAAGTGTGTTAAAATGTACTGTTTTTTGCAGGTAATGCTGGAAATGACCATTCCGGAAGGGCAATCCGGGCTCGTATATGGTCCGGATTAGGGGGTGGGGGATGAAGGGATCGGTAATCCCCCACTCCGTCGTGACCGTCAGAAGGGGTGCCGAAATCCATTACAACTGGGATATCACACCAGCTCCTGGCAAAACGGGGACAGGAAAAAATGCCGGGTCCCGTTACAACCCGCCACATTTTTCCCGCAGTCCCGCCAACAATCCGGTGATAATTATGACCGGTGAGATTCGGGATTTCAATGCAGCGGCAAAAACATGGGACGAAAACCCCTTCCGCGTGAAACTGGCAGCGGATGTGGCCCGGGCCATGATCGACACGGTCCCGCTCGCGCCCGATATGGACGTATTGGACTTCGGCTGCGGCACGGGACTCCTAGCGTTCCAGCTCCAGCCGCATGTCCGCTCGATCACCGGCATCGACAGCTCGGAGGGAATGCTTGCCATCCTCAACGAAAAGATCCATTACGGCAACATCCTGAACGTGAAGACCCGGCAGATCGATCTCGACCGGGGCGACGTACTCACCGGACAGTATAATCTCATTATCAGCAGCATGACGCTCCACCACATCCGCAATGTCCCGGCCCTCCTGGCACAATTTTACAATGTACTTCCACCCGGCGGCTGGCTCGCCATCGCGGATCTCGATCCTGACGGTGGGAAATTCCACGAAGACAATACCGGCGTCTTCCATTTCGGATTCGAGAGGGAAGCACAGAAACAGGCATTCCGGGATGCCGGGTTCGATCAGGTGCAGGACCGGACTGCGGCCATGGTATCAAAACCGATGCCGGACGGGCAGGCCCGATCGTTTACGGTTGGGCTCATAACCGGGAAAAAATTCCGGTAACGGGTAGCAACCGGAAGGATTTTCTATCCGGTTTTCTTTTTTTTTGAGCAATGGGGGCAGGCTGATTCTCAGCCTGATGAAATCCATTTCAGATCATTATCGTGGTTTTCGGGTTTGTAATTTGTATCAAGGACATCTCCCAGCTCCGTGGGGGGTCATCGGCCGCCTCATCGGGGCCTCGCGGGACAGTTCGGCTTGTCTGGATCATCTCTTCCTGAATCACCCGAATAAATATGTAAAAAAGGTCTGGATTTCACCATGATACATAAGGGGGTCAATGGGTTGCACCCCTTGGGCTGCCTCCCCCTCTGGGGGAGAGAGGGGGTCACGCTCCCATTATTACAGAAATTGAACCACAGTAGGTATCCCGGTTTATTTCAAACAAGAGAACGGCCAGATCCCTGATACGCAATCATACCATTCCGACAGGAAAACATCCGGCTTCTCACAGGACCTTCCCGCCAAACGCAAAGACTTCGTAATCGGCATGCGCCTGCGAAAGCTCTTTTGCACTCTTCTCGGTCATCGGCTGGAACCGGGCCCGGTTTTTCAGGACCGTCTGCTGGAGTTTGTACAGCGCTTCCGGACCCAGGTGCAGTTCCCGCTCCAGGGGTTTGAGCTTTGGCTGGAACTTGTGGATCAGGGGCTGGATATCCGTCTTGTCCATCCCATGCGAAGGATCGTACCGGAACTTGTTCTCCATCTGGTGGCGCCAGGAGAGGAGTTCTTCCTTGTGGATCTCTTCGAGTTCCGTGATCCGCATGAGGGACGCCCGCGTGATATCGGCAGCGGTCTCTATACCGAATGACCGCAGGGTCGCCTTCCGGTTCGCCCCGATCCGGAGAAAATTGTAGCTGTCAATGAAACAGCTCTCCAAAAACACGATCATCTGCCGCTCGCGGGCTGTATGCTGCTTGGAGGCGAGCGCCGTCTTGTACTCCCGTTCAATGGCCTCATAACCCTTCTTGATGGCCCTGAGTTTACCGAGCCGGGCATTGAACTCCTCGTCCCCGGCATCCTTCTTCCATTTCTTTTCCACAAGTTCCCAGTTAAACCGGGCATTATCAAATGCCGTTTTCCTCCGCGTCTTCTCGCCGGCTTCCCGGCCGGGGAATAAGAACACAACCGCCCCGAGAAGGAGAACAAGGGAGATCGCAAGGTAATCCTCTGTCAGGCCCAGGAGGACAAGGACGATACAGCCGATCATCAGGACCGCCCCGGCAACCTGCCGGAATTTCGTGAAGGCAAGTGCATTTGCAAGACCGGGTGGGAGAGGGGTTGGCCGGGCCGGGTAATTGCAGGGCTGGATGAGGGGCGCCGGGCCGGGGGGCTGGATGGCAGCAATTTTTCGCCATTCCCCCGGAAGATCGAACTTTGAGACGGCATCCTGGCTCAGGAACAAAAAGACACCGGACTGGTATTCGAGCCGGCACCAGGGGCAGGTCGTGAGCCCGGCATAATACTTGTGGGAAGAATCCGCTGTGCAGGTCTTGAGATGTTTTTCAAGAGCATTAAGCACATTCCACCACTTGTTTGCAGTCGGCCGGCCCTTGGTTGTTCCTGATTCCGTAAATGCCTGTTCAAAGAGTTCGGCAAGTTCGGCCGGGACAATGGAGAGCCCCACGGAATTCGGGGGAGGGGCAATGGATTTCTGGTGGGCAGTTTTCCCGAATGCAAACCGGTACTCAGCTATTGCTTTTTCAATAGGCATATCCTCCCGGCCCGAGTACACCCCGGAATACGGGTGCCTGCCCATGAAGAGGAGCTGGAAGATCAGGATGGCGAGCCCGAACGTGTCGTGGCCCGGGGCCCGCTGGATACTGAAGTCCTTGCCGTTGAGGATCTCCGGCGGGGTGAACTGCGCCACGCCGACTTCGCAGCAGTAGACATCGGCCGAGGTCTTCACCTGGAACGAATCGCAGTCGATCAGGGTGACGCAGGCATGTTTGTCCACGAGAATATTTCCCTCGTTGACATCGCCGATCACGTACCCGTAGAAGTGGATGGCATCGAATGCTGCGGCAAGGTTTTTTGCGGCCCGGACAAGGAACTTCCAGTCAGCTTCGGGAAAGGACTGCTTGCGGTGCGTGGGGCCGTAGACCTTATGGACGGGTTCACAGTCCGTGACCCGGGGCATGACGAACCCGCACACGGGGCCCCCCGCACCATTGTGGATGAGATCCACCGGCCAGGCTGATATTTCCTTGAGGGTATCGTTGCACCCCCGGACCATCACGCGGAGTTTTTCCTGCTTCTGCTCGTCGAGCGGCTTGTGGTAGATCTTGGCCACGAACCGCTGGCTGGCCGAGACTATCTCGAATACGTTTCCCTCGCCACCGCTCCCGATCTTCTTTCCCAGGGGTACCCGCCTGCCCTTGCTGTCAAAGAATGTTCCGGGGATTGGTGCATCCATAAGAAAAAACCGCTTATCGCACGGCAAGAATCAGGGTCTTGTCATCGTCGCTTCGTTCATTGATCTCGCGGCCCGAGAGAAACGTCTTCAGCTGTTCGGTCAGCACAAGATTCTCTCCCCCGGGGCTTTTCCGGAGGGTTTCAAACAGGGGCAAAAAAAAACCGGCATGGGGTATTTTCTGGGAGAACGACAGGACGAGATTCTGGAGACCGTCCGTGAAAAGGGCAACCTCGCCGGGCGGAGCATCGGAACGAAGCTGGCAGAGATGCGAGAGGAATGCATCGTCCGTGATGAAGTACGTGGTATTGGCGTACTCCCCCTGGTCCGGCCAGAAGATTGCGGCATACCCGGCCTCTTCGCGGATCACGATTCCCCCATCCCCGATCTGGAAATACCGGGCATGGTTGTCTGCAACAATGCAGCCCACAAGAGTACAGGCATACTCGCGGAGAGGCTTTCCCTCAGTCTCCGCCCGCTCTGCTATCGCATCCCGCGAGGCAGAGACCCAGCCCTCGACATCTTCAGCGGAGATCGCGGAAAGGTCCGGGGACGTCCGGATGAATTCGGTAATGCCTTCAAGGGTCGTGTCGCAGGCGATCTGTGCGCCTATGCCCCCATCGGCAGTACTTCCCGCCCCGTCTGCAACAAGCCCGATGAAATACTCGCTGTCGCCGAACTGGACAACCTGTACCCGGCAATAATCCTGGCCGGCCTCATTGCGCTTTTCGTGTGAGATTCCCGTGACAGAAGCTGCAATGTGCTTCCATGTCATATCTCACTCCAGCCGGAGGGTGGAGCGAGCAGGATCTTGTCGCCGGGATTGCTGCGCGAAGCCGATTTCATGGAATTGGAGAGCCACTGGAAGAATTCCCGGAACTTGAGCCCCTGGAGCTTGAGCGGTTCCCGGACAGATAACTGCCGGAGCGTTTTCATGTCCGCATTCTGGACGCCGACAACAAAGAACGCAAACGATTTCGAGCTCTCGCCTTCCCGTATTGCCGCTGCCGCATGCTGCCATGCATCGGTCGGGGACCCGTCAGTGATGAGGAAGATCCACGGGCGGTAAAAGGAGATCCCGTTGGCGCGATACTCTTCCTTACGCTTTCTTACGAGATCGATTCCCTGGCGGATGGCTTCCCCAAGGGGCGTATCCCCCTCGGCCACAAGGGTCGGGTCAAGGAAATAGTCAACGGTATTGAAATTGCTGATGACCCGCACCGGGCCAAAGGAGACGAGCGCAACCTCAACGCGTTTCGAGGCAAGGGAATCTCCCTGCAGTTCTTCATAAAAAGCCCGGAGCCCGGCATTGAGTTCAGCTATCGGCTGTCCGGCCATGGACCCGGACGTGTCCAGCAGCAGGAGGCAGGGGCAGCGGGGCTCGGGATTTTCCGCAAAGGTTACCGGTCCGAGGGGTTGTTGATCGAGATAAGAATCGTCGTCCATTAACATTCTCCGCTCTTTTCCGTTTAAAAGAGCATACTCTTATCCAGCTATAGGGTTTCAAAATATTTAGGTATCCACGTTGCCTTTTTAGCAACAGGAGGTGGGCGCTTTGGGCCGGTCTCCACAGGAAACAAAAAACGCCAGATCCACGCTCTCCGGCCGGGGAATCCGGGAGTAGGAAAAAAGAAATTTCTGTTGTCGGTTAGCCTGACGATTCAACGGGAGGTGTGTTCCGGAGAAAAATCAGGGATCATATAATACCCGCAGTTTTGTTTCGATAAGGGGCGAAACCGTGTAGTGCCCGGGTAAGGTAAAGAGACCCGGGTCCTGCTTTACGGACTCCTGGATCTCATCTTTGGAAATCCCGAGTTGTTCATGGTTCACGATCTCGTGAAAGAACACTTTTCCTCCCCCGGGAATTATCCTGCAAAGGGCACATATGTTCTCGTCTGCCCGGATATAGTAATACGATGCACCGATCTGCGATGACCGGCAACTCTGTAACTGTTCGATGATCGCATCGTAGTCTGGTGCCGAGTGATCCGGATTGACATATCTCGGCACGGGCTCAACATAATTCATGGTTTTAGCCGTTGGCACCATTTCCACTTCCCTGCATCTGTCTTCCGTCTTCCGGCCAGTGATGGCCTGAGATCCGGTTACGGAGGAAGTATACTTCCTACATATTTATACATTTCCTATGTGCAGTCCCATGCCCGGTACGCATCGTGCGACATCCGGTCCCCGTGGTAAGAACGATCCCGGCGATGAAAACCCGGGGACCTTGGCAGGAAACCGTTCCGGCCGAATTTCAGAAACCGGGTTATTTTCATTGACTGCGGACCCGGAAAAGATTATTGCGGACATGCAGGATTGATTCTGGCAAAAACAGGAGAAACCATCCGGCTGGTTCTCTTGAGAACATGTGCAATTATCCGCACTAGGGGAGGTGTTCAGGTTCATTCGACCGGGAGCCGGCGTTCAGGACCGGATGCCAAAGACCGGAAAACAACACGCGGTCAATCCCGCTCGATCAAAAGGAGACCGTATTGGGCCGGGAGGTTTACCGTAGCCGCCGTTTTGCAAATGTGATCTTTTCTTCAAGCGCTTTTTCTTTTCCTTTGATAATCCCGGAACTGGCACGATCGACTTTCAGGTACTCGATCTCCGCGTAATCCTTGATCATGTCCTGCTGTTCTTCAGCAGTGAAATCCTCTAGAGAAATCCGATCCATGAACTCATCTTCGCCGGGAATAATCCGGCCGGGGTTCGGGTAGCTCACCCGGAACCTGGCCTTGCAGTACCGGCACCGGGTGTGATACAGCCCGGCATTCCGGATACCTTTTGAGAGAATTTTGAAATTCACACCCTGGCATTTGGGACACGGCCATTCGAGCGTGAGCGCCTTTAAGGTACCGCTGGTTTCACGTTCAAAGAGGGTATCGAACATGGTCTCTTGAGGCTCCTTTCATCACTGGTTCTCCGGAATCACTCATAAAATTTCTGATCGGGTATCCTTTCCGTCCCGGGGATTATTCCGGCATTGCCTCCCCATGGCCGGCAGGGAAAAACCTTCACGCCATTGCTTTCGTACAGCCCGATCGGACACGAATTCCTGTCAGGGGGTACGCATCCCGGCTACGATCTGTGCGCCATGCGGGCCGGTTCCCCACACCAGAAAAGTATACGTTAATCATGGCCGGCGCACGATAGTACGTTACGAGGCACGTGTTGAATGGCCGCTGATATAATTTCCCTTGAAGATGCAACAGTTGTCCTGCTCCCGCAGAGGTTTGACGCAAATACCGCTCCGGACATCGAGACCGACCTACGGCGCCTGGCCGGGACAGCACCGAAAAAAACCATCCTTGATTTCTCCCGGACCGAGTACATTGCCAGCGCCGGCCTCCGGGTCCTCCTGGTCTTCACCCGGGACAGCATGAAAACCGGGGGAAAAGTATCGCTCGTGGAGATCCGGCCACCGGTCCTGAAAGTCTTCGAGATGGCCGGGTTCACGAGCATCTTCACCATCGCCAGAACCCGTGAAGAGGCGATGAGGAAGATGGCGTAAGCGCTGGAATGTGCACAAAACCGGGATTTACCGGGTCGGGGGGTCGCGGATATTTCCCGGGACCGCCCGACCAGGATCAACCATCTTTTTTATCGGTGTCGCCGCCGGTCTCGCTTTTGAAATAATCCACCCATCCCTGCCGGGTCTCCTTTGCGATCAGGCTGTCCCTGAGAGCCAGCCAGAGTGCGATGATGACGAGCACGTACGCAAGGGTCCGGATGATGATCAAAAGAAGCGTGAGCTCGTTTTTCAGGCCGGCGAGCGTGGCTGCGTGGGAGATGCCAAAGAGGCCAAACGCAGCGCCGATGAAAAGCGGGAGCTGTTCCCTGCTCTTCCGGTAACAGAGCAGCCCGAGGATCACGATGATGATACACAATACGAGGTTGATGAACGTTATGGGATCCCATTCAAGCATCATGATATATCCACCGGTTTCTTCATTGGTCGCATAAAAGGACACGGTCCTGCGCCAGCCGGGAGGGCATGCAGGGAATTTCGGATCGGCGGCTCGTGCCCCGCCCGCACAGGGAGAGAGGATCCGTCCCTACAGTTTCTGTTCCCACGTATGGCCGCAGTCGCCGCAGAGGCAGACGACAATCGTCTTGTTGTCGACCGTCTTGCAGTCAGTCCACTCGGTATTTTTTGAGCCGCACTTGGGACAATTCGACATGGCAGTACCACGGAGTGTTCCGTTACACGATAGTATGCAGATGAACTATTAAAAAATGCTAGTGCGGGTTTGCGGGACAAAAGAGACAGGATCAGGAACCGGTCTCAAAGGATTCGCCGGGCGAGAGGATCTTCACGACCATATCGGTGGTCCGTTCGATGGCGACCTTGAGCACGGTCGGATCGGCAGCGATCCGGTCCCAGGTATTGTAGTGGATCGGGATGACCGTTTTGGCCCCGACAAAATTTGCCGCCATCATTGCCTCGGCAACTCCCATGGTGAACCGGCCGCCGATCGGGAGGAACGCAACGTCCGGGTGGTACAATTCCCCGATCAGCCGCATATCGGAAAAGAGCCCGGTATCCCCGGCATGGTACACGGTCACGCCATCCATGCGGACGATATAGCCCGCAGCAGCACCGGCAGAGACGCCAATGCCGGCTTCCTCGATGGAGGTTGAGTGCAGGGCCATAGTCATCGTGAACGAGACGCCGTCCACAACCTGCGTCCCCCCGAGATTCATGCTCTCTGCGGGAACTCCTTTGGCCTTGAGATATTTTGCAATCTCGGTGATAGCAACCGTCTTTTTGTTCAGGGCAACCGTTTCACCGAGATGATCGGAATGGCCGTGCGTCACGGCAACGATATCGGGATCGATACCGGCGAGACTTTTGCCTTCCATAAACGGATCAATGAGAACTTTTTTTGACCCCGACAAAAGAACGCAGGAATGGCCGAGCCAGGTAAGTTGCATAGTACCGGATTGGATTCTATTCGGATGAATATTCGCATCGGGCAGCAATTTGCCAAAACGCGGGAATGTCCCCTCAAAAAAGGACGGTGATCGAAAGACAGGCTCCCTGCCGTTACGTCACGTCTATGAGTTCAGCTTCGGTAATATCAATGGAATCCCCAAGACTGTCAGCAGTTGCGCTCCGGGTCATCTGCTCGGTAAGATCGCGGTCTTCCATGACATCGCGGATCCGGTCGATGTAGGGGTCAATAGTGGGATCTTCCTGCTCTTCGATAACGTGCCGGTATTCCCTGAGGGTCGAGGGACTGACTCCCAGTTCCTCGGAAACTTCCTTCATGGTCTTACCGGAATCGACGAGCTCCTCCATCTTCTCCTTGTCAAACGGCATCTTGAAATCAAGTTCACGGAACAGCTTGAGCCGGACCCGTGCACGTGCAACCGTTTTGCTGAGTTTTTCATCACCGAGTTCACGGGCAATCTCAGTATCGTTCTTTCCTGCATAGAAAGAGGTGACGAGCTTTGCAAGTTGGATCGGTTTTAAGGAGGTCTTGAAAATTCCCTGTTCAGTGATCTCTCTCATGACGAGAGCGACCTCGCGTTCGATCGCGTCGCTGTCTCTTAAGGTACCATGGATATTTTTCATGGGTTCGACGATTTTCGTCTTGCCCGACATGGTGCTGAAGAGCTTCAGGAGATGTGCCTTGCGTTTGTCTTCGGTCATTGCATACCCCGTATTGGGATTAGGATATACAATACTTCACCAACTATTTAATGCTATCTTTACGCTTCGTTTGACCAAAAAACCTTTAAATGAATCGTTTCCTGAAAATAAATATTGTGATATTGTATTGGAAAAACCATGAAAAAGGAACGGGTTCTGTACATTTTTTCCGGATCCGTGCCGGGCCGGCCGGTCCGCCCGGCAGCCAAAAGAGATGAGAGTCTTTTTGTCGCCAGTAGTTCAACATGAGTAAACACTAGTATTTCGTGATCATTATGAGCGATGTTTTTGAAAACGTCATGGAACTTGCAAAGCGCCGCGGGTTCATCTGGCCAACGTCAGAATGTTACGGCGCCGTTGCAGGGTTCATCGATTACGGGCCGCTCGGGGCCATGATGAAGCGGCGGATCGAGAATGTCTGGCGGGAATTTTATGTGATCCGGGAGGGCTACTACGAGATCGAGTGCCCGACCATTGCGCAGGAAGCAGTTTTTATCGCCTCCGGCCATGTTGCCGGTTTTGCCGACAAGATGTGCCAGTGCCCGCACTGCAAGGAATTCCTGCGGGCCGATCACGTTGCGGAAGGTGGCGGAGTCAAGAACGCAGCAACGATGAAGAACCAGGAACTCGCCGCTGCCCTTGCTACCTGCAAGTGCCTTGCCTGCGAAGAGGTGCTCGGGAATGTCGAAGTTTTCGGGTTCAACCTGATGTTCAAGACCTCTATTGGCCCGGACTCGCAGAGGGTCGGCTACCTCCGGCCCGAGACGGCCCAGGGAATGTTTGTCGATTTCACCCGGCTCCTCCGGTTCTACCGCGACAAGCTCCCGTTCGGGGCAGTCCAGATCGGCAAATCCTACCGGAACGAGATCTCGCCCCGGCAGGGGATGATCCGGCTCCGCGAGTTCACGCAGGCAGAGGCCGAGATCTTTGTCCACCCGGACGAGAAGAACAAACACCCCCGGTTCCATCGCTATGCTGATTACCGGATGCCGCTTCTCACATGGGGCCAGCAGCAGAAGTGCGAAGACGCAGTCTCCTTAACAATGCGGGAAGCCGTTGACATGGGCGTTATCGCAAACGAATACCTGGCGTATTACGTTGCCCTCACCCATGACCTGCTGGTCACGATCGGGATCAAGCCCGAACGCCTCCGGTTCCGCCAGCACCTGCCCGACGAGCGGGCGCATTACGCAACCGACTGCTGGGACGCCGAGATCCTGTCGGACCGGTTCGGCTGGGTCGAGACCGTGGGTCTCGCGGACCGGACCAGTTACGACTTAAACGCCCATGCAAAGGCGAGCGGCACGCCGATGACGGTCTTCATCCAGTACGCGGAGCCGAAGAAAGTGGCACGCCGCCGGATCATCCCCAACATGGGGGTCCTCGGCAAGCAGTACCGCAACAAGGCGAAAGCGATCTTCGATGCCCTTGCAGTCTCAACCCCGACCGGAGATGGCGCTGACGTTGTGGTCGATGGCGAGAAGATCCATATCCCGGCAGACCTCTTTGAAGTCCGTGACGAGATCATCGATGTGCGGGGCGAGGACATTGTCCCCCACGTTATCGAGCCCTCGTACGGTATCGACCGGATGTGCTATGCCGTGCTCGAACAGGCGTACGATGAGGATACCGCTGACGGGGAAGCCCGGACCGTCATGCGCCTCTCGCCGAACGTTGCCCCGGTCCAGGTCGCGGTCTTCCCGCTCATGACCCGCGACGATCTCGACACGATTGCTGACGGGATCACCCGCACGCTCCACAAGAAAGGTATCCAGGCTGAATACGATGACTCGGGTGCCATTGGCCGGAGATACCGGCGGCAGGACGAGATCGGTACCCCGTTCGCGGTGACGGTCGATTACGATACGAAAGAGAACAATACCGTCACGCTCCGCGACCGGGACAGCATGAAGCAGGTACGGATTGCTATCGATAAGTTGCCCGAGACCGTTAGTGCGCTGGTTGACGGGAGCATGAAGTTTGCGGAACTGGAATAATTTTCCTTTTTTACTATCACCGCAAACATTTTTTCATTCATCGATGGCGTTATCACTCCTCTTCGCGTTTTTTTTATCATTGATAGTGAGTCCGGTAATGCACCCTGTTCCCGGCGTAATGCCGGATCCGGCAGATGTGTAGAGGATTTGCTCATAAATCGTTTATTACCAGGTATCTTCACGAATGAGTGATTCACATGATCTCAAAAAATACAGGAATACGGTTAATCGCCGGCATAATCATCGGCGTCATTACCTGCCTCGGCATATTGATACTGACCCAGACGGGGCCGTTGGGCAACTGCACTGCGGTACTTCCCCCGGTTGCCATCGGCCCGACCGGTATCGGATCCGATATGGAGAGCTTCCCGGAATTTTCATCCGGGGAACAGGCACAGAAGTTTCGTACCTCGCACACGGATACCGGGAACCACGCCGACAACCGAGGGGCCGGTGTTCATCCGGTGCCTGCAGCGGGTGAGATAAATGTGAGTGCTGAACGGCAGGTCATCGAGGCCGATAACCGGTTCGCATTCGATCTCTATGCCAAACTCCGCCATGACCAGAACCTGACGGGAAGAAACCTCTTCTTCTCGCCGTACAGTATATCGACGGCCTTCGCGCTCACCTATGAAGGGGCAAGATCCGTGACTGCGGACGAGATCCGAACCGCGTTCCATCTCCCGGCAGATGATCAGACCCGGCGGGAAGGATTTGCCGGGCTGTCGGCGGACCTGAACCGGGGCAGCACGATTCGTACGGCAAATGCCCTGTGGGCCAATGCAAATTACTCATTCCTGCCGGAATATACCGGAACAGCAAAAAAGTACTATGCGGCGGATACAAGGAACCTGGATTTCGGGAAGGATCCCGAAGGGTCCCGGGCCGTGATCAATGGATGGGTTGAAAACCAGACGGAAGGAAAGATCCAGGAACTCCTGCCAGTCAGGAGCCTGGATCCCCTCACCGCGCTGGTGATCACCAATGCAGTGTACTTTAAGGGCAGCTGGGAGAAGGAATTCAATAAAGCAAAAACAGGGAATTCATCGTTCTGGGTCTCACGCGATCGCGATATCGACGTCCCGATGATGTACCTGTGGGACAAGGATGCCCTGTACCAGTACGGCGAGACCGGGGGTGTCCGGATCCTTAAACTCCCCTATTCCAACAGCAGCGGGAAAAAATTGTCAATGCTGGTCCTCCTCCCGGAATCGGAGAGCCTGGATCCTGCTGAAAATCTCATTACAGAATGGGGCCTTACCCAGGTCCGCGGTTCCCTCGAACCGCGCAAGGTCGAGATCTCATTCCCGAAATTTTCTATCGACGCCACTTACAATTTGCCAAAGACATTGAGTGCGATGGGGATGCCGGCAGCATTTTCTAGCGCTGCCGATCTCTCGGGCATGGATGGCACGCATTTACTGTACGTCGACAAAGCGATCCATAAGGCACATATTGAAGTGAACGAGGAAGGTACGGAAGCAGCGGCTGCTTCTGTGGTGGTAGTGCGACAGAAGGGAGGTCCGTCTTCTCCGGACACCCCCCTGTCATTCCGGGCCGATCACCCGTTCGTCTTCCTGATCCAGGATGACGATACCGATAACATCCTGTTCATTGGCCGGGTCGTCAACCCGGCTGAAGGGTGACCGAGAGCCCTTGTCGAAATAACTGCATCATTTTTTTCACTCATCGCCAGCGTTATACCCCGAACCGCCGGAAATAATCTATGGATCGTGCCAGTGCCGGAGAATCAGTAACAGGTAATCGTATGGACCCTGCAACCCGCGCCCGTTATGTGACGATTACCAATTGGGGGCTGGTAGCCGGTCTCGTCATGTATGGGGCAGTGCGTCTCATCACCTACCGGTTCCATACCCCGAATTTCTCCGGTGCTTGGATGGGATTATGTTCCGAGGGCCCGGGACTCTTCACGATGAATTCCTTTTTCCTCATTTTTGCCGGAGGTCTGGCTGTTGCGTACCTCTATTTCTCAAGCAAAGATCCGGAGATCCACGCGAACTCCCGGCTTCAGTATCACCTGTTCAATGGTATTTTTGCCATTGGGGGGAGTTATTTCCTGGTCCTCCTGATCAGTATCCTGTTGCAGGCACTCATGCCATTTCCTCCTGATGAGTTCACGTGGATACTCATACAGGGGGGCTTTTTCTTTGCATTCTGGATCGGGATCCGATGGCAGTGTTCCCGACATTTCGCAATACCCATGAAATGGATTCCCACGAAATTGCAGGCACTCGTCTTACTGGGGATCATCGCGTTTGCGCTGGCGTTCCTGTTTCTGCCGGGCAGATTGAGTCCGGTTTATTGATCCTGTCACGCCTAGGCTGAAATTACTGCACCAATTTTTTCACTTATCGCTGGGGCTATCATTCATTCCCTCAGACGATTCTCCATGAAAATTTCCCGACCATGGGATTTCGTGCTGATCCTTGTTGCAGTTCTTGCCCTCATCGGGGCGATATACTTGTGCACCAGTGAACAGGCTTCCCAGTCCCGCATTACAAACGCATCGTACGAGATTCCCCATGCACTCATCCCACCGGGAGATGAACGTAACCCGGATTTTGAGATGGACAGGACCGATGCCAACAACCGGTTCGCGCTGGATTTCTATCGTACCCTGCGATCATCCTCAATGTATTCCGGCAGCAACATCATCTTCTCGCCGTACAGCATCTCATCGGCATTCGCCATCACCTGCGAAGGCGCCCGAGGAAAGACAAAAGACGAGATCCGTTCGGTGTTCGCCTTCCCGAAAAATGACACCGCACGGAGACTCGGATATGCCGGTGTCTGCGATGAGCTCAACAACGCAAATGCCAGTTATACCCTCAGGACAGCAACTGCCCTCTGGGCCGAGAAGACCCATCCGTTCCTTCCGGATTACGTCCGTACGGCAGGGCAGTATTATGGGGCAAATACCACGAATCTCGATCTCTCTGGACAACCGGAAGAGTCGGCCGCAATCATCAACCGCTGGATCGAATACCAGACAGAGAACAGGATCAAAAACCTGGTATCAACAAGTGACGTCTCTCCGGCCATCCTTGTGATTACGAACGCAATTTACTTCAAAGGCGACTGGGGGACGCCCTTTACCAAGGATGCCACAACACCGGAAGTTTTTCAGGTATCCTCGGGCAAGTCAGTCACCACGCCCATGATGCACCGGGACAGCCTTGACGAATTGCTGCCGTACGGGGAGACCGATACATTTCAGGTCCTGGAATTGCCGTACCAGCACGGTGCCGGTAAAAAATTATCTATGATAATTATCCTGCCTAAGGGGGAAAATATCAATGTCGTGGAAGACCATCTTGACCTGCAGCAGATCGCAACGATCCGGGGCACCCTTGTTCCGCACCGGGTGATAGTATCACTCCCGAAATTTTCCCTTGGTACAACATATAATCTTGCCGGACCTCTCCGTGATATGGGCATGCCGACAGCATTTGGCAGTGGTGCGGATTTCTCCGGTATGGATGGCACGGGGGGTAGTTACATCGGCACTGCCGTCCATAAGGTGTTTGTCGAAGTGAACGAAGAGGGGACGGTGGCTGCAGCTGCTACAGCCGTTGCCGTGTGGGAAGTCTCAACCCGGCAAACCCCGGTAACATTCCGAGCCGGTCACCCGTTCATTTTCCTGATCCAGGATACGGAATCCGGCAACATACTATTCATGGGCCGGGTTGTGGACCCTTCGGCAATGTAAACCGGTACATCTCCATAACTGCACCTTTTTTTTCACTCATCGCTGTCATTAATCACCGCGGTGCTGAATTTTATCTATTCTGGTGACTCAATGAAACTCGTTCCGTATCTCCTAATCGCAGCATGCCTCTGCCTTATGATCATACCGGTCCTGGCAGAAACCGGTGAAATTGCCACGCAGTCAATAAGCGCTGACACGCCCCTGCCCCGGTCATGGCATGTCACGCTCGCCTTCGACAACAAGATGTGGGTGATAGGTGGCCGTGACAACAGAGGAGATCTGCACAACGATGTCTGGTCTTCAGCGGACGGGATCACCTGGACCTGCAAGAACAGTTCTGCCGGGTTTCCCAAAACCTATGACCTGCGGGCACTGGTGTTTAACGATACCATGTGGGTATTTGCCAGATCCAGCGATAATGATTGGAAAGACGAGATCTGGTATTCGAAAGATGGCATCACCTGGAACCTTGCCACCAGTACTCCTGAGTTTCCCTACCGGTACGACTTCTCGGTCCTTGCATACGACAACCGTATGTGGGTGATCGGCGGTGACGGTTCCGGGGGATGGAGGAATGATGTCTGGTACTCTTCGGACGGTGTGAGCTGGAATGCCGCAAACCTCTCTGCGGGGTTCGCCGGCCGCAGCGGCCACACCTCCTTTGTGTTTGACAACCGGATGTGGGTGGTTGGGGGTGTGATCGGGAATTGTTATACGACTACGAATGATGTCTGGTCTTCCTCTGACGGGAACATCTGGACCCAGGCAACACCCGGTCCGGCATTTGGAAATGATGGCTTTTTTACCTCACTTGTGTATGATAACCGGATCTGGATATTCCGTAGTGATGAAGTATGGCAGTCCGGAGATGGAACCCTCTGGACGCTTGCCAATATTTCTGCTACCGGATCCTGGCAATACGGGGCACAGAACAAGATTGTCTACAATAACCGGATGTGGACCATCAGCGGCGATCCCCGCGGATACGGGGACGATGTCTGGTCTTCAGAAGATGGGACGCTCTGGACCCGTACTGATACCACGAAGCGCATCTGGCCGCGGACAGGCCACTCTGCTGAAGTATTCCATGATGCCCTCTGGGTTGTCGGAGGCATATCGCGGGATCGTTATAAACCGCTCAACGATGTCTGGTATTCCGGGGATGCAGCACATTGGTCGAAAGCAACCGCCTCCGCTGCATTCTCACAACGCAAGGGACATTCCAGTCTTGTGTTCGATAATAAACTCTGGGTCATTGGCGGGGAGACTTCAGATACGGGCAGGACAAATCAGACCTGGTTTACAAAGGACGGCCGGACCTGGGAAAGCACAAACCAGTCCGCAGCCTTCTCTCCCAGGTATGGTCATTCCTCCGTGGTCTTTGACAACAAAATGTGGGTTATGGGGGGATATTATGGAGAAGATATCTGGTATTCCGGGGACGGGGAAACCTGGGCCTGTGCCAATGAGTCTCTCCCGTTCCTGACAGGTGGCGGGGGGAGACAGTCAGCGGTCGTCTTCAACAACCGGTTGTGGGTTGCCGGCGGGGTCTTTATTCAGGAGAATGAGACAATACGGTATGAGGCCTGGTCTTCCGCAGACGGGAAAATCTGGCAGCAGGCCAATGCATCACTCCCGTTCTCTATCGCATCTTCCCATTCGCTCGTCAGTTATGCAGGTCGTATGTGGATCATAGAATCTGGCGGGATCTGGAATTCCGAAGAGGGTACAATATGGAACCCTGTGGGGGAACTCCCCCCAAGCAACGGATGGAGAGACCCGGTTGTACTGGTGTATGATAACAAGCTCTGGGCAATCGGCGGTGACAGGAGCGAATGGCAGAACGATGCCTGGTTCTCGACCGATGGTGTTACCTGGACACGGGCCGGGGACAGTACGGAGATGCCCGCTGTCGATGACCTTGCACGTGAACACCGGCACGGGGACTCAGTATCCGTGATGTGCGGGCCGTACTGAGTATCACCACGTCAATAACTGCACCATTTTTTTCACTCATCGCCGGGCTTATTCGTCCCGTTTCCGATAGTAAGTATGGATCTGTTGTTTGTGGGCCGGAATACGATCCTGTCCCGTTTTCCGACCGGAGCCCTTACAGGGATTTTCCTCATTGCGCTCTGCATCATGCCTGCCAGTGCCGACAATATGACCGATTTCTATACGGAATCAGCCATGGGATCGCACCCGTGGGTTGAACAATTTCCCGGAATTCCTGACCGGCACCTGAACCTGACGATCAATTCAAGCATCATTTCTAGTAGCATTAATGACGATCAGTCAAATCCTGGTTATAAGCAGGTGATTCATTTTCGTTCAGATGCCCGGATCACGGAATCACCCCATGGCGGGTCGGTCATACCTGCCGACAGGATCATAAGGAGTTCAGCATCATTTACCAACCTGTCAGAGAACCTCACCATGGAGGTGAGGCAGTGGCAGAAGTTTCCCCTGGCCGGGCCTGTGGATCCCGTGGAGTCATTATCCGTGGTGACGATGGCACGGTTCCCCGGATCTATCGATTATATCCTCATCGGAGTGATAAACCCTGGGTATGCGATCAATGAGGGACTCTCCGGCGGGGTACCCGGTCCCCGCAGATCATCCATGAGGGGAAATGATCCTTACCATGAGGAATTCGATCACCGGCAGGGTTTCTTCAGCACACCGACGAATTCTTCCTTTATTCATCGGATAAGCGGCGCATATTCCTACAATCAAACAGGCAGGCAGACATATCCGTATCCCGGCCCAGCCTCCTTTACCTATACCTATACCGTAGATTATTGCAGGGGAGACCCGCTCCCCGGCTTCTGTCCCGCCGGCGTGGAACGGCTGACCCAGACCATCCGGTTTGCACGTGCCCCCCTGCCGGAAGGGATTGATGAAATCTCGGCCCATGACTATCCGTTTGCCATAACAGGATCTACCCTTGAGGTGGAAGATGCACGATAATGTTCCGGGCATCTGCAGGAACGGCAGTTTTTGGTCCACGGAGTTCGCCGTTTTGTCTGGACCGGTCGAGCCGGGCCGGGAGAATGTATTCCGGCTGGCTGCCATTCCGTTATCTGTCGGGCCCGTGCCGGAGGAAGTGATCTGTCCATGACCCGTCCATTCCTGCAGAGTATACAGGAGATCCTGTTCAGCCCGGTCACCACCTTCAGGAGCATGGGAGATGACTGCCTGGTGGAAACCCGGGGCTTTTTTTTCCGGCTTCTCCTGGTGTTTGCCCTTGGAAAGGCCGGACTGGCGGCATTCGGAATCGGGAACCTCGCATGGTTCCCCGACCCGGGTCAGTTTCCCCAGGCCGGCTGGATCTCCGGCTATGCAGTTGCCGCATTCATCCTCATCCCGGCAGTGGTCATTCTTGGGTTCTTCATCCTGTATTTTGACACATACATTGTAAATTCCATGGCTCACCAGATGGGAGCAAAACCCCGCCGTCATGCAGTCTTCAGGATCATAGCCTGCGGGGCAACGCCGGCCCTCCTGTTCGGCTGGATCCCCGTCATCGGGACTGCAGGTATCCTCTATTCCATACTGCTCGAGATCATCGGCCTGCAGGAACTGATGGGGCTCTCTCGTGTACGTGCGGTCCTTACGCTCGCGATGAGTGTCGGGGCGATGACGATTGCAGCTGTGGTCTTCGTCTGCATTCCTCACGCGCATTCATGGCCATTCAGCCCGATTGGAGTCGCAGTGAGCGTAGTGTTAGTCCTCATCATAATGATGATATCCCTGGGACGGGACCTGTAGTGTACCTGGAACAATCTCCACATTTTTCATTCCTGGAGAGGGGGCGAGCCCGGTGAGTCGGTCTGTGTGCGGGCGAAAAGGGAGGGGCGTTTCACTTTTGTACTATTTTTAAAAACCCGTAATTTTGACTGCACTATTTTTTTCACTCATCGCTGGGGTTATTCGTCCCGTTTCCGATGGTAAGTATGGATCTGTACCTGGGCCGGAATACTGCCCTATCCCGTTTTCCTGCCGGGGTTCTTACTGGGATCTTCATCCTGGTGCTCTGCATCATGCCTGCCAGTGCCTACAATATGACCGATATCCATATGGACTCAGCCATTGGATCGCACCCGTGGGTTGAACAATTTCCCGGAATTCCTGACCGGCACCTGAACCTGACGGTCAATTCAACCAGTTTTTCTGGTACCATTGGGAGAAGTTCACATTATTCTTATGAGCAGTTGATTGAGTTCTATTCAGATGCCCGTATCACGGAAGCCCCCCATGGCGGGTCGGTCATACCTGCCGACAGGATCATAAGGAGTTCAGCATCATTTACCAACCTGTCAGAGAACCTCACCATTGGCGTGAGTCCTTCGCTGAAGTATCCCCTTACCGGACCAGGAGATCCTGCGAAGTCATTATCCATTGAGAAGATTTCACGGTTCCCCGTATCCATCGATTATATTCTCATCGGCGTGATAAACCCGGGGTACGCGATCAATGAAGGTCTCTCAAGCGGGATACCCAATCTTCGCAGATCCTACCCGAGCAATAATGATAACCGCCATGTGGAATTCGATCACCGGCAGGGTTTCTTCAGCACACCGGCAAATTCTTCCTTTTTTTATCTGATATGTTACACAGATTACCACAATTTTGTTGGCACACGCACATATCCGTATCCGGGCCCAGCATCATTTACCTATTCCTATACCGTTGATTATTGCACGGGGGATCCACTTCCAGGGTTCTGCCCATCCGGTGTGAAACGGCTGACCCAGACAATCCGGTTTTCCCGTGCCGCCCAGCCTGAAGAGTTTTATGAAAACAGTTCCCATTACTATCTCTCTGCCCATGACTATCCGTTCGCCATGACGGGATCTACCATTGAGGTGGAAGATGTACGATAATTTTCCAGGCATCTGCAGGAACGGGAACTTTAGGTCTCCGAAGATCGCCGTTTTGTCTGGACCGACAGAGCCGAGCCGGGAGAATGTATTCCGGCTGGCTGCTATTCCGTTATCCGCCGAACCCGTGCCGAATGAGGTGATCTGCCCATGACCCACCCATTCCTACAGAGCATACAGGAGATCCTGTTCAGCCCGGTCACTGCCTTTAGGAGCATGGGAGATGACTGCCCGGTGGAAACCCGGGGCTATTTTTTCCGGCTCCTCCTGGTGTTTGCCCTTGGAAAGGCAGGTCTGGCAGCATTCGGAATCGGGAATCTTGCATGGTTCCCTGACCCGGGTCAGTTTCCCCAGCCCGGCTGGATCTCCGCCTATACAGTTGCCGCATTCATCCTTGTCCTGGCAGTAGTCATTCTGGGGTTCTTTGCCCTGTATTTCGACACGTACATTGTAAATTCCATGGCTCTGCGGGTGGGAGCAAAACCCCGCCGTCATGCAGTCTTCCGGGTCATGGCCTGCGGGGCAACGCCCGCCCTGTTGTTTGGCTGGATACCGATCATTGGGATTGCAGGCATCCTCTATTCCATACTGCTCGAGATCATTGGTCTGCAGGAACTGCTGGGACTCTCTCGTGTACGTGCGGTACTTACGCTTGCGCTGAGTGTCGGGGCGATTACGATTGCAGCGGCGGTTGTATTTTTCTTCATTCCTTTACTGCTTTTCTTGCCTATTGGATTCCTTGGGATCGGTGCAATAATCATCTTCATAATGGTCCGATCCCTGGAACGGGACATGTGGTGTAACTGATGCAATCTCCACATTTTTTATTCCGGGAGCGGGTGGCGGGCCGGTGAGCCGGTTCGTGTGCGGGCGAAAAGGGGGGGGGCGTTTCATTTTTGTACTGTTTTTTAAAAAACCCTGCTCTGTAGAAAACCTGCGAAAATCAAAGAAGATTGTGCCAGTATGCATTTTTTCCGTGACAGGATTACCTGTGTCGATGTTCTCCGGACCAACGGGGTATAAAAATCATTTGAGTTGCCCGAAAATCGGGTTATTGATATCAGGGGGAACAGTATGCCGCTGCTGCCGGACTGCCGCCACCGGGGGGATCCCCCTCCCCGGAAATCCCCCCATCGGAGGGTGATTCGTAAGATCGCTTTTTGACATATGGTGGGGTGACCCCCCCGTTTTCAGGAAACCGGGCAATCCGGGCCATTATTGGGCTCCGTTTACCTATTTTCGTTGGATCGCAACCGGTCAGTTTCGGCCCTTTTTTGGGAGAGTTTTTCGGGAAATTGTGCTATTGCCCCGGATTGTTCAACCGACGATTTTGCACTGATAATAACCGGAGAGTACAGAACTGTTCCAGCAGAGGATCGGGTCCGGAGCCGAAGTTCTGGAGGGGGGAGGGAGGGGGGCTGGAAGAGCGGGAGGAGGGGGTCTATTAGCTCATTCACTAACCGGGACAGGTTTATACAATTTGTTTGGATCTGGTTTTTCTCCAGAGTATATTTTTTACCATCGAGGTTTTCTACAAAGCAAAAAAACCGTAATTTTGACTGCACCATTTTTTTCACTCATCGCTGTAGTTTTCCTTACGCCAGCTGAACCATACCTGGATGAAGATTTTACCAGTTACATGTATCCTGGTCCTTATCGGGATCATTTTAATTTCCGGTTGCCTGGGGCCGGGCGATAAGCACGTCAATCCGGATCCGGAGATTAAACCCGTGTACGCATCACCGGATAGTGGAACAAATGCAAGTCCCGGGGATGTGATGAACGATGCAAATAACCGGTTTGCATTCGATCTCTATACTAACCTGAGCCGGGAGCCCGGATAATAACGGCAGGAACCTCTTCTTCTCGCCGTACAGCATCTCAACGGCATTTGCCCTCGCCTCTGAAGGTGCAAAGACGCAGACTGCCGATGAGATCCGCACCGTATTCCACCTGCCCGAAAAGGATCTTATCCGCCGGGAGGGAGCTGCTGAAGTATATGAACGCTTAAACCACGGAGGGGCCGGTTATACACTGCACACGGCAAATGCTCTCTGGGCAGAGAAGACCTACCCGTTCCTGCCGGCCTTTACCGGGACTGCAAAAAAGTACTATGCTGCTGATACGAGGAACCTGGATTTCCGGCATGACCCTGAAGGTTCCCGGGCCGCGATCAATGCCTGGACAGAAAACCAGACTGAGGGAAAGATCAGGAATCTCATGCCGGCCGGAAGTATCAAAACCGTAACAGCACTCGTACTCACCAATGCCGTATACTTCGAGGGCAACTGGATGAAGGAATTTTCAAAAAATAAGACCGCAATTTCCCGGTTCCACGTCTCGCCCGGCAATGATGTGGAAGTGCCTCTGATGTTCCGGGGGGAGAAAGAAACGGTCCTCGGGTACGGTGAAACCGACAATCTACAGGTGCTCCAGATGCCCTATTCCCGTGGCGATAAAAAACCGGTTTCAATGCTGGTGCTTCTGCCGAAATCCGGGGACCTGGCCGCAGCAGAGTCCGCTCTCAGTTCGGAAGGGCTTGCACGGATCCGGGCTTCCCTTGGTTATTGCCATGTCGATGTATATTTCCCGAAATTTACACTCGATACTTCGTATGAATTGCCCGGTACCCTCAGGGCAATGGGCATGCCGGCGGCATTTTCCCGTGGCGCCGATTTTTCGGGAATGGATGGTACGAATACCCTTTACCTCGATGAGGTTGTCCATACAGCACATGCAGAAGTTACGGAGGAAGGGACGTATTCTGCATCTGCATCTGCACGAGCGATGATTGTCAAGGGACCGCCACCTGCCTATATCCCCGTCCAGTTCCGGGCCGATCACCCCTTTGTCTTCCTTATCTGGGACGATGAGACCGGCAACATCC
>Ga0265296_1000387_pt1 | contig 71480 bp, 68 predicted proteins | sample MunlanPumphouse1_FD_189073 | JGI IMG/M metagenome (GOLD analysis project Ga0265296, IMG submission 189073) | Groundwater microbial communities from a municipal landfill in Southern Ontario, Canada - Pumphouse #1 | ecosystem: Environmental > Aquatic > Deep subsurface > Groundwater | place...
GCCGAGGAGATGAAAAAAGCAAAGGCCGCCTTATTTGAGAAATTGAGAAAAAACTTTTAACGCGCTATTGAAAATCACAGTCCCTGGTGACTATTGATTTGGGGCTCATTCCTTGACTGGAAAATACATACTATCTAAAATATAGGATCTTCAATTTTCCGCGTTCTTCAGTGTTAGGTTCCGCGTAATTCAGCGGACAGCATAGCAGAAAAACGCAGAATCTCACGCGGAAAAGCGCAGAAACGGAAATTAATGGACTAAGGTATTAACTGCTTACTATGGCCAAAAGTCAATTTCCCATAGAAGATGAGCGCAGGACTTTGCCCGAAGTGCCAGGTGCTCCTTTGGCGGGAGCTGAACAGGAAGCGGTGAAGGAGCAAGAACGCGTTCCCTTTGAGACAAGCATTGAGGAACAGCCCTTGCAGGAAAAGGAAGCGCCGACCGTCGGCCCGATTCCTGCCGCGCCAAGCGCCGCACCTGAGCCGATTGCCGCGAAGTCACCACAATACCAGCGCATTGAATCAATCTTAGAAGAGGACCTCGGCGACCTCTATTTTCAGATGGACGAAGCGCACCGCAAGATGTTTCGTGAGGAGGGGGAAAAGACGGTGCGGGAGATCGACAGGCTTATCTCCAGCGCAAAGGCCACCGTGTTCAAGGTGCTGTATCTCATCCGAAGATGGCTCATGCTCATTCCCGGCGTCAATAAATTTTTCCTTGAACAGGAAGCGAAGATCAAGACTGATAAAGTGATGAAGATCATAAACGAGAAATCACAATGACCAAATCCCAATTTTCAAACAAATCTCAATGCCCAATACCAAATACCCAATTTGAATTTGGAATTTTGGATTTTATTGGTCATTGGGAATTGGGATTTTGGATTTTTTAAACTGTCATGTTCTCCTCGGAACTTTCCCAATTCTTAGCGCCGTTTATTGCAGCTGCCATTTTTATTTTGCTCTTTTTCTCGTGTGTGATGGTGCTGCGCTACTGGCTGCGGAAAGGAAGCAGGCTGCCGCAGGCATTCCAAAAAAAGGTGCTTTTGGTAACCCTGCCAAAAGAAGTGTTCCACGGGGAAGAGAAGCAACAGGAAACGAGCGACCTGACAAAAGAAAAAATCGCGATTGCGGAATCGCTGTGGAATTCAATCGGCGGCTTGAGGGTGCGTCGGAGCATCCGTACCTGGCTTTTTGGCCGCGAAGATCACGTGTCGCTGGAAGTGGTGGCGCACGGAGGATTGATCTCATTTTATATCGCCGTCCCGCAGTACCTCGAGCGCTACCTTGAACAGCAAATACACGCCCAGTACCCAGACGCCTCGGTGGAAGTAGTGGAGGATTATAATATTTTTTCTCCCCAAGGCGCCATCACGAGCGCGTACCTGCGCCTGAACCGCGAATATATTTTCCCCATTAAGACGTACCGGAAAGTAGACGGCGATCCTTTTGTCGCCATACTGAATTCACTTTCCAAATTGATCCCTGAAGACGGCGCCGCAGTGCAAATTATTGTCCGTTCCGCGCACCGCCGATGGCACCGCTGGGGCGCAAAAGTTGCTCAAGAAATGCAGCAGGGGAGAAAATTAAAAGAAGCCCTAAAACGGGGAAATAGGATGTTTTGGCTCCATTCCATCAGGCACGCCACCGGGAAAACTATTACTGAAATCGCAGGAGCTGCTTACACAGGTAAGACGAATACCGAACGCCAACGGGAAAAAAAGCGGTTAGGAATACAGGAAAAAGAGCCCTACCGCTTGTCGCCCATGGAAGAAGAGCTGGTGAAAGGCCTCGAGGAGAAATCATCAAGGGCTGGCCTGGATGTCACCATCCGCGTGTTGGTATCATCACAGGACGCCACGCGCGCGAATCTGCTCCTCCAGAATATCACCAATTCATTTTCTCAATATAACGTGTATCAATACGGGAACGGCTTCAGAGCGGCGGGGAAGGGAAGCGCGCCCAATGTGATTCGCGATTTTATCTACAGGAATTTCAGCGAGCGGTATTCGTTTGTGTTGAATACCGAAGAGCTTGCGAGCATTTACCATTTCCCGCTCCCGAAAACCGAGACGCCGAATATCCGGTGGCTCTCTTCTCGGCGCGCCCCGCCTCCTTCGAATATGCCCATGAAGGGCATCACGTTGGGGCACTGCCTTTACCGCGGCATTGATACGGTCGTGCGCATGCAGACGGAAGACCGCCGCCGCCACATTTACATCATCGGCATGACCGGTTCAGGCAAATCCGTGCTCATGTCAGAGATGGCGAAACAAGACATTCTTGCGGGACACGGCGTGGGCATTATTGACCCGCACGGCGGGTTGGTGGAAGACGTGCTTGCCTGCATTCCTGAAGAGCGCGCGGATGACGTGGTGCTTTTTGAGCCTGCCGACATGGAGCGCCCGATGGGCCTCAATATGCTGGAAGCAAAAAGCGAAGAGCAGAAAGATTTTGCGGTGCAGGAGATGGTGGAAATATTTTACAAACTGTTTCCTCCGGAAATGATCGGCCCGATGTTTGAGCATAACATGCGCAATGTCATGCTCACACTCATGTCAGACCTCGAGAGCCCGGGGACCATTGCGGAAATCCCGCGCATGTTCACTGATACTGAATTCCAGAAAAAATGGGTAGCCAAGCTCAAGGACCCGGTGGTGAGGGCGTTCTGGGAAAAGGAAATGGCAAAAACCACTGATTTCCACAAGTCGGAAATGCTCGGATATCTCATTTCAAAAGTGGGCAGGTTCGTGGAAAATACCATGATGCGCAACATCATAGGCCAGACACGCTCAGGGTTTGACGTCCAGGAAATCATGAACAAGCAGAAAATTCTCCTCGTAAACCTCTCGAAGGGGCAGGTGGGAGAAGTGAATTCGTCGCTTCTTGGCCTCATCATCGTCTCCAAACTGCAGATGGCGGCATTTGCGCGCGCAGGATTGCCGGAAGAAGAGCGGAAAGATTTCTACCTTTATATTGACGAGTTCCAAAACTATACGACCCCCTCCATTGCTACTATTCTTTCTGAAGCGAGGAAATACCGGCTGAATCTGACGCTTGCACATCAATATCTAGGCCAGCTCGTAGACAAGCAGGATACGAAAATCCGCGATGCGGTGCTCGGGAACGTCGGTTCTATGGTGGCGTTCCGCATCGGCGTGGAGGACGCTGAAATCATGGCAAAGGAATTTGCGCCCGTGTTCGGAGAGTACGACGTGGTGAATGTTGACCGCTTTAACGCCTACATCCGGCTCTTGATACGCAATACTGCCTCCCGCGCATTCAGCATGGCCACCTATCCGCCGACCGTGGGTAATGCGAAATTGGCCGCGACCATCAGGGAGCTGTCACGCTTGAAGTACGGGCGCGACCGGCTGATCGTGGAATCGGAAATCCTTGAGCGCACCAAGCTCGGAGAAGCGGCAAAGCCGGCAGATACGGCGACGATTGAGAGAACGCTGTAAGTTGCTATATTGATTTTATCTTTTCGCATTTATTCACTTTTCTATTGTCATTCCCGCCCCGTATCGCGGTACGGGGCAAGCTCCAACGGGAATCTAGAAAAAAATAAAAAATCGATCGTTTTTTTGTATGTTTGGTTTCTGGATCCCCGATCTCGGTCGGGGATGACATTAAACGTTTAATTGTATAAACTGTTGAGTATTTATTTTGTGTCTGGATCTGATTGGATTTTTATCACTTTTGGAGGGATCTTATTTTTTGCCCTCATAACCCATGGTTATGCGGGCATTATTGCGGCATCATGGGTGCCGACGTGGGGGAAAGATTATGGCAGGATAATAAAGGCGTTTGAAGGGCTTCAGGAAGGCACGGTCATTGACCTAGGCTGCGGCGGCGGAGGCGTCATGCGCGCACTCGCGAGGGCATATCCGAACGTGAATATCATCGGGTATGAGATTTCAGTTCCCGCATGGTTAATTGCTAAATTGTTAAATTGTTTATTGGGATTGAGGAGGAGATGTGAAGTGCGGTGGCAGAATTTTTATAACGTCTCGTTGCGCGAAGCGGATGCGGTCTATTGCTTTTTAACGCCCATGGCAATGAAAAAGCTCAAACCAAAATTCGAGCGCGAATTAAAGCCCTCTGCAATCGTGATTTCCTACGCCTTTCAGGTGCCCGGATGGGAAGGGGAGCGGCTGGCGCAGAGTTCTTCAGTGCCGATTTATAAATACCGTCGGCCATAAGACGATCTGTTTTGGGGAACAGGCATATTGACCTTATGCCTGTTTTTTGTTTAAGTGTAGGTGAAAATAATAATAAAAGAATTGAAAAACGGAGGATAAGATAATGAAAAAACAGAAAAAGAAAAGACCATCTTCAAGGGTCAGGATTAAAGAGTCCATTGAAAAGTACCTTGAAGAGATCGGGGGGTTTTCGCCATTACCTCCCGAAGAAGAAATAGCCTTGGCGAAGCGCATTCGTAGTGGCGACGAGGATGCCTTTGATAAACTTGTCAAAGCTAATCTGCGCTTTGTCGTCACTGTCGCCAAGGAATATCAAGGTCATGGGATGACTTTGATTGATCTCATTAGCGAAGGAAATTTCGGCCTCATAAAAGCGGCGCAGCGTTTTGATGAGACACGCGGCTTTAAATTCATCACCTATGCCGTGTGGTGGATCCGCCAGTCAATTTTGCAGGCTCTGGTGGAACAGTCAAGAGTCGTCCGGCTCCCTTTGAATAGAATCGGAGCCATCAACAAAGTCGGACGAGCGCTTGAAGCTTTGGAAAAAGAGCACGGGCGCGAGCCAAGCATGGAAGAGATCGCCGATAGAATGGAAATGACTTCTTTCGAAGTTGCCGACGTACTCAAAACTTCGGCGCGCCATCTATCATTGGATGAGCCATTCAAAGAGGAAGAAGGGAACAGCTTATTGGCTGTTCTTGAAAGCGATCGCTATGAGCCGCCTGATATGGGATTGACGCAAGAATCTTTAATGCAAGAAATTCAAAATGTATTAAAGACTCTACCATCCGATAGAGAAGCTGAGATCGTCAAGCTTTATTTCGGGTTGGATGGGGAGCATCTAACCATAGAACAAATTGGTAAGCGTTTTACGCTCACCAGAGAACGGGTACGGCAAATTAAAGAAAAAGCGTTGCGGCGCTTGCGACATCGGTCGCGCTCGGAGCGACTGAGAAAGTATCTAGGTTAAAAAAGCCCTTATGTATCAACATGAGGGCTTTGCACATATAACTATTCGCATGATGCAGAGTATTTACTTATTATTTCAGTGCGGATTGTTGTATTCTCCCATAGTTATTGATATACTACTAATTGCTGTAATACTAATAAAATAAATATGCTTAATGACACAAAAAAGATAGAATTGGTTCGGCAGTATGTGGAGAGCGCGAGTTTGAGCCTGCAGGAGGCCAAACAGCTCCTTGAAGACATGACTGGCGTGCACGCGACCAGCCAGGCGCTTGAGAAAGCGCGCGCCGCCGGCGCCATTCTCTCGTCCTCTGACGGATCTAATGTGATTGAAGGGGTCTTTGACGGCCAGCAAATGGTAGGGCCGGACGGGAAACAGTATTCCATGCCGGCCAATTACGCATCGAAATCAAAGCTCGTGGAAGGGGATCTGCTGAAACTTACCATCGCGCTCAATGGATCATTTATTTATAAACAGATCGGCCCGGTGGAAAGGAAGCGGCTGCGGGGGAAACTCATCCAGGAAGAGGAGACAGGGGAGTTTCGCGTGCTTGCCGAAGGGAGATCCTATAAAACGCTCATGGCGTCCATTACGTATTTTAAAGGGAATGTGGGAGACGATGTGGTCATTCTGGTCCCGCGCGACAAGATTTCCTCATGGGCTGCGGTTGAAAATATTATTTCCGCCGGATCCGGTGATTTCCAAGACGAACCAATAGAAGAAGGCAAGGTGGGAGAAAAAGCGCCTCCTAAAGAGCTCAAAGATGAACAGGTGGAAGAAGAGGAAGAAACAGAGGTAGAAAAAGCGCCTGCAGAACCCAAAGATGAGCAGGAAGAAGAGGAAGAAACAGAGCCGGATGAGCCTAAGCTTGCGCCACCTCCGAAAGAGGAGTTACTATCAACTGAAGAACCAAAACCCGAACTGAACGCCCCGCAGGTCCCCCCCGCTGTTCCTCTCCAGACACCCGCACCTGCGCCGGTAATCCAGTTTGATGATGATAAGGATGAGTTTGAGGAAATCTAATTCGTAGAAGCCATACACGCCATTACCACGCCACTATACGCCAAATATTTCCCTTAATTATCTCTTCCCTAAGGGGGGAGAGCTTTTTCAATGTTGTGTATGCGTACTATTCAGGATAAAATTATGCGTGTTAAGGCGTCGTAAAGGCATATAAATGCGATTGAAATATGTTAGCGTTATACCGTAAATACCGGCCGGCAAAATTCAGCGAGCTTATCGGCCAGGACATGATCCGCGATACGCTACTCTCGGAAGTGGCCAATAAGATGCTTGCGCACGCGTATCTTTTTACTGGTCCTCGGGGATTAGGAAAAACCTCTACCGCGAGGATTTTGGCTGCGGCCGTGAATTGCGAGCGCCTGAAAGACGGAGAGCCCTGCGGCGAATGCAGTCGTTGTGTCGCGATTAGGGGCGGGAGATATCTCGATCTCATTGAAATCGATGCGGCATCGCAAACGGGCGTGGATAATGTGCGGGAAAATATCATTGAGAGCGCGCGGTTTATCCCCCAAGCTGGTCCTTATAAAATCTACATTCTTGACGAAGCGCACATGCTTTCCACTTCCGCGTGGAACGCGCTTTTGAAAACCCTTGAGGAACCTCCTTTAAGCGTCATATTTATTTTTGCGACCACTGAATCGCGCAAAATCCCGGATACCATCCTTTCGCGGTGCCAGCAATTCAGGTTCCGCCCTGTGGAGCACGAGGTGCTGAAAAAAAGGCTTGTGAGTATTGCCAAGGCCGAATCCATAATAGTTGATGAAGAGGTCTTTGACGAAGTTGCGCTGCGCGCGGGCGGCTACGTACGCGATGCTGAATCGCTTCTTGGGCAGCTGTTTTCTTTAGGGGGAAAATCTGTCACGTGGAAGGACGCGCAGGTTATTTTGGAGCGCTCATCACTGGAGAGTGTTTCTTCTTTCTTAAAAACGCTCCTCAAGGGGGATGCTGAAAATGCGTTTCAGCAGCTGAATGAGCTTCAAGAGGAGGGTGTGGACGTGCCGCGGTTTACCTTAGACCTCTTGGAGGCGTTGCGCGCCATGCACTACCGCGCGATTACCGAAGACAACCATCCGTTGTACATCAGGCGCCACGGGAAGGCAGGCATTGCCATGATCGGGGAAATGTTGAAACTCCAGCATGACCAGGCAATATTGCGCAAAGCGTTGGGAATAATCATTGACCAGTTGGATAAATCGCGTGAAGTGCCAAGCGACCTTGTGTTAGAAATCATCGCAGGCGATCTTGCGCACCATTTTAGCGTTTCATCCGGCAGCCAAAGCAACACTCATAACGAGAATGTTAGTGCTCAGTCTGGGTCCTCACCGCTCGGAATGCACAATTTTTCTGCGGACGCGACCAAGCCGCTTGAACGCTTAAGCCTGTCTGAAACAGGCTTAAGTCCTCGAAAAATTGGCATTCCTTCGCGTCGCATTGAAGCCAGTGAGCAGTTACCTCATAACGAGAATGATCGCACCCTGCCACCGGTTTCCCCAGCCCCTGTGACAGAACAAAAGGACAGGAGTCAGATAAAAAATATTCCTGCTCCTGCGATTAAAGCGAATATAAAGGAGGCAGTGGTAGAGCCAATTTCAGAAACATTGGCTGATGAATCAGCTGAATCAAAACTTGAGTCAAAAAAGCATAACCCTGTCGGCATTACCCTTCATAAAGTCAAAGAATTATGGGAGACAGTCATTGAAAAGGTGCATAAGAAAAATCATGCATTGCCATTCGTCCTTAAATTTGCAGAGCCTCTGGAAGTGCAGGCGAATCAAGTGCGCCTCGGGTGCAAGTACCAATTCCATCATGACCGGCTCATCAATCATGAAAATCGTCTCATAGTTGAGCAAGCGCTCAGCGAGGTGCTCGGCGCGCCCACTGTCATCAAAATTGAATTTGTTGCAGCGCCTATTGCATTGCCAAAACCCGAAGATGCTGCGTTTGATAAAATGGTAAATTTATTCGGCGGGAAGGTGGTGGAGAGGTAAATGCTCACTTCCAAAATTTAACTTTTAATAGTACGCTTCGGGAACTGACAATTTTATTCGGCGTCGCGATCACACAGCTTGATGCGCCTTTCCGCCTCAAAAATTGCAATTCCCTCGCGTTCCTTATTTTTTGGGTAGTGAGCAATTTTGTGGAGGGGAGTTGAGGTGAAAACGAAAGTATGATACCGTGGCTGCGGGCACAGTGTATTCGGGGATCGTCTAATGGTAGGACAGCAGGCTCTGGACCTGCTAATCTTGGTTCGAGTCCAAGTCCCCGAGATTAATTTGAATTATAAAAATCGTAATAAATATATTCCTATGACACGAGAAATGCAAGAAAATAATTCTCGGGAATTCGATTCAGTGCCCACGGCAGTGGATTGGGTACGGAGCCAGTTAGGAGAAGCTGGTATATATGGCGGTGATATCACTCTAAATTGTGAAGTAACAGAGGAGGTAAAGAGTGAGCTAAGAAAGATCTTCCATAGTAAGCCGAGGTGCGCAAAATGTATTGTGACAAATGTAGAGGGCAATCCAAATATGGCGCATATCGAGATAATTCGTGATGAGGATAAAGTGTGAAAATAAATTATAATAAATATAAAGAACGACATGGCTACAATACATAAAAAAGTCTGGAAAGAATATTTTAAGGAGATCGTCTCTCATAAGAAAAAATTTGAGCTGCGCCTTGCGGATTTTGAGGTCCGTGAAGGCGATACGTTGGTTCTGGAAGAATGGGACCAGATTAAGAAAAAATATACCGGCAGGAGAGTGGAGGTGACTGCCACGTATGTCCTCAGGACCAAGGATCTGCACTTCTGGCCGCAAGCAGAAGTTGATAAACATGGGTATCAGGTTATCCAGTTTGAAGCGAAAAAGGGTGCATAAATATGTGGCCAAAATGCTGTATGTTGGCCACAATACGAGTTAGAACATTATGAAGAATAAGGGAGCCATTGGGGATATATTAATACGAAAGGCTAACAAGGAGGATATTGGCGCCATTGTGCGTCTGAACAGTTTGCTTGCCGATTATCATCACGACCTTGATCCTTACTGGAAGACGGGAAGTCGTGTCAGAAAATCGTATAGAAAAATTTTTGTTAAGGAGTTGAGGAGAAGAAACATACGGTATTATGTTGCGGAAGATAAGGGGAGGGTAGTGGGTTACTTCTGTGCGCTTATTAAGGCAGCGTCTTCTACGGTGAATACGAAGCACATAGGGCATATCCGGATTGGTTTTGTGCAGAGGGAATATCGCGGCAAAGGCATTGGGCGAGAAGCAGTCAAGATTTTTTTGGATTGGTTTAAACAGAAAAAGATTCGCTATGTCGAGCTGAATGTTGATGCACGGAATGCCCTGGGAGTGAGCGTATGGAAGCGTTTTGGGTTTAAAGAATGCATGAAAAGGATGCGGCTTGAATTATCTGGGGAATAGGATATATTATTCTCTATTATCATGTGGCTCATTTGCAGCAAATGAGCCACATTGAGCCTTTCGTAAAACTGCGAAAACTAAGCGTAAAAACTAACCTTATTTTATATGAGCTTGGCATTTACTAAGCGTTTTTTTATCTCTCTGGGGATCATGGCGACTGTTTTGATATTCGTTGTTTTATATAAGACATATACTCCCTCGGGGACGCCAGTGCAACCAAGTCAGACGGATAATGCGGTTAAGCAGTCCAATAATGGTGTGATTGTTCCTGTTCAAGAAGTACCCCATCCGGTATCCCTGCAGGCGCTGATGGAAAAGGAGTATAACGGCAGCGAGTTGACGCTTGGCGAGGTGCTGGTGGAAAATGAAGCCTATACCCGTTATTATGTTACCTATAAAAGCGGCGCGCTCACGATATCAGGCATCATGAATATACCGAAAAAAGGCGGCCCTTTCCCTTTGATTATTCTTAACCATGGGTACATAGATCCCGAGGTATATACGAACGGACGCGGCCTAAAGCGCGAACAGGATTATCTGGCGCGGAGGGGGTACGCGGTCCTGCATCCCGACTACCGCAATCATGCGGATTCCGATTCCGATCCCGACGCCGAACTGCGGTTCCGTTTGGGCTATACTGAAGATGTGGTCAATGCGGTGTCTGCGGTAAAGAACTCTTCCCTTGCGGAAATAACAAAAGACCGCATCGGCATGCTTGGGCATTCCATGGGCGGGGGCATCGCGTTGAATGTGATGGTGGCGCAGCCGGATTTAATCAAGGCGTTTGTGCTGTTCGCGCCTGTCAGCGCCGACGTAAAAGATAATTTTGAAAAGTGGACTTCCCGCAGACCAGAACTCGCACAACAGTTGATTGCTACGTATGGCTCGTTTGAAACAGCGCCTGAATTTTGGCATAACCTGTCTCCCCTCAATTTCCTTGATCGAGTGACCGCGCCAGTGGAGATCCACCATGGCACTGCGGATGAGTCAGTGCCTCTTGAGTGGTCTGAAAAGCTCGAGCGCGCGTTTGAGGCGCAGAATAAGGATGCGAAACTCTTTACTTATCCGAGAGAGCCGCACGAGTTTATTAATGCGTGGCCTTTGGTGATGGAGCGCACGGTCGTGTTTTTTGACCGTGCTTTGAAGGGGAACCGGGCGGCGAATACGGAAAAAACACAGGATCGTTTTGTCCCCCCAATCGATAATTGGGAGTCGCGGGTTACGAAAAAGCCATTTGGCATCTATATCACACCCGACAATTCTCCCGTTTCCCCGGAGCGGTTTGCCGGTTACCATACAGGCACTGATTTCGAAACATTACCTGATGAGCAGGGAAAAGGCGTGTTAATTTATGCGATCTGCAATGGCCCGCTGGTTGCCAAGAGAACCGCATCAGGATACGGGGGTATAGCCGTGCAGCAGTGCGTGTTCCAGGGGGAGACGGTGAGCGTGGTCTATGGCCATGTGAGGCTTTCAAGTGTTACTATAAATGTAAATGAAACGCTTCGTGCGGGAGACACCCTTGGGGTGCTGGGAAAAGGGTACAGCAGCGAAACAGACGGGGAAAGGAAACATCTGCATTTAGGGATATACAAGGGAGAGGGGATTAGCATCCTTGGATATGTGCAGAATAGCGAAGAATTAGGCGGCTGGATAGACGCTACAAAATATTTCTAATTGAAAGTTTATCGTGCGATAAGCAATGTGGTACAATAATCCCAAAATTGGGATTGTTTTGTTTTAAATCGTTCATTAACAAAGAAAGGAATCAAACATGAAGGTATTGCTTGTGTATCCAGAAATTCCAGACACTTTCTGGAGTTTTAAGTATGCTCTCCCTTTTATAGGGAAGCGTGCTCTGATGCCACCATTAGGGCTCTTGACGGTGGCAGCGATGTTACCGCCTACATGGGATCGGCGTCTCGTTGATCTCAATGTAACATCACTCACAGAAATGGATCTTGCGTGGGCTGATTACGCATTTATTAGTGCAATGGTCGTGCAGAGGGAATCAGCCCGTCATTTGATCCATCGATGTAAAGAAGGAGGACTTAAGGTCGTGGCCGGAGGTCCACTTTTTCGGTGGGAGCATCAGCAGTTTGGAGAGGTTGATCATTTTATATTAGGGGAGGCAGAGGTTACACTTCCATCGTTTCTAGTGGATCTGGAAAGTGGTGATCCACAACATGTCTACTTTTCTACGGGATTTGCAGCGATGGAAAAGTCCCCAGCTCCTCAGTGGGATTTGGTTAACTTTAGGTATTATTCGTCAGCGGCTATTCAATTTTCACGTGGATGCCCTTTTGACTGTGAATTCTGTGATATCACTAGTACTTTGGGACGTAAGCCACGAGTGAAGACTTCTGCTCAAGTTATAACAGAACTAGATAAGTTGCATCGCCTCGGATGGCATGACCCAGTGTTTTTTGTTGATGACAACTTTATTGGGCCCAAAAGAGCCTGTAAGATGCTCTTATCTGAGCTGATCGTATGGCGGAAAGGTAAGGAGGGCATGCCGTTTAATACCCAGGCATCTCTAAACCTCGCCGATGACGAAGAACTTATGGACTTGATGGTCAAAGCTGGATTTGACTCCGTTTTTGTGGGTATTGAAACGGTGGATGAAGAAGGACTGAGAGAATGCGGGAAGCGTCAAAATTTAAAACGCGATCTTCTTCACGATGTTCAAACTATCCAGTCAGCCGGACTCGAGGTCCAAGGTGGATTCATTTGTGGATTTGACCACGATGACCATTCGATTTTCGAACGGTTGAAAGATTTTATCCAGAGGAGCGGTATTGTTACTGCAATGGTCGGTCTCCTCCAGGCGCTACCGGGAACTAAACTCCATAAACGTTTAGCTGAGGAGAAACGTCTTTTAGATGTTACATCTGGGGATAATGTGGATGCCGTTACGAACCTTTATCCGGTTATGGGGCCGGAAGCTCTCCTTAAAGGGTACAAGGATGTCTTGGCTTTTCTCTATGAGCCAAGGAACTATTACGCTCGTATAAGAGTTTTATTACGAGTTTTAAATCCTCCGAAGGTTAGGACGCCCTTCGAATGGCGATATGTTACGGCTTTTATTCGTTCTCTTGTTTTCCTTGGAATAGTAGGGAGAGAGCGGGTTTATTATTGGCGGTTGCTATTATGGACCGTTTTTAATCGACCCACGTTATTATCACATGCGGTTACGTATATGATCTTTGGCTACCATTTCCGTAAAATTCGCGAAAGGGTAGCCCCTACATAGATTAAAGGCAGGCTGCTATATGTGACCTGCCTTTTAAAATTGCTACAGATATGGCATAGTTATATATATGTCCATCTACTATAACCCTAAACGCGTGAAGAATTTATTTGACCCTGTTTCGCAGGAGCCGTTTCGGTTGAGCCGATCGAAAATTGAGCTCTTCATGAATTGTCCGCGGTGTTTCTATCTTGATCGGCGGTTAGGGATTTCCCAGCCGCCGTCTTTTCCGTTTTCCCTGAATTCCGCGGTTGATACATTATTGAAAAAAGAGTTCGATATCCACCGCGCGCATGGCACCGCGCATCCGCTCATGAAGGTCTATGGCATTGACGCGGTTCCTTTGCCGCACGAGAAGATTGAGGAGTGGCGCGATGCGCTGCGCAGAGGCATTACGTACCATCATACTGCCACCAATTTTATCGTCACTGGCGGCATTGATGACCTCTGGGTGAATGCAAAGGGCGAGCTTCATGTGGTGGATTATAAAAGCACCTCAAAAGAGCAGGAGGTGAATATTGATGCGGAGTGGCAGATCAGCTACAAGCGCCAAATGGAGATATACCAATGGCTTTTCAGGAAAAATGGGTTCAAAGTTTCTTCCACAGGATATTTTGTTTATTGCAATGGGATTACTGACCGCAAGGCGTTTGACGGCAAGCTGGAGTTTGACGTGAAATTAATCCCTTATGAAGGGGGCGATGCGTGGATAGAGGATACGCTTGGAGATATTGCGCAATGTTTAAAGCAAAACTCACTCCCGAAGCCGGGGAGAGAATGCGATTATTGCGGATATCGCCTAAACGCCGCAGAATATGAGAAATAATCTCATTGTTTCAGTATTAATTGGATTAGCCATTACTCTTGGAGTAGTATGGCTCGTTTTTTTGTTTAACGGGGGAGGAGAGGGCTTGGTATCGCACATTATCACTTTGCAGAGGGGCGCAAGCATAATAAGAATGCCGGCAGTGGCTGGTGCATTTTATCCTGATGCAAAGGAGGAACTTTCTGCGCAGATCGATTATTTATTAACACAGGCAAGTACTACGCCAATCAGTGAGCATATTCGAATAATGATAGTACCCCATGCAGGATACGAGTATTCAGGCGCCGTTGCCGCGTCTGCCTATCGAGCGCTCTCTGCCAACAGAGCAGGAGTGCGCAGTGTGCCTACCATAATCCTCATCGGTTCAGGGCATAAGGTGAGTGTGGAAGGAGCGGCTTTTGACAGTCATGACGCATGGCAGACGCCGTTGGGGAAAATACCCGTCAATAAGGAGCTGCGGGATATGCTTGTGCGTCAGAGTACGCTTTTTCATCTTGATGCAGCAGCTCATAAAGATGAACATTCATTAGAAGTGCAGCTCCCTTTCCTCCAAAAAACCTTTGTACAATTTGAAATAGTGCCCCTACTCGTGAACAAGGCCACTGAAGAAGAGCAGAATCGTATCAGCGCTGCGCTCGCGTCCCTGCCCGGTGATATAATACTTATCGCCAGTACTGATCTTTCGCATTATCCCATCTATGAAGACGCCACCGCTGCCGATACAAAAGTGATAGAATCGTTATTAAGCGGGAATGCGGAACAGATGAAGCGTTCTATAGCGCAATTGGAGACACAGCATATCAGGGAAGCAGTTACCTTTATGTGCGCACAACCTGCGGTTGAAATTGCGCTCAAGGTCGCCCAATTATGGGGTGCGGATGAACGCCGACTTCTCAAATATGCAAATTCAGGAGATTCTTTTGTGGGTGATAAGTCACGGGTAGTAGGCTATGCCGCAATGACATTTACGAGCGCGCGCAAAGACAGCGAATTACTCCCTATAGAGCAGGAGCAGTTATTGCGTATTGCACGCACTTCCGTTGAGTCCTATGTGAATACGCAGGTGATCCCGCAGGTGCAAGATGATTCTTTTTTCCTTAATCAGGAGAGAGGGGCTTTCGTCACGATTAAAAAGAATGATACGCTCCGTGGGTGCATTGGTCAGTTTAATCCTGATGCGCCCCTCTACCAACTTGTCTCCCAGATGGCCATAGCCGCAGCAGTGGAGGACCATCGGTTCCTTCCCATAAATCAAGGGGAACTCGGAGAGCTAACGTATGAAATTTCGATCTTAAGTCCTTTGAGGAAGATTAAGGATTGGCGGGAAATCGAAATTGGAAAACATGGAGTCCGTGTGCGAAAAGGCTCCCGGGAGGGGATATTTCTTCCACAAGTTGCCACAGAAAACAATTGGGGATTAGGGGAATTTATGGGTGAACTCTGCAGCCAAAAAGTGGGAATGGCAAGTGATTGTTGGAAAGACCCTCACGCCGAACTTTATATATTCACTGCACAAGTATTCGGAGAATAGAAATTATGCTATAGTATTAGTAGGGAAACTATTACTAAGTTTTCTAATAATATGTTTTTAAACATACTACTTGCCGCAAACCAGCGCATGATTCTTGCAAGTGAGGGTATCGCGTCAGTAAGCAAAGACGACGAAAAGATTGTTTCTTTTTTTGCCATGGCAAGTTCTCCTTATGCGGCAACGATTATTTTGGGTATTTTCGTCATTCTGGTCGTCGCAGTCGCGTATGTATTAGTAGGTATTATTCTTTTTACTCTATTTGCGTATCGTTAATATGAATATCATCCGTGTACCCGTAGAGGTTTCTGCGCGGCATGTGCACTTGAGCCAAAAGGACCTTGAGCGCCTTTTTGGCAAAGGCTACCATCTCCATGCGGATCATCCGCTTTCGCAACCGGGGCAATTTGCGGCCCGGGAAACGGTGAGTGTCATTAAGGGCAAGAAAAAGCTAGAGCACATGCGTATCGTAGGGCCGGTTCGGCCCAATTCCCAAGTGGAGCTTGCGCGGACTGATGCGCTGCATCTTGGTTTTGACCCGCAAGTGCATGTGTCAGGGTCTTTAGCCCATACGCCAAGCATTGTACTCAAAGGACCTCGCGGTTCGGTAAAACTTTTAAAAGGCGTAATTATCCCTCAGCGCCATATTCATGCATCGCCACTAGCCGCGAAGAAGGCGGGACTAAAAGACCGCGCCATCGTTTCTCTGAAATTGGAAGGCCCGCGCGCGCTTACCTTCCATAATGTCATCGTGCGCGTGCACCCCACTTTCTCCTGGCACTGCCACATCGACACGGACGAGGGGAACGCGGCGGGGATAAAAAGGAAAGGGTCTGCGGTAATAGTAAAATGATGATTACTTCGCTTACATGCTAGCTCTTGCTCACAGTTAGAAAAACACTAAACCCAAAACTCTAAATCCTAAACAAATCCAAATAACCAAATCATCGAAACACGTTTTGAATTTGGTGCTTGTTTAGGATTTCGGATTTATCTGGCTACGCCAGATCTCGCGTAGCGAGAGAGTTTAGAATTTCCCATTAATGTATGGATTCGCTCCTCGTCTTCAACATCGGCTCTTCCTCGATCCGCTATCACCGGTATGCGCACGAGTCGCTCGAGCTCCTCCATGAGGGCCACCATGATTTTGCAGCCGACCGCAGTTCTCGCGAGGATTTTATGCGCACGTTCCGCGAGTGCGTGCGTGATATCGGCGACGTGTCGGCGATTAAGGGCATCGGCCATAGGGTGGTGCACGGCGGCAGCCGGTTTATATCGCCGGTTGTCGTGAATGCGGATATTTTGGCGGAATTGAAAAATCTGAATCATCTCGCGCCGCTGCATAATCCATGGAATATTTTAGGGATAGAAGCGTGCCAAATTTACTTGCAGGGCATACCCAATGTCGCAGTTTTTGACACAGGATTTTTTGCGCACCTTCCCGCGCTTGCGGCGCGCTACCCGCTGCCCGCAGAATTCAGCGAGTATCGGCGTTTTGGGTTTCACGGTATTTCCCACGCGACCGTCGCAGATTTGTTAAGCCTACGCTTAAAAAAACCGCAGAAGCAACTTACCTTCATCAGCTGCCATTTGGGAAGCGGTTCGAGCATCGCATTGATTGAAAAAGGGGAGCCGGTTGACACCAGCATGGGATATACTCCTCTCGAAGGGCTTGTCATGATGACAAGGAGCGGCGATATAGATCCGGGGATCATATTTGACCTCGTGCAAAAAAAGCTGAAGGAGGCGCCAACATTGGAAAGGGCGCAGGAAGAGGTGCAGAAGCTGGTCGAAGCATTTTATAAATCATCGGGTTTGAAGGCTTTAAGCGGTTATGCAACATTTCTCGACATTCTTGAGCAGAAAAAAATAGGAGTTGAGCAGGCGGTATTCGCATTTGACTATTTCGTGCGGCGGGTAAGGAAGTATATCGGCGCGTACGCCGCCTTAGTCCCTCGACTTGATGCGATTGCCTTTACGGGTGCGGTAGGGGCAGGGGATTCTGTCACCCGCCAAGCGATCACAAAAAATTTGGGATGCGCGAAAGGGGTGCCGGTACATGTGTTTCCCCATTCTGAAGAAATAACCATTGCGCGGCAGGTACAAGCTCTCATTGTCTGACTGTTAAATTGTCACATGGTTACATGGTTTTATGGGCTTTGTTTATTGTGTAACAGTTTAACAATATAAGGTATAACCATTTAGCCATTTCGATTTTCATGGTAGTTGTTCTTCACAACATCCGCAGTATGCACAATGTGGGATCCATTTTCCGCACTGCAGATGCGGCAGGCGCAGAGAAGCTCTATTTGTGCGGCATTACCCCGGGACCGCTTGACCGGTTTCAGCGGCCAAACACACCATTGCTTAAGGTTTCCTTGGGCGCAGAGCGCTCCGTAGTTTGGGAACATGCGCCATCTGCATCACGGCTTATAGGGAGATTGAAGCGCAATGGGTTCAAGATACTCGCGCTCGAACAGGATCCTTCATCCATTCCCTATATGCGGGTGTCTCTATCTGCTTCACAATGGCAGACAACTGCACTGCTTTTAGGTGAAGAGGTGAATGGGTTGCGTCGGGCATTATTAAAGAAAGCGGATAAAATCCTTGAAATTCCCATGCATGGCAAAAAGGAGTCGCTCAATGTTTCTGTCGCATTCGGGGTCGTGATATTCCACCTCTTGGCGGGGAGGGGATAGAGGTAATTTGTCCCCATTTTTAGTGCCCTTTTCCCTCTGGCAGGGGGTATTTTTTTGTGCTATAATAAAACCAGATGAAAGAGACTAAAAATATAGATTTTTCTGCGAATTTGCCTCTCTATAAATGGCAAGTTTTGCATTATTTATTACGTCTATTATATGGTTAAAAAGAGCGCTTCATCGGATTATCAAGCAAGGCACATTACCGTACTCGAGGGTCTTGATCCGGTCCGGAAAAGGCCGGGCATGTACATCGGGTCAACCGGCGTGGAAGGGCTCCATCATTTGGTATGGGAAGTGGTTGATAACTCGATTGACGAGGCGATGGCCGGATTTTGCACCGAGATTACCGTCCGGCTGCTCCCGGGGCGCATGGTGGAGGTGAGCGATAATGGCCGCGGCATCCCCGTTGATATCCATAAACAGACGAAAGTATCCGCGCTGGAAGTGGTGCTCACCAAGCTCCATGCGGGCGGCAAGTTCGGCCAAGGAGGCTATAAAGTATCGGGAGGGCTGCATGGGGTAGGCGTTTCTGTGGTGAATGCCCTTTCTTCTTACATGAAGGCAGAGGTGAAGAGAGAGGGGAAGTTATGGGAGCAGGAATATGAACGCGGCAAACCCCGCAGGAAAGTGCGTCCCGTGGGAAGAGCCTCAGGCACCGGCACCATGATTACCTTCGTGCCTGATACGGAAATTTTTGGCGACATTGGTTTTGATTTCCAAACGGTGCTTGACCACCTCCGCCAACAGGCATATCTCACGAAGGGGGTGAAGATCATTGTGCGGGATGAACGGATGCGCGAAAAGGTTGACGCAAAAATAAAAGAAAAAGAGCCTCACCCGGAAGAAAAAGAGCCTCTCGCCTTTGATTTCCTCACTTCTTATATCTTTTATTTTGAAGGCGGCATCCGTTCCTATGTGGCCCATTTAAATCACAACCGGAGCGTGAAGCAGGAGGTGGTGTTTTATATAGAAAAAGAAATTATACCCAACGGGTCAAACGGCGCGCTTGATAAGGAAACCGCACAGAAAGAAACACAGGTTGTATCTCATGCGCAAAAGTCTGCCACGCCGATCAAGGTGGAGGTTTCCCTTCAGTATACGGATGATTATCGTGAGACCGTCTATGCGTTCGCCAATAATATTTACAACCCTGAAGGCGGCACCCACTTGGTGGGATTCCGCGGCGCGCTCACCCGCGTGCTCAATTCATATGCACGGGCGAAAAGTTATTTGAAAGAAAAAGACGATAATCTTACCGGCGAGGACGTGCGTGAGGGCTTAACCGCAGTCGTATCGGTCAAGGTGCCGGAGCCGCAATTTGAGGGGCAGACAAAAGCAAAGCTGGGGAATCCGGAGGTGAAGAATGCGGTGGAATCGGTGTTGGGTGATGCACTCGCTTCATTTTTGGAAGAACATCCGCGCGATGCAGAAGAGATTTTGGAGAAATGCGTCCTGACACAACACGCAAGAGTGGCCGCGCGCGCGGCGCGCGATACCGTGCTGCGCAAGGGGGCGCTCGATGGGCTCACGCTCCCGGGGAAGCTCGCAGATTGCTCCACTAAGGATTCGCACCATTCTGAATTGTATATTGTAGAGGGAGACTCTGCGGGCGGCAGCGCGAAACAAGGGCGCAATCGGGAGTACCAGGCCATTCTCCCCTTGAGAGGCAAAATCCTGAATGTGGAACGCGCGCGGCTGGACAAGATGCTGACCAATAATGAATTGAAATCGCTCATCATTGCTATAGGCACGAATTTTGGCGAAAATTTCAATCTCGCGGACCTTCGGTATGAGCGTATCATTATCATGACTGATGCGGACGTGGACGGCGCGCATATCAGGACATTACTCTTAACCTTTTTTTACCGTTATTTCAAGGAACTTATTACCACCGGTCATCTTTTTATCGCACAGCCGCCCCTTTATCGCATACAAAAAGGGAAAGAGTTTTGGTATGCGTATTCTGACCAGGAAAAGGAAAAAGTGCTCTCATCTATAAGGAGCGTTATTCGCGGGAAAGCGGGAGATGCGCAGACAGAAGCATCCTCAAAAGAAGAGGTGGGGACAGCGCGTGCGGGCGAGATAGATATCGGTGAAAAGGTGGGCGGCGCGGTAATCCAGCGATATAAGGGTTTGGGCGAAATGAACCCTACGCAGTTGTGGGAGACGACGATGGATCCCGTAAGGCGGTTCATGTACCAAGTAACCGTCGATGATGCGGAAAAAGCGGATAACATTTTTGACGTACTCATGGGATCTGAAGTTGATCCCCGCAAGCGCTTCATCCAGACCCATGCGAAATTGGTGAAGAATTTGGACGTGTAGATAACTCAAAATTCAAAGTTCATAAATAGAAAATATGGAGGTCCGACGTTACGTCGGACCGTAAATCCTTTATTTTGATATTTGTCCCGCACCTATTATTAAACTCATTGGCATGCGGGATCCCGCTTCTGCGGTGACATTTTGGATTTTACATTAAGGTCATATGCTTTTCCTAAGCACCCTCCGCAACGCTCCTGTCTATGACAGCAGTTTTGCGCTGGTCGGGAAATATAAGGATATTATCGCTTCTGCGGTCGCTGACCAATATGCTCCCGTGAAATCATTGGTGGTGACGCTTTTAAAAGGAAAGGGAGAGTTCGTGATCCTTTGGAGCGTCGTCGAGAATGCGAGCAGGGTGGGTATCCACCTTTCCGCCTTATTATCGCGCGTGACGTCTGCGCAAGTAGACCCTACGGATATCCGTCTGCGGGAAAAGGTCCTTGATCATCAGATTGTCGATATTACTGGCGCGCGTGTGGTGCGCGTGAATGATTTGCAATTGGGGACCATTGAAGGCCGCATGTGCGTCATTGCGATTGACGTGAGCCTGAAAGCGCTTTTGAGACGCCTCAACCTTGATTGGGTGGATGTATTTAATATGATACCGGTGAGGCTTATTGACTGGAGGCAGGCGAACCTTGTATCCGGATCAGTGCAGGTTGCAGCACTTTCCAAAGACGTGGTGCATATGCACCCCGCAGACATCGCAACGATTGTGGAAGATTTAAATGTGAACCAAGGGAGCGAACTGGTAAAATCCTTGGATCTCGCAACGGCTGCACGGGTATTTGAAGAAATAGACCCTGAAACGCGGCGCATCTTAGTGAAAGCGTTGAGTCCCGACAAAGTAGCGCTGATTACCGATAAAATGCCGCTTGATGAAGTCGTTGATCTTTTAAAATCTCTTCCTGCGGCAACGAGCGCGGAGCTGCTCTCTCATCTTCAGTCATCGCGCGCTGCCACAGCGGAACGCTTGCTGCAATACTCAAACCATTCCGCGGGAGGGCTCATGACGACGGAATTTATTAAGTGCAGTATTTCCTGTACCGTTGCCCAAGTCATAGAAGAAATTAAGAAGCGCTCTTTTACCTTTCGTTTCATCCACTATGTGTATGTAGTGGATGATGAGAATCATTTCATGGGAGTTGCCTCTTTTCGGAGGCTGATTACGAGCGATCCGAACCAAACCATGCAGGAGGTCATGCGCGACCGTAAGGGCTTAAAAACATTAAAGCCTGAACAGCCATTGAGAGAGGTTGCGGTTATCATGGCTAAATACAAGCTATTTTCGGCGGCAGTCGTTGATAAAAAAAGGCAGCTGCTGGGAGTGATAACTCTCGATGACATCATGCGCCAGCTCGTATCGCACATATACGATGTATAATTAGACAGTAGAAGTATAATTTTCAGAGCCGTTTCAGTGTATGTTTCGGTGTGCATTCAGTGTAAAAAGCTTCTCTCGCGGAAAAACCTGAATCTTACACGGAAATATACTGAATTGTTCTATAATCTCATGGTACCTATCTTCAAACGCTGGTTGCTGCGTGCGAGCATCATATTGAGCGTGATCGGTCCGGGTATTATTTCCGGGGCGGCGGATAATGATGCGGGTGGCATTACGACCTATTCGATTGTCGGCGCCCATTACGGGTACCAGATGCTTTGGCTTCTTCCCCTCGTCGGGCTTGTGCTCTGGCTTACGCAGGACATGGGTGCGCGTCTTGGGCTTGTAACGGGCAAGGGTCTTGCGGCCCTTATTCGGGAAAATTTCAGCATTCGGCTCACGGTGATCGTCATTGTGCTTACCGCCATATCAAACTGGATGAATATTGTGGCGGAATTTGCCGGCGTCGCATCAGTCGCGCATCTCTACCATATTCCCAAGACGCTTCTCGTGGCGATTGCCGCCTCCGCCATATCATTCGTTGTAATAAAAGGTAATTTTCAGATAGTCCAGCGCGTATTTCTTACTTCATCCTTACTATATCTTGCGTATGTCATCGCAGGATTGAAAGCAAATCCTGATTGGGCGGCGATAGCCAGTGGTTCATTTATTCCTCATTTTTCAATGGAGCACGGGTTTTTGTTTACTGCCATTGCCTTAGTGGGGACCACCGTGACCGCCTGGGGGCAGTTTTTTATTCAATCGTATTATGTGGATAAGGGAGTGAAGGATGCGGATATTAAATTAATGAGGTGGGATATCACTGCAGGCACTTTGTGGACTATCGTGGTTGCTTTTTTTATTGTCGTTGCCACTGCGAGCACGCTTTACCCAAAGGGTATCCAGATCAATGATGCCGCGCAAGCGGCTGCGGCCTTAGAGCCCTTTGCAGGATATCTCGCCAAGCACCTGTTTGCGTGGGGATTGCTTAACGCGTCGCTTTTGGGGGCGGGCGTGGTTACCATTGCGACGTCATATCTCATCACAGAGGCTTTTGGATGGGAAGGGAAGGTGGATTTGGGATTGCGTGAATCTCCCGCGTTTTATAAATTGTTCCTTTTTTTTATCATCACCGCAGGGCTCTTCGTGCTGATTCCCTCAATACCCCTCGTGCCGACCATCGTGTTTTCCCAAGCGCTCAATGCCATGGTGCTCCCTCTGCTTTTTATCTGCATGATGGTTCTCTTAAACAGAAAAGATATTATGGGAATGAAAACAAATTCCCGCCTAAACAACGTGTTAGTCCTTGCCGCAATTTTATTGGTGAGCGCACTCAATGTCAGTTATTGTTATGCGCTCGTTTCGAAATTTTTCAAAATACTATAACATTTTACTAAACAATATTTTTCCGGACCTGCAAGTCTATACAGGTTCTTTTTTTTATGCTATACTGCTCTGTTACGTAATAAAAAAAGCGCATTTTGGTCGATGCGCAATTAATACAAATATAAACAAACACCATTTTTATGTTTATTAAAAAAATATTACATTGGATCGGTTATTTCGCGGTGTTGGGCTCATTTACGCTCATCATGATTGTGGGACCAGGGAAATTCACCTCGATTGAGGAGGTCCTGGCCCAAGGCTTTGATGATGTGGCGGAAGGTGAGCTTTTTATATTGTCTGATGTGCCTTCAAGTGGGCATCCGTCTCTGCGGCTCTCGCAACGCGAGCAAGTATGCCGCATAAAAAGTGATTTATTTGAAAGGCTTGCATCAGAATTGCCAAGTTTTAACGGCAGGGAAGTGCAGATTGGCCATGCGCGTGTGAGGCTTTTGAATACTACTGGCACAAATATTGACGTGTTGGAATTTATGCGGAAGTTTCGGTTAGGGGAGGAAGACTGCATGACGGTGTCGTTTCACAGCTTTTTATATCCGTTTTTCCATGGCGGGGTGAGTTGACGCAAGGGATGACGGCATGAAAAGACGCAGTTGTCTCGCCCGGCGAGCGAGACACTGCTTGACTCTCGGCCTCGTTCTCCCGCATAGCGGGAACCATGCCCACTCGGCCTCCGAGACACTTTTCATTACCGTCATCCCTTGCTGGAGTGATAAGAATTGAGACTATGAATATACTTCAAACTTTATAGATATCTGCTCGATTTATATGAAGTCTAGTCAATAACATTTTCCTTGATATGGAAAAGGTGCTTCACAAACTATTTTACGGATTTTTGGTCGGTGCATTGGTGGCGTCTCTCGCATTATTCCTAAATTATCAATTATCATCCGCGACAGGATATTGGAACGCCTTTGGGAGAATTTATTTTTATTTTCTTATCGCCTATACTTGGTATATATTTTTACTCCTTTTTGTGGATGATTTCCGGGTTAAGAAATACCCTGCGTATGACGGTGCGCTTATATCCGTGATCATGCCTTGTTATAATGAAACCCCGGAGCTTCTTGCGCTCTCTCTCCGTTCCATTATGGAGGCGCGGGGCAATATGGAGATAATCATAGTCGACGACGGGTCGACAAATGCCACAAAAGATACCCTTGCAAGGCTTGAAGGTTATGCGAACATTCGGGTGCACCGTTTTCCTGCCAATAAAGGGAAACGCCATGCGCTCCATTACGCGGTAACGCATCTGGTAAAAGGAGAGTTCGTGGCATGCGTCGACAGCGATACGGTAGTGGACCGAGATGCGCTGACGCGCGTGGTGGAGCCGCTTTTGGATCCCTCGGTCGGCGCATCCACTGGCGATGTGCGGCTATTGAATGAACGCACGAATTGGCTGACGCGCATGGTAGGCGCGTATTACTGGGTAGGATTGAATATTTATAAACGCGCGCAGTCTGCGCTTGGCATCGTGGTATGCTGCAGCGGATGCCTTTCCGCCTACCGGCAGGAAACACTTTTAAAGATTATTGATGAATTTGTCGCGCAGGAATTTTTCAATGAGCCGTGCACCCATTCCGAAGACCGGCACTTGACCAATCTCGTCTTAAAGCAGGGGTACAGGGTGGTTTACCAGGACCGCGCAGTAAGCTATACCCATACGCCTGATACGCTCAAAGGGTTTCTCAAACAGCAGCAGCGCTGGAAAAGGGGTTACGTGCGCGAATCTATTTATACGCTCTCATGGGCGTGGCGCACGAGAAAAATTCTCTTCTTCGAAATCATCCTCTGGGATTTGACACTCACCTTTCTCTCGCTCGGGATCCGTGTCGCGTCGCTTCTTCTCTTCATCACCCAGCCGCTTTTCTTCATCCGGTTCATACTGCCCGGTTGGCTCTACTTCATGAGCGTGCGGTACGTCTTCATGCTCTTTTATGCGCCCCAAAAAATCCTCGGCCTTATCTACTACACGTTCCTCTATGAATTCGTGCTCTATTGGCAGAATATCATCGCGCTCTTTACCCTGAAAAATAAGAGCTGGATTACGAGATAACCTCTATAATTCTGTTTAAATATGGATTTCATTGAACAAGAGCAATCCTGTTTTTGTGTCATGTAGGTTGCTTTTTCCCGCAGATCATGTAAAATCGTTGAGAATAAATAATGTTCGTTGACAATTTCCATTCAACAAAGAAAGGCAAAGACATGAAAAGATTTGCTTTATTACTGGGGATGTTAATCTCCTTGCAGTCGTATGCAATTCAAAGGTTGCAGGTCGAGGTTAAGGGGGATAGTGTCTGGATGAAGTGTAAAAATTCAGTCCAGACCTTCTACACTCCCGGCTATCATTCTGCTGATAGCACATTGGGAGTGCTCACCTTCGATTCCGTTGCAGTTCGGCTGCCCGAATTGGGGAGAAATAATTCCTGTGGGCAGCATGATGGGATTGGATTGTATCATCTCACTTCGGGCTTGGTGCCGGAAAAATTTGGTGATAATTTACAAGTCACCTTTCGTGCATCAGGTAAGGTGATTTTTTGTCGAGGGGAGATCTTTAGAGAAGAGGCGGAATTGGAATTTCCCAATCTCTTCACGGCGCGGGAATTCCCGATATTCTGGGCTGATTCAACGAATTATTCGGTGGATTATTTTCCGCTGAATAATCTAGATACTGTCAGGACAGTCTTTATCTGGACTGATAGTGGGAAGGCACTTTTAGATTCTGCACGAATTCTTATTGCGGAGGCAATCCGGGAGGTGGGGAACTACGCGCCTCAATTTTGGCATAAACATCTGCAGAATTGGGGAGGATCGCATTACACATTGACTGTAATGTTGGGAACTCCCTACATCGGTTTGGAGCATTTGAATACTCCATTTGCTGGTGTGTCAAAGGAATACTTACCACTGTTAAAACCACTTATAGTTCACGAAATGTTTCATAGTTTCGTGGGCAAAAGTCTAATGCCCGCCTCATACGTAAATCTTGTGGGATACCATCCTACCGATGCCCTCGGCTTTTATGAAGGTTTAACGACTTTCATAAGTCAGCGTTATACAATATTTCCCGTCGAGTTCATACAGGATTTGACATATTCTTGGATGAGGACAGATATGTCCAAGGGGCGAGACTTAATTGAATTAAGTTACGTACCAGGAGAATTAGAATCCCCCTACTGGAATGGAAGGATATTTTGGATCGCCATGATTGGGAAAATAAATATTGATGATTGGTTGGAGTGGATGTTCGAGAAAAAATTAATCGATCGTAATATTCCAATTTCAGTCAGCATGGATTCTATATATACATGGCTAAGCGACTATAAAGCAGGTGTTGGGGATTATGCTCAACGAATTATCCATGGTGAATATTATCATGATGCTGATTCGTTACTTCAGTATCATGGATATCGAAAAACATATCTCCGTGATTATAGCATTAACTATATAGGCCCTTACTATTGGAGGGACGGGAAGGTTGGAGGATACATTTATGAGGGTATGGATCAGTATCATTTACCCTTAGACTATAAATTTAGTTGTATCCTTAGCGGAAGTGATTCGCTATCTTTAGGTCCAAACGGTGACGGTATGAAATTATTGCGACAATTTCCTGATAGTTTATTTTCTGTCCTAGTTACCTCTTCACGGGGGAGGGAAGTGATAAAGCTTTCTAAAAATTTATATTTCCCTTCTGGGGAATCTTATTACTTTGAGGGCAAGATACATTTTGCCCAGGTGCCCCTTGCGAGGCGGGAAGAGACCCTAAAATTCTGGCGGCAGTTGGTCCGCCAGTAAAAAGAATTAACGTGAAAGGATTTGGAAAGGGCCTTAGATTAAAAACCTAAGGCTTTTCAAATTGTCGAAAATGCTGGAGAAGGGTATAATACCATTATGCAAAAGAGTTTTTATCGGAAAAGGCAGCACATAGAAACTTCATGGGATGAGTCGGCGCAGTGGTACCACGGGCTGGTGGGCGAGAAGGGGATGGAGCTCCAAAGAGCGGTCGTGTTCCCACAGGCGCTTCGGTTGCTTCATTTGCAGCCTCACGAGAGGCTGCTTGATGTCGCGTGCGGGCAAGGCGCGTTTTGCCGGGAAGCGGTGCGTTATTGTAGAGAGATCGCAGGTATAGATGCATCACCGCAGTTGATTGCATTAGCTCGCAATAATTTTTTATATCGGAATTCTAATCTTACATCCAAGGAAACCTCCCCTCACATCCCCTCCTTCGTAAGGAGGGGAGGGGGTGGTCTCGTTAATATATCAAAAAAAATTAAATATTATGTAGGCGACGCAAGGAAATTGCCAAAGGAAGTGGTAGGGGAGCGTTTTGACGCCATTTCATGCATACTTGCCATTTCAAATATTGATCCCATAAAACCCGTATTTGAAGAATGCAAGAAAATTTTAAAACCGTCAGGCCGCTTGGTGCTGGTGGTTGCGCACCCCTGTTTCCGCATCCCGCGGCAGAGCGGGTGGGGGTGGGACGAGCAGAGGAAGCTGCAGTACCGGAGGGTTGACCGCTATTTGAGTGAAATGAAAATTCCCATTCAAATGCATCCGGGAGGGCGTTCGCACGAGGTGACGTGGACATTTCATCGTCCGCTCGGGGTGTATATGCGCGCATTGACAGAAGCAGGTTTTGCTGTTGACGCGATGGAAGAATGGACTACCAACCGCAAAAGCACGCCCGGACCACGTGCGCGCGCAGACATGAATTCTAAACAGGAAATACCACTATTTTTAACGATGAGAGCAATCAGTGTTAATGTCAAAGCTCAAAGTTTCCCACCTCAGCGGGATCCCGCTTTCCTTGAGAATAAGAAATCAAGGAGCGGGACAAATGCCATGGTTCGACAGTAGTTCGACAGGCTCACTATGACATAGCTCACCATGACAAATAAGATGTGTCATCCTGAGCCGAGTCGAAGGGTTGTCATTCCTTTGAACTTTGTCCCGCACTATGAATTATTTTATCTAAGGTATGCGGGATCCTGCCTGAGCAGTGAGATTTTGAATTTTGAAATTATTGTGATATGACCGAACAAATTACATCAAAAGATTTTTTTAATGATGTGCTTAAATGCCAAGTGTTAGGTTTGTTTGTCCATCCCACCCGCAATACTCCGGTGGTGTTTATCGGGACTGAAGATGAGCGCATTGTGATACCAATATGGATAGGATTTTTGGAGGCGCAAGCAATCCTCTTTGCTTGGAAGAAAATCACCCCGCCCCGCCCCTTAACGGTTGACCTTCTGGTATCTCTGATTACCGAAGATTTCAATGCGGCGGTTGAAGAGGTAAAAATCCATACGTTGCAGGAGGGCACGTATTACGCTTCTCTTGTCATTGTGTCCCGCGGAGGCGAGCGCAAGGTGAGGGACGCGCGCCCATCGGACGCGATCGCGATTGCGCTCCGCACTCATGCGTCACTCACCATAAATCCTGCGCTTCAGGATGCGACCGCGCATGAACAGAAGGATGCCAAAGCGCTTCTTGATTTCCTTCGGCTTGAGCATGAAGATCAGCAGGATACCCTTCAAGAGGAACAAAGTTTATCATAAATAATTGTATAGGAATTTCAATAAGCGTTAAGTCGCATATCATGTGGCGACAGGTGGCTCCTTATCCCATCAGTAGAGGCTAGTTTACACTAGCACCATGCCAGTTTACGCAACAAAAGTACGGAGTTTAATTTAGTGCATTATTTTTGAATTTTTGGTTTAATGCAACTATGCCAAGTAATACTACATTCAAGAGGGAGGCAGGATCTATGCACTTATTTGTTGGGAATATAATTTAGCGAAAACATATTAGCCCTATAAAATTCGCTCAGTAAAAGAAGAAAATATAAATTAAATTCACCCAAAGCATGGATATAATATAAATATGCGACGCAAAGGTTTTACCTTGATAGAATTATTAGTGGCGATCTCCACATCGGCCTTTTGGCGACTTTGGCCGTCACCAGCTTGAATAACGCCAGGGTTAAGGCCAGAGACGCGAGGAGATTGGGCGATATTGACAGCATCAAAAGGCGCTTGATCTAATGTATGATGATCACGGTAATTATGCGATATCATGCACCGGAACCAGAATTGCGACCTGTAATATGCAGCCGTATCTTGAGTCCGTAAATGTGCTCGATCCCTTAAAATCAACTACAGCGTGTAATGGCGCTAATTCAAGTGACTGCGATTATTCATTCTTATTTCGTTTACCCACTGGGCAACATTACTTAATTTATTTTCGCTTAGAGGGCGCAACCAGCCTTGGCAATAGCGGGCCGACAAATTGCGCGACTAATGAGGAAATGACTATTTGCGCCGATGATTTATCCATGGCTGGCTGTAATTTGAAAGATGTGTCTTACAATCCTGAGTGCGCTGTTGTTGATTTTGATAAAGATGGTATAATTAGCAGGGCGTCAGAACTTGCCGCTTATAGCCAATAAATATAATTTTTTAACCAATTTCCTTGAGAGTTTATTTATCGCTAACCCTAATACATAATACAAAAATTATATGTTAGACATCAACAGATTCGCTCGGGAAAAGAAGCAATTAAAGTTCACCCAAAGTATGGGTATAAAATAAATATGCGACGCAAAGGTTTTACATTGATAGAGTTATTAGTTGTCACTAGCATTATTGGTTTGCTGGCAACTTCAGCCGTGGTAGCGCTAAATAATGCGAGGCAGAAAGCCAGAGATACGGCGCGGTTGAGTACTGTAGATAAAATTAGAAAAATAATGTCATATAAACTTAATAATAATGATGTAAATTTTGGTTGCAGCGCTGTTGACACTACTTATCCGGTTTATACCTGTTCAACTTTTCCAGAATATGTGGCAAATTTAGAAACTTTTAAAGATCCGACTAAGCCAACAGAAGCGTGTAATGGCACAAATACAACTAATTGTAATTACGCTTTTAATTATAATCCATACAGAGGAACAATCTATCTTTTATATTTTAGATTAGAAGGCCCAACCATTTTAGGCAATACTGGTGCGATTAATTGCGTTGCCACGCCAACAGGTATGGCTTGCGGGACTGATATTTCAATTTTTGGTTGTAGCAGTTCGTGCAGTGGGAGCTCAAACTGGAGCTATTGTTCTATATTTGATTTTAACGGCAGTGGGTGCGTGGATGCAAACGATAGGTCTTATACTTGGAATAATAGATAATATTCTTTTATAAAACTTAATAAATATGCGACGCAAAGGTTTTACATTGATAGAGTTATTAGTTGTCACTGGCATTATTGGTTTGCTGGCAACTTTGGCCGTGGTGGCGCTAAATAATGCGAGGCAGAAAGCCAGGGATACTAAAAGATTAGTTGACATTAATGCTATTAGAAAAGCCATGGCTTTTAAATTTGATAATAATGAAGTTGGTGATTATCAGTGCGACGAGGCGCGCGGTCCAAGTAATGCTTGGGTTTTTCCAGTTTATACTTGTGATGGGCTTGCCTCTTATCTGCCAAGATTTGCTAATATTAAGGATCCTTTAAATACTGATAATCCTTGCGATGGAACTAATACAGATGGTTGTAATTATGCCTTTTATAACCCACCATATAGCGGTACTGCTTATTTAATTTATTTTCATTTAGAAGGTAGCACTAAGTTGGGTAACAGTGGTGCAGCTAATTGTGTGGCGACAGCTAGCAATTATTCATGTGCTGATAATGTCTCTTTTTTCTATTATTGCAGTAATACTTGTCAAGGTGATCAAAAGTGGCAGACATGTTCTATTTATGATGCTAATGGCAGTGGTTGCATTGACGCCAATGATAGATCATATTTTTGGAATAATAGATAAATTTTTTTCATAAGACTTAATTTATTATTACTTTTTTAAATCATATGTTAGACATCAACAGATTCGCTCGGGAAAAGAAGCAATTAAAATTAAAGTTCACCCAAAGCATGGGTATAAAATAAATATGCGACATAAAGGTTTTACATTGATAGAGTTATTAGTTGTCACTGGCATTATTGGCTTGCTGGCAACTTTGGCCGTGGTGGCGCTAAATAATGCGAGGCAGAAAGCCAGGGATACTAAAAGATTAGTTGACATTAATGCTATTAGAAAAGCCATGGCTTTTAAATTTGATAATAATGAAGTTGGTGATTATCAGTGTGACGCGGCGCGCGGTCCCAGTGATATTTGGGTTTATCCAGTTTATACTTGTGATGGGCTTGCCTCTTATCTGCCAAGATTTGCTAATATTAAGGATCCTTTAAATACTGATAATCCTTGCGATGGAACTAATACAGATGGTTGTAATTACGCCTTTAATTCTCCACCATATAGCGGCACTGCTTACTTAATTTATTTTCATTTAGAAGGTAGCACTAAGTTGGGTAACAGTGGTGCAGCTAATTGTGTGGCGACAGCTAGCAATTATTCATGTGCTGATAATGTTTCTTTTTTCTATTATTGCAGTAATACTTGTCAAGGTGATCAAAAGTGGCAGACATGTTCTATTTATGATGGCGATGGTAGTGGTTGCATTGACGCCAATGACAGATCATATTTTTGGAATAATAGATAATATTCTTTTATAAAACTTAATTTATTGTAATATAAAATTTATTTCTAACCTCCCCCACCGATCGCCACACTCCTGTCCCCAATCTTAGTATGAATCATTCCACCATAGTCTCATTCATCCACTATAATTATCGAACGTCAACTATGTGTGGCATTGGAAGTTGACCCTATAGAATCACTTAATGCTTCACACATAATGTTTAGATTAACCTTTATTCCCCCATACCATCCGTGGTGTACGTATACCTGGGTGAGTTCTACGTGGTTGATATATTGGATATGACAACCAATGAATTGCGGGAAAAATTCCTTGATTTTTTTGCCACCAAAGGGCACGCTATCATCCCTTCTGCATCCCTTATTCCAGAGCACGATCCCACCGTGCTTTTTACCACCGCGGGCATGCATCCGCTGGTTCCTTATCTCTTAGGGGAATCGCATCCTAAGGGGAAGAGAATAGCTGACGTGCAAAAATGCATACGCACGACGGATATTGATGAGGTGGGAGACCAATGGCATCTCACTTTTTTCGAAATGCTAGGCAATTGGTCGCTCGGGGACTATTTTAAGAAAGAAGCGATTGAATGGAGTTGGGAATTTTTAACCGATTCTCGGTGGCTCGGTATTGACTCTGAACGGCTCGCAGTAAGCATATTTGCAGGTGATAAGGATGCGCCGCGCGATGATGAAGCGGAAGGCTACTGGCTCAATGCCGGCGTGCCCAAGGAGCGCATTTTCACCTATCCCAAAGAGAAGAATTGGTGGGGGCCTGCGGGCGAGACAGGGCCGTGCGGCCCGGATACGGAAATGTTTTATGACACCAGGCGTCCCCACGATCCACACTATGGCCAAGAATGTCATCCGAACTGCGATTGCGGGCGCTGGACTGAAATTTGGAATGACGTATTCATGCAGTTTAATAAGCAGGCTGATGGAGCCTTTGTGCCGCTGAAACAGAAAAACGTGGACACTGGTATGGGTCTCGAGCGGGTCGTCGCGGTGCTCACGGGCAAGACGACTGTATTTGAAACGGATGCATTCCAAAGCACCATTGACGCGATCATCGGGCTTCTCCCGAATTCTGTGGCACAGCCGTCCGCAAATTCAAGCATACGCATTATCGCCGATCATATACGCGCCGCGGTGTTTATCATGGGTGACGATCTCGGCGTGCTCCCGTCCAATGTGGACCAAGGATATGTGGTGCGGCGCCTGATACGCCGTGCCGTGCGGCATGGCCACACCTTGGGGATAGAGCGGGGATTTACCAAAGTCGTCGCGAGCGCGGTCATCGGACATTTTGCGTCCACCTATCCTGAACTTGAGCGGAATGCGGACCGGATACTGAAAGAAATTGATGCGGAAGAAGTGAATTTCAGAATGACACTAGAGAGGGGGAGTAAGGCATTGGAGAGGATTTTAGCGGGCAAGAACGCCGTAAACGGCAATGACGCGTTCGAGCTCTATACTACCTATGGATTCCCCCTTGAACTCATTAAGGAAATCGCGAAGGAAAAAGGAGTGCCAGTTGATGAAACTGGATATAGCAGCGCATTTGCGGCGCATCAGGCGCTTTCTCGAAGCGGCGCACAGAAGAAATTTAAAGGAGGACTTGCTGACCATACGGAAAAAATCGTCCGCATGCATACGGCAACCCATCTTCTCCATCAGGCGCTGCGCATGGTGCTGGGCAAGGACGTATATCAGAAAGGTTCAAATATTACTGAAGAACGATTACGATTTGATTTTTCCTATCCTCAACGGCTCACTCCCGAGGAGCTTGCCCGCACAGAGGGGATAGTGAATGAAAAAATTGCAGAAGATCTGCCTGTACTCTGGGAGGAAATGGCCGTGGAGGAAGCTAAGCAAAAAGGCGCCATGGGCATATTTACCGAACGATATGGAGAAAAGGTGAAAGTGTATCGCATCGGGGATGCCTCGAAAGGTTCAGGACAGATTTTTTCCCAAGAAATTTGCGGAGGCCCTCATGTAGACCACACAGCCCTTGTGGGCCATTTTTCCATAGTAAAGGAAGAAGCGGTCAGCGCGGGGGTGCGCCGCATTAAAGCAGTAGTCACATAAAACACGGTATGCCTCCTGTTTCAATCGGCGATGATGCAGCGGATATGTCTCCGCAGAAGGAATTCGTGCGCGTGTCTGACACTGTTTCGCTTATTTTTGACGAGCATCACACTCTTTGGGAGCTCGTGAAAGCGGTAAAAAGGGCGCGTGGAATCCGCATAGAGGTAACCGTGCCCGCTCGCCATCCTAGTTTCCAGTCGGCGGTGGCGATGGAATATCTCTCAATAGCATTGTTGCGGATCAAAAAAGAAATATGTTTCATCACGCATGATCCTGAATTACAGGAGCGACTGGCACTGTACGGTTTGAATGCTATCGCTCCTCGCGCCCCCCAAGAACTGACGGAACCTCCTGCCCGCGATCATCTTATACGTTCATTTTTTAAACAGCCTATGCGGCCGTTCCAACGCCAAAAAAAGAAATACTTGCGAGGTTGGTGGTTTATTTTATTTATTGCGTTGGCCGTCATATTATTTTTATTTACTTCGATCACTCCCCGTGCGCATATTACTCTTATTCCGGATGTGAAAGTCATAGAACGCAAAGCAGGCGTGCTCATTAATGCCGAATGGCCCAATCAGCAGAGGGACGCCGCCCATCTGCGCGGGAAGGTGCTCAAGGAGGAAGGGACATATGCGACGACCACCCCTATCACCGACTTATCAGAAAGCGGAGAAAAAGCAAAGGGTGAGGCGCGCATAGAAAATCAGACAGGACAAGAGGTGGCGCTCTCTATTGGCACCGAATTATTAAGCGACGACGGCATGGTGTATGTCAGCGAGAGCGCACTTACGATCCCTGCCGCGTATGTTGCGGAGGATGCCACCATAAAATTTGGCACGCTTTCCGCAACGCTCACCGCCAAGGAACCTGGAGTTAAAGGAAATCGCTCAAGCGGCAGGTTTACGATTCCGTCGCTCCCCTCAAACAAGCAGCAGCGCATCTGGGCGGTCATCACGTCTCCCTTTACCGGAGGGTCGGATCGCATGGGGAAGGTAGTGCGCCAAGAGCACGTGGCTGCACTTGAACCGCTATTATGGGACAGACTGCAGCAGGATTTATTCCAGACGCTAGAATCGCGATTGGGCAATGAATGGTTTGTTGCCTTTCCGCTTACTACGGCAACCGTGACGAACCTCACCGTGGACCCACCGTTAGGGGTAGAAGCAGATGCTGTTTCTTTAAATATGAAAGGGACCATGCAGGCGCTTGCGTTTTCTTCCGCAGACGTACTCCGCGCGTTTGGCGCTAATGTACAAATATGCGGTTCATTTCAGAATGGAAAATCAGAGGTCTGCGCGATACGCGTGGATAAAGTGCGAAAACTTGATATGGAGAAAAGGAAAGGGGACGCAGAGTTTGTATTTTCCAAAGTCCAGACGCCTCCTTTTGATCCTGTTGCGCTTTCTGAAAAAATTACAGGGAAAAGCGTGCAGCAAGCGCGCCTCACCCTGCTCTCTCTCCCGGGAGTAAAAGATGTAAGGATTTCATTGCGTTGGAGTTTGAGAAACTATATACCGCGGGATGCGGACCGTATTACCATTGAAGTTGCGCAACAAGAGTTGACACAACCGTGAGAGTATTCTATGATATTGTCACCGTGTTCTTTGGTGTTATTTTTCAAAATTTTCGAATAATTCACCTATTATAACCCAACCTTCTGGGAAATAAGATAAAGAAGGTTGAGGTTTAATTTATGCAACAAAACCAAACAGGGAGCAGCGGGGCGGTACCATCTGCCGCACCCATAAGCAATGAGGGGAATTTAGGGATCCAAACGAACCGGAAAGGTTTTATTGACGCCATTGGCGAAGTCGTTGAATTACTGCCGGCGGCCACCTTTAGAGTGAAATTGGAGAACGGCCATGAAATTTTATGCCATCTCTCCGGGAAAATGCGTATGAACCGCATTCTTCTTTTGCCGGGTGACAGGATAAAAATAGAAATGAGTCCGTATGATCTGAGTAAAGGAAGAATTACTTACAGGTTTTGAATCGTTCTGTTATGAAAGTACGTGCATCAGTAAAGCCAATTTGTACGAAATGCAAGATAGTGCGGCGCCATGGCCGTCTTTATGTCACATGTGCGAATCCGAAACATAAGCAGAGGCAAGGATAAGTCTTGAAAATGCAAAACGCAAAATCTCACCGCTTTAGCGGGATCCCGCATACCATTGAGATTAACAATAAGGTGCGGGACAAAAGTCAAAATTATGGAGATACGACGTTACGTCGGATCGGAATACCTTCATTTTGATTTTTGAGTTTTGGTTTTTGATTTAATTTAAGATATGGCTCGTATTGCAGGTGTAACGCTTCCTCCACATAAGAGAATAGATATCGGCCTAAGCTATATTTATGGCATAGGGCGTTCATTAAGCGTGCGCATACTTGCGCAGACGAATGTGAATCCGGCAACGCGCGTAAAAGACCTGAACGATGATGAGGTATCACGTCTGCGCGAATACATCGAGAAGCAATACAAAGTGGAAGGTGATCTGCGGAGAGAGGTGATGCTCAACATTAAACGTTTGAAAGAAATTGGATCCTACCGCGGCATCCGCCATGCGCGGGGTTTGCCGGTACGCGGCCAGAGGACAAAGACCAACTCAAGGACGGTGAGGCACAATGAGCGCCGTACCATGGGATCTGGCCGCAAGCCTGCCGCACAAAAGACTTAAGATTTTTTATGGAAGAAAATACTACACCAAATTCTCCATTACCACAAGAATCTCAAAAAATTGAGGTAGCCGCAGCAAAAGCAGCGGCACCCCACCCCCATAAGGCGAACAAACCGCTGCAAAGCCGTGGGCATGTCCATATTCTTGCTACCTTCAATAATACCTTGGTGACCGTGACAGACCTTGGCGGCAATGTACTCACCTGGGCTTCTGCGGGAAAATGCGGATTCAAGGGCCCCAAGAAAGCGACACCCTACGCGGCCGGGGTCATCATTCGTGCGGTAGCGGACAAGGCGAAGGAAATGGGGATCCGTGAAATAGAAGTATTTGTGCGTGGTGTGGGTGCAGGCCGCGAATCGGCAGTGCGCGCACTTGCGGCAAACGGCTTTTTGATTACTGCAATTCGCGATGTGACCCCTATACCTCATAATGGGGTTCGTGCGCCGAAACCGAGACGAATTTAGTTTTATAATCACGAGTTAGGAATTACTTCGTATGGGACGAAAATTAGGGCCAAAAGGTAAGATTAGCCGCAGAATTGGAGAAAAGCTCCAGCTTAAAGGTGAGCGCGATTTGAGCGCGAAACATGCGTTTACCAGAAGGAATTATCCTCCCGGAATTCATGGACCGAAAGGATACGGGCGCCTCACAGAATATGGTATTCAGCTGCGGGAGAAGCAAAAGCTCAAAGCGCTTTTTGGGATGATGGAGCGACAGTTTGCGCGCGCCATGGAGAAAGCTTTGACATTTAAAGGGGAGACGGGCTCGAAGCTGCTTGAATTGCTGGAGCGCAGGTTAGACAATGTGATTTTCCGATTGCATCTTGCGTCATCGCGCGCGCAGGCTCGCCAACTCGTCAGTCACAGATATGTGCTCGTAAATAATAAAAGAGTATCTATCCCTTCTTATGAGATAAAGGTAGGGGACAGTATAAGTTTTACTCCGCGGTTTTTATCGCTCCAGATTGTGAAAGACCGTCTTGCCGCTCAAAAATCGATGAATTTAAATGCACCCTCGTGGCTTGAGTTTGATTATGATGCGCTCAAAGGAATGGTGGTCCATATTCCGGAGCTAAAAGAGTGCGAACCTAATATCGATACGCGGCTCATTGTAGAATTTTATTCACGTTAATTATTATTGACCTCAATTATAATACCACCACTTTCATATGGTAGAACCTCTTATTCATCCAAGACACATTACTCTCGTTGAAGAAACTGATAATCGTACACAGTTTACGATCGAACCTCTCTATCCGGGATATGGGACGACGCTCGGGAATTCCTTAAGGCGCATACTTCTCTCTTCACTGCCAGGGTGCGCGATCAGCGCGATGGCGATCCCCGGGGTCCACCATGAATTTTCCACTTTAAAGGATATCAAAGAGGATGTGGTAGATATTCTATTGAATTTAAAACAAGTGCGGTTCCGCATGGAGGGCGAACATGAGGAACCGGTTCCCATAACGCTGGAATTTAATGGGAGCGGTGAGATTTTGGCAAAGGAATTCAAAACATTCGCAGGGATAGAGGTTGTAACACCGCTGGTGCATATCGCCACCGCGACCAGCCCCGATACAGAATTTAACCTCGTCGTATATCTTACGCGTGGGAGAGGATTTTTGCCTGTGGAGTCCCGAGAAAAAGAGAAGCTTGATATTGGCACTATTGCCATAGATGCGATTTATTCGCCTGTGCGGCACGTAGCGCTCAATTTAGAGCATGTGCGGGTGGGCCAGATGACAAATTTCGATAAGATAGTGCTTACCGTAGAAACTGACGGAAGCATATCCCCGAAAGACGCTCTTATTCAGTCACTTGATATATTCCGCGATCAAATATCATCACTCGTGTTTGAGGATGCGCAGGAACACATGAAATCGTCTGTGGAGGAACCAACGCATGAGTCCGGAGAATCGCAGCCTCAAGAAAAATCAGACGGGGGAAATAATGTACAAGAAGAAGCAGCGTTAGATGCGCCTAAGAAAAAGACAAAGCGAAGCAAGAAGAACGCGGCATAATGCCTGACGGGTCAGAATTGCTAATCGTATAAATACCTGACTTGTATGAGACACCGAAAAAACAAAATTACCCTGGATCGAGGTTCCGCCCATCGGAATGCCTTACTTCGTAATATGGCAACGAGTCTGGTATTGTATGATCAAATCCAGACGACAGAGGCAAAGGCGAAGGCGCTCCGCCCCTTCGTGGAACGGCTCATTACCCTCTCGAAAAATCCCACATTGGCAAACCGAAGGATGCTCATCAAAGTGTTCTACACGAAAGGCGCGGTGCGCAAGGCATGTGACGTATTAGGGCCTCGATATAAGGATCGCAAAGGAGGATTTTTACGGATTACCCATCTCGGGACACGCCGTGGCGATGCGGCGCGTTTGGCGCATATCACATTTGTATGAACGCAGTATCCAAACCCGCAGCCATCACACTCGATGCGTCAGGGGAGAGTTTAGGTAGGCTCGCGTCTCTCGCTGCCCAGTATCTTCAAGGCAAGCATCTCGTGTCATATAGTCCCAATAAAGACGAGGGTGTGTCAGTCACAGTTAAGAATCTCTCGTCAGTGCATATGGCAGTGCCAAAACTTACGGGTAAGCGTTATTATACCCACACCAATTATCCCGGCAATATGCGTATTGCCACCTTGAAGGAGAAATGGACAAAGAACCCGCAAAAATTATTCGTGAAGATGGTAGGAGGCATGTTGCCTAAAAATAAATTAAGAAAAGAAAGGCTCAAGAGGCTCTTGTTCGCATAATTTATTATTTCGACATTTTACACTTTCCGCGTAGTTCCGCGTAACGTCGGCGTAAGTCCGCGTTAAAAACCTTATTATCGCAGACATACGCGGACTCCACGCAGACTGACGCAGACGATATGAACTGTAGGTTAATTTAATTTTATGTCTTCCAGCAGCGCATCAACACCCAAAAAAATAGCACGCAAGCCCGCTACAAGACGCACCCCCGCGCCAAAGTATACGCGAACGGAAAAAGCTATACCTGTCGTAAGGCACGTCACCCCCAAAGCGCATCATGAATTGAAAAGCGCAACGCCAAAGGCAGAGCAGAGCGAGAAGCGTTTTTTCTATGCGGTCGGGCGGAGGAAAGAATCTATCGTGGGGGTGAGGCTCTATTTCACGCAACCTGCAGCATTTAAAGTCAATGGGAAGGATCTTGAAAAGTATTTTTCCTATCCTTTATATGAAGCACTCGGTCACGCACCTTTGGGTGCCGTGGGTTTAGAGGGCAAGGTATCAGTGATTGCACGCGCGCAAGGGGGAGGGAAACACGGTCAGGCGGTAGCGCTGCGTATGGCGGTAAGCCGGGCGCTTGTGGTATATGATGAGCAATTGCGCCCCACCTTGCGTGCGCACGGGTATCTGACGCGCGATCCAAGAGCAAAAGAAAGGAAGAAATACGGCTTAAAACGCGCCAGGCGCGCGCCGCAATGGCAGAAACGCTAACCCTAGACGCAGATATACGCAGATCAAAACGCAGATTAACGCAGATAGTGTAGAGTTATTTAATCCTGCCTTTCTAGGCGGGATTTTCATTTTGATAGTTTAGCGATACACTATAGGTGATGTCGGTACCGCAATTACCCAAAGGGAAAATATTATTGGTAACTACTGATTACCCGCCTGCGACAGGAGGGGTAGCGTGGTATTATGAAAATTTAGTGCGCAGATTGAACGCTGCGGAGACCCCCTCCGTCTCCCCCATGGCAAGGGAGAGATTCAGAGGAGGTGATGCGAGAGTTGTAGTATTATTGTTGGGTCGATGGACGCTCACGCCATGGTGGCCGTTATTGATATTTCCCTTATTACTTAAAACTATTAAACTTAAAACTGATGTCTGGTGGGTGGGGCAGGTGCTGCCAGTGGGTACGGTGGTATGGCTGTTATCACATCTTTGGCCTAAATATTATATTGTTTCAACACATGGCATGGACGTGCTTTTGCCTTTGTATTCCCCAAGGAAGCGATGGCTCATGAAGCGTATATTAAACCGCGCCACATTGATTACTACAAACAGCGAATGGACGAAGCAAAAAATTATTGAAAATTATTTTTCAAGGAACAAGGAACAAGGAACAAGAAACAAAATTGAGGTAATATATCCTGAACCGAAACCGAAACGAAAGGCGGCGCGTGAAGAGATTTTAGCGTTGCGGACAAGGCTGGGAATCCCTCATGATGCGAAAGTCTTACTGACGGTGAGCAGGCTTGTGGCGCGAAAAGGAATTGATTGCGTATTGCGCGCATTGCCGGAGGTATGGCGCCGTTCGCCCCATCTTCATTATGTGATTGTGGGAGAAGGCGACCAGTTGCCAGTTTATCAGTCCATAGTTTATCAGTTGGCGCCATCCGTAGGGGTGAATGGCCATTTATCCATACACTTTGTCGGGAAGGCGAGCGACGAGGAGTTGGCGGTTTATTATTCTTTGGCGGATGAATTTATTTTATTACCGCGAGAATCTCACGGCGATGTGGAAGGATTCGGCATTGTATTTTTAGAAGCGGATCAGTACCATGTACCAATTATTGCAACACTTTCTGGAGGCACGGGAGAGGCATTGCAAAAATGCAAGCAGGTGACTGTTGTTCATGATCCTTTCAATATTCACGAGGTAGCAAATGCAATTATATCAAATCTTAAACCTATTGATGGTTAATGTGCTATGGATACAATTTCAATAATAATCCCCGCCTTTAACATGCAGCGTGCGCTTGCGCGCTGTAGTGTGCATGTTGCGGAACAAACTCTAAAACCCTCGGAGGTTATTATTGTTGACGACGGTTCAATCGATGGAACTGCCATATGGGCAGAAGAAGCAAGGCGTACATTACCCTTTGAGGTCAGCGTACTGACACAAGACCATCGGGGGGCATCAGCAGCCCGTAATTGTGGATTTAAACAATCTCACGGCACACTGGTCGTATTTCTTGATGCGGATGTGATATTGAAAAAACACGCGTTGGAAAGGTTGTATATATCGTTAAATCAAAAATCAAAAATCTCCGCCCAAGGCGGATCCGCCTCAGGCGGAAAAAATCAAAATTTAGGAGTAGGTTATGCCTACAGTTCATTTAGATGGGGGCGGAAGAAGTTCCCTTCCTACCCTTTTGATGCAGCTCGCTTGCGCCAGATGCCCTATATCCATACTACCTCCCTGATAAAACGCGAAACGCTCCCGGAGAATCCATTTGATGAACAATTAAAACGGCTGCAGGATTGGGATCTTTACCTCACGCTTCTTGAACGGGGTACCATAGGTGCCTATGTGCCGGAAATTCTATTTACCGTGGAAACAAAAGGCACCATGAGCCGTTGGTTGCCGTCCATCATGTACCAGATACCTTTTACCAAGTTTGGCATGAATATTTCGAGACTTAATAAGTACCGCGAAGCAGAACAAATTATTAAAACGAAACACAAGCTTAATAATTGAGCACGTGGCGAGATGCTGAATGTTAATACTTGATGAAATTGTGTAATAATGTATTCTATAGGTATGGGTAATCTAAAAAAGATGAAAAGAATTGCACACAGAACCGAGAAGGTTCTGTTATTCGTTCGTGAATTGTCTAGTATTTCAAAAAAGGATATTGCTCTTGCAGGTGGGAAGGGGGCAAGTTTGGGTGATTTGATGCGGGCGGGGCTGCCGGTACCCGCTGGATTCGTAGTGACAGCAGCGGCATTTGATCGGTTTCTGGAAGAAAATGAATTGCTTGAAGATATCGATGCGCAATTAAGCAGAGTGAATTATAAAGATACGAATTCAATTGATCGTGCATCAAATGTGATTCGTGCGCTTATCCTTGAGGCTCCGTTTCCTAAAGACCTGCGGCAGGAAGTTATAAAATTTTTTGGCACACTTAATACTTCCTTCGTGGCAGTGCGCAGCAGCGCGACTGCGGAGGATTCAAAGACGGCAAGCTGGGCAGGGGAGTTGGAGACTTATTTAAATACTATTGCAAAGACATTATTTGCGAATATCCAAAAATGCTGGGCGTCGCTTTTTAGCCCACGAGCGATTTTTTACCGTCATGAGAAGCGATTGCACCGCGTGAAAGTGTCAGTTGCGGTTGTCGTGCAGGCGATGGTCGAGTCAGAGGTTGCCGGAATCGCATTTACGGTGCATCCGGTGACGAAAGACAAAAATCAAATGATTATAGAAGCAGGGTGGGGATTGGGGGAAGCGGTGGTGTCCGGCCAGATTACCCCTGATTCGTATGTGCTGCATAAAAAAGATTATTCAGTAATAGATCTCCATACTGCCAGACAAGAAAAAAAACTTGTACGCAATCAAAAAGGAAATGGCGACTGTTGGGTTTCTGTACCTAAAAAACTACGGACAAAGCAAAAGCTTACGACTGCACAAATAAAAACATTAGCGGAGCTCTGTATGCGCGTCGAGCGCCATGAGCGATTTCCTTGCGACATTGAGTGGGCATTAGTCCGTGGCAAGTTTTACCTGCTCCAGAGCAGACCTATCACAACCTTATGACTATGCCCAGTTATACAACTTCCCATATGTTCTTTTATGTCTATGTACTACAAAGTATAAAGGATAATAATAAATACATAGGGTATACGAATAACCTGAAAAGGAGACTGGAAGAACATAGGAAAGGCTTAAATTTTGCAACAAAGTTTAGACTACCATTTAAACTCATTTACTTCGAAGGATGTCTTAATATAAACGACGCCAAACGCCGTGAACATTATCTGAAAGGAACTCAAGGCCGGAGATTCCTAGGTCTGCGACTACAGGAATACACTCGCAGTAAACCAGCGTTTGGCGTGGGAAGTTGATATACTGGGTATGGATTTTTCAGTAATTATTGTAAGCTGGAATTCCAAAGAGTTTCTTGAGCGTTGTGTGAAGTCGGTGCAAAGGTGCGCCCAAGGCCTGTCATGTAAAATTATCGTGGTCGATAATGCGTCTACCGATGGGAGCGCGGATTTTGTGCGCGATACCTTCCCTATGGTGATTCTCGTACGCCTTCCTGCAAATACGGGCTTTGCGCACGCGTGCAATGTAGGCATTACACATGCGCAAGGGCGTTATATTTGTTTTTTAAATCCTGATACGGAGTTACTAAATAGCGCACTTCAGCATTTAGTATCTTTTATGGATCAGCACCCAATAGCCGGAATCGCAGGGGGGATGCTGCAAAATGTTGATGGGAGCAGGCAGGTATCAGTCAGATCATTTCCCGCACCCCTCGTCGCGCTGGGGTTGGCGCTTAAAATTCCCCATATACCGGTGCTGCGTGCATTGTTCCGCACCTATTTTCAGGACGCCTTCAATTATGAAGTAAGCCAGCAGGTAGATCAGGTTATGGGAGCTTTTTTCATCGTGAGGAATTCCTTCTTAACCCAGGTGGGCGGATTTGATGAGCGTTTTTTTCTCTGGTTCGACGAGGTTGACCTTATGCGGCATGCACATGAGTTGGGGTGGCAGGTGTGGTATTATCCTCGCGCAAAAGCAATCCATTGGGGGGCGCAAAGCTTTTCCAAAGTTTCCTCCTATGAGAACCAGAAGCAATTTCTCATCAGCATGAAACGTTATATTGGCAAGTGGCATGGAAAGCACGCCGCGTTGCCGCTCATTATTTCGACTCCTCTTGTGTTATTTGTATATCGAATTTTTTTATTAATTTTATTTAAAATAAACAAGGCAAACGCCACAAATATATGAAGAAAGCCTTCGGTGCCGCCCTTCTATTTTTTTTATGTTCGTTTCTTAGTTGGCAATGGCCATTCCTCAATGGGATATTTGCCGGCATTATTACCATTTGCATCATATATTTATATTTAAAATATCCTGAGATTGCGTTCGGTCTTGTATTCGCCGAGCTGGCCATGGGAGGAAAAGGCTGGTGGCTGAGCTTACAATTTGGCGATACTATATTGCCTATCAGAATTCTCATTTTTACAGGAGTATTTTTGTCGTGGTTTGGCACTATCTTAATTCACTCTAGAAATAGCTCGTCGCCATTCGCCCTATTGAAAAATATACCTGCGGGGATCCGCAGTGTGCTTATTATATTGGGATTGAGTATAATATGGGGAGTCGGGTGGGGCTTGGTGAGAGGGAATGGGTTTGGGCCAGTTTTTTTTGACGCGAACGCGTGGATATATTTAATTATTCTATTCCCGTTGTTGTCCATCGTTGATCAAGGGAAAGGAAATATTTTTTTAAATCGTACCGTAACGTATGTGCTCGGGGCAGGCCTTGCAAATGCGCTGCTCACACTCATATTTTTTCATGTATTTGCGCATCAATATGTATTTACCCACACTATTTACTTATGGATTCGGGACATGCAGTTTGGCGAGATTACTTTTATTCGCCCTGGCGCATGGCGTGTTTTCCTTCAAAGCCAGGTATGGCTGCTCTTTGTGGCGGCGTGGTTCTTTCTCACGAGTATCGCTAAATCTCAACAGAATAAAATTGCTCATATTGCTTTATTATCAGTCACTCTTTCAGCGCTTTTCATCAGCTTCAGCAGGAGTAATTGGATTGGACTTATTGCAGTAGGTATAACCGGAGTCACATTGACGTTGTATCATCACGCTGCGCCTGTAAAACGCATCCTTGCAGTGACTGCGGGAGGAATACTGGGAGCCATGCTCCTTATGATTGCATTTCAGCGCATTCCGCCGATTCCCGCAGGAGGGATCCCTCTGCGTGAACGATTAGCGATAGAAGCAGCGGGATCAAGCAGGATGAACCAATTAAGCCCGTTAATGAAGGCAATAGCCAAACATCCTGTCATCGGCTCTGGATTCGGTACAGCCCTCACCTACATCAGCGCAGATCCGCGGATCGTCGCACGCTCGCCGGGGGGGAGCGGCATGTATACCACAAGCGCATTTGAGTGGGGCTTTTTAGACATTTGGTTAAAAATAGGACTTGTGGGATTGGCGGGTTATTTGTGGCTTATTGCGGTAATCGGGAAAAATTTATGGGATATGATGGAACAGACAGAAATTCCCACGCTCGCGGCAGCACTATTGTTAGCATTGGTTGGCATAAGTACTGTTAATATCACCAGCCCGTACCTGAATCATCCGTTGGGGATCGGGTTGGTGTTATTGTGTATTTGCGTTATAGTATTAAAGCAACAAGACCTGCAGCCACAGAGTGGTGCAGGCCTTTGATGTTCAGCTTTTGGTTTAGCTGATTTCCCAACGTACCATCATGCTGTGTATTAACACGTCCCACAGGCAAAACACACCTGCGAACACCAACCCAATGTTTTCAAGCACGGGATAACTAAATATATCTCTCCCGGCGTAAAAACACGCTCCTGCAGATATGATGGCGATAAAAATGTGAATGGTATTACCCAGAACTCTTTTTTCGCTCCCGCGTGACATTCGTATCACCTCCTTTAATCGCTAGAGTTAACAGTTTTAGATTTTAAAATAGGTTTAACGTTGTAAAATAGCAGAAGAAGAAGAAGTCAAGAGGGGAGGTAATGTCCCAATTTCCAATCTCCAATATCAAATTAATGTCCAATGCCCAACGAATGATTAAATGCCTGAATGGCCAGTTTGATGTTTTATGAATTGGGTTTTCAGCCGAAGGCTGGTCCGCCTCTGGCGTGATATTGGAAATTGGTCATTGGGGTTTGGGATTTTTCACCTTAAATATGCCCAAAGTTTCTGTCCATATTGTCACGCATAATTCGCAGCCTTTTTTGGAATCAGTGTTGCTGTCGCTTGAACATCAGACCTTTAGTGACTGGTCCGTGCTTTTGGTGGATAACGCATCAAGCGATGGTACCTTGAGCTATCTTGCGGAACGTTGGCCGCAGTACAGGATTGTGCGGAATCGGGAGAATGCCGGGTATGCGCGGGCGCATAACCAAGCGATCCACTTTACCGAGAGTGATTATGTGCTCACGCTCAATCCCGATGTGATTCTGCATGAGTGGTATCTCGCGCGGGTGGTTGAGGCATTGGATCAAAACCAGCACGCAGGGAGCGCCACTGGCAAAATTTTGCGCGCGCAAGGGAATCCCGGCGAATTAGGGAACAGCACCTTTTCCCGCACGCTTGACAGTACCGGTATTCTCATTGACCGCAGGCGTTGGTTTCGTGATCGTGGGGCAGGGGAGGAGGATCGCGCACAGTACGATTCGAGTACAGAAATTTTCGGCCCTAGCGGCGCGGCGGCGCTTTATCGCCGAAAGGCGCTTGAGAGCACCGCATATCGCGAAAAAGAAAGAGTGGAATATTTTGACGAGCTGTTCCACTCCTATAAGGAAGATGTTGACCTTGCATGGCGATTGCAGCGCCGAGGCTGGCGCGCGCTCTTTGTGCCGCGCGCACGCGCATACCACTATCGCCGCGCAGGCACGACAGGCACAGATTTGAGGACTATTTGGCATGAGCACGCATCCCGCACTGCACGCATTACTTTTCTCTCTTACCGCAACCATATATTTTTACTTGTTAAAAATGAACGTTGGCTCAAGAACTGGAAAGAGCTGCCATGGCTTTTATCATGGGAATTTGGTAAGATAGGATATCTTCTTTGTACGCATCCTATTATACTTTTTCGTGCGTGGCTGGATGTTATGAAGAATTGGCGGGTCCTTATAGACAGGAGAAAATATCTCAAATGATAGTTGAGCAAATATGTATCTTTCCATAATTATCTTGAACTATAAAAAAATCAATCTGGTGCGGCAGCAACTCCGTTCATTAGACGAGCTCCATCTGCCATTTTCTTATGAAACAATTGTGGTTGATAATGCGTCAGGCGATCGTATAGAGACGCTTTCAAAAGAGTTTCCCAACGTTCTGGCATTGCCGCTTACATGGAATTGCGGAATGGGCGCAGGGAATAATACCGGCCTGAAACGCGCGCAAGGAGAATATGTGCTGATCCTTAACCCTGATGTCATCCTGTTGCCGCGCGCGATTGAAACGCTCTGCGAATACCTTTCAAAGTCACCGCGGGTCGGTATGGCAGGACCAAAATTGCTAAACCCTGACCAGACTCTCCAATACAGCTGTTTCCGTTTTCCGCGCTGGTATACCCCTTTTTTTCGAAGAACAAAACTGTCGCATTTCAGCGCTGGCAAAAGTGAACTGGACCGTTTCTTAATGCGCGAATGGGATCATAATGATATCCGCTCCGTCGAATGGCTGCAGGGTTCTGCGTTTCTTGTGCGGCGCAATGCGCTCGAGGAGGTTGGTTTATTTGATGAGCGATTTTTTCTTTTTTTTGAAGATACGGACTGGTGCCGGCGTTTTTGGCAGAAGCATTGGGAGGTGGCGTATGTGCCAGATGCGGTTATGGTCCACTATCCGCAGCGACTTTCATCGTTTGACGGGATCTGGACTTTTTTTAACCGGCTCACCTGGATCCATATATCCTCATGGGTCAAATATTTTTGGAAGTGGAGAAACCAGAGGTTAAATCCCAATGACCAATTCCCAATGACCAATTAGTGACGCGGATTCGTATATTGCGAAGTTTGGGATTTGGAATTTGTAATTTGGAATTTATCATGTGATATGCCTATTTCCGCCTTAAAAATTTCAAGCTCTCATGAATTCGAAGGAGCGCATCCACATGAGTCTAAAAGTGAAGAAAAATCGGATAAGCGCCATCCCTTGAGGGTTGTCGCGGGCGCGTTCTTTATCATATTCATATTATTATGCATACTTATCGCCGTCGTGGCGGCCCCTTTTTATTCCCTCTGGAAGCAGAGGGGCGCGCTCCCTGCATCGGCGTATGCATTTAAGGAAAGTATTGCGTATGAACCGATTGGCGAAGTTTTAACCCGCTATGCAGATTTTCGGAATAATATGGAAGTGTCACGCGCTTCATATGAGAAGATTTCCGGGCGAATACCTTTTGTATTTAAAGATCAAAAGAACAAGCTGAATGATACATTCCAGTATGCATCTCAAGCGATGGTAGATTTAGAGCCTCTTTTACCGCAGATGATAGAAGTGCGGGATGCGCTCGGGAAGAACACCTTTTTTGATTTGCCAGCGGAGTCACGCCTTCAGCTTACCCGCCGTTTGGGTGAAATTTCACCTAAACTTCAGACGATAACCCGCGATGTTTCTCTTTTTACCGATGCGTATGGGGAGCTGCCGCAGACCGTACGCACCTATGTATTTCCACAATTGCCATCCCCTGAAGCGCTGCGGTCATTGAGGGACGGTGCGCTGTTTGTCGCAAATATTTCAGCGTTGATACCGTATCTGCCTCTGGAGGGACAGCGGTATCTCATTCTCTTGCAAAATTCAACGGAACTGAAACCAACAGGAGGTTTCATTGGCACGTATGCGGTTGCCACCATTCTTCACGGGAAGCTGGTTGAATTTGAGAGTGATGATGTATATAACTTTGATATAAGAGGGAGGGACGGCCTTCCTCCTCCTCCGCCGCAGCCCATAAGGACTTATGCGGGCCAAGATGCTACCTATTTGCGTAATATCAACTGGTCGCCTGATTTCCCTACCACCGCGCGTGCCATTCTGGAATACTGGAAAGCAAAGGGCAGTGCACAGTCTTTGAGCGGCGTGATCGCCCTGACTCCAGAAGCAATCACGCCCATGCTTGAAATTTTAGGTCCCTTAAATGTATATGAAAGGATGGTGACCAGCGAAAATCTCGTGTCAGTGCTTGAGGAAGAAGTTGAAATGGAATATTGGAAGCGGGGGATTGAGAAGTCGCGCAGAAAAGATTTGGTTGGGCTCTTGGGCCGCGTGCTAATAGACCGCATAAGCAACACTGAGAACGCAACGCTTTTTGAGATCGCTGCAAATCTTACGCGCTCGTTCGCCACAAAAGACATCCAGGCATATTATTCCCAAGCGCAGGCACAGGATTCATTACGCGAAAGCGGATGGGCAGGCGCAGTGCCGCCACCGGGAGACAATGACGTAGTGTTTGTCGTGGACGCCAATATGGAGGCGTTAAAAACAGATGCAGTCATCAAGCGGACTATTTCCTATTCATTGGATGCGACGAAATCGGGTGTACCGCCGCTTGCCACGCTTTCCATTACCTATGACCATCAAGGAAAGCCTGACTGGAAAACATCGCGCTACCGCACGTACACGCGCATCTATACGAACCAAGGGGCTATCAGGTCCGTGGATGGCAATGTTGATGAGCAGGGGAAGCAAACGCCTTTGGATGTCACTGAAGAGCTTGGATATGTGATATTTGGCACGTTCACTACGGTGGAACCTAGCACCTCACGCACGCTCACGTTCAAATACTCGCTCAATAATTCTGCGCTAATTAAAAAACTCTCAAAAGGAGCCTATACCCTCCATGCCGAACGCCAAGCCGGCAGCGGCACGCCAACCCTCAACCTTAATTTCCATTTTCCAAAATCTATTATACTTCAGGATAAAATTCTCCAGTCAAAATCAAAAAAATCAGATGAGTTTACTTATTCATACCCTCTTACCCAATCAAGAACCTTTTTCGGCAGTGAATAAATTTAGTCACAATTAAGTGTCTAAATTGATAGAAGATATAGTTATTAATAACCTCTCACGGGCATACCGTTGAGGTTTTGTTATTATACATTCTGTAAAACAAGAATAATTATTAAAAGATACCTGTACCTATATACAGCGATCGTTGCTAATAGGGAGGGATATGATATACTCTTTTTATACTTTTATCCATTAAGAAGTAAATATGAGTTTGCGCACTAAGGAGTCTCTCACAGAACGTGTACTTTCTAAACTCACTGAGCTTGAGCCGATTTTTAGTATGTCATCAGGCGCGGCGTATGAGCTTTTCGGTTTTAATGATCTTAGAAAAATGAGACGGTGGGACCGCTATAAGCGCGAAAAGGCAAAACGTGAACAAGATCGCATTAAGAAAGCGTTTAGGAATCTGGTAAATGCAGATCTTGTGACTTTGATAAAAGGAAAAGAGGGTAAGTACCGCCTTACCCCAAAAGGATGGCTTAAATATGCGTATACCTACTCACAGCATTTCAAAACATCAAATGCTCCTCAAGGTAAGCAAGGTGGCTACATCCTTATTTTCGATATACCCGAACAATATCGGCATTTCCGCGATACCTTTCGTAACGTGCTCTATTCGCTTGGATTCAGCCAGTTGCAAAAGAGTGTTTTCTTTACCCAAGACAAGAAAGCGTTCGAATTCGCAGGCAGAATTGTAGTGAATTGTGAATTAGAAGAGAGGGTAAAATTTGTAGTTGCGGATAAGATATTCTAGCGAAAAAGTGTATTTGTATCTATGCCTATATACCACGATCGCTGCTAATAGGCACTGATTCAAATTAAGGAATGGAGAGAAATAACAAGATGGAAGATGGATGGAAGATAGAAAGAAGAAAATTGAAGGTTTCTGTTTTTTGTGAGGTGAAAGAAAAAGTATCGTAGGGGGAAAAGTGTATAATAGTTCAATAAAAAGCAAAAACCGCGAATGATTATACGAGTGGAATATCGTACATCACTGCGGCTTTTTTGATGTCAGTCGTGAGGTGCGGTTGGTGGGTGATTTAGGGAGGGTAATTCTTATAGCCCTACGATAGTGGAGGATTTTAACGAAACTGGCGGATATAACTGGTCGGCTATATCGTTTACCAGCCTCATATACCATTTTTTCGCTTGCGCTAAAGTTGCGGGCTTGAAAAATAGAGTCTCCCTGGGAATTTGCTCCCACGGTAAAATATCTGTGATCGTTTCCCCCCAACGGTTTACAATCGAGTAATAGAAGAATGCGACGAACCATTGAATTCCATGGTATTTCCATGTGAATTCGGTATTTTTCATTTTTTTTAAATAAGTAAATGAAAAATCACCTGAATAAATTTGGTAGATTATTTCCCGCCGGTCATCCCACTGCTGCGCCGAGATGACAACGAGCGGTGTGGTGGGAGTGTTGATTTCTGGATGGAACCACGGTCCCAGACTGGATTTGGATACAGAATCTGGGGGGGTGGAAACCACCATTTTAAATGGTTCACCATTAATCAAAAATCCTCCGCAATGTGCGACGGAGAGCTTTTGATAGAAGTCCAGCCGTGCCGTATCCATTGGCACTAGACTTTGAATAACAGCAGTCCAATTTTTCCTACGAAGGCCTGTATCGACTTTATTAAAGTCGACGGCACATCCATAGGAATTCCTCCACATGGATTCTACCACCTCATAGAAGTAAGTTTCTGCTGTCGTGACGTACCTTTCTCTCTCGTCACGATACGCTTCCTGCTGCTGTTCCTTCTCCAACTGACTTTGGCCGCTATTGCAGCCAAAATACGAAAACAAAAAAATCCCCAGGACCCCTGCCAATAAAATTGCTCGTGCGTTCATGGCGCACCTCCATTAGGTTTAGTGAAACATTGTTTTGATTTATAGACTTTTTTATAGTGTATCACACCTCCTCATTTGTTAATGAAACAATTTTTATTTGATTGGCTTATAAAGGATTGGTTTACTACTCTTTCTCTCTCCTGTCAAGGGTGGATAAGTGGGGAGGGGGGGAGTAGGTAGGAGCGATTATAAAGTAATGGGGGAATGGTTACGGTCATAAGGTGAATAGGACGGATAAGTCGTAATAGGGTGGATAGGTCGGATAAGATTGTAAGTCGGAATAGGGCAGATAAGGCAAATAGGGTGGGTGAGTCGTGATTAGGGCGGATAAGTTGGAAAGGTTGGATAAATTAAATTGGACTGGTGGGTTGGATAGGTTAATGTATTGAGATAATAGTTTGTTTATTTTTGACGAAAGGGGGATTTTTATGTATAGTAAAGACACTGAATGAGCACTGAATTGGTTGTGGTGTAACACTGAAATGACACTGAAGTTGAGACACTGAAGTTATGAGTTTTTCCGCCCGAGGCGGATCCGCCTTTGGCGGAGAGTTCTAAGTTTTGAGTTCCTGTTATGTTCATCAAGAGAATCGGGATTGATTTGGGTACGACGTATACGCTGGTGTATGTGCCCACGAAAGGTATTGTAATCAATGAACCTTCGGTGGTGGCGCATTCGCTTTCGGACCGTAGGGTGCTCGCGGTTGGGGAGGAAGCCAAGGAAATGATCGGCCGCACGCCTGACACGATTGTGGCGTCCCGGCCATTGAAAGATGGCGTGATCGCGGATTACCGCACCACAGAAGCTATGCTGCGGTATTTTATTAATAAAGCCATTGGCGGCGTGCGGCTTTTTAGGCCTGAAGTTATGGTTGCGGTGCCCGCAGGCATCACTTCCACGGAGCGCCGTGCCGTTATTGACGCAACAATAGCCGCAGGCGCGAAAACCGCCTATCTCATCAAGGAACCGATTGCCGCCGCCATTGGCGCAAAAATCCCTATTGGTTCAGCATCCGGCCATATGATTGTGGACACAGGAGGAGGCACTTCTGAAGTCGCAGTCATATCGCTCGGCGGTATAGTGGCCAATACTTCTATGCGCACCGGCGGCAACAGGTTTGACAGCGCTATCACAGAGTTCATCAGGCGCAAGTATAACCTTGCGATAGGCGAGCGCACCGCGGAAGACATCAAGATTTCCATAGGTTCTGCATTGTTTCTTGAAAAAAAGCTTTCTATGAATGTGCGCGGCCGCGACACGGTCACCGGTCTTCCCCGTACCATTACCGTAACCTCGGACGACGTGACGGAAGCAATTCAGCATGAGCTGGAAACTGTCATTTCCGCAGTGAAATCCGTGTTTGCAGCAACACCGCCAGAGCTATGCGCTGACGTGATTGATAAAGGCATGGTGCTCTCAGGCGGCAGCTCTTTGTTAAGAAACATCGACAAGCTGCTCTCCCAAGCGACGGGTGTGCCTTCCTATGTGGCAGATGAACCGCTGCTGTGCGTCGCGCGCGGCACTGGGGTGGCGCTTGATAATTTAGATGCGTATAAGAGGAGCATACTCGCTACGCGATAGATCGCGTAAATCCCAATGCCCAATGCCCAATAAAATTCCAAATCCCAATATCCAAATCATAAATACCCTTCGACAGGCTCAGGGTGACAATTTGGTGCTTGCAATTTGGAATTTATAATGTTATGCGCGAGAGTAATATAATTCTATTTCACAGAGAAATTAGGGCACGATTAGGCCGTGAATATCAAGCTGGCACCATGCACCATGCCTATCTTTTTACCGGCCCGCGCGGCATAGGCAAGGCCACATTGGCCAAGTGGTGCGCGCAAATGGTCCAGTGTGAAGCTTTAGCATTATCTGACGCGCCATGCGGAAAATGCGCACATTGCCGCGCGATTGAGCACGGCACCATGCCGGATGTGACTATAGCCGCTGCGGACCGCAACGTGCGCACCGTCAGTATTCGCGAAGTGCGGGACGCGCAGGAGAGGCTTCATCAGACTCCTCTTAAGGGCCGTTTTTCCGTCCTTATTCTCATAGACGCAGACCGCGGTACGATTGCCGCACAGAACGCCTTCTTGAAAACGCTGGAAGAGCCGCATCCGCGCTCACTCCTTATTCTTACTGCAACGCAGCCATCACTGCTACTGCCCACCATCCATTCGCGGGTCGCCGCGATCCCTTTCAAGCGCATCTCCCATCATGATATGATGAGTGCTCTTAAATCAGAGTCCGTTGCCGCAGAACAGCTCATCCCTCTTGCTAACTATGCGCAGGGAGTGCCAGGAAAAATTTTCGATAATTTTAAACTGCGCGAGGATGTGGCGTCTATGTTGGCGCAAGTTGATGCGCTTAAAGATTTTAAAAACGCGCCTTTTTGGGAATTACAGACGCAGATTCGCAAGATGCTGGCGCGCTATGGGAAAGCGCCTGACGCGTTATTGCAGCTCTTGCGCAATGAAATGGCGCTCCTGTTCCGTGATCAGGACGTTTCACCCTGCGCGCGCAAGGCGCTTGGCGCACTTTGGTCCGCGCACGCGCATCATGTCAATCAAGATTTAGCCCTTGATATATTATCGTTATCACTTGCGCAACGCCTATGATGAAATCCATTCTCTTTATCCTTCTTTCCATGATGCTTTTTACCGGAATTTCATGCAGTACCATATCATTGTCAACGAACAAGGCGACAGATGGCGGGGTGTATAAGTCCCTGAATCGCGGCGAAATATGGGAACAGAAAGTATTTGTGGAAAAAGTAAAAAAGAAAATCAACACTATTGCGAGTGTCAATGTGAAGCGATTTGTGGCAGATCCGGAAGATAGCAGAGTTATCTACCTTATTACGCGCGAATCCGGCCTTTGGAAGACTACAGATGGGGCGGAGCGGTGGTTCTCCATTTACCAAGGAGGGGGCATCTCCTCGCTGGTACTTGATGCGCGCGATACCGCCCGGCTGTATCTCGCGGCAGGGAATAGGATATTGACCTCTGGCGACGGGGGGAATACCTGGGAAGAGATATATCTTGAACCGCGTTCCAATGTCAGCATTACGAGCCTTTTGATAAATCGTAATGATGCGCGGCACGTAATCGCTTCTACGAGCGCGGGAGATATCCTGGAAAGCAGGGATGAGGGAGGAAGTTGGAAAGTAGCGTACCGTTTCGATATGCCGGTATTGGGGCTTTTGCAGTTGCCGAAATCAAATTATATTTTTGCCACCACGCAGAATCAGGGCATTTGGCGCAGCACGGACGAAGGCAAAACATGGAAGTCGGTTTCAGAATCACTGAAGGAGTTCTCCGGTGCGCTTGAAAATAAGACGCTCATTCCCGATCCCGCCACCCCAAACGCGCTTTTGCTCGCGACAGTATACGGCATTTTTCGCACCACGAACAACGGCGATGCATGGCAGTCCATACCCCTCATATCAAAGCCGGGGACCATAGAAATCCTTTCATTGGCGGTGAATCCAAAGAATTCGTCACAAATCTATTACACGGTGCCTCAAGCGCTCTATGCAAGCAGCAATGGCGGCGCGCGTTGGGCAACGCTCGCGCTTCCCAGCGGCAGACTCCCTACTGCGCTTTCCGTTGATGCGTATAACCCGGATATCCTCTATATGGGGGTTACGAATCCCAAAAAGTAGTGTCGGAGATTGTCTCCGACCAATCGGTGGCAGACAAGCTGCCACGCTACACGATTTCTTAATTCTTCATTCTACATTCTAAATTCATATTTTTTAATTCTCATATTGTATGCCTACTCCTCTTGACTCCCTCGTCTCTGATTACCAAAAAATCAAAGAGCATTTTGAGCATGAGCTTTCCACGATACGCACAGGGAGAGCCATGCCATCGTTGATTGAGCACGTGCCGATCGCGGCATACGGCTCCACGATGCGCCTTATGGAAGTGGCGTCCATTTCTGTGCCAGACCCTAAAACGTTGGTCGTTGAGGCATGGGATAAGCAGCTGATCCGCGATATTGAACGGGGGCTGATAGAAGCGAACACTGGCTGCAGCGTGGCGGTGGACAAGGACGTCATCAGGCTTTCTGTCCCCGCTCTTACCCAAGAAACGCGCGAGAAGATGAAAAAAAGCGTCCAGAAAGAAGTGGAACAGGCAAAAGTAGCGCTTCGCGCGTTAAGGGATTCGGTGAAGCAACAGATTAACGGGCAAGAAAAAGAAAAGGCCATTTCGGAGGATGAGAAATTCCGCCTTTTGGAGCGCCTTGATAAGGAAATAAAGCAATTTCAGGATGCGTTTGACGAGCTGGGGAAGAAGAAGGAGAAGGAGCTTGAATTTTAATTAGGCAGCCCGCATAAAGCTATGGCCACATTCATTACATTTATTATCATCTTCAGCCTTCTCATCTTCCTGCATGAGCTGGGGCATTTTTTGACTGCGCGGCGCTTCGGGGTTCGCGTCATTGAATTTGGTTTCGGGCTTCCCGCGAGGCTTATTGGGGTCATGCGAATGAACGGCACATGGAAGGTGGTGGGAAGTTCTTATGCGCCCCAAGAGCAAGACTCGACCATCTATTCCCTGAACTGGATACCATTTGGAGGTTTTGTAAAACTTTACGGCGAGGATAAAGTGGACGAAGAGCAGGGAAAGGGGAGCATTTCCCGCTTACCCGCGTGGCAGCGCATCATCATATTAAGCGCAGGCGTTGCCATGAATGTGCTTTTTACCATTGTGCTGTTCAGCGCCGGATTTATGACCGGTACACCCTCAGTCATTGAAGATGATCTTTCATCTCATGCCAGCCTCCGCGATGTCCGCATTCAGATTGTCGAAGTCATCCCGAATTCTCCGGCTTCAGCCGCGAATATTGCGCTTCGAGACACGATACGCGCCATTAACGGCGTAGAGGTTGATTCTATCCAGGAGTTTCAAAATACGATCCGGAGCATGGAAGGAAATTCCCTCACGCTTACTCTTGAGAGCAATGGCATCACGCGCGATGTCTCGGTAAAGCCTCAAAAGCTCCCCGAGGGGGGCGATGTTCCTCTTGTGGGAGTCGGGCTTATCCGCACCGGAGTCGTATCCTACCCATGGTACCTTGCCGTGTACGAGGGGATAAGGAGCACCTATTATCTCACGCAGCACCTTATCCAGACGTTTATCGCCATACTTGTTAAATTAATTACCACGGGGAGCACTCAAGCGGTCATATCCGGCCCGGTAGGAATTGCAGTGCTTACCGGTGAGGTGGTCCATTTGGGATTTTTGTATGTGCTGCAATTCGCGGCAACACTTTCGCTTAATCTCGCCATCCTGAATTATCTGCCTATTCCCGCGCTTGACGGCGGGAGGGTGCTTTTCATTTTTATAGAGATATTGCGAGGAAAAGCGGTAAACAGAAAATTAGAGTCCATAACCCATACGGTCGGCTTTGCGCTGTTGCTCCTCTTGATTGTATTTGTGACTTACCGGGACGTGCTTCGCTACGGGGCGGGGATACTCCAGGCTCTTAAATCTTTTATTGGCTAGTGCCGTAACAATTTAATTATGCCATATCACTGGCGCGTTTTGAACAGTATTTACAGGGAGATTTGGCACTATGCATGTTGCGAAACTTAATTGTTACGGTACTAGGGCACGTAAATTAATAAACTTTTCAACTTCCACTGTCATTCCCGCCCCGTATGCCGTTACGGGGTAAACTCCAGCGGGAATCCAGAAATTAAAAGAAACATCTATTTTTGTTTATTTTTGTCTGGATTCCAGATCAAGTCTGGAATGACGGAATGAATAACTTATTGTTTTACAACGCCTTAGTTCCATAATGAGATAGAAAAAGAATATCTGCGTAAATCTGCGTGAAAACTCTTTTACTATATTGTTCTATACTTTCATATGAGACAGTCACAATTATTTGGACATACCATGAAACAGGATCCGAAGGATGAGGTAAGCGCGAATGCCAAATTATTGGTACGCGCCGGTTTTGTCGACAAAGTGGGCGCGGGGATCTACAGCTATCTGCCTTTGGGGATTCGCGTGATCCAGAAAATTTCTGATGCCGTACGGCGCGCCATGAATGCATTGGGAGGGCAGGAGTTGCTCATGCCCACCTTGCATCCGAAAGAATATTGGGAAGCAACAGGCCGATGGGACAGTTTTGACGTGCTCTACCGCTTGAAAGCGCGCGAGGACCGTGAATTTGCCCTTGGACCTACCCATGAGGAAATCCTTACCCCCTTGGCCGCGAAGTTTATTTCTTCTTATAAGGATTTGCCCCTGTCACTTTATCAGATTCAAACTAAATTCCGCGATGAGCCGAGGGTAAAATCAGGTGTCTTAAGGGGGCGCGAATTTCTCATGAAAGACATGTATAGTTTCCACACCAGCGGAGATGATTTACAGGTTTATTACGACAAGGTGAAAGAAGGCTATCAGAAACTGTTTGAATCATTTGGGCTTCTCGCGTATTGCGCGGAGGCAACAGGCGGGACCTTTTCTAAATATTCACATGAATTCCAAGTGCTCACCCCTGCAGGGGAAGACACCATTTATTACTGCACGCATTGCGCATACGCGCGCAACAAAGAGATTATTGATGAATTAGACGATACGTCCCATTGTCCCCGCTGCGGCCATGCTTTTTCGCAAGGGCTCATGTCGGAAGTGGGCAATATCTTCAATTTGGGGACAAAATTTTCTGATTCCTGCAATCTCCAGTATACTGACGAATCAGGGGAGAAACACCCGATTCTCATGGGTTGTTATGGGATCGGCATTTCACGCTTGATGGGAGTGCTCACCGAAGTGTTTCATGATAACGACGGCATACTCTGGCCGGAATCCGTGGCGCCGTATGCAGTCCATCTGGTCACGCTGGGAGGCGACGCGTCCATAATTAAGTCAGGCGAGGAAATGTATCAGTCGCTGCTTAATGCAGGCATAGAAGTGTTATTCGATGAAAGGTCTATATCGAGCGGTGAAAAATTGAAAGATGCCGACCTTATAGGCCTGCCGCTGCGGCTGGTGATAAGCGAAAAAACAAAAGGGCAAGTCGAGATGAAATACAGGAACCAAAAAAATGTATCTTTCGTCGCACGTGATGAGGTGTTAAAGAAACTTAAATAATTTATTGTATTGATATTTCAATCATTGAGACCTCCCCATCCCCTTCCCGCGTCAAGCTCGGGACAGGCTCTTAGTAAGGAGGGGACGTGAGAGGGCGGTTTCCTTAATTCAGTTTTATGTTTGACGGCATTTTGGGAAAATTTTCACATGATTTAGGGGTTGATTTGGGTACCGCGAATACGCTGGTATATGTGCGTGATAAGGGCATTGTGATCAATGAGCCTTCGGTGGTGGCGGTCAATACGCGAAACAATCAAATCGTGGCAGTAGGGGATGATGCCAAAAAGATGATCGGGAAAACTCCTCCGCATATTGTTGCGACGCGGCCGCTGGTGGACGGCATTATTTCAGACTTTGAAGCGACAGAACGCATGCTGCGATATTTTATTGATAAGGTGCACCAGGACGGATTTTCCCTCGTGCCGCGCCCTCTGGTAGTGATTGGTATACCACTTGATGTCACTGAGGTGGAGAAAAAAGCAGTGGAAGACGCCGCGCTCTCCGCGGGTGCGCGCAGGGTCTATCTGGTGGAAGAGCCGATGGCCGCGGCGATCGGCGCGCGGCTGCCTGTCCATGAAGCGGCAGGGAACATGGTGGTGGACATAGGCGGAGGCACGACTGAAATTGCTGTCATTTCATTGGCAGGAGTCGTGAATTGGCGAAGCCTGCGCATCGCGGGCGATGAGCTCACTGCTGATATCGTCCAGTATGTGAGGGATAATTTTAATGTGCTGATCGGCGATAAAACGGCAGAAATGGTTAAGATAACGCTTGGTTCCGCCTATCCATCCGCCGAGCCGAGATTCATGAAAATACGCGGCAGGGATTTGCTCACCGGCTTGCCGAAAGAAGTTTCGCTTAATGATGCGCAGGTGAGGGATGCGTTAAGCCGTACGGTCCATTTGCTTCTTGAGAATATCACTGCGACGGTGGAGCTCACCCCTCCCGAGCTCGTTTCCGATATTTACGAACGCGGCATTGCGTTAAGCGGCGGCGGGGCGTTATTGAGAGGGCTGCCTGAACTTATCATGGCAGAGACTGGCATTCGCACTTTTATGGTTGACGATCCGCTCACGTGTGTGGCGCGGGGGACTGGAATAATTCTTGAAAATATTAAAGAATATCAGTCATTGCTCGTGCCCCTGACTACAGAGTAACATATGGCATCATCATCACGAAATTTGCTGTGGGCAATTGTGGGCGGATGCGTATTCACGCTTCTTCTTTTTTTTCATACGCTTGATCTGCTTCTTCAGCCATTGCAGAGAGCTCTAGATCCGCTTGAGCGTTTTTTTATGTTGCGCTCCCAAACGGTCCAACAATGGTTTGAGGACCGCAATGCAGTGATTCAGGAACGGGACGCGCTGCGCAGCACGCTTCAAGGGTTCTATCAGCAAGTGCAGGATGCGGAATCCTGCATGCAAGAAAATGCGGAACTTAGCGAGCTTCTCGGTATACATACTACTTACCGCATTGAACAGGTGGCTGCGAAAATTGTGAATTATGCAAATTTAAGCCGCACCCGCATTACCATTGATAAAGGGTTACGGGAGGGGGTCACCAAGGGTGATGCGGTGGTGGTGGGGAGCGGCATAATTATAGGTAAAGTGGTGGACGCTACAAATGAACGCGCAACCGTCGCATTATTGACTGATGCCGATGTATCGCTTGCCGCAACTTTGGCAGGCAGTACTAACGAGGAAGGCATCGTGCGAAGCCGCAGAGGAGCGCTTATGCTTGATTTTATTCCTCAAGGGATGGAGCTGCCGGTCGGCCATCTTGTAGTTACTGCGGGAAGCGATGAGCGCATACCGCGTAACTTCACGATTGGTTATGTAACTGCGTTAGTGACCGATAAAAGCGCGCCATTCCAATCAGCGCTCATTGAGCAATCTATTTCCATTGCTGATTATGCCTTTGTTTCAGTACTTAAGGGGAACCAATAAAGGAAAAGACAAGCATCTTTTTTCAAAATTGCTTCTTTTTGCATGGGGAGTTGCGCTCACGCTCTTTATTTTATTTTTATCCACACTATTCCCGTACCCTATTAGCCTGATTTCATTCGCGCTTGTAAGTGTTATAATGTTGCGAAAGTATGCAGGAATACCCCCTACGCTTGCATGGCTACTCATGATAGGCCTGTATCATGATATCGAGGCTTATCCCGCCATGCCGCTGCTTACCATGCAGCTTTTATGCGCGCTGCTCGTGTTTGAAGCTGTCGGGCACAGGTTTCACATTTTCGTAAATATAAGCGCGGCCGCAGGCATGGCAGGTGTGATTGCATGGACGGGGGAGTTGATCACCCATAACGGTTCGGGAATAATAAATATAAAAATGATGGCAATCTCTATCGTATTGACTGCACTCACATCTGCAGTGTTCATAAATCTCGCATCTCTAATAATGCATGTGGTTAAGAAATTATTTCGATTCCGTTATGCCCAGTAATACAATATCCAAGAGGGAGGCGAAAACTTTAGTGCAAGGAATGGATAATGTAACATAATTCAGGTCAGAATATTAAAGAGCATCTTCATAGCCTCCCTCACCAATCGCCAAACGCTTTCCTCAATCATTATTATGCATCACCACTCCAAGGTCGCATTCATTCTATGGATTTATACAATGCCAGTCGCGTTTGGCGTTGGATATTGATATTCTGGGTATGCAACCTGATCCATTGTTTGGCCCGCAAGAACTATCCTATAAAGGAAGGTCATCCCATACGCAGCAAGGATATGACGTTGATTCTCCTCTGCCGCAGGAATCAAAATCTGCCCTTACCCCTCCTCTGTCCCGCAATGCGCTCCGTGTAATGACTTTAGCAATGTTCGCGATAGGCATAGTATTTTTTTTTCGCATTATCTATCTCGAAATTATTAAAGGGAGCGAATACCGTGCGGTGTCTGAAGAGAACAGGCTGCGCGTCGAATGGATTCCTGCAGTACGGGGGTTAATTTATGACCGGCAGGGGAATGCATTGGTATCAAATGAACCGCAATTAAGTCTCCTGCTCTTTCCTAAATTGTTACCCGCGGACGCATTGAAAAGAAAAGAAATGGCAGCGCTTCTTAAACGCCTTGAGCCGCGCATTGATGAAGCAACCACTTTTGCGATTACCGATCCAAGCAATGCGCTGGGCGCTTCTGTGCCGCTTCTTGATTCGCTTGATCGCCAGAATGCGGTAAAAATAATGGCATATAGCGATCAGTTGCCTGGCATCCAAGTGGAAACTGCGCTTATGAGGTTTACCAAAGAGGGAGAATCGCTTTCGCACGCAGTAGGATTCATGGGACGCATTGATCCAGAATCGTTTAAACGCTTGGAAGCGCACCCTAAGCAGTATCAGCAGAATGATTTTATTGGCAAGACGGGCATAGAACAGTATTATGAAGAGACGCTGCGCGGAATGCCAGGGAGAAGAGTGGTGGAGGTGGATGCGCGGGGGGAGACGAAAGCAACCATCGCGGAAGAATCACCTGTGCACGGTACGGACCTTACCCTCAGTATTTCTGTTTCGCTCCAGGATGCCCTTTTCAACGCGCTTACGCGCGAGGTGCGCGTTTGCAATAGTCCCGGTGGCGCCGCAGTGGCTTTAGATCCCAGAAATGGCGAAATCCTTGCACTGGTAAGCGCCCCATCTTTTAATGCGCATACTTTTGCAGGTGGAGACGCCACCTATACCCGTTCTATTATTGAAGACACGCAATACCCTCTTTTTAACCGGGCCATCGCCGGCCAATATCCCACCGGTTCCATAATTAAACCGATTTTTGCGGCAGCAGCACTCAATGAAGGAATAGTAACTCCTTCTACGGTCATATCTTCCACAGGAGGGTTGAAAGTGGGTGCATGGTTTTTTCCTGACTGGAAGGCGGGCGGCCATGGATTGGTGACCTTGCGGGGCGCATTGGCAGAATCCGTGAACACGTATTTCTATATTATTGGCGGAGGATATGAGGACCAAGAAGGATTAGGGGTCGAACGCATGGCACGGTATGCAGGCGCGTTTGGTTTGGGTGATCAAACGCATCTAGACCTATTCGGCGAGGCCACAGGATTTCTTCCTACACCGCAATGGAAAGAAGATGCCAAAGGAGAGCCATGGTATATTGGCGATACGTACCACTTTGCGATCGGACAAGGGGATGTGCTTGCCACCCCGCTCCAAATGGCGATCATGACTGCGGTATTTGCCAATGGGGGAAACGTGGTAATACCTCATCTTTTACAGAATGGCACCAAATCATATATTAAAGAAAATCTTCTCACGAGCGGAGTATTAAATAATAATGCGATCGATGAAGTGAAGAAAGGCCTTGTGGAAACGGTACGTACAGGGAGCGCTAGGTCACTCGCGGGTTTTCCGGTGCCTATAGCCGGCAAAACAGGAACTGCCCAAATTGGAGGAGATGCGTCTCCTCATGCCTGGTTTACCGCGTATGCGCCAGCAGACGCGCCGGAAATCGTCATAACAGTCATTGTAGAGCAAGGAGGGGAGGGGAGCGCAGCGGCGGTTCCCGTGGCCAGGGACGGCTTTTTGTGGTGGTACCAGCAGAGAAATGATTGATGAGTTTTGATTTATGATTTATGATGATATCTAGACAGGTGAATAAATCGTAGAGCTTAATTAGACAGTAGAAGAATATCTGCGTACACCTGCCCGCCATAGCCTTTCCCCTAGGAATATCGCGCCCATGGTGTTGCATCTGAATATTGAGACTGCATTTGTTGATTATAGACAGGCGTAGGCAGGCGGGTCTGCGTGAATACTTTTCATTGAATTATTCTACGTTCTCATAATATGAAAGGCATTATTACTGCAGGCGGGACAGGGTCGAGGCTTTATCCCCTGACGAAAGTGACAAATAAACATTTGCTGCCGGTCTATGACAGGCCGATGATTTATTTCCCCTTATGCGCTCTGGTGCAGGCGGGGGTAGATGATATTCTTATCGTGTCAGGGACTGCGCATGTCGGTGATATTTCAGAGCTCCTTTCGGACGGAAGCGCATTTTTGGATGATATCCGGAGGCTTGACGGGCCTGATAAGTTCTCTGATGTTAAGTTAAAGCTCTCTTACGCGGTGCAAAAAGAAGCGGGCGGCATTGCCCAGGCATTATCGCTTGCCGAGGATTTTTCTGATCATGAGCTGATTACTGTGATTTTAGGGGATAATATTATAATAGACGATCTTTCCGCGGGAATAGCTGCTTTTTCACGGCAGAAAAAAGGCGCTAAAATTTATTTAAAGGAGGTAGCGCATCCAGAACAATATGGCATTGCGGTGATTGAACAGGAGCGCATCGTCAAGATTGTAGAAAAACCAAAAATGCCGACCTCAAATCTCGCGGTGATCGGCGTATACCTCTATGATGCGCAAGTGTGGGACATCCTGAAAACACTAAAGCCCTCTGGGCGCGGAGAGCTGGAAATTACGGATGTCAATAATGCTTATATTGAGCGGGGCGAAATGGCGTATGAGATATTGCACGGATGGTGGGGGGATGGGGGTGAATCCTTTGATTCGCTTCTTGAAGCAGCACAGCTTATTGCGTCGTCGCGTAATTCACCCCGGCACCATTAATTTTAACGCTTCGGGAACTGACAATTTTATTCGGCGTCGCGATCAAGCAGCTTGATGCGCCTTTCCGCCGAAAAAATTGCAGTTCCCTTGCTGTTTATATGTAGTCAGTGAGCACTCAATTTAGGCGTTTCGTTAGCCAGTTTAGGGTAAATCGTATTTGAAAATTTTATTTTGCGAAGCAAGATAAAGTGTATCTGAAGAAAAGCCAAGAATGTCGGATTCAGGGAGGGGAAAGGGAGTGTGGGGATATGCGTCTATTTCAGGATTTATAGAAATAAATGAGAGGTGAGTGGGGGTGGTATATGCGACATAGCCGATTTCAGGGATAAAAAGCACGGACCGCAAGGTATCTGATATTCGCGTCAAGAGAATGGCACGCTGGGCATTCTTTTTTTTGTCGTAGAGGTAAAGAGATATTTCATGATCATTGGAAAGGATGAGGCTTTCGCTATTTTGCGACCATGCCGCGCGTGTGATGAATGAAAATTCAAGTGGGGGGAGGCTTGTGTCCGTGAGATCAATGAGCACTACACGGGAATTGCGATTATCGAAAAGAGTGAGCGTATTTGTGGGCGAGTGGTTAATAAATTGGGTCTCTGTGGACAACGCGAGGTTTGAGAGGGTGCGGTACACATTAGGATCATCGTTGTCGCGGAGTCGGAGCGCCACACTGCCCGTGGGATCTGTTTCGAGCGTATAAAGTCCATTTTGCATAGGCAATATATCTATGATATTTAGTTTGGCATTTAAATATTGGCTTCCTAAATTCAAGACACGGCTTACGGATGCAGAATCCCACACCCAAGCATCGCGGTCATTCAGATGAGCGACATGAGTTGCGGTGCGCTTTAATGGGAAACTCTTAATATTATCCTTACCTATCAATGAAGAGGTAACTATAGTTAACACGGTTTGACGAGATTGTGTGAGCATCACAAAAGAATTTCCCGTAAGATCTTCTGCGGTGGCGATAAGAGCACCTTTTGTGTCTAGAAATACGCACGTTTCATTATTTGCATTAAAGAGTATAAAAGGATCAGTTGATGAGGAAGAGAGCAATGTCCACGGGGATGAAGGATTATGAAAGAGAACGGAATGATATGTGCAAGAGGAGGGTAATGCGATAGGGGAAGCAAGTGAAAATAGGCGGACCGATGAATATAATTTATTTTCCCAAGGTTCTACTGCGGCAGTGGTTTCCCATGACGTATAACCTTGTTTCTCGATTTTAATATGGTAGGTCGTGGGGGAGAGTTGGGTGATTCGAAAAGGTGTAAGGTTATTTTGTACAATGCCGTTTATGGTTACTGTGGCGCCTTTTGGTTTGGTTGAGATAGTAATGGCGCCTGTACCTTGAATGGTGCCGCGTTTGCGATTATAGCGATATCCAGAAGCATACAGGATGATGAGGGGGGCGGTAATTAAAAAAGCAAGGATGAATAATCCAGCGATAATCCGGCGGGTATTCCGTGTCATATAGCCGCATTATAACATTTATCGTTACTCTCAGCTATATGATAATTGGTACGCGCTCACTGGCCATGACACCCCCACCAAGCCTCCCTTGTGAGGGGGAGAATAACGAGAGGGGGTTTCATTCGTGAATACATATCCCCTCAGTGAGCGCGTACGGTAATTGGCATAGGACATAATAATTGGTACAATATAATTGTAAAGGATTTATAAAATAAGGTATCCATGAATTCATATTGTATCGTATCAGGCTCATCGCATAAGGCATTTGCTTCTGCTCTTTCTCGGCTACTGCGGGCGCCACTATTGACTGCCGATATACATCCCTATAGCGATAGCGAGACTTATGTGAGGATTACTGCATCATCTCAGCAAGTCTATCGTAAACATGCCGTAGTAGTGCAATCGGGGTGCCGTCCTGCATGTGACCATATGGTAGAACTGTTCCTGCTTATTGACGCCCTCACGCGCATGCATCCGCGCAGCATCACCGCCGTAATCCCATTTCTTCCCTTTAGGCGTCAAGAGCACGTCAATGTGAGAGGCGAAGGAGTAGGAGGCGAGTTGTTTGCTAATATATTGAGGGAAGCGGGAGTTACACGGGTGCTCACCAGCGATTTACATCATGAGTCATTCAAACGCTTTTATACAGGCTTGGTGGAGATAAGCGCGCTTCCTCTCTTTATTGCATATTTTCAAAAGATACGCTCTCATGCGGTTATAGTGTCGCCAGACGAAGGAGGGCAGGTAAGAGCGCGGCGTCTTGCGGATGCGCTCCATCTGCCTATGTTTTATATTCCAAAGGAGCGTCCGCAACATGACAAGGTTAGGATGCGCAGGTTCGTTTGCAAGGATTCATATCAAACTGCGATTATTATTGATGACGAAATAAACACCGCAGGCACTATCAGTACCAGTGTTGACGTGCTTTGGCAATGTGGCATACACGATATCAGGGTTGCTGCCACCCATCCGGTGCTGAGCGGTCTAGCCACAGAACGTTTGAAAGATCCAAAGATTAAAGAAGTAGTGTTTGCGGACACCATCCCCATTCCTGCGCAACTAAAGCTAAAAAAGTACACAGTTCTGAAACTGGAACCTCTTTTTGCTGATATTCTGGAGAAATTATAGAACGTAATTTATCCGAAGTAACTACTCATCTTTTCCAGACCAATTACCTTCCTTCTGTTCATACGCTCGGGAACGCACGATTTTTTCGGGCAGACGACCACACCGCCGGTGACGCCTAGCCCTTAAAAATCGGCATTCCCCTCGCTTCATCAAACACGCTGAGTAGTTACCCTACACTACATAGTCATAAAGCAATTCTTCATGTTATAATTCAATCATGGCAGAAAGCACTTCAAGCATAGGGACAGGGAAGAATAGAAGTTGGGTAAAACAAGCTTTGCTCACCTTGCTTTATATTGGGGCGATTTTTGGCGCATATGTGGGAGGCTTTAGTTTGGGACGTGAAGAAGGGCTTAAAGGCGGCATTCAGACAGGAGGAGAAGGAGGTAAGGTTACCAATAAGGACGCGGGGTCAAGCGCGTCATTGTTGCAAAATGCCGATTTTAACCTATATTGGGATGTTTGGAAATGGATTCAAGGGAATTTTATTGATAAACCCATAGATGAAAAGAAATTATTTTATGGCTCTCTCGCAGGCATGGTTGCATCACTGGACGATCCTTATTCTGCATTTATGGAACCAAAACAAGCTCAAGAATTTTCAGAAGAATTGCAGGGGAAATTTCAAGGAATAGGCGCCGAAATCGGTATTCGCGATAAAAAGTTAACCGTGGTGGCTCCATTGCCCGAAACGCCCGCGGAACTAGAGGGATTGAAAAGCGGGGATTGGATAATCGAAATTGACGGGACCGACACGACAGGAATGATGCTTGACGATGCCGTTAATCGCATACGCGGAGAAAAAGGCACGCAAGTTAAACTTTTAATCATGCGTGAAGATTTCAAAGAGCCGAAAACATTCGTGATCACACGCGACAATATTAAAATTGTGAGCGTGCGTTCAGAGGTAAAAGAAGGCGGAATCGGTTACGTGCAAATTTCTAATTTTAATGCAGATACGGGAGAACGATTTAGAAATGCCGCAGAATCAATGCTTGTGCAAAATGTAAAAGGGTTAGTGCTTGACCTTCGCAATGATCCTGGAGGCTATCTTTCCATGGCGGTAGAAATTGCGAGTTACTGGGTGGATGTGGAGAGCCCCGTGGTACTCGAGCGTTCAGGCGATACGCTCGTGGAAGAATACCGCGCAATAAAAAATCAAGCACTCAAGGGTATACCGACAGTTGTTTTGATAAACCGCGGATCAGCATCTGCTTCAGAGATTGTTGCGGGCGCGTTGCAGGATTATGCATTAGCCACCCTCATAGGCCAGCAATCGTTTGGCAAGGGTTCCATCCAGGAGATGCATGACTTCTCCGATGGATCTGCAGTGAAGCTCACCATTGCGCGATGGTTTACGCCTAAAAACAGGCAGATAGATAAGGAAGGCATTGCGCCAGATGTCGAAGTTGATATAAAGGAAGAGGACATAACTGCAGGCAAGGATCCGCAGTTAGAGAAGGCATTAGAGATTCTTAAATCCCAAGCTCAAAGTTCAAATGCCAAATGAATAGCCAATCAGTGAACAATGACTGAATCGAGTTTCAAATTTTCAATGCTCAATTTTGCAATTTTTAATTAATGATAGAATGCTACAATTTTCAAATTTTGCATCATTGAAAATTATTTGAAAATTGAACATTGGAAATTGAAAATTACTATTGTGATTCATCACATTAGAGATATGCGAGTTCTCTTACAGCAGGACATCCCAAGTTTAGGAAAGGCAGGCGAAGTCAAAGAAGTAAAAGACGGCTACGCACGCAATTATCTCATCCCGCGCAAATTAGCGACATTCCCCACGCAAAGCGCCATTGAGCGGATTCGTCATGATTCCCGCGAAATCACTGAACGCCGCAGAGGAAAGCAGACTGAAATGCAGGATTTGGCATTTACAGTACAGAAAACCATATTGCATTTCAAAAGAAAAGCAACGCCGGACGGACGTCTTTACGGCGGCATCCACCCTGCTGATATACTTAAATCGCTCGATGAATTAGGCATTCAAATACCTCATGAGTCACTCAAGAAGCAAGAACCAATTAAGACGATAGGTGCACATACCATCTCATTGCGCCTTTCGCACGGGATTAACGTTTCGTGTAAGGTAGAAGTAGAAAATGGGTAAGTTATTGCGTTGCATTCTATATACTGTACAGATTTATAAATAAGAATATCAAGTTTATTATATTATGAGCCCTTCTTCCACTAAATATATTTTCGTAGCGGGCGGCGTATGCTCAGGGTTGGGTAAAGGCATTGCCACCGCGTCCATCGGCGCTATCTTGAAAGCGGCAGGCTACCGGGTGAGTGTATTAAAAATTGATCCCTATCTCAATGTGGATCCCGGCACCATGAGCCCTTACCAGCATGGAGAAGTGTTTGTTACCGATGACGGGTATGAAGCGGATTTGGACCTTGGCCATTACGAGCGATTTATCGATGAGCCGCTCTCGAGGGAATCAAATATCACGACAGGCCAGATCTACCAGAAAGTCATCGCAAACGAGCGCCAAGGCGCGTATCTTGGCCGTACCATTCAAGTAATACCGCACATCACGAGCGCCATAAAAGAAAAAATCATCAATACCGCGCATCAGGCAAAAGCGGATTATCTCCTAATCGAAATCGGCGGCACCATCGGCGATATCGAAGGAGAGCCTTACCTTGAAGCTGCACGCCAATTCCATCGCGAAATCGGCCAGGAACATGCAATGTTTGTGCTGATTACTCTTTTGCCATATCTTGAGACGTCGGGTGAGCTCAAGACCAAGCCAACGCAAATGGCAGTACGCGAACTTCATCGCGTCGGCATCCAGCCTGACATTATACTTGCGCGCGCCGACCAAAAAATACCCAAGGACTTATTAGATAAGATTGCATTGTTTTGCGACGTCCCCACGGAAAATGTCATACCCGCACCGACTGTGAAATCCCTCTACGAGATACCGATAAATTTTGAAGGATTCGGCATTTCGCGCATTATTTATGAGCATTTCCACTTACAGGGCAAAAAGCCAAATCTTGAACAATGGAAACAACTGAATCGCAGGATAAAAAACGGCCATGGCCGCAAATTAAAAATCGCTCTGGTGGGGAAATACACTGCCCATGGAGACGCGTATATCAGCGTGCATGAGGCATTAAAGGCAGCAGCAGCTTTCAATCAAGTAAGGCTTATCCTGCAGGATATTGATTCTGAAAAGCTGGAGGAGCGCGACGTTGCGGAATGGAAGCGTTTAAAATCAATGGACGGCATTGTAGTGCCGGGCGGATTTGGGAATCGCGGGATCGAGGGGAAAATCCTCGCGGCGCAATACGCGCGCGAGCAACAAGTGCCGTATTTTGGGTTATGTCTGGGGATGCAGGTGATGTCGATTGATTTCGGAAGGAATTTCTTGAAGACCAAATCGGTTAATTCCACCGAGTTTGATGCGAAAACAGAACATCCAGTGATTCATATCATGCCGGAGCAGCGAAAAAACCTTGCGGAAAAGCATATGGGCGCCAGCATGCGGCTTGGCGCGTATGAATGCGCGCTGGTGAAGGGGACGAGGGCGTATGCAGCTTACGGCGAAAAGGTTCCCCATGCGATACCTACGGTCATGCAAAAGGGCGCTTATGTAATTTCAGAACGCCATCGCCACCGCTATGAATTTAATAATGAATATCGCGCGAAGTTTGAAGAGGCCGGATTTGTTTTTTCCGGCGTTAATCCAGAACGGAATTTAGTCGAGATTGCAGAATTGAAAGACCATCCTTTCATGCTCGGCACCCAATTCCATCCAGAATTCCAATCGCGCCCCTTGCGCCCGCATCCGCTGTTTAGGGAGTTTATTACGGTAGCGAGCAAAGGAATAAAAAAATAGGGATTATTCATCCCTATTTCCACTAAAAGGTTCTATAATTAATTAGTTTTTCCTATTACATCGATTACGGTAATAGTGCGCATAGCGCCTGTAAAAGCAGGTTGCTTTTTTGAACGAAAATGCACGACGCCTTCTCTCATTGCATAAATAGTGTCGTCAGATCCGCGTTTTACTCCCATCCCTAGATGGTATTTTAAACCACGCTGGCGCGCGATAATCATGCCAGGCTTGACGACCTCGCCTCCATACCTCTTTATTCCTAACCGCTGGCCTTGCGAATCGCGGCCATATGATGTTGAGCCGCCTGCTTTTTTATGCGCCATAAATATGTAAATTCGCCCCGTCATCCGACGGGGCGCCCAGTCGAATGACTTGGGCAAAATCCTATGTGAAAGTGTTGGTATTATATAATACCTGGTATTTTTGTCAAATAATCACACACGAATTCTAAGTCAAATGCATATTTTTTCTAAAGACTTCCACAGGGGTTAGGTATGCCAATCTCTTGCGCGGTCTTGTGTTTAGCAGTCGTTCCACGAACCTTGTCACTTGCTCCGTGATATCTG
>Ga0265296_1000389_pt1 | contig 70933 bp, 52 predicted proteins | sample MunlanPumphouse1_FD_189073 | JGI IMG/M metagenome (GOLD analysis project Ga0265296, IMG submission 189073) | Groundwater microbial communities from a municipal landfill in Southern Ontario, Canada - Pumphouse #1 | ecosystem: Environmental > Aquatic > Deep subsurface > Groundwater | place...
AATCCGCTCGTGCTGAAACGTGAAGTTGAAAAGCGATTACAAATCCTGTACGATACTCAAAAGCGCTGCGGTCGATCCCAATTTTAAATCCCCTCTACGGTAACAGTTTCTAATGATCTATATCGTAAATGTCGAAAAGATTGATGATTTTTGTGTTTTAACCTTTTAAGGTTTGTATTACAGAAGAATCGATATTTATTTATAGACCGCTTATATTGTGTATTCTCCTAATTTTTTTAGGTAACTCCTCACTTACCTAAATCTAGAAGCGAAGGAATACCAATTTTTCGAGGACTTATGCCTGTAGTCAGGTAGGTATAAGCGCGAGGGTAGTTGGGTCGCGTCCGCAGAAAAATTGTGTATTCCTGAGCGAGAAAGAACCTGAGTGAGCAGTCACTTTTTTAGGGATTGACTAATTTTAATAAAACATCATAATAAGACCTATGTATGACAGAAAACTCCATACTCAATAAATTCACCTCGCACTATCAGCATGTAGTGAGCAATGCCTACCGCTTTGCGATGTATGCTAAGGCCCCCCACATTGAACCGATCCACCTCTTGTGGGGCTTGGTAAGCGAAACAGGATCGCTCGCGCACGAAATCCTGCGAAAAGCAGGCCTTCCCCCTCCTCCCCTCCCGCCGCTTGAGGGGGAGATAAAAAGCGCGCCAAGCTCCGTCTTTGCCCTTCCCATCACCGATACGGTGAAGGCGGTGATAAAAAAATCAGTGCTGGCCGCTTCCCGCTACCATCACAAATACATCGGCACCGAACATCTGCTTCTTGGCCTTCTCAACAGCAGGGACGCAGTGGTCGAGAGCGCGCTCCAAGACCATCGGATTACCATCCCTGCGCTCAAGAAACACGTCGCGCTCGTAATGAAATCCACCTCGCGCTTCCCGGATCTCACCCAGGCAATCTCCCGCGATGAAATGGAAGACGAAGAAGATGAAACCCGCACCCATTCGTCGAAAACAAAAACGCCTGCATTGGATTTTTTTGCCAATGAGCTGACCTCCGTTGCCGCGCAGGTGCGCCTAGATCCCGTCATAGGCCGCGCAAAAGAAATCAACCGCATCATCCAAATCCTTTCCCGAAAGACAAAAAATAATCCTATCCTCCTCGGCGACCCCGGGGTGGGAAAAACAGCGATTGTGGAAGGGCTGGCAAAACGCATCTGGGAGGGTAATGTGCCAGATCTCCTTCTGCGCAAACGCATTTACAGCCTCGACCTTACCCTCCTGGTCGCCGGCACGATGTACCGCGGCGAGTTTGAATCGCGCATCAAGCAAGTGCTCGATGAAGTGCGCGCCGATCCCAATATCATCCTTTTCATCGACGAGATCCATAATATTATCGGCGCAGGGTCGGCCTCCGGGTCGCTCGATGCGGCGAATATCCTGAAACCCGCGCTCGCGCGGGGGGAAATACACTGCATCGGCGCGACGACGTATGAGGAGTACAAACAGCACCTTGAAACCGATCCTGCCCTTGAGCGGCGTTTCCAGGCGGTGCAGGTAAGTGAGCCATCGGTCGATGAAACCGTAGAAATTCTCAAAGGAGTAAAGGCATCCTATGAAACGCATCACCATGTGAGCGTCGAAGACGACGCATTAACGGCGGCCGCGCACCTCTCCGCGCAATATCTGCCTGAAAAACGCCTTCCGGACAAGGCAATCGACCTGGTGGACGAAGCATCCGCCATGAAACGCATAAGCGGTTCAGAAAACCCCTATTTGCGCGAATTGCGGACAAAAGAATCGGCCTTCGAGGCGGTGAAGAAGGAAAAAGAGGAAGCGGTGAAGAAGGAAAATTTTCCCCTTGCGCTCCAGAAAAAAGAAGAAGAAAGAGCCATTGCCGCAGCTATTGCAGATTTGCATAAAAATGAACAAAACCGCGAATCAAGCGCTTTGCGCTACGGTAACGTGACCCGGGAAGATATTATCCACGTGCTTTCCGACATTACCGGAATCCCCTTGGGACGGATTGAAGAGGAAGAGCGGGGCCACCTGTTAAATCTGGAAACGCTCCTTACTGAGCGGATTATTGGCCAGGAAGAAGCGCTCCATGAAGTGGCAAACTTTATCCGGCGTTCGCGCGCCGGCTTATCCGGCGACAAGCGCCCCTTGGGTTCATTCATTTTCCTCGGGCCTTCTGGGGTAGGGAAGACGGAAACCGCGAAAGTGCTCGCGGAAGTGGTGTTCCGCGATCCGGAAGCGTTCATAAGATTCGACATGTCGGAATTCAGCGAAAGCTTCAATATCTCCAAACTTATCGGCGCGCCCGCAGGCTACGTAGGGTATAGGGAGGGCGGAAAACTCACCGAACTCGTCAGGCGCAAGCCCTATTCAGTCATTCTCCTGGATGAAATAGAGAAAGCGCACCCCGATATATTCAATCTCTTCCTCTCGATCCTTGATGACGGTTTTCTGACCGATGCGACCGGGCGAAGAGTAAATTTCCGGAATACTATTATCATCATGACCTCGAACATCGGGCTCTCCTTGTTTAACGCGAATGCCTCGCTTGGGTTCTCGTCTGCAGACGCGAAACGCGGAACCGTATATGAAGAAACGAAAATGCGGGTGTTGGGCGAACTGCATGAACGGTTTCGCGCCGAATTTTTAAACCGCATCGACCGTATCATGGTCTTCCGCCCTTTAAACACCGCATCGCTTAAAACAATCGCCGAACAGCAGCTCCGCCAAATCCAAGCGCGCCTCGCCAAACAATCCATTACGCTCACATGGGATAAAAAAGCAGCCGATCTCATCACGAAGCTTTCCCAGAGTCCCAACGAGGGCGCGAGAAAAATTTCACGGGTTTTAAGGCAACACGTGGAGGACGCGCTCACCGATCTTTTGCTTAACAGTAAAGCGCGCACCGGCTCGGTGATCCGCCTTACTGTACGAAAAGACGCTATCGCGCTTGTGAGCTCCAAGTAAACTAAGGAAACCACCCCCCTCCCTTCCTTTATAAGGAGTGGACAAGGGGAGGTCTCAATAATTAAATTCCAATACGAAATATAATTCTCTCTTTGATACCCTCCTCAACCTCATCACGCCCCGCGAATGCTTCCAATGCGGGAGCGTAGGCGCGTGGCTGTGCGCGCGGTGCACCGCGTCTCTTCCTCTGCTCCACCCAATCCCCTGCCCGGTATGCCAGCGCCCCACCACGGCGGGAAGCGCGCATATCCAATGCAGAAAAAATCTGGGATTAGAAGGCTGCCTGTTGGCTGCCAATCTTTCCCATAAAACCATGGAACTTTTGCTCTATGGATTGAAATACCACGGATTGAAATCAGCGGCCATACCCTGTGCGCGTCTGCTTGCGCGCGCGCTCACGGAAAACTACTCTTTATCAGAGCGCCCGGTCTCCGCAGCCTTCTGCCCTATTCCTCTCCATCCACAGCGCGAGAGGGAACGCGGCTATAACCAAGCACGCTTGATCGGCAAGGCACTCTCGCATGAGCTTTCGCTTCCCCTTCGAGAGCTCCTTATCCGCACACGCGCAACTAAGGATCAGGTGAAATTAAACCGCGCACAGCGGCTCCTCAACCTTGACGGCGCATTCGAACCGCAGCAAGATGCCATTCTGCAGGAACAGGTCGTGTTTCTTATTGATGACGTGGTCACCAGCGGCGCGACGCTGCATGCCGCGGCATCCGCCCTTCGGAAACAGTGGCCGCATTTACAAATCTGGGGACTGGCGGTGGCATACCATGCGCATGGAAACAATTAATTCTTAACTTTGTAATAAACTTGCCCAGTATATCAACATCCAACGCCACACGTGACGCGGATGGTAGTGTACTCTTGTATGGTTGCGAACTTGTAGTGTTGGTGCACAATCTTGTGTGAAGATAACGTGTGGCGATCGGTGAGGGAGGCGTGAAGGTACATCTCGACGTTCTTACCAGACCCTTCTATCTCATCATTATTTACTACTCATAAGTTTATGCCTCCCTCTTGGATGTTGTATTATCTGGGCTTGATTATTGTGAGATAATTTCGTATCCTTTCCCTGCTGGTTCTTTAACGCGGAGAAATGGCTGAATGCCAGTCAAAGACATCCGGCGGGCGTTCATAGACGCCCGGGCGACACGAAACCTCAAATTTTATATTGCGAGGCATCGCCCGAACAAATTATATGGAGAGGTGGCTGAGTGGCCGAAAGCGGCGCCGTGCTAAGGCGTTAGGGATGCAAGTCCCTCGTGGGTTCGAATCCCACCCTCTCCGAATGAGTTTACGAATGAGGAAAGAGTTCCGCAACTGCTTGCGTGGCGTGTGGAATGAGAAAGGTTTGGCGATGTGCGCGAAGCGGAATCTTTACCCCGATGCATATCGGGGCCACCCTCTCCGAATTTGAAAATTATAAAATTAAAACACATGGAGGGGTCGCATAGCGGTTTAGTGCACCGGTCTTGAAAACCGGAGTACCGCAAGGTACCGTGAGTTCGAATCTCACCCCCTCCGCCAGACTTCGCCAAGGCTACGTCTAGGCTAGCCTGAAGCCTTGAATAAAATAAATAAAGTGATATGTTTTATACTTACATACTCAAAGAGAAACAAAAACATCATTTCTATGTTGGTTCGTCGAATGATCTGAATGAACGCCTTCAAGAACACGCACAAGGATTAACAAGATCAACAAGAGGAAGGGTGTGGAATCTGTATTGTTATTTCGCATTCCCAAGTGAAACGCTTGCAAGAAAATTTGAACAATATTTAAAGACTGGATCTGGAAGAGCTTTTGCCAAACGGCATTTTGAATTTCAAGTTGACGAAGCTTTAGCGTAGTCACTCTCACCCCCTCCGCCAGACTTCGCCAAGGCTACGTCTAGGCTAGTACCGTATCTCGTTAACGTCCCATAGTGATCCGCTTCCAGATTTTATTAAAACTCAAGCTGAAAGGCGTATTTCCCGCTATGGGAGACCAAAGAGATACGGCACTAGTCTGTAGCCTTGAATAAATAAAGCGCATCCGCCAATGAGGGAACATAACCTCATATGAAGAAGAAACATACGGATGAATCGAATATGGTATACTGGAAACATGAAAAAATTCATGTTTTTCTTTTTTATTTTTGCGGCTTTTTTTGACACAGGAACGCGCGCGGAAGCGGCAGAGACGCTCGCGGAGCGCTTACGCGGGCGCATTCTCCTGCAAGTCGAGAGCTATGGCAGAGCATGGTATGTGAATCCGGCGGATGGGACGCGGTATTATCTCAAGGACGGAGAAACCGCGTTTGAACTTATGCGCTCATTCGGGCTGGGGATTACGGACCGCGATCTCGCAAAAATTCCCATTGCACGCGGGCAGGCGGCGGATCGCACATTGGCAGCCCGGCTCTCAGGGCGCATTCTCCTGCAGGTGGAAAAGCGCGGAGAAGCGTGGTATGTGAACCCTTCAGATGGCCTGCGCTATTACCTGCAAGACGGAAATGCGGCGTATGCGCTCATGCGCCAATTTGGGCTGGGGATAAAAGACAAGGACTTGCGGAAGATTGAAATGAACGATGTGCAGATCGTGCAAGATACTACGTTTGATGACGTGGCGTATGTGAAACTCTCGGGAGGCGACATTGTCGCGGAAAAACACCAAAACCAAATCCTCCCTCCTGCTTCGCTCACGAAACTCATGACCGCACTCGTGCTTATCGACCATGATTTTGATTTTCACCGGACGCTAACCCTAACCGCCGATGCCCTTGCCTTCCCCAAGGCGCTCGTGGGCGACGATACCACCAGCGAGATTGAACTTGAAGCGGGAGACCAGGTGCAGGCCGACGATCTGTTTATCGCCATGCTGGTGGCGTCTTCCAACCAGGCGGCGATTGCCTTGGTGGATGCGAGCGGCATGACGCGCGAGGAGTTTATCGCCGCCATGAACGCGCGCGCGAAAGCCATGGGATTGACGCGCACCCGCTTCTTTGATCCGGCGGGGCTCGACGCGCATACCGTCACGACGCCCTATGAAATGGCGCTCATTGCGCAAGAGGCGTTTCTCGCGCCGGAAATCTTTGCGGCCGCGCGGCAAGATGCGCATACCATTACCATGCAGCAGCCGCCGTACCGTTCATTGTTTGTCACTGACCGCAATACCACGCTGAAGCCCTACCATCCTGACGCAGTAAAAGTCGGATTTCTCATCGAAGCCCAGCGCTGCGTGGCGTTGATGAAGGACGGCGATATTGTCGTGATCATGCATGCGCGGAGCATGAGCGAGAGAAACGGCATACTGAACAAGCTGCTCAGCCGCGAATGACAAACCGTTTAAGACGACTGCGGCCGCAAGATATCCCACCGCGCCCTTGCACCTTGAGACAGTAGAAGAACTCAAACGATGGTAGCTATTTTTCGACCTTCGGAAATTTTAAGCCCTTATTACACGATTTAAACGACTCGTTTTCTTGAAAAAGCATTCTCAAAAGTATTGTTCTACAGTCTCACCTTATAATCCTCTTTTTACATACCCTGCGGTGGCGCCCTGGACAGCTAACGAATGAAGAAAACTTGCCGCCTGGGTAAAAATCTACTACAGTGAATTAAGGAAACCACCCCATCCCCTTCCCGCGTCAAGCTCGGGACAGGCTCTTAGTAAGGAGGGGACGTGAGGGAAGGTCTCTGTGATGTGATTGAAATTCCGATGTAATGAGTTTTGGAAAATAACGATCATTATTTAATAAACACGCAGCCTTATGGTAAATGACAACCCCGCGCCATTCTCTTATCCCCTCACGTGGTCCTTCCCGGAGTACCCGAAACATGAGAGAACCGCAGGATGGTTCATCATTGCGGTACTCATCGGCGGTGCGCTCTTCGCATATGCGCTCCTCACAGGCAATTATTTGTTCGCCAGCATCATTATATTCATATCGCTCATCATCGCCCTCCAGCACTTCCGCCATCCCCTCACTATTGATTTTGCCATCACTGAGGACGGCATCAGCCTTGCCGGGAAAGCGCTGCCTTGGAAAGATATTAAGTCATTCTGGATGATCTACGAACCGCCAGAGGTAAAAACACTTTACTTCACCTTCAAAGGGCTGCGCCCCACCCTGAAGATCCCCATTGCCGAGCAAAATCCCCTCCACATCCGCGAAGCGCTCAACCCTTATGCGGAAGAAGACCTGGAGCAAGAAAATGAATCGTTTTCAGATGCAGTGGGAAGGATGTTCAAATTGTGAAATTTTCAATGCTCAATTTCTCCCCCTACGAGAGATCTCCCGAAGGGAGACAATTTTCAAATAATTCTCAATGCATCAATATTTCAATGTTTGAAAATTGAATCATTGGAGCATTAATTGTAAATTGAGAATTGGAAATTGAAAATTTTATCATGTGCGCCCGTCGTTCAATGGATAGGACACAAGATTGCGGATCTTGTAATGCAGGTTCAATTCCTGCCGGGCGCAAAAAGTGCGGGGTGAAATTCCCTGCAAGGACAACGATTGGCCTTATAATGATAGAAACCCTAGGTAGGGGGTTTTTATTTTTATACTAAAATGCCTGACTAATCGAATTTGTCATTCCTGATTTAATCAGGAATCCAGAAACAAAAATACGCAAAAACGTTCGTGGTGTCGGTTTTTATTTTCTTCTCTGGATTCCCGCTTTCGCGGGAATGACGACGGGGAAATCGAAAATGGAGTAGCAGTTGAGTATAGTTGATAATTTCATCCAACCGCCGCATACTGATAACATGAATACCCTTTCTCTTTCTGATTCTCTTGCAGAACTCGGGCCCATGGGAAAACGGCTGAGCTCCCGTTTGAAGAGCCTCGGCATTATGAGCATCGAGGATCTGCTCTTTCACTATCCCTTCCGCTACGAGGACTGGTCTCGAGTTCTGCCTATCAAAAATCTCATCCCCGGCATGCAAGCCACGGTGAGCGCGACGGTAAAAACTATTTCATTCCGTCCCGGGCGATGGAAGATAAAACCGCTCATTGAAGCGCTCCTTGAGGACCAGAACGGCGATCACATTCGCGCGGTATGGTTCAACGCGTCATACCTTATTAAAACCCTTACCCCGGGCACCGCGCTTCTGCTTTCCGGAAAAATTGACCGCTCAAAAGACGCGCTCCAACTCACCCATCCCGTATGGGAAAAAAACACAACTCACGCCCCAATGCATACCGCGCGTATTATCCCGATTTATCATGCGACGAACACCATAAGCCAAAAACAGATCCGCTCGCTTATGGCAGTTTCTCTTCAAAATATCCCCTCCATCCCTGATCCGCTTCCCTCGTGGATAGCGTCAGGCGCCAAAATCATCCCTCTTGATCGCGCGATCCGCGCCATCCATTTCCCGTCCACGTGGGCGGCTTTGAGTGCGGCGCAAACGCGGCTGAAATTCGACGAATTATTCCTTTTACAACTGCGCAGCGCGCTTGCCCGACAGGAGCTTACTGCGCTTAAAAGTACCCCCATTCCGTTCCATGAGACTCTTACGCGCACATTCGTTGCCCGTCTCCCTTTCAAGCTCACCACCGCACAGAGAAAAGCCGCCTGGGAAATTATTAAAGACCTCGGGAAGGGCAAGCCGATGAACCGCCTCCTGGAGGGCGATGTGGGATCGGGAAAGACCGTGGCCGCCGCCATTGCCGCCTTAAATGTGATTGCGAGCGGCCATCAGGTCGCCTATCTTGCGCCCACCGCCATACTCGCGGCACAGCAGTTCGCGACGTTTTGCCGTCTTTTTTCCGACACCCCCCTATGTCCCCCCCTTACGAAGGGGGGGAACGGGGGGGTCTTCACCATCGCGCTCATCACGCAGGGGGATATCAGGGTGAATAAAATTCAAAGTTTCCCGCCTCAGCGGGATCCCGCATACCTTAGAGAATCAGATTCAAGGGGCGGGACAAAACCCAAAGTTCAAAATGAGAGAGGGTATAAAAAAATTTCTAAGCAGGAGCTTGCAGTACTGTTAAGAAAAGGGAGAGTCGACATTTCGATTGGCACACATGCTTTACTTTCTGAACATATCCAATTTCAAAAACTGGCACTGGTCATCGTCGATGAACAGCACCGTTTCGGCGTCAACCAGAGAGCTGCGCTCCTGCGCAGATCAGCGCAGATAAAAACGCAGATAGACGCAGATGCTGATGACTTTCTATATAAGGAATTGACATATCAAATAAGAGGAGCAGCATTTGAAGTGGCAAATAGCTTAGGCCTCGGTTTGAAAGAAAATGTGTACCAAAAAGCACTTGAAGAATCATTAAAACAAAAAAGGCTCTTATATGAGCGAGAAAAATCAATTAATGTCTCATTCCACGATACGCGCGTGGGCAGCTTTAAGCCTGATTTTATTATTGACCAAAAGGTTATCGTAGAACTTAAAGCACTACCTTTTATTGGTAAAATTGAAGAAAAGCAACTCTGGAGTTACCTCAAAGGTTCAAATTACAAAGTTGCGTTACTCATCAATTTTGGCAACGATAAACTGGATATCAGAAGAATAATCTACGACACCGCGAGAGATAAAACGCCCCAACCGTCACCAAATCAGCATGCATCTGTGATTAATCAGCACATGTCTGCATCAAGTGATCTGCGACCATCTGCGTCTCATCTGCGTGAATCTGCGTATGTGCCGCATCTGTTGTCCATGACCGCCACTCCCATTCCCCGTTCGCTTGCGCTGGTCGCCTACGCGGACCTAGATTTGTCAATCATCAATGAGCTGCCCAAAGGCCGCGCGCCGATTACCACTAAAATCATCCCGCCTGAACAACGGCAAGACGCGTATAATCTCATCAAGCAAGAGCTCTCATCCGGTCATCAAGCATTTATCATTTGCCCGCTCATTGATCCTTCCGATGCCTTAGGCGTGAAATCGGTGAAAGAGGAAGCAGAGCGCTTGAAACGAGAACACTTCCCCCATGTGAATCTCGCCGCGCTCCATGGCCGCATGACGCCTGCGTCAAAAGACAAGATCATGGGCGCGTTTGCACAAGGAAGTATCCAGGTGCTGGTATCCACGCCAGTGGTCGAAGTGGGCATTGACGTGCCGAATGCCACGGTAATCCTTATAGAAAGCGCAGAACGGTTTGGGCTGGCGCAACTCCATCAGCTCCGCGGCCGGGTGGGAAGGAGCACCCACTCCTCGTGGTGCTTGCTCGCGACCGAAACAGAACAAGAGGAGGCGTTGAAACGCCTCCACGCGGCGGTCTCCTCCCGCGACGGCTTTGCGCTCGCCGAAATTGACCTAGAGATGCGCGGACCGGGAGAAGTGTACGGCACCCAGCAATCCGGCTTCCTCGACACTTTAAAAATCGCCAAGCTTACCGATGTCATCATCCTTAAGCAATCAAAAGAGACGGTTGCCCGCCTCCTCCAAGAAGATCCCGCGCTTTCCCGCTACCCCTTACTCCAGCGCCGCCTCGCCGTATTCGAGGAATCAGTGCATTTTGAATAGCATCTGCGCTCCGCGCATATCGAAGATAAACGCCAATTATTACCGCGTATTTATCAAAGAAAAGTTTGAAATAATTTTTACTTTAAACTAAACTCAATCAATGACTTTTTAACTTCGTTGTCATTAACTTTAAAGCCAGACAAATATACAACTTCTTCGCGGTAATCAACATCATCAAAATAAGCAAGTTGATTTCGAAACATTCTTTCATTAAATTCACTTCCAAAAATCTGTCTAGTTTTTTTAATAATTTCCACGATTGAATGATAATCCCTCATGATGAAATAAAGATCCACGCAGTCTTTCCACTTGGCGCGCATGCCCAAAGCGTAAGCTTTCATGGCAGCTAATGTTAATAAATCAGGCATCTTAATAATATCATCAAATTTTTTATTGTAATCTATCTTAAAATCATACTTGAAAAAAGTCATTTTTACCTTATTGACTATCAGATTAAATTGGTCTGTTTCAGCATAAAGTAATTTATCTATCTTTGCGAGTTGGCTTACTTTTCTCTTTATAACGGCGTTATTGAAACTCTTGTCAGTAAAAAGATCAAAATCAATAGAATGTCTGTGTCCAATATGCAATGCCACAGCAGTACCGCCAACTAAATCAAAATCCCGCGAAAAATATTTCACTACAGGCAGCAGTTTTATTTGCTCGATTGTTAATATCTCTTTATGCATACCCAGTATATAAACTTCCCGCGCCAAACGCACGATTTTGACGAGTATAAGTTATTAATCTTAATTTTGTTGAAAAATTAAAACCTTTATTATGTTCTTCCAATCGCTTCTTCAGGTTACGAGCAAACTCAATGTGCCTCTCGTCATCCTTCTTGCTTTCCAACACATAGACGCAGGAGAACATACGGGAAGTTGTATTACTGGGCATATTTATTAAAATAAAGCCTGAAGTAATTTTTTGATTTTGGCAAATAATTGCACCTTTTCTGTTGCGACTTTTCCCTGAAAATCCGCGCCGCTTTTTTAATGCCCAAAATTTTAATAACTTTCTGCACATCGTCCCAGTCGCCGTAATTCAAAACCGCTTCCAGAATAGTCGCGTCTGAAAGTCCGTCATAGTTCTTTGTTGACCACACCAGGTATGGCTTTTTCTTTATATAATTTTGCAGCGTCATAATTGAATTACACCGTTCGTTCAATCTTGCAGATTGAACGATTGGTTTTATCGCCGAACAGGCCGGTAATGCACATAATATCCAAGGATAGAGGCAGACGGTCGAATGGCTGATCAACTCTGCGGATTCAGTCTGCAAGACTGAACCAACGTTAGTTCTATCTGCGTAAATCTGCGTTACATCAGCGTTGATCTGCGTCCATGTCGCCGCCTTCGCGCAATCGGCGCATTTTGAGTAAAGCTGATCACGCACTCCTGTCTATCGAAATACTGTTTCAGGATAACATCTGCAACCTGACAATGATGAAGTACACCTGGTATAAATAGGGCCTGAAAATTCCTTCCCGCACCACTCACCATAATTACATTCACTATCAATCGTGCATACCCTACTGGGGTCCTTTTCACACTTCCATACTTCTTCACCGGATCGAACATTTGTATAGCTCCTTGTACATTTATCAAATGGGGTACGACACCATAACGTGTAATCGTTAGTACCGTACTTACAGACCTCTCCATGCTTAATATGGCACCTTCGGCTCGTGCCCGACACATCGCAATACATCTGTATCATAAGACCGTCATCTCGATACTCCGGGCATCCCTGATCTTCCGCATTAACCTCACAAGGATCACCTGGTTCAACTAATTCACAAATCCCAAGATCTCCAATTTCTTTATAACAGAAATTATAGAAAGGTGCGTCCGGAATCGAGGAATCTCTCTTAGATCTACATTCGATATTAGTCCTACATCCATCCAAGCACGCTTGTTTCTCAAAAGAACACACACAGGGCGGATTAGGACACTCGTTGCACGGCTCCCCTGTTGATTTAAACCCATTAGGAGATCCATTAGCATCAACCGTAACGCACGTATCAGCCGATGTGCCGGTGAGCGGCGAAAGCGTAGCGGGAGTTGCGCACTTTTCCGTCGCCTTATACGCCCTGCACGGCGTGATCCACCACGCGTCATTTGAGAAAATGGTGGCAGGCTTGCCTTCGGTTGGAATGCCTTTGAGTGAAATAATAATCCAGTTGGGCCATACCCATGCGGCAAGCAGGATGATGAATAACCCCACCACAGTGCCGGTTACCATCTTTTTGCCTTTTTCCACCTCTTCTGCCTTGCCTTGAGACATAAGAAGGCTAAATCCCCCGTAAATAAACAACGCAAGCGCAATAGCACCACAGAGCGACAGTAAAAACCTCACCCCTTTGCTTGCGATGAGTAAAAGGTCGCACAGCGAACATGCGCCGCATGTAAAACAGTCAGTAGCTACTGCCTCTTTGGAAAAAAAGCTGTACGCCTGCGCAGAAAAAACGGAGTAACTAAACACTCCAACAATTATTAATAAGATGATAAGTATTGGTTTTCTTAAACTAGGCATAAATTAACGAAACCGCCCCTCAAGTCCCCTCCTTGCTAAGAGCCTGTCCCGAGCTTGACGCGGGAAGGGGATGGGGAGGTATCTCCTTAGTAAAAAAGATTGTCGTGCCAGAGGCAGATCAGCCCATGGCTGAAAATTCCGATACGATAAATTAAATCCTAAAGAGCCGCCTCATGGGGTGATAACTTCATTATCTCCAGAATTTTGCCCACCTACCGTATATACGCCTGGCGGACAATGCGATGACTGATGGGTTCCAAGATCCTGGCCTGACTCAAAATGCCACCACTCTTCGCAAAACCGATCTAAGCCCACTTCATTCATCTTCGCTTGGAACTCCTTGACCACGGGACCCGTGGGCGGGGTGCCGCTAGGCGGTGTGTAAGCTCTGGTAAGCATATTGCATGCGGCGTCATTAATTACCCCTGAAGGTAAAATGCCGCTTGATATTTCAAGGCACACGTCTACCGCATACCCTGCCTGGTGCGGCGCGTCGCATGAAGGCACTGCCGCTTTATTGCAACCTGTACAACTATACGGACAACTGGGAGGGGTAGGTACGCTGTAATCATAGCACCCTCGCAAGCCAGCCTGGTTCGCCATGGAGCGGTACGCCGAATTGATGACAAGCGTGAATTTCACATTCGAGCTTTTCCAACTATTTTCTCCTTTAAGCCAATCTTCAAGCTTTTTATTATTAAGTTTCGCTATCACTTGAGACATAAGCCGCGGCGGCTGTTCCACCTGGCTATTATCAACGCGGATAGGTGCCTTGGGGAATACTGTGGGGTCCGCGATCGATAGAAAATTAGGCGACGATTCTGTCTTGGTGCACGCCTGCGGGCCGAAATTCATATTCACATTAGTCGCTTGCGATTTTACGTCTTCCAGAGTGCTCAATGCGGTATCAAACTCCACAAGACGCGGGTTGATGGTGTAAAAGAGCAGATAAGAGGTAAGCGCGATGATGAGCCCGGTGATGGCGCCCATGATGGTGCTTTTCGCGCTCGTGATTTTTTCAGGCGACCCGCCTGCCATGAGGTACTGGAACCCGCCGATCATGATGCCAATCACCGCAAGAAGCCCTATGGACGCGATGATGAAATAATAAAGGCCGGCAATGTACTCGCCAATTGTTTTACTGCTCAAGTCAATGCTCCTCCCCGCGACAAAATCCGTGCCGGGAATAGATATTTGGGGTTTAAATTTAATTGCTTCGCGCGGTTTAGGTTCAATATACACTTTCAATTCGCCGCCGCCGGAAGGAACAAACGCCTGCACCGATTGTTTCACGTCCGGACACGCGCACTGGCCTGGATCTTGGTAATTGCACGCATAGTATAAGCCATTCTGGGTTTTAACGCCTTTCACGGTTATCTCCCCTTTTACGGAACCTGCACTTACTATATTCTGCTTAGCTCCAGTATACGATTCATAAATCAACGTTTGCCCACATTCACCTGGTTGGAGACCGCTAAAACAAATGTTTTTAACCTTATCATCTGTCTTTACGTTTTGCCCTAATAGAGCATTACTTTCAGCCGCTTGCGGATCATTAAGCTGGCACACGCAACACTGCGCGCTGGCAGCAAGGGGGAAAAAATGGATACCAACAATGCCTGTTATGAAAATTATTGAGAGAATTACCTTCTGTATCCTTAAACGGCAATATAACATAATACCACGGTTTTAAAATTCAAGCTCTACTAACCTCTCAATCTTTTTCTCCGTAATCTCTCCCGTCAAACGGTAAGAATTTATAAACAGGGCAGGTATCCCGTCAATATCAAGCGCCTGCGCCTCATCCATGCCCTGATTCACAAGATCAGTGGTCGCGCGGGTTTCTACACAGCGGTTGAATTCTTCAAGATTAAGCCCTAATTCTGATGCTATTATACCATACTTCGACGCAGATGCTCGCAGATAAGACGCAGATTCACGCAGATCGTCGTTCATGACTTCGTCACGGGTCAATTTATCTATAAATTCCCAAAATTTACCTTGATTTTGCGCGCAACGGGCGGCAAGGGCGGCGGGGCGGGAGGCAGGATCTAAAGGATTCGGGAAATCTTTCCATACCAGATGCGCAGATGGTCGCAGATAAGACGCAGATTCACGCAGATCGTCGCGGATATACGCAGATATTTGTTTCACCGCATCGCGGCACACTTCAACCACATGGTCGCAAAATAATACGATATTGACTGGTTCGACACCCCCCTCTTGCATCTCCCCCCTTTCTAGGGGGGAGGATATTGCTGGCAACACCGGGTCAGTGGGCAATACCGTGGGCGCAAACGGCGTATCTTCGCGCAGAGGCGCTAAAGGTTTAACCAGCGTGATGAGGGGGTCGCTAAAGGTGCCTTGCGCGAAACTGTCAGAGGCAAGCTCTGACGCTACATTTTGATTTTGGACTACTCTCTCTTGTTGATCGTCTTGAGACGACACAATGAACCCGAGCGCGCTCTTCCCAACTGCAAGCGCTCCCAAACCAAGGACGGCGAGAGAGAACAGCGTAATAGTGAGCGTGCGCGGGTGTATTTTCATAACTTTAAATCTCAAATCCTCACCGCTCAGGCGGGATCCCGCATACCTTAGATAAAATAATTCAAAGTGCGGGACAAAGTTTAAAGCTCAAATGGATGACAAAACTGCACTAATGTCATCCCGGGCTTGACCCGGGATCCAGAAATAACAATAACACTAAAAATCATCAGAAAGATCTTTCCATCCTGGATTTACCTCCTCAATCAAACGCAATTTCCACGCCCGTTTCCACCGTTTCATTTGTTTTTCCCTCGTGATTGCCGCATAGATATCAGAAAATTCTTCATAGTACACCAGTGTATGTACGTGATATTGCCGGGTAAATCCTGGTACCGCTCCCACCTTATGCTCATCTACTCTGCGTCTAAGGTCGTTCGGTACTCCAACGTACAAAGTTCCGTTTTTCTGACTCGCCATGATGTACACGTAATAACTCTGCATGATTTTTGTTTATTTTTTCTGGATTCCTGCCTGCGCAGGAATGACAATGACTGAAAATTGAACATTGAGAATTGAAAATTTCCACACTGTTCTGCTTCTATTTCAGTCTAATGCGATACACTTTCTCAAACGTTTCCAAGAAAAGCGAAGAATTGTCGGGCGTAAGGTAGAGCTTCCGCACATCCTTGATAGTCTGCACTCCTTCTTCCACCGGCACCGCAAGGCGGCGATTGATGCCATTGCCCAAATCGGTGCTCCATACGGTATATGTAATCCCCCGCGCGGATTCAGGCACGAGTCCCGCCCCTGAGGGAAGCTCATCAGGCACGGCGCAATACACGGTCACGCTGTCCTCTCCAAAAGCGCAGCGATCCACCCATGTGGAGAGCCCGAGCGCATATTGGCGCGCGCCCGTCCGGTCGCCCCCGACATCCGCCACCCAGAGCATAGGCTGGTACCCCGCGCCCGCAAGAGTGGTGGAATAGAGCACTCTTCTGCCGTCAGGGGACCAAATACCGGAGAAGCCAGACCCTTGCACCTCAAGCGATTTAAAATTCTCTCCCTGCATACCTATGAAAAATACTTCTTCGCGGTCAATGCCAGTCGGCTTATGGTACGTGGCGACTACTTTGTAATCCGGAGACCATTGGGGAGCGACCAGCATACCGCGGTCGCCGGTTGCCTGTACCGCTTGGGCGCCGGTCCCGTCCACATTGGAAACCACGATCCAATTATCCCTTGCGCTGCCCGTCTCCAGCTTGTAAGAAATGGCTCCCCCGTCCGACCTGAAAGACGGCGCGGTCAGGTCTTTGGGGAGCACGGCCGTTTTTTTGGTGGTAAAATCATAATACACATTCGATCCGTCTTCATACTCTAATATAGCGCTATCGCCTTGCGGCGCCCACACCACCTCTGAAACGCCTGGGAAAGATTCGTTCGCAAGCAGCCGTTTTCCACTGCCGTCGGCATTCACGCGGTAAAATTTGGTATCGGTCGGATTATAATAGCTCAAGCCTCCGCTGGGGCTCACGTCAATATTCATAGGAAACCCTTCCACTACCGCCTCTGTGCGCGTTTCCCTGCCGCGCGCCACGTCGTCAACCACGGGCCGATAGCCGGTGCCTGTTGTCCCCCCTGTGGGTTCTCCTCCGCCTTCAATGGGTAATCCCCCTTCCACAGGTTGCCGCACTAGCCCTCCGGGTCCTTCGCCCGCGCGCGGCAGCGCGCCCACGCCGCCCTCTGGCGGTTTTACCCCGGGCACGTTAAAAAGCCGGAAACGCCAACCAATAAAAAGAATAATGGCGGCAGTGCCGATGATGCCGAAAATAATCAAGCCGACGCCGATGAGGAAACGAATGTTAAAACGAGGCATATTCAATTGATAAATTCCAAATCCCAATGTCCAATTTCCAATAAAATCCCAAGCCCCAATTCACAATTGGATATTTGGATTTTATTTGACATTGGGATTTGGTCATTGGGATTTCCCGGCATTAGCCGGGAAGTTTCTTCTCCTCTGGCTTTGCCGGGAGCTTAGTGGCGATCTCGGAACGATACCAGATATAAAAAACGGAAAACGTCAAGATCGGCAGAAAGCCAAGCAGCGGCACACAGTCAATTAATGTGGGCAAAAGCGACTTTATAATCCGATCCGCAAATTCCATATTCTTGCGGCCAAGATAAAAAAAAGTGCAAAACCCCCACACCACTCCGATAATCCAAGTTAAAACCTGACCCAATGAAAGCGTTCCAATGTCAATCAAATCCTTGACAAGCGCCAATGATATCAGGAATCCCCACATGAATGTCGAATGATCTTTCGCTTGTATCCCCTGCTGTTTTTTTTTGCGCTTCAAAAACGCTTTCGCTTTATTCTTTAACCCCTTTTCTTTTTTCCATGCCTGCCGCTGCTTGTCATTCAAACGCTTGAAAGCCGCCTCTCTCTCCGCCATCATGCCCATGCCGCGATTGATTCCCACCCCGCTCTTTGCCAAGGCTCCAAAATTTTTTCCTAATACACTTCCCGCATTCCCGCCCGCTAATATCCCCAAAGCCCCCACTCCCAGCCTACGTCCTAAACCGCCCTGAGCCATACTAGCCACCCTCTTTTCGTTCTGCTTATCACGCGCAAGCTTCTGCGCATACTGCTGTTGTTGTTGTTCCTTATCGCGCTCTGCCTTGCGCTGGCGCATATTATCCAGAAATCCCTGCTTTTGACCTTCCGGCTGGCGTTGTCCGGTCGCGGCGTATTGCCTATCATCTTTATTCTTCGCTTGCGTGCCGCCTGCTCCGCCAACAAATCCCCCACTACCAGAGAAAGCACCTCTCCCTTGATACGCATCCTTCATTGCCTTCTTCATTGCTTTGCTGGGAATATTCGATTTTGCTTCCGTATCGGCCATACCAGTATTATTAGTTTTTTACCGCCGCACATGATGGTAATATTCAATCCGTAGCGTCGGAGCTCGTCTCCGACATCCGTGGTGGCAGACAAGCTGCCACGCTACAATTCCGCGGTTTCAGTCTGCAAGACTGAACCAACTTCTGCAAGACTGAACCAACGTTGGTCATTCTGCGTTAATCTGCTTCTACTTGCCGCCAATAGGCTCCTGACACCTTCCACATCCCTTCTTCTTTCGTCATGCGTAAATCAAGTTCCTGATAAAATACCTTTGTATTTCCTCCTGTCCCCTGCATTTGGACACGCTGGGTAGTAACGACATAAGACGCCGATCCTTGACTCGGATCAAATTGCTGTTCCTTCACGTTCAGCGCCTTCGTGCGCACTCCAAGATATACCGATGGGTCTGCCTGTGTAACAATCTGCGCGCGCTCTTGTGAGAGCGCATACGTTTGCATTGCCGCCGTCATGAAGGGAAGGAGCGTGCGGATATTGGAAACGTCCTGCTGGTTCGAGTAGCTGCCCCACCGTTCCGCAAACACACTGCTAAGCTGGAGAAGATCGCTCTTCAATTGCACTAAAGGATCAGGAGGCGGCGCAGGAGCGCGATTGGCGGCGGGCGCGGGAGCAGCGTTTGATGCGGGCGTGGGGGTGGGGGATGTTGCCTGCGGAGCTGCGGGAGAAGGCTGCTTTTGCACCGATTCAATCAATGCTTTCGTATCGGAGGGGGGAGGCGCAATTGTTCTGCGTGCAACAAAAAAGTACGCAAAGGCGGCAATCAATACAAAGCTGGAAAATATTAGCAATAATTTAATTTTAGAGGACATACGGTACGATATATAACATAACATTCAAGATTCATTTTAATTTTCAATTTCAAATTATTCAGTCGGCCTCTTCACTTGTCATCCCCGACTAGGTCGGGGATCCAGAAAAAACAATAACATTAAAAATCATCAGAAAGATCTTTCCATCCTGGATTTACCTCCTCAATCAAACGCAATTTCCACATACGTTTCCATTTCTTTAATTGTTTCTCTCGCTGGATGGCAATTTTTATATCAGTGTATTCCTCATAGTAGACCAGCAAATGTATGTGATATTGTTGGGTAAATCCCGGTATCAGTCCATTCTTATGCTCATCTGCTCTGCGTCTAAGATCGTTGGTTACCCCAATGTACAACGTCCCATTTTTCTGGCTTGCCATGATGTACACATAGTAACTCTGCATGATTTTTGTTTATTTTTTCTGGATTCCTGCTGGAGTTTATCCCGTACCGCGATACGGGGCAGGAATGACGAGATAGGGTGGATTCCTGTAGGAGTTTACCTCGTACTGCGATACGGGGCAGGAATGACAGCGATTTGTGAACCCCTCCCTGCGGCAGAGACCGCAGGGCATCAGGTCTTACGGCAAGGATGGTTATCATCCCTGTGGCAAAGACCACAGGGTATTCACGTAAATAAATTAGCATTGAAAATTTATCGATCGTTGGCTACTTCCCTGCAGCAACGGCCGGCGCTCCTTCCTGCTCCAGCGTCTGGTTAAACTGGCGCTTTGCCTCCTCGATTTCCAAAAGCTGGCGCGGGTCAGAGGTGATGATCTGGTCTTCTGTATAGGAGGCAACCACCTTGATGGCCGCGTGCTTGCTGCCCGCGAAGAAAATGCCTTCGCCCACGCCGCTCTCGAGCAGCAGATACCGCTCGCCCTGGGTGAGCAAGAATACTTTCGACACCGCATCCACGGCAGAGGGCGATTGACGGAGCAGTATCTGGAGCCCGGAATTATTTACAATCGCCTGTCCATAGGGTGAACCTAAAAAGTCGTTCACATCCTGCGTAATAGTGGTCAAACCCAGGTAGTATTTGCGGCAACGCTTTGCCAAGGCGTAGATGAATTTTGCCGAATCCTCATGCTGCATGAGCCACCATGCCTCGTCGATCACGAGAATGCGCTTCTTAATGGAGGAACGGACGACATTCCAGATGAAATTAATAATAGTATAAATCGCCATGGGCCGCAGTTCATCTTCGAGGTCCCGCACCGAGAACACCACGAGCTGGTTATTGAGATTGATGTTCGTGCGATTATTGAGAAGCCCCGCAAACGTGCCTTCAGTGTATTTTTTTAGGCGCAGCGCCACGTCATCACCGCCCTCCATGCCGCGCAAAATGTCTTCTAGGTCTGAAAGCACCGGCATCTCCGCGTGAGTAAGATCCGAAGAAGGGGTAATATCCTTTTTCGCATACGTCTCAAGGATTGCGCGGTCGAGGAGCGAATCTTCCTGATGCGAGAGCTCCCCAATCATGATCCGGATAAGCCCTTTCAAAGTGATCACCGCCGAGCGGATGATGTCGCCCGCCTTCAAATCTTCTCCTATGGCGCGAGGAAGGTCAAAAGGATTAATCTTGCTGTCGGAATTCAGGGAGATATTGATATAGGTGCCTCCCACCGCCTGCGCCAGATACTGGTATTCTCGCTCTGGGTCAATAATGATAATCTCCGTGCCGAACATGAGCGAGCGCAGGATTTCAAGCTTAATGGCATACGACTTGCCCGCGCCTGATGTGGCGAAGACTACCATGTTTGCATTAGGGAGCGAAAAACGGTCAAAAAGGATGAGGGAGTTATTATGGCGGTTGATACCGTAAAGGACGCCATTGTCGCTCGAGAGTTCAGAAGAGACGAAGGGGAAGGATGACGCGGCAGGAGAAGTATTCATATTGAAACTGACGCCCAGCTCGTCTATTCCCAGAGGCAGCGTTGAATTAAATCCCTGCTCCGCCTGCCACGTGGCGCGCCGGGTAAATACCAGCTTCGATCCGATAACGCTTTCTACCCTCTCCGTAAGCCTGTTAAGCTCCTTTATATTTGATGAGTATAAGGTGATATACAGCGCGCATTGGAAGAAATGCTCCGTTCCTTGCGTAATATCGTCCCGCAATTTTTCAATATCCTGGAGCGCAGTCTCCCGCACCGGGTCGCGAGGCGCCCCTTTCTCCCTGTCAGCAGAAAGCTGCGCTTCCAGCACCCCCACCTTGTTCCTCAATTGTTTTAAGATAATCTCTGGCTCTATGGGATAAAAAAATATTCCCACGTCAAAAGTGGCGCTCATGTCAATAATAGGCTCAAACCACCCCACCGAGACATAGCGAGGATATGTCACCACGAAAAGCGTGCGCACAAACATACCCCCCAGCTCCAAATGATCTGACTGCACCCGGAGGGAAGAAGGCGCGATAAAATCGCGGATAGATACGGTCCCCTCGCGATACACCTTTTCCGCGCGCAGGAGCTCCTCGGAGGGAAGCGCTGTTTTTTCAACCCGCGACACATCCGCATTCGCTTCCTGCGCAGGACGGGGCGCTTTCGCCGATTGAGATCGTTTCTTTAAGAAGTTGAACATATATGCGCTGAATGACGCTGACCGTCACGCTTGCCTTAATCGCGGACTAACGCGGAAAATCGATGTCAGCGTGAGTCCGCGTAACGTCTGCGTACGTCTGCGTTTATTCCTCCACCTCCATCTTCCCTATCTCCGGCGCCTTTTCGCTCACTACCACCTCTGGATTATAGGTCGCATACAAAAGTTCTATAAGCGACTGGGTATCAAGCTCCACCGAATTAAGGCCAATCGCCTGCAAACCGCCTTTCAGGTGCGCCACATTCCTGTCTAGGCTTGAGCGGTACTGGCGGAACTTTTCCTCTTTCATCTTTATCACCTTGGTTAAGGAAAAAGTTTCCGACATGCGCGTGACCAAACTTTTCTGTTTGTCGGAAACCGGATTATACGGCACTACGACATAAAACCGCTTCGATACGATAGCGCCAAGGCTCACCAGCTCCGTGATGAACTGCCGATAATCTGCCATCTGTATGCGAAGGAGATCATTTGACTGCTCGCGTTCGCGCTGTTTCAAATCGTCAAGGTAGGTATCAATGATGAACCGGCGCGACTGGATGATAATTTGCACTGAAAAGGAAAGGGAATTAAGAAATGAAATATACCCTTGCACGGTGGCAGCCTGCTCTTCGGGGGATTTGAGCGCGAAGTTTACTGACGATACCAAAAGAACGGAACGCAAACTCCCGTCTCTTAAAATAATGGTATCTTCACGAACCTCCGCAATGGGCAGATACCGCTGCGTGGAGGGCGGATGGGTCTTTTTTTTGCTGACACCTTGCTGAAAAGGCATAGTGCTATAAATCCCTTAGTAGGCAATTCCGAACCCTAAATTTATAAATATTAGAATTTTCAATGCTCAATTTCCAATTTTCAATCAATGTCTCAATGCCGCAATTTTCAAACGTTTGATAATTGTTTCATTGAAAATTAAATGAAAATTGAGACTTGAAAATTGAAAATTATCAATTAGGATTTTTCTTGCTCTGCCTCATAGACCCCTCCGGTATCTACCTCAAGCGCAAGTTCAGCGAGGCGCGTGCGGCTAAAACGCCGGTGAGGCTGCTCAAGCACTGCGGAGAGATCCTCGCCTTGAGGCGCCGCTTCTAGACCTTCAGCGTCAAATTTGTTCCATACCCGCAAGGAGGGCTTCATGCCGAGCTGAAAAACGGAAAGGAGAAAATGATGGAAATACCGACCGTTCACCTTATAAAACCCAAACACACCTACCATCGCAAAGGTGAAAAGCGCAACCAGGATAAACAGGGAAATATCAAACAGCTTATAACACACGACGAGGAAGAGTCCTGCCACGATCATCATGATGAACTGCCGCGTGGTGATCGGCCCGAGGATTTTATCTTCCACGTCGATAAATTGAGGAACGACGAATTGATCCATAAACTTTGATAAATCCTAAACTCTCTCGCTACGCGAGATCTGGCGTAGCCAGATAAATCCGAAATCTCCCGCCCAGACGGGATCCCGCAAACATTAAATTAAGTAAATTCATAGTGCGGGACTAAACAAATACAAACAGTAAAATTCAAAACGCGATTTGTATTTTTGAACATTTGGGCTTGTTTAGAGTTTCGTGCTTAGGATTTAGAATTTCTCATATTAGTATGCCAGTTTTCGGTTAATGTCCGCAATAGCGTCAAATTCTTCTTTGGTAAATACTGGGTGGTTTTTCTTCGTATGCTCTTCAATCACGTGCGCCACATCCATACCTTTCTCCAGACTTTCTGCGCCGACCACCAAATAGAGTTGATGAAGAGGTGAGGACTTCCACGCCATCAGCCCCTCGTTTCTCTTCAAGAGAGATTCATCGGCGAGCAATTCTATCTTTTCCACCACTTTTGACGCCATCATGGATACCGTCGTGCCTAAACGGCGGAAATCCTCTATTGTCATGGTCTTGAGTTCGTCGATGGGTCCCATCACCCTACGAAGGGTACGCACGTCAGTGACCGTGGGGCGCAATTCCGCCGTTGGCATCTTAGGAGGCGGCGGAGGCGACGACGGCGCAAGAGGGATTCTTGATTTTTGATTTTTGATTCTAGATTCTTCAAGCTGGTACGACGGATGGATGAACGGCCGCGGTTCCTTGACAATGAGCGGCGGCGGAGGTGGAAGCGGTTTTGGAGGAACCACTTCAGTTTTCACTGGTGTTAGGATTGGCGGAGTGAGATGGAAACTGGCAAGGGCAGGCGTCACCTTAACCCCCCGCACCTCATCTTCAAATGCGGGCCTCCGCTCTTCTATAAGCTGCAGGAGCGTATTCGCGGACGCATTGTCCATATTCACGCCTCCCAAATTCCGCGGCCGTGTGAGCGTCTCTTTTGTTTCAATAAGATCCCTAATGTCTTTGAGCCGGGAAACTATCACGCGGGCGAGCCGAGGCTGGACTTCTGCATCAACCACAAGACCCGAAGCCTTTAAAATCTCATCAGCCTTTTTACTCGCAAGCTCATGAATCTTCTCGATGCGGTCTTTATCGCCCGTCTGCCGGTATCCGTCAACCTCCTCTTCATCGCTCACGTCCACATAATAACGGGCAACCGGCTTCGGAACGGGGACAAGGGAAGAGGGTATAAGAGGGCGCGCAGGGAGGTTTGAAACGGCGCGAGGGGCTGCGGGAGGAAACATAGAGACACCCACGGGCGCAGGAGTCCGTTCGATATTCATACGCTTCACGCGGTCATCTTGCGACGTGAGTGACGCATCCCAATCCTCCAAAACGCCATTTTTAAGCACCTTGAAGCGGCCGTCCGCGTCACGGACGACTAGCTCGCCAATGTGGGTTTTATCTACAGGATCTGGCATAAATATAAATGCTTTTAACTAGTGTATCATAATTCTCCTCACCTCACTTATTCTGAAACTTCTCGCGAATGCGCGCCTGCTCCACCTGGTGCCATTTCTGCTCGTCAGCTAACTTCTTCTCCAGCGATTCAACCAGTTTTCTCAATAACCAATCGGTTTTATTGATAAGCTCATAGAATATCTCATAACTCAAATCATTTACAGTGATTTTGGCTAAAGGCGGATAAAGGATAGTTAAAGGACGATATAAGAAATCCTTGTTTTCCTTTTTCCTCCTTTGATCTCCTTTACCATCCTTTAACGCCCAATTGAACTCACCAAGATCAACTCCGATCCCGACGAGACTCGATCCCGGCCTTGACACAAGAAACCCATCTTCGGTCATCTCCCTCACATCACCCTTCACCTCTTCCAAACTCCCTTGGCTAAAACCCCAGAAATCCAGGTATTCGCGCGTGGTCGCTCGCTTATAGCCTTCCTCAATATTCCGCACTACACTCCGCGCCGCATCGTCTAACTGCGCCTTGCGCCTATATTCAGACCTCGGCAATGCATCAGTCGCAAGACGAACCAAATAGCGCAACAGCACCGCGTTCGACCACTGCACGAGATAACGGTAGCCTTCTGGATCCTGCCACACCCGAGACCGCTGCTGTGGACGCTCCGGCCGCGACAGCTCCCATACTGTCTTGATGCTCATGGATGCTCCCAACTCGCTCGACGACAACCCACTCAATTCACAATTTGGAAAATTCTCCGGCGCTTCTGACCAATCAGGATTCTTAAAATCAAACGTCTCGATAAATACCCTTACGCTGGTCATACACCCCTATTATTTTTTCTTTATACTCCTCCTCTCTCCTCCATTACTTTTCTTTTATTGCATCCATCCACTTAAACTCGCCCGTTTGTAAATCACCATACGCCAAATGCGCGTACTCTTCTTCCCCCGCTTTTCTGCATTCATTGCTTAACGTGAGGACAACCAGCTTCGCCGATTCTTCCGGCAATTTCAAACGTTCGATCAAAATATGCTTCAAAAACGCCAAGAGGTGTTTCGCCGCCGCCGGATCTTGCTTGAATTCCTCTATTTGGGATCTGTCCCGCTCCTTGTATGTTGTTTTCAAGGGTAAGCGGGATCCCGCCTGAGCGGGAGAATTTGGGATTTGGGATTTTTCGATTTGGTGTTCCCAATACCGCTGATATCGAGCGGAAATCCCCACCGTTGTTTTAAGCGTCTTCCTTCGACCAAGCTCCCAAAGTGTCGCAATGACTTGAGGGATTTGACTACGGTTAATGCCACTAAAAAATTCTTCCTCTAGTTCGATCGATCCGAGGGGCTCTTCTCTTTTCACATTTTCCTCTAATTGTTTAAGCGCCTTCTGAATGACAGGTTCCTCCGTCCACTTACGATATTGCTCAATCATCTTGTCTGCAGGAGAGGTAACTCCCAGCTCTTTCATCGCCGCTTCTCGCTTCTCTTTAAATTCATCTTCAATCGCTTTCATCGCAAGCTCGGTCAATCGCTTGTATTCTGCATACTGCCCAGGAGGGATCTCCTCAAGTTTTCCTTCCTTGAGCGTCACAGGCTTCCCATCCTTAACCGCAGAGACCGTCTCCTCGAGACCCTCAAGAGTAGCGGAAGACAGCGGGAGCTTATCGCGCAACATCAGTATCATGCGAACGCGTATTTTTTCATTTTCTGGAAGCCGTACAATACTAGAACCCTTGGTGAGATATGCTGAACGCTTGAACGCGTCAGCATATCCCGTCCCGACATTAGAAATGTAATCTTTAATCCAATTTTCTATGGTCGGCGTTGCTTCACGGCCGCCAAGGAGAGGACCTTGAGCGGTAATACGCTCCTGGCTGCGTATAAGGGTATCTAAAAGCCTTTGTTTTATCTCATCTCTCCTTTTATAGCTATATTCTTTCTGCACAAACGCTTTTACTGCATCCATGCTCTCTTTGCCATGAATATCCAGTACGAGCCCCAAATGGGCATTAAATAATTCTGTTACTTCATCTAATTCAAGAAGAGGAACACAAATAGCGCGGCATACCCACATCATATTCGTTATCTTCTGGTATGCTTCCGGATACTTCATGAGCAAATCCGGATACCCTTTAAGGAGCAGCTTAAACGCCCGTAGCTGCTCAAACGCATCTTCCATCATCACGAACTCGCGGAGGTAAGCTACATACTCGTCATATTGCGCGAGCGCCTCCGTATTCACAAATGTTTCCACGGGCGGGGGCGCCGTGAGGTTACCGGCATCCTGTACTTCATCAGGCTGCGCCAGAGGAGTAAGTTGTGGTTCATCTGCCATAAAGAAGGAATATTAATATCCTCGGAAGAATCGCTCAAGAAGAAAATTATTTCTCCTTACATCGCCAAAACCAGGTGGTATGGCACGCATTGATGATAAAAGCTGACGATTTACATCTCTCATCGCAGCCCTATCCGCAGGCATCTCCTGAGACAGTCGGCTTAGGATGTTTAGTGCCTCTGGCGAGCCAAGATTCTTCTGCATACTCGGCTGCATGCGGCCCTGGCTCAATAATCTTGGCATCTTAAAGTAGTTACGTGCATAAAGAGTTACACCCATCGGCATGATATGTCCTTCCCGGTTACCGGTTTTGCGAAAATCTTCCGAACTGAACGGAACTTCATTAAAGAGCGCGAGACGGTTCCGGTTACGCATGAAACTCTCAAAGTCTACCTTTTCTATTTCAGCCAAACATTCAATATTCCGTTCGATCTCTTTCGCCCACATTGGCTCGCCCGTGAAGTAGTCAATGTCCACCGCTCGCGCCACGCCCCAGTGGCCAATCCCCTCGCCGGTATAGCTCACATCGTTGCCCACTGCCAAACCAATATCAGAAGTAAGCCCTAATCCTGGCTTATTCTTGAATCCCTGACGTTTAATGCCATATTGATCAATATAATCATCCCACGACAAGTCCATCTTCTCTGCCATCTCCTTTGTGAGTCCGCCTTTATTTCCTACCAATTCTCCCATAACAAATTCTTTCAGACCTCCGGCGTTTGAACCATAGTTAAACCAATTCTGCAGCTCATTCTCATTACCATACCTCGTAGCCTTTCTTAAGGCAGCCGCAGCACGCACGCCGTCTTTTTCCTTAATCGCGTCCTCCGCAATTCTCACCAGCTCTTTCCAGTTATCAGTGGTAAGCTTCCGCTCTTCTTCGTCAATGTCATGGCGCGTATGTTGGCGCGTCTCATAATCGAAAGATGGCCTGATTTGGTCAGCATCTTTTTTAATTTTGTCTATTTCAACATCGAGCATTTCCACCTCACGCCGCTTCTCTTCCCGATCAGCCTCAGTAATTCGGGGAGTATCTTGTAACTTTTTGTACATTTGCGCTTGCTTCTTCGCGGCCTCGATAAATCCTTGGTTAAATTTTTCCTCTTCTACACTTGCCAATAATAATTTCTTTCCACCATCATATTTTTTTCCTTGTAATTCATCAAATTGACTTAATCGGTCTAACAACTGTCCTCTTGTTTCTGCTGCCCCACGGGCGTCCCCGCCCGCAATAGCGCGGGCAAGTTTATTTGGCAACTCTTCCAAGTCCTTATGAAGCTTCTTGAAGTCCTCAAGCGCCTTTGCTTCTTTCTTTAATTCCTGTATCATCTTTTCTTGTTTTTCTTTTTGAATCTTCAATGCAGGTGTTTCTCCCTCTTTCGTTATCTTATCCTCAACAAATTTAAGATCCCCCTCTGCCCTCTTTATAACTCCACCTGGAGCATTAAGTTCTATCAGGCGTGCTTCGCGCTCTTTAACCTGCTGCTTCGTAAGTCCTCCTTTTGTGAATAAATCTGCTCTCTCCTGTTCATTTATTTCTTTTTGTGCAAAGTATGCCATTGCTCGTTGCTCGAAGTCAGCAGGCGATTCCTTTTTGATTTTTTCAAGATCATCAATAGTTTCTTTTATTTCTTTTTTCTTATTTAAAATGCTATTAGGGTCTTTCTCGCTAAGCAGACCTTTCAGCTCTATAATGCGTGTTTGCTTTTCTTTCCACCTCGCCGATCTGTCCTCTTCATCGAATTTCTCTTCATCTTCCTTTTCTTTTACCATGGCATCCACACTATGTTCGAATCTTATCACATCAGCCATAGCTTCCTTCATCTGTTCAGGTTTAAGAGCGGAAAACTCCTGCCGCCGCTTGAACTCTTCTCTTAGTTTATCAGGATCATCCTTACCTTCATTATCTTCAAGATATTCTTCTACGGTTCCAATACCCTTCGCCGGATCAATTGATGTATATATACGCTTCTCCCTATTTAGTGCTTTTTTTGCCTCATCAATATCTAGACTTTCCAACTCGCCCCGAAAAGATTGCTCCATCTGGCTATAAGCATCATGATCTACTTGAATTTTCCCTATCATTGCTTCTCCTATATTCCCTTGTGCTATCTCTGCTTCGATCTCCTCTTTTCTCTTTCCCACCGCCTCTGCCTCTTCTCTCATCTTTTGATATTTTTTTCCAAACACCACTCCAGGCCCCTTGGTGACTAGCTCTTTGAGTGTTCTCGTGTCCCATCTATGGCGCAAATTATACGCGGGAGCCGAGAGGAATTGTTTCATGCTCCCCGCTTCCTCACGCTTCTTTTGGATCCGGTCCACTCTCTGGCGGCGCCAGCGTTTCCCCTTCTCCGTCACGTTCTCTGTCCATAGTTTCTTTAATCCCTCTTTTGAAAGCAACTCTTCTGAGATACCTAGTCGCGATGCTGCATCCTTCCCTATACCGGCCCCTGCGGCTTTCCCCAAACCGCCCACGCCTTTCGCGATTCCCTTAAAAGGCGCGGCGCCCCACTGCTGCAGCTTTCCGGACACCGTGCCGGCGAATTGGCCGCCCATGACCCCAAGCTGCTGGGTGAGGGTAAGAGACCCGACGAGGAGCGAGATCACGATGATAAAGTTGATAAGGCTGTCAGTCCTGCCCACTTTCGTCTCAAACGGATTGTATTGGTCTATAGTCGTCTTTTCGCCCGCCAAAAATTTGCCAAAGGTGGTATTTTCCCGCCGGACAAACGATCCCTGCTGCATGATGGCAAACGTGAGCCACAAAAAAAACGCGAGGACCGGGCCGACGATCAGGTGGGAAGTGAATTTTTCCCACCACTGGCTTGAATATTTCTGGCCGCCCGGGAACGCCGAAAGGAGATACGCAAGGGGAGAGAGCACGGTAAGCGTCCAGAGCATAATGACGCGGAACACCAAGACCAAGATAAACGCAAGGAGCACGCCTGCCGTCACCGCCGCCACGGCAAGCCCCAAAAGAAGCCCCCCCAGCACTTTCATAGACTCCACGTTTCCCAGGGATGCGGTCGTCTTAGCTGAATAACTCAAAATGTCCCCAATGCCTACCGCATCAATGATATTCCCGCCGGCGATGTCCCGAAATGAATTCACAAACGTGAGCATGATGATCTGGGCAAGGTCAATGAAGAACCCTGTGATCATCCGGGAAAAATTGATGAGTACCGCCATGATGAGGAGCTTCGGAAGGAGCGCGCGATAAGAATAGGATTCCACTTTAAATATAGTCGCGACCGCGATCACCAAGAGCACTACGATGAAAAACATGTTGGACACGTCCCGCACCACGGTCCATCCGAGCTGTACCCCGTACTCGGTCGCGAAATCGTTATAACTTGCCACCATCACCAAAATGGGAATCAGCGTCACGGTGACCAACATGCCAAAAAACCACACGATCCCATAGATGAGCGTGGTAACCATTGTGATGAGCGTTCCTTCTGCTATATTCACAAGCCATCCTAGCTGCGCATGCGCGCCGGGAACCAATAAAAACACGCCCATCAGCGCGAGCGCCGCGCTCATAAATATCGTAGCATGGCGAAAATGCATTTTTTTAAATTGTGCAAAGCAAGTAGACATGAATGGTTATCGGTTTCACGTGGTTCGTTCAATCTTGCAGATTGAACGATTGTTTTTGCCGCCACACAGGCTGGTAATACATCGTATCGGAATATCAATCTGTAGCGTCGGAGCTTGTCTCCGACTCAACCGATCGTGTGGCCCCTTTAATACAAACTGTCAGGCGGCTGATCAACCCTACAGTTCAGTCTACAAGACTGAACCAACAATGATTGAAAATTTAGTCATTGAAAATTAATTGAAAATTGAACATTGAGAATTGAAAATTGCACTTAGCTTTATTTGACATTGGGATTTGGAAATTGGGATTTTATGCTATGGTCTCACCCTTATCACCCCGCCATAGGCTTTCCAGACTTGCGGATTCGGGAGCGGGCTTGCGGCGGGTGTAGCGCACATGGATCCCGCGCATGCAACAGCCGTGCCTGGCGGATTCTCGCAGCTGCCATTGCATAGACCCCAATTATCCATCACCTGCACGTATGGTTTGAAGAGACAATAGGTGCCATCCCAACAATTTACCCCGCCCGCGCCACATACAGGCAGATCATACTCCCCTTCAGGGCCAATCTGTTTGCCGCCCACGCCGCACTGATACGTGTGCGTAACAATATGCGGATCCTGCGAGGATTGTTTGGGCTCTATCCGCAATCCTTCCACTGAAGTAATCTGCGAACCATCGCGCCAGTCGACGCGATATGAAGTCAAAGGTTTATGGTCCTCATCCACGCTACTCGTAAATTTAAGCGCCACGCCGCCGGCGCGCTTAAACATTTTGAGGAGGCCATCGATCCATATTTGCTTCACTCGCGGCTGGGCCGCTATTTTAAGGGCGTCGGGGTCGGTGCCATCCAGAATATCCCACGCGTCCACGCAGCGATCTGATACTCGGCCGACACACCCTGCCGTCGTTCCCGGCGTACAGCAGTAGCCGTATCTCCCCGTTTGAGGATTAAAAGCCCACACGCTATAGGCTTTCGCAAAAAGCTCGCGCAAAGTCCCCTTGCCGCGTTCCGCGCCGCCATCAAGGGCAGTATAGAAATTCTCCCAATTCTTCATCTCTTTTGGCTTATCAACCCCCGCGCAAATGCCTGGCGCTCCCACATCGCCCTTGACGTAGCCGCAATTCGTTTCCTCATCACATAACTTCCCCACTTTTTCATCGCTTCCCGTGATGCACACTCTGCCCCCCTCTGTTCCACTAACACCGCTGCAAATCCCGGATATGGCACATTTGACTTTGATAGCGATCTCGTCATTAGGATTGCACTCAATACTGCCATTATTGCTACAATAATAAGCTGCATAACCATCTATGTCTGGGCCCTTGGCGCACGCACCAGCATAATTGCAATCTTCATCTTCCTCACACTCAGCGCCTACATTGCCGGCGCTGCACACCTTCTTCACCGCCCGGATCCCATACGGCGCGCCTGCGCGGTACTGGTACGGCGCTGTCTGCCCTTGAGTTATGGGCGCTTCCACGTATGCAGGGCCTGGCCACGTGGCAGGATCGCCAGGATCAATGCCTGACCCTCTCGGCAGCACAAGGCCGCCATACGGCTCGTAATCCTGTTCGTATGGATACTTGGGCGCGTTATACGGGGACTTAAAGCCGCCTGGCCCAATCCGTGTCGCATACGGCAGGGTTTCACCGTCCTGCGTCACCACTTGCGCAATCACGTTGCACCGCTCCCCGCGGTAGGTGATGATGCCTTTAAACTTAACTCTCCCTGAACCACCGCTGCCATCCTTATAATACACATGCAGGATTTTTAATTTGTTATTCTCGCCAAATTCCAGCCATGCCGAAATCATATTACAATCATTTTCATGGGCGCCTTTTTCGCACCGCAAATAGGCATAGGGATTGTAGAGAGCATGATATTTATCTTTATCATCGTCAGGACCGCAGTTCTTGGTGGAGGTAAGACCATTGCGCCAATGATCTTTATTCGACTGGTTCAAAATAATCGTTCCCTTCTTTCCACTTAATGAGAGATTAATATCTGTATCATCATTCCTCATTGTGCAGTCGTACGAATCGGAAGTGCCATCATCCATCTGTATGTCATCAATCCTCACTTCAATTATTTCATTTTTATATATATCCAACCAACTAAGATCAATAGGAAAACTGCAAGACTCACTCTGACATTGGCCGTATGTGTCGCTGGTAATCGCCCGATCATAATACGGCCAGTCGCCTTTTGACTCGAGACAGTAATACAAGGGCTTCCTGCCAGTATAGCCTGCCACAGGCTCGCTTGAGAACAAATCAGAGGTCCCCAAAAGCACGTCCACCGGCCACCAAATCAGGCAGTCGTTTGCGGGATCAAGGTAGCGGCTAGGATTTGGATCCTGCCGCTCCACGCAATAGCCTTTCCACCCTTTATACTCTTTGCCGGACGCTGCTTCCAGAAAATCGCAGGCAGGCGCGTCTTGCGTAGGATACGTGCGGCAGGAGCGCGGAAGCGTGCGCCCTTCCGCGATGGCAAGCGCGGGCTGGATAGTAACATCGTCAATATAGAAAGGGCTTGGCGCGATCGCGCTGCTTTCCTGCTGCACGAACTGAAGGAAGGCTTGCCCGCTTAAATTTTCAGGAAGCTTGCCATCCTCTGCCTTGGTGCCAAGCCGCATCTGATACGTCACCCAGCTGTTGTCAAGGGTAACTTTCTGCGCTCCTTTCCCAATCACAAAATTATGATAATCATTGCCAATGGCAAGCTGAGCGCGAATTGCCCTCAACACGCACTCTTCGCGCTCATCGTGAAATATAGGGCAATCCGCGCTGATGTCGCACAGTCGCGTTTTAGTTCGTTCGCAATGCCCTTCGTTTTTATCGGTGCGGGCGCGGAACGTAAGCATCATCGTGTCCATGCCAGGCGCGGAAATAAATGTGCCTAAGGGGATAAACGCGCCAGACCAATGCTCTGCCCCCGGCACCACCTTCAAGATAAATGTAGAATAGAACGCATAGCCTGATTTGCGTTCAACATAAATGCTTGCGCCATAGCGCGGCTGCCATGGCGAGGGGGCGCCAGTTTCAAAATTGCCATTCTGCACCTTTACGGTTCTGCCGACTTCATTCATGCGCACGTACGGGTAGAGGCCGTCAACGCGCGGGTATATGCACACGCCATCCGCTGCGGGACATGCATTGGTTGCGGAGCACTCTCGAGTTGTAGTAATAGAGCAATAGCCAATGCTCCAGGCTAAACCTACTTTAGAATACCCTGATACGTCCTTAATGAAGTGTATCTGCGACGGCGTGTCAAAGGTGAGGTTTGCCCGGCCAGTTGCGCCTTCCAGCGCCACAGGATTTGCGCATTCCCCTTTCGGATCGAGCGTATCGCACACGCCAAGGTCAAAACACATGTCTTCATACTTGCCCTGCTGGTTTTTTAAGCGTACTGCTGACTGGCAGTAGAGCCAGTTCTTGCACACGCGGTCGCGCGTGACTTTCATGATCTGGTTCGCGTCCGGCTCGATCGCAGGACACGCAGGTACCGTCACCCTCCAATACTTGGGACCCGCAGTCTCCGGGGGATTAGCGATTTGCGCGGTAATGTTTACGCAATACGAAAAGAGACATTGGGCGGGAGCGGCACAGTCGATATTACTGCTACAGGAGTCAAAAGGCGATTTTGAACATCTGCCGGTTGTTGGTGAGAGCGGTGTTGCCACCACTGCGTGGGATAGGGTATACACCTCATCAGTCCGTGAACCTTCCGGTGCAGTCACACGACAACTTCCTAAACCCCATGGAATGTTTTGCCACGATACGGTCCCTCGTGCAGGCTTTGTCGTGCCATAAGTCACGCGGAAGGAACGACAGGTAACATCAGAAATGCCCGCGTCTACAATCCGCAGTGTCTCCGCGGTAGAACCGCTCACGATAAACTGCCCGTTATACTCGGCTTGCACAAACCCTGTCACGTTGCAGGTAATATGAAACGAATATGTTCCTCCTGCATTGAGCCCTGGGAATACTACTTTGTGGGAAATGGGATTGCCAGTTGATATCTGCGAAAGACCGCCAGGGGTCAAGGTGGTGGTGCACACGCTTGGCATGAAAGTTTCAGGATAAGTCACCCACGTAATAGTCTCTTCAGCCGGAGCCGATGTTTCAGAAATTACATGGTGGATATAGAGCTGTTTGGGCACGATGGAAGAACAGGGCTTGGTGCAGCACACGTCGGTGGTGGCGGCGCCCGCAGCGTCTACATCCGGCACTTCTTCCCCTTCTATGCAGATGCTTGCGGTCGAACATGCCGCGTAATGCTGGCATCCTAAATCGTCCACGCACGTCACGGTGGCATCATACACACACTTTCCCGTTGTTATATTGCATCCCACATCAGCGCGGCACGTTTCTGACAAACCGTGACCGGAATAGCAACCATTGTGCGCGGGATCATTCACTACGCATTCATCCCCTGAACCGCCGCCGTTCACATCCCGGCAATGCCCAAACAACGCCAAGGGGCATCCCGCTGACGTTGTGCACGGATCGCCAATGTTCAAACCGTCTTGGCACACCATGAGCGCAGGATTACAAAAATATCCTCCCCAGCCACTAGGCGGCGGATCTATGCAGGTGCGCAAGCCAATCGTGTACGTACCGCCGTGCAACCCATTGGGAGCAAGTACGTCAGCAACGCCGCCGTTAGGCGCGACATAAACCACGTGGTTCCTGATAGCAGCATCTGGATTGTTTTGGTCAAAATTCACTTCGGTGACGCCCGGGGTAGTTCTGGTCCGAAATATAAGAGTCACAAATGTGGCATCATCAAACACGCCCTTAGGCGCGCCGCGCACGATATGAATCGTATTGCGGTCAGTCAGGACGCCTGGAATTATGTCCTGAACCGTTACTTGGGTAAAAGGGTCTGCTGCGCTAATACACGCATCTTGCAAACCACTAGCCTCGCAGTCATCCTTCCTGATATCCAGCATTGTGGGATCATACGTAATCACCACTTCTGCCGCATACAAGGGCTGTTGAGAAGGGTTAGAAATCATCACATTCAACGGCATGGCGGTGTTAAAAGAATACCTGCCGCTTGCCGGCCGCAGGGAAAGCTCCACATTGGGATTTCCAGCTGGGTTTGGAGTCACTTGCGCAAAGAGCAATCCTACCCCTGCGGCCACCGCGAGGAATATCACGATCTTGACCCACAGCGAAAGCGCGCCAAACCAGCTATGGAAGCGCTGCCACAATTCCTTTACACTCAAATGCATTTGTTCATTATTGTCAGGCATATAGCCTAGTAGGATTTATAAGACCTATACGACTTATAAGACTTATCCGTCTTATTATTTTACAATAAACGCCTCATCTTTCACATCCGTAAACACATATTTCTCCGCGGTCATGTACGGCACGAACTGCGATTCTTGTTTATCAATAGTAAAGATGATCTCTCCTGCTTTCAGAGGCTTCACCTTGATCCCTGAAAGCAGCCCGCTGCCCGCAAATCCTCCCTCGCCTCCTTTTGCCCCGGGACCGGGAATAAAGCGCACGATTTCTATCCGCCCTGTAGTCTCAAGCGCACCCGGAGGATTTGCTTCCATAGGCAGGCTTGTGCCCTTCGCATTTAAACCCTTAAACTCAACCTGCTTCGGATCATAGGTGAGCACCGCTCGCACGACCGTAATATGCGTATCATAGGTATCAAAACGAATTTCAACCAATCCTTCTTTTCCCACGCTTAAACTCGTCTTCCCTTCAGGAAGCGATAGGGAAATCGCGCCTTTCAAATCCGGCCGCACGATGGGCGCTGGTGGTGATTGTCTTTGCGCGGGGAGGGGTGATGGCGGCGCCGGTTTTGGTGGTTTTGGCGTGAAATAATTCACCGCGAGCGCCACTACTACTACCCCCGCCAGCGCTCCAAGCAGCACAAGAAGGCGGGAAGAAGAACGAGGCTTTGCATCTGTTGATGGAACATTAGTTTGAGAATCTTGTGGAGACATATGATTGATGTTAATTTTTATAAATAAATGCAAAGTTTCATTGTAGCGTGGCAGCTTGTCTGCCACCTGTGAGTCGGAGGCAAGCTCCGACGCTACCAGATCTGGGTAATTCGGGGGTACTACTGGGGTCTGCCGCCTTAGAGTTTATCACTGTTGGTACCCGCATGTTCCTCCCGTATCGCAATCATTATCCGTAATACATGGACGCGGATTCCCCACAGGAGAGTTAGAACAATGCTTCGCGGTGATAATGGTATCTGGCCCGCCGCCGGTCTCATGGAGCCCCACGCATCCTGCTTCAGGATCAAGCTCGCCTTTGCAGTCGCTTAATTGGCTCTGGATTTTATCTTTCGGCACATAGAGGAAATCGCACGCAGACACCGAGCAGGTGCCACCGGGCCCTGGCGGGGTTGCCGTAGTGCTGCATTGCGCGTCCGTGGTACACGCAAACGCTCCGTCTTCGCTGCATGCTTTCTGCCCATACACGAGCGCCCTTGAACACCCCTCCGGCAGCCGCGGATCCTGATACTCGGTGCAGGTGGACACTTGCGGTTTGCAGCGCGCCACTGCGTTCGAGCAAAGGCCTTGGCTGCCCGGGCGGCTAAAATCCATGCAGTCTGCGTCGCTCAAACAGCGGTTCTTCACTTTCGGATACGTCACGCCTCCTGATATCGCATCACGCACGGCTCTGCCGCCTATGCAAAATCCTAACGGACGGCAGGTGCCGCCTTCAGGGCATTGCGTCGTCGCGTTCGTGCAACTCCGATACGGCGCGTTCGAACATACGCTTGTCACAGTAGGGCAAGGAGTGGAGGTGCCGAGCTGATACCACGTCGTGACAGTGCCCTCAGTCTCATACTCGCAGGTGTAGCCGGTCGGATCTTTGAATGAAGGAAAGGAGCTATTATCAGTCCTAGTCAATGTCGCACAATACTCTTCAGGGAGTGTGCAGAGACTCGTGATCTCCCCGATCTTACCGATCTCATCGCTGAACGTGTCAGGATCAACCATGACAATAGTGTCGGCATACGTGCTGGTGGCCACTCCATTCGCGGAATTCCAAAACGCCACACTCGCCTGCCCCAGGAGCGTGCAGCCTGCCTGATTTGCACTGCATGCCGCGTCTTGAGAAGGGATAAGGTAGGCAAGCGCATCAGCGGGCACGGTTACTATTGATGCAGGGCTATTGAAGCGATCCGTGGCATTGGAGTTATAGAACGTCTGCTCGGCTGGATTACTCGAATTCTGCGTGTCAATGAGCGCTTCGCATCCCACGAACCGTTCAGGGCACAGCGTAGAAAACTTCTTGAAATAGTATGTCTTCTCTGTCCCTCCTTGACGGTACGCCGCGCAGTTGAGCTGGGCACCCGCTACCGTAGTTATGGGGGGAACTTGACTATTTTGATCGCACGTCTCTGGCGTATACCAACTATCTTTAATCGCATACACCTGCGCGGTCTGCACTATTACATTATCAATATAGGTAGTGCTTCCTACCGTTATCCTCACTTGGGCAGGTGATGCGCTTGTTGCAGTAAATGGACCAAGCGTATACGACTTCCATGACGTGGTAACACTGTCCGCATAGGACGCAGGAGTGGCCACCGCTGCCTGCCCAGTGGAATCCACAAGCGAAGCGGAGATAGTGCTTGCAGAGTCAGCGCGCGCCCAGAATTTTACATTATAGAGCCTGCCTGTTTCCACGGAAAACCCAGGCCGATACGCACTCGCGCTCCCCGCCGTACCTCCCGCCATTTTAAGTGAATGGTTATTGAGCACGGCAGCTTCATTGGAAATAGATAGCGCCGTTCCAGCAGCCGGGGACCATGGCTCATACGACCCGCTCTCAAAGGTATCAGAAAAAAGCTGCTGCACATTGCTGCCGTCGCCGCGGCGGTATTCGCGGCACCCCGCGGATGATGGCGCACATGTGGCACTATAATAGGGAATTGCTTGATACACACAGTGGCCATTTGCATCCGCTTCTCCCCGGTGTTGCGCGCACCAGCCGCCCGCATCTGGCAACGTGCGCCGCAGAGGGTGGCAATCGTCAGATGCTATAATCACTTTGGAGAAATAGCGATAGTAATAAGTAAGATTGCTATCAATGAACTCTCGGCAGTCAAGATCAGGGTTGAGCGAGTTAAAGTCATTCTGGCAGTTGATGCCATCAGGGCTCCGCAAGGAATCTACTATTTTTGCTCCAGTGACCGCGGGCTCGCTTGTCGCGCCTCCGCTCGGGATCAATGTCCACACCTTCAGCTGGAATCCAACCGTGTCAGACCCCTCCCAGGTGTAATAAGTTGCTTCGCCGCTCCCGGGAAGTTCGCATTGTTTCAATTCTGTATAATACTCCTTGCCTTCGCCGCCTTGGGCAACCTTGTCGAGATTGGTAAATTCATCGCACCCGGCGTCTTGCGCCGGGCATGAATGCGCAGTGGCGGGAATAAATTGGGCTACCGGAGCAGGAGGCATATTGGTGATAGGAATACCAGCTTCAAAATTCGTCTGCATTTGCTCATACTTCTTATATCCCACACATTCTGCCGGGCACTCATCATTCCAATTGCTCACCGTATTGGTTGCCGGAGCAATAGTAGCCATGGTCGGTTTTGCCGGAATGCCTATCTGCAGCTCGGTAGGATCAAGCGGGGTATAGAGGGCGCAACCCGCATACATACCCTCTTGGCCTACAGGTCCCATGCACGATTGCGCGGTATTATTAAGATAAACCGATTCTGCTTCTCGTGGAGCTCCTTGTTGCGGCGGCGTGGGCGTGCCGCGATACGTATCAGTAGGAGGATCCGAGGTTACATCTTGTAACACATCTGCATATTCTTGAGCGGTAAGTAAATGCTTTGCCTCATCCCTATGCCGAAGACGAATATAATCTTTGCACCCCACTGCATTCGGCTCTTTGCACGCGGCCTCTGCCATGGTAAGCGCTGATTGGTTCAGGAAATAATTATCCGGCGCAGCCACGCTGTCCACCCATCCGCCGGCATCCCTGCGTCTCGCGTACCTGCGGCACCCTTCAGACGCCACTCTCGTGCACCCTTGCGCATCCGTAGTATTGAGGAGAAAGCTTACGGTCTGATCTGATCCTGCCTTTTTAAGCTCTAGGCATGACGCATACTGCGCGGGGCACGACTCGCCCAAAGACCACACTTGCTTTTCCGTCGCGCAATACCCATACGCCAAGCACCCTGTAGCTCCCCCTTCCACGATGCAGGAGCGCTGATTCGTGCACACGTTCTCGCGGCTGATGGCAGGGGACGCGATATCAGGAGGGCAGAGAATCGTGCCGTTCCCGTTCGTGTCAGTGTCGCAGATGGGTAAAGTGGCGAGCGTTACCTTCAGGTCCGCTTCTCCCGGCCCTTCCCGCACGCACTTGGTAAGAGGCGCTTTCAGAATCCAATTGGGATCTACGAGCCTGCAATATGGAGACAAAAGCCCGCCATTTTGTCCGCACTTGTCATGCGCGTCGAGAAGTTCGCCTAATGTCACGCGCGTTTGCGCAAAATTCTTGATATAGAGCGCAGCAAGCTCCCAGCCTACGGGCACGATGCGGTACTTGCGCAAAATCACGATGGAACGGTAAGGGATTCCTGATTGCCAGTCCGGTTGCGAACCGCCTTGTTCAAAACCAAAGGTAAGATTGCGGGAAAGAAGCCCTTGGCACTTGGGACAGCCCCCTGTCCCTACAGGCTCCACTGCTTCTCGCACTGACAAATGGGGATTCACGTCAATCGCCAACCTGAACAGTTCCGAAATCACGCGGTTCTCCGGGCCAGTGGTATTGGATGAAAGCTCCGAGAGCAGATCCACCGCGCTGTCAGTCGTGAAATCTGTCTTCATAATTTCGGCAAATGCGAGCTGCGCGCCCGCGGTAAATCCAATGAGGCCGCTTGAAGGGCCGTAACTTGACAAAGACCGGTCAGTCGCAGGATTGAATCCGCCGCTGGTAATGCGCTTGAATAGTTTGCTTACTAAAGTGTTCGTGAACACCTTAAATGCATCAGCGACCGCGTCGCCGGTGAAGAGGAGCATAGGACCATATGGCTTCTTAGTGAGCGCCTCTCTGGTCGACTCGGATACTAGTGTCGTCGGCGTCTTGAGCTCACCTGTTATTAAATCTTTCACTGGATTAAATCCTTCCCCCTCTTTCCGTTCTAGCTCCTTCGCCGTACGCGCTTTCGTCTGCGCGCTATACCCTTCTGCCACGATGGAGAGCACCGCGCCGATGTCATTCTCCGCAGGATTGAAGTATGTGGCAAACTTGGGCAGGTCTTTGAGCTTCAACTGCTTATAGTCAGTGCGGAAAATATCCAAACCATTGATGCGCACTGATGTCCGCGGCAGATTTTTCCTGATCTGGCTAAAGGTGCACAAAGGTTTTGAAGGCGCCAGGATTTCACGCGCGGTAAGTTTTATTTTCGCTTCAATGTCTACGGATATGGGAGAGCAGAGGGTAAGCTTCTGATGGAGCGTACCGCGGAGTTTAGCTTTACTCGCATTACTTTTATCACGCGCAGCCTGCGTCTTTTTATTTTTTATCTGACATTGCATGAGTTTTTCTGCCACTGCCTCGTATTCAGAACTACCAAAGCTAAGACATAAACCATCACCCTGTAATTCGCTACAACCAGCATTCCCTTGCTCATCAATTTTCCATTTTCCTTGGCAACAGTACTTCGCACACTCCTCTGGCATTTCTGGCTTAGTAAGCTCATCAATCGCCACATCAACGCCAGTGGTTAAAAATATTCCCAACGCTTCGTCTTTCGCATCGTCCAAATACTTCTTCCACCCTTGAGTGATGAACGCGGGCTTCTGGCCTTGCCCTCCGCTTCCTAAATAGCTAGCATAGTCGTAGGCCACCTTATTCAAAAAATACTGCAAACCGCTTTTATACGCCACCGCCACTACGGTCTTCAAGGCTTTGTCAATAACTCTCCAGATTGTATCCAAAATAGTCTTCTTTTCTTGAGCGACATCTACTACGACAGCCTGTGCATTGACATAAGGGATATGTAAAAAAGGAACGACAGCAAAACTCATCGTCACACACAGGAGGGCAATAATCGCGAACCATTTACGACGAGCCACCGTTCGTTCAATCTTGCAGATTGAACGATTGTTTTTATCGTCGAACAAACCGGTAGTGCTCATAAAATCAAAACTGGATATTTAGATTATGCAACTGAACAAAATCTTGACGTCAGTGGAACAGGCATGCCTGTTCCCTACGATCACTTGGTTCGTTCAATCTTGCAGATTGAACCATTGATTTGAAGGACGAAATTAAACAGGAGTAACCACGATCCTCGTCGGATACCTGCTTGCCGACGACCACCGCCAATCTTCTGGCGCATACACGTATCCTTTGCGCACGGGATTGTTATGAATATACTGCATCTTCTGTCTTAAAAATTCCTCTGACTCAACGAGTTCCGGATAATTTCCGCTCTGCCAGAACTGATATCCTCGCTCGGCCGCGAATATCCTCAATACACTCGGTTCGGTTGCGATAATGTTCTTCTGCAATTCTTTCGATAAAAACGTCTTCATGTCCCTGATCACGCCGATGAGATCGCGGGCTGAACCGATGAAATGAAGGTGATTGAGCATAAAGACGAACGCGTAGATTCTTAATTGTTTCTGCTTTTGGCAATATACGAAACTATCTTCTAAGATTTCAAAGCGATGATGGCGGTCAAAGATATAATACCAGTTTTTAACGGTAAACGTCATGAAGTAGACGCCGTCCTTTCCTGCTCTCGGTATTCGTACTGATGGCATACTTCATACCGCTCATTAAACGGGTGGTTCAATCTGCAAGATTGAACCAACGTAATACTATCTGCGTTCTTCTGCTTCTACTAGAGTTAAGGTTGTGGTTGCTGCTGCACGGTCTGTTCCTGTTCTTTGAGCGTATCCTGATACATCTGCATTAAAGTAGCGTCGTCAATCTGTTTGAGCTGGTCTTCTGTCACCTGCCCAGTAGCCAAAAGGAGCGTCCTCAACTCTTGGGGCGTCATTTTTGAAAGGTCAGGAGGAGGCGCCGCAGTTTCATTTCCCTGTGCAGGGGGAATAAGTTCATTGAATTGCGGCGTGGAACCTACGGGCGCAGGCTGGCCTGCCTGCGCAGGCAGGCCTGTGCGGCATTCCGTGCCTTTCGGGCAATTGGGATCGTTATTCGAATCAATTTCAACCTTGTCGGTATACGTATCGCCGTCAGAATCTTTCAAGTAAGGCGAAGTGCCGTACACATTCAGTTCATCATAATCAGAAAGCCCGTCGCTGTCAGTGTCTTTCGTCTTTAGTTCCTCATTATTCGTTGAAAACTGGGCAGTTACCTGTGGCGCGCTCACAGCGCCGAATTGATTCTCTTGGCCTGCCTGCGCAGGCGGGCCTCCAGAAAGCCGCAGATCGCGCCAAATCTTAAATCCTCCCACGCCAAGGGCAAGAAACCCAAAAAATAAAATAGACCCAAATAGCACTTTTGGGTTCATTCCTTTTGATTCCACTTCTTCGCTTTTATTTTGTGGCAAAGATGAGTCAGGCATCTATTGTATTTTATCTTGCATTTTAACGAATAGAGAAGAGGAAAAGGCTGATAACAATATAGCATAAAATTACATTCTTGTCAAAATTCATATTTCACCATATTTTGAACGAAAAAGCGCTATCCAATCGTCTATATCTAGCTCTCCCGGACGCCTCTCTATTAACGCAGATAAACGCGGATTAAGACGCGGATTAACGCAGATATCGTTATCGTGAGGTAACGATAACGTGGTATGAATCTTACGCCGGGGAAAACGGAATGCAGGTTTGATGAAGCTGAAAAACGTTTCACTCTTGATATTTCCTCGCCGCTCGGCCGCTTGAGCGTCGCGAAGATCAATCCGCACCAATGCGCTCTCAACCGCCGGCTGGGGCCAAAACGCAGAACGAGGAATAATCCTTAAAATTTCAACCTTGCCATACCATTGCACAATCACCGAAAGGAGAGACATATGCGGCGGACGTGCGTAAATCCTCTCTGCAACTTCTTTCTGAATAATGAGCACCATACGCTTCGGCAGATGATCATCCCGCAAAATGTAAGAAAAAAAATCAGAAGTAATGGAATAGGGAAGGCTTGCGACGACCACGAAATCCGACCACTGATGAACTGATGAACTGATGAACTGAATCGCATCTCCCTCAACAATCTCAACATTCTTCATTGAGCGGCGCTTGCACTCTTCTCGCAAAAATTTCACTAACTTCGACTCAATCTCTATCGCAGTCACGCGTCCTGCCGCGCCCGCAAGCGCAAATGTCAGCGCGCCGAATCCAGGACCGATCTCGTACACTGCATCAGCTGGCGTAATGCCCGCCGCCGCCACGGCGTCTTTCACCACGCTCTCGTCAATTAAAAAATTCTGGCCGCGGTCTTTTGTCGGCCTGATGCGGTATTGCTCGCACAAAGATTTTAATTCGGGAACAGAAAGGAGAGAAGACATTAGAAAAAATTTTCAATTTCTCCCGCTTAGGCGGGATCCCGCTGACATTTAAAGAAAATGATCAAAGAGCGGGACAATTCTCAATTTTTCCCGCTTGGCGGGATCCCGCTGTGGCGGGACATTCAATGACTCAATGATGCAAATGATTGAAAATTGAAACATTGAAAATTATTTGAAAATTGTAAATTGGTCATTGAACATTTAGTCTGAGTGACCCTACTCGCAATACCCTCACTGAACCATCAGTATTTACTTGAACGACAGTTGAAGGCTTCCTCCTCAGCAGTGTTCCCCCATCAATGACGAGGTCTGGTTTAAATTTTTTTCCGCTGAATGCGCGCACTGTCGCTGATGCGCTATAGAGCGCTTGCGTGCCGGAAACATTCGCGCTTGTGGCGATGAGGGGTTTGTCTAATCCACAAACGAGCTTGTGGGCGATTGGGTGCGGCGAGATGCGGAGGGAGAGTGTAGGGATAGATCTCGGTTCACTATTCACCGTCATCCCGGGCTTGACCCGGGATCCAGAAACAAAAACAAACAAACCCGCGCGATTTTTGTTTTTTCTTGTCTGGATTCCCGCCTGCGCGGGAATGACAGTTGTTTGAACGTATGAAGATGCGCGTTTCAACGGCAACACCAAAGATAACGGCCCCGGCCAATAGTGCCGTGCGAGCCGACGGGCAACAGGAGAAAATACTACGTAACGCTCTGCCATTGACCTTGAAGCAACGATGACTGACAGCGGCTTTCCCTGCGGCCTTTGTTTGATGCGCCTTACTTTCATATGAACCTTCGGGTTCGTCCAATCACCGCCCAGACCATACGAAGTTTCGGTGGGAAAGGCCACCACGCCACCCTCACGGAGCACTCTTAATGCCACGCGAAGTAGTATCGGGTCATTAACTGAAATTACCTTCATACGCTAAGCGCGGTGGAAATCCCAATACCCAAACCCCAATGACCAATTAAATCCCAATTACCAATACCAAAATTGAGCATTAGGGAATTTGAGCATTGATTGAGCATTGGACATTGGAAATTGGTCATTAATTTGACATTTGAAATTTGTCATTGAGATTTCTCAATCTTGTGTAACAAGATTGAGCAGTTTCCCTTTCACATACACCTTCCTCGCCACCTCTTTTCCTTTCAAATACTTCTGAATCTCGGGCAGTGCGTTTGCCGCCGCATATACCTCTTCTTCTCCCGCATCGCGGGACACTTCTGCCACTCCCCGCTTCTTCCCATCGATCTGTATGACCACCTGCACAGTCTCCTGTGTCATCAGCGCGAGATCAAAAGCCGGCCACGGCTCTTTGAAAATAGACCGTGCGTTGCCAAGCTGTTCCCATAACTCTTCCGTGATATGCGGCGCAAACGGCGCAAGAAGAATGAGGAGCGCCTTGTAGCCGGATAAAGTATCAGCGCGGTCTTCAAGGGCAGGTAATTCGTTCGTGTACGTCATGAGCTGTGCGATCGCAGTATTAAATTTAAACGCTTCAATATCTTCTGTAACTTTCTTAATCGTCTGATGCGCCAAACGCGCAAGCGCGTCGCTTTTAAACGCACTTACTACGCCCTTAAACGCCTGCGTATGAATGCGTGGTGAATGCGTATGAATGCGGGTCCCCAAGGACCATACGCGCTCCAAAAACCTCCTTATCCCTACGATGCTGCGCATGCTCCAAGGTTTTGCATCTTCAAACGGGCCCATGAACATTTCATACAATCGCATAGTGTCTGCGCCGTAGATTTCGATGACTTCATCGGGATTGATGACATTGCCTCGCGATTTCGACATCTTTTGCCCGTCCTCTCCCAAGATCAGCCCTTGATTTTTTAACGTAAGGAAAGGCTCGTCAAAATCAATAATCCCCAGCCAATGCAGCACCTTGGTAAAAAACCGCGCATACATCAGATGCATGACTGCATGCTCTGCCCCGCCGACATAGAGGTCTACCGGAAGCCACGCATGAATCTTCTCGCGGCTTGCAAATTCTTTCGCATTGCGAGGATCCGTATAGCGGAAAAAATACCAGGAAGAGTCCACAAAAGTATCCATCGTATCGCACTCCCTCCGCACGTCTTCGCCATACGAACCGCACTTGGGGCATCTCACCTCATGGAATTTTTTTGACCGCTTAAGAGGCGACTCCCCCGTAGGCCGGAAATCAACATCATCAGGCAACCGCACCGGTAGATCTTTTTCCGGGACCGGCACCTCACCGCACTTCACACAATAGATAATGGGAATCGGCGCTCCCCAATAGCGCTGACGCGAGATGAGCCAATCACGCAGACGATAGGTAACCTGCTTCCTGCCAAACTTTTCTGCCATTTTTAAAAGAGCCTCTTCCGACGACAGTCCGGTAAACTCCCCCGACTCGACAAGCATCCCGTGTCCTATATAACATCCTACATCCATAACCTCCTTGAGTAATTCCGGAAATTCAAGGGTCCCCATATCTTTCATCGTGAAATGTCCCCGTCCTTTTAATTCTCTCAGTTCAGCGTTTAATTCCTTCGCATACCACCGTGCACTTTCCTTGCGGTATTCTTCTTCATTGTCGGAAATAAAGATGATAATTTTTCTCACCTGATCCTTAATCTTTGGATTTATGTCAAAATCATATAACGGACCAAGACGCTGACGATTCTCGGTGATGGTTTTCCTACCAGGCGCCACCAAAAGGAGGGTATCAATTTTTGCATCCGTCTCTCCCAGCCACCGCACCGCAAATGCGCCGCCCGCGCTATGCCCTATCACTACTGAATTTTCATCTAAGGGAAGGTGTGCTACCTGCTTTTTCCATTCATCATATTGCGGCTCCCAAGCATTCGGCATGAGTGGATTAAATACCTTGAAACCTCGTTCTTCCAACTTCGGCGTTATCCATCCCAACCAGTGATGGGTATTTTCTGGAATATAATCAGCTTTCCCGCGTGGATCAGATTTTGGAGATCCGTGTACCATAAGCACCTTTCTCTCTTTTGGCCGTATTACACACTTGATCGGCAAATTGAATTTTTTTGCAAACACATAATCCCGCTCGTCATGTGCCGGAACGGCCATAATTGCGCCCGTACCATAACCCATGAGCACGTAATCAGCAATCCAAATTGGTATCTCTTCCTTAGTGGCGGGATTGATTGCGGTTATCCCTTGTAATTCAACACCAGTTTTTTCCTTCTGTAACTGACCACGCTCCAGTTCAGTTTTGCTTTTAGCGCTCTGAATATATTGTTCAACAAATTTGAAATTTGAAATTTGAAATTTGAAATTTTCAATTATGGGGTGTTCCGGTGCGAGCACCATGTAAGTCGCCCCAAATAACGTATCCGGCCTCGTGGTGAATACTTCGATCCATAACTCCCCCTCTCCCCCTCTTACCTTAAGAGGGGGTTGGGGGGCGTTACTCACTATAGGAAATTTTATCAATGCTCCTTCACTTCTCCCAATCCAATTCTGCTGCATGAGTTTGATAGGTTCCGGCCAATTAATCTTTTCAAGGCCTGAAAGCAGTCCTGCCGTGACTCGCTTGTTCCTTTTCGCGTCTTGTGTCCGATCCTCGATAAAATCAGTGATTTTGAAAAACCACTGCGCAAGCTCTTTCTGCACTACCGTATGCTTGCAGCGTTCGCATTTCCCGTCCACCACTTGCTCGCGCGCGAGCACGGTTTGGCAGTGTGCACACCAATTCACCGGGGCTAATCTCTTATAGGCCAAGCCGTGTTGGTAGAGCAAGAGGAAAAACCATTGCGTCCAGCGGTAATAATCAGGATCTGCGGTATTCACTTCCCGCGACCAATCATAGGAAAACCCCAGCGACTTGATCTGGCGCCGAAAATTTTCAATGCTCTTCGCAGTGGTCTCCGCGGGATGCACACCCACTTTGATCGCGTAATTCTCCGCAGGAAGCCCGAACGCGTCCCATCCCATCGGATGAAGCGCCATAGAGCCCCGCATGCGCAAATAGCGGCTCACGATATCGGTGGCAGTATAGCCTTCGGGGTGCCCTACATGGAGCCCTTGCGAGGAAGGATAGGGAAACATGTCGAGCACATAGCGGCGATCTTCGCGCTTTCTCCCCTCATCATCAGCGCGAAACGCGCCCTGCGCTTCCCAGCGCTCCTGCCATTTCTGCTCAATTTTTTTATGGTCGTAGGAGTGAGACATAACAGTACATAATCCAAAAACCAAAGATCAAAAATCAAAATTATGGAGTCCCGTAATTACGGGACGAAATTCCTTCATTTTGCATTTTGAGTTTTGCATTTTGAGTTACATGTTGATTGTACCATTGACTCAATGAATTTCCAATGGTATACCCAAGTAATGATACGGTCACATAATACCATGCCCAAATTATTCCGCCATATTACCCTCGCCTTTCTACGTTTCCTCGTCCGCCTACTCACTGGATTAGGCAAAGGCATCGCGCTTGCGGGAAGACGTCTCTATCGCTCGCTCTCCTCCTCGACGAAAATCGTGTCAGGCATAAAGGGTATCATGGTGCGCCTGTATGAAACCCTCCGTACACTCCGCGCAAACGCGCGCGTAATCCATCCTCAAGGAAAAATACGCATCCTCCTCACCCATCCCTACACCCTTAAGGTAATCATTGCGGGAATGATTCTTCTAGTTATCTTCACAAACATTAACTCGCGCTCCGTCGCTGCTGATGAACTGGGGCACAACAGCCTCATCTACCGCTTGATCTCCATTGATGCCCGCATGATCGTGGTCGACGCGAGCCCTGCAGCGCTCCCTCAAGCAGGCAGAACATTCAGGGATACCATTGAGAGAGAAAATTCCACGAATGAGGGGATCGCGGGCATGCCGTTAGCGCTCGATACGAGTATCGGCACAATAGTGCGCCCAAACCCCACTGAAACCTTGCGCGGAAGCCGCCCGCGCGACAGCATTATCACTTACACGGTACAGCAGAATGATACCATAAGCGGCATTGCCTACCGTTTCACGCTCTTCGCGCGTACGATTCTTTGGGCGAATAATTTAAGCGGCACCTCCGTAATCCGTCCCGGCGACTCTCTGGTCATACCTCAAGTGGACGGCGTGATCCATACGGTAAGGCGCGGTGACACTCTCCAGGGGATTGCGACGAGATACCGCTCAACCATTGATAAAATTACCGCGCTCAATAATATCTCACAAGGAGCAAAACTTGAACCCGGCACGCTCCTCACCGTTCCGGATGGCCGCCCCCCATCCGTAAGCGTCCCTGCGCAAACCCGAGTTGCCACGCGCACTGCACCAAGAAATGTGGGGAGCGCGCGTTCTCCTAGCGGTGGCCTTATCTGGCCCACCACTGGCCGCGCCATAACCCAATATTTCAGCTGGCGCCACGGAGGACTCGATATCGATGGCAACCTTAGTTCCCCGATCTACGCGGCGGAAAGCGGCACGGTAGAAATCGCGCAGGGAGGGTGGAATGGCGGATATGGCAACGTCATCGTCATAAGCCATAGTAAAAGCACAAAGACAAGGTATGGCCACCTTTCCCGCCTCTATGTGCGTCCGGGAGAACAAGTGCAGCGAGGGCAGATCATCGGTATGATGGGGTCCACCGGCCGTTCTACAGGATCCCACCTCCATTTCGAAATCCTTATTAACGGCGCGCGCAAAAATCCGTTAAGCTACTTTTAATTAAGGAGTTTGACCCCGTTAGAGGTCGCCCTGCCGAAGGCACGGCTTCAACCGCCTAAGGGGCGGCTTACCTCTCACGGTACGCGCTCACTGGGGGCATCGCCATCCTCGCGGTTTAAGCCCCCCTCTTGGTCTCCCCCCTGATAAGGGCGCTTAAAAAAATAACATTTCACTTGTCCCATAGGTTTGTCCTTATTTTGTTGACGTACGGCGTAGATGGCGGGATATGTTATTTTTTTACGGCGCCTAAGGGGGAGACCACACGCCTTGTCCTCCCCCTATGGCTTCGCCATATCTTGATGATATAAAGGGGGAGGTTTGGTGGGGGTGTTGATGGTCAGTGAGCGCTTACCTCCTTACGGGGTTGACTGTTCGGTTTTTGTTCGGTATACTATATTTAGTTTTCCACAGATAATACTACTTCTGTCTTTTCCTAATAACTCGCTCACAGTCACCATTCAGGCTCGAATGCAAAAATCAAAATCCAAAAGTCAAAATGAAAATGTAAAATCTTTAAATTTTGATCTATCATTTTGCATTTTGAGATTTACATTTTACATTTACCCACATTTCCTATGCTCACCAAACAACAAACCAAAGTTTTAGACATTATTAAAAATTGCATTAAGGACCACGGGTATGCTCCTTCCATCCGGGAAATCGCGGAAGAAATGGGTGTTTCCTCCCCTGCCACGGTAAACGAGCACCTCGAAGCGCTCGTGCAAAAGGGATTCTTGAAAAAAACGGACCGCGCCATCCGCAATATTGAACTCACGAAAAAGGTGTGGATGCTCAGCAAAAGCATTGAGCTGCCGCTCGTGGGGCTCATTGCGGCAGGCGAGCCGATTGAAGCGATTGAACAAAGGGGAGAAACCGTCGCCGTACCCACCGAGCTTGCGGGCGACGAGAACTGCTACGTGCTGCGGGTGAAAGGCGATTCCATGATGGAAGACGGGATCTTAAATGGAGACTACGTGATTGTGGAACGCACCTTCTATCCTAAAAATGGCGACGTGGTGGTGGCGCTTCTGGATAATGAACACGCGACGCTCAAACGGTATTACCGGGAAAAAGACAGGATCCGGCTGCAGCCCGCAAATAAAAACTACAACCCTCTCTTCGTAAAGAATCCCGCGATTCAGGGAATTGTTAAGGGATTGATAAGAAAATTTGCGGTAGCATAATGCCGAATTTCAAAATCTCACCGCTCAGGCGGGAAACTTTGAGCTTTGTCATTTCAAAAGGAATATGTCCCTCACCTCGTACCACGACCCCATTTCGGTGCTTGCCTCCTTCCGCGGAGGCGAAGTGAAACCCGTGGCGTTCAAATGGGGAGGGCGCGACTGGCACGTAAAACAGGTGAATCTCGTGAGCGCCTCGCGCGACGGCCGCGCCAAACTCATATATTTCTCCGTCTCAGACGAAGCAAACGCGTTCAAACTCCAATTCAATAGCGAAACATTGGAGTGGGCGCTGGAGGAAGTGTGGCATGATTAATTTTCAATTATCAATTTTCAATCAATGACCTAATGAATCAATTTTCAAACTTTGAACATTGCGAAATTGAAAATTGTTTGAAAATTGTCCCCCTTCGGGAGATCCCCCGTAGGGGGAGAAATTGAGCATTGAAAATTCACTCACTATGCTCCATCAACGAGTAGTGCTTCACATCGACATGAACAGCTACTTCGCCTCGGTGGAGCAGCAGGCAAACCCGTTCCTGCGCGGAAGAGCGGTGGCAGTCTGCGCCTATCTCTCTCCGAACGGATGCGTCATTGCATCGTCCCGGGAGGCAAAGGAAAAAGGGGTGAAAACCGGCCTGCGCGTGCGGGATGCGCGCTCGCTCTACCCTCCCACTATCTTTCTCCAAAACGATCCTATCAAATACCGCACGACGACCGAGGCCATTTTTGGCATCTTTGCAGAATATTCTGACCGCATAGAGCCGTATTCCATTGATGAGGCGTTTATCGACCTCACGGGTTATGCCGCGGATCTTAAACACGGCGCCGAAATAGGCAGGGAAATCAACCGCAGAATCAAGGAGGAAGTGGGCGAGTGGCTGCGCTCCTCCGTAGGGATCGCGGAAACGCGCTTCATCGCGAAGCTCGCCTCGGACACGGGCCCCAAAGACAGCGTTACGGTCCTCCCCTCTTCCCAACTTGCTTCTTATCTCAAGACGATCTCTTTGCGGGACATTTGGGGCATCGCAGGAGGCCTGGAGCGCCGCCTTGCATCAATCGGCATCACAAGCCCTTTAAGATTCCGGCAAGTGCCCATGATGCACATCCTGTCATCCTTAGGGAAACCAGGCTATTATCTCTGGGCATCGCTTAATGGAATTGAGCTCAACGGGGTAGCGAAGGAAGAAGAGCATACACAAAAGTCTATCGGGCACTCTTACTGCCTGCCTAAAAAAACAAACGATCCAAAAACACTTGCGGCGATCCTCATGAAACTCTGCGAGAAGACCGGCCGCCGCTTGCGCGCGGCGCGCGTTGAAGCATGGAATATTTCTGTGGGACGACGGTGCGAAAATCCTCTAGCCTTCCACCAGTATCCCTCTCCACGAGGACGTTCGATTGGAAAAAACCCTCCGCAGCTTGCCCGAGCACGACCCCTCGATGCAATCGAGGGTCGGGCGAGCGAGGCGGAGCACGGTCGCGCGCAGGAGCGACCGATGCGTGTTTTTTCAACGAACGTCCGAGCTCCCTTATTTGATTCTTTCGATATCTTCCGCGAAGCGTGGCGGCTTCTCAAAGCCGATACGATTTCGAGTCCCGTCTCCATGCTTGCCGTGTCCGTATCGCGCCTGATGCCCCCTTCTGCCCAGTTCAGCCTTTTCCCTTGCCGTCGCGGCGGCTCCCGCAGGGTGGCATGCGCGCTTGATGCCATCAACGACCGCTGGGGCGAATATACGGTGATGCGCGGCGCCATGTGGCATACACAAAAAAATGCTCCCGATAGAATTGGCTATCGGAAGAGCACTGAAATCCCAAAATGGAGGGAGACAATCCAGTCTATCCCTTTGGCGGAAGATGCAGAATAACCTCCGTGATCTTCTCAACTGTTTCATTAAGTTTCCCCTCCCGGTTCACCACGCGATAATCATAGTCATGCGCGGCCTTGAGCTCTTCCATCGCCTCATGCCAACGAACGTTCAGCTGCTCATCGGAGAATCCTTTTTCCACCATGCGACGCCGGATGCTCTCTAAGCTGTCAGGCTCAATGAAAATACGCACTGCGTCCGCATACATATCCATCACTTGTTCAGCGCCTCTGACGTCAATTTTCAGCAGCACATTGCGCCCCCCGCGAAGCGCCGTTTCTACCGCTTGCCGCGGCGTGGCAAATTTCCTGTTGCGCACGGGCGCCCATTCTAAAAACTCGCCCCGAGCAACCCGCGCATCAAACTCTTTATTATCAACAAAATAGTGGTCTATGCCGTCTACTTCTTCGGGGCGCTGTTCGCGCGTCGTCACGGTAATAATCCGTGCAAGGTTCAGCGCAGGCCTTTTCAAGAGCTCCTTGACGACTGCGTCTTTGCCCACTTGCGAGGGTCCTGAAATGATGATAATGCGGCCGGGCATGACAGAAATTCTAATTTCTAAATCCTAAAAACTCTAAAAATTTTCAATGCTCAATTTCTCCCCCTACGGGGGATCTCCCGAAGGGAGACAATTTTCAATCAATATCCCAATGTCATAATTTTCAAACGTTTGATAATTGTTTAATTGAAAATTAAATGAAAATTGAAGCTTGAAAATTGAAAATTATCAAAACAGCCTAGGATTTACTGCGCTGAAGAAGTGTATACACTTGCTGCAACTCAACAGGTAAGGGCGCATGATAAGTCTTTACCTCTCCTTGCAGATCAGTAAATGTAAGAGATGATGCATGGAGAAATGGGCGATTGAGGGTTGTTTTTATTTGCCTGCGCGCCTTTCCTCCATAAAGCGGATCCCCGATGATAGGATGCCCTATCGCGGCAAGGTGTACCCTGATCTGATGCGTACGACCTGTCTTAGGAAATACCTTAAGAAAGGTGAGACGGGGGAAGCGCCTCGCGACTTCAAACCTTGTCAACGCTTCTCTCGCGTTGTGAGAAATTTTCAACGTTTCTGCGTCAGTCTGTGACCTCCTCTTATGAGGAAGCGCTGTCATTGTACCACGCCTTCGCGGACTCGTGCTACGCGTGAGAGGGAGCGCAATTTCGCCATGGTCATTCACAAAGGTCCCCGCAACCAGCGCGTGATATTCCTTTTCGATTTTGCGTTCGCGAAATGCGCGGGAAAAATAATCAAACGCCTGCGGCGTACGGGCAATGATCATCACGCCGGATACCAGCTTGTCCAGACGGTGCACAATCCCCGGGCGAGATGGATCTCCCCCAATCTTGCGCAATTCAGGATACCGAGGAAGGAGTAAATCAATAAGGGTTGCGCCATGAATCCCAGGCGCAGCATGGACCGCGATCCCTGCCGGCTTATCAACGATGAGATAGTCATCCGTTTCGGCAATAATGGAAATTTTCACATCTGCGTTGATCCGCGATAAAACCAAACGTGACGATCCGCGTTGATCTGCGATCTGTTTCACCTCCTCAACCTTCTGCCCTTCCTTCAGCGCGTAATGCGGCGTCATTGACTTTCCCTCAACCACCCACCTCCCTGCCTTAATATCACGCTGTATGGCAACCCGCGACTGTTCTGGCAATTTCTCCACCAAAAATTTATCTAATCGCTTGCCTTTGTCTGCTGGTTCAACAATAAATTGGGAGGTCATACGCAATGAGAACAATGTTGCTCTGTAATTTCTTATAAAAATTTTATTTATTCCTCTGTCCGTAGGACTATATGTCGCCTCACATACTCATTTTTGATAAATTTTGATGAGTATGGCAGATATTTTTTCTGCAGACTTTCGCTTAAGGTAAAAAAGTCACTTGTTACCTTTCCTGAACAGTTTTTGTTTCCGCAATTGCATTTCCAAGTATTGCCAGTATGAGCATTGATTCGGTAGTCAACGGTTATTTCTTCTCCTTTCTTGATTGATTTCAATGCAAAGTATGGTACCTTCTTTTTTGAAGACTCTTTCGGGATTGCATTTGGATTACAGGAATGATTCACGAAGCGTCCTGGCGGATTCATAATTTCCCACGTTTCTCTATCTATTTCATTCAGATGATCTCCTTCGCTTTTTAGAATTTTTTCTAAATCTCTTTCTTTCACCGACCGTCCGCGATAATTAACAAAAACTACTTCACCTTTACGAAAATTCCTAAGAGCGAATACTCCTTTCCCTTTCTTCTCGGCTTCTTTTATTTCTACACCTTTTCTCATAATTTTCCTTTTCCTTACGCCCAATAACACCTTTCGAAATTACTTCAATGTCCACAGATAAAACCTGAATTTCTTTTCACTTCCTTTGATATTTGCACGAATGCCGACTCTTCGAGCGGTTAAAATGTCTTCTTTATGCACTACCACATCTCGGTCTTCCAACCAAAGTATATTGTCAGTAAGGTCAGCGCCATAAAGATGAGTAGTGATCCCAAAAGACTTGCATAAATTGCCGGGAGATTTTGTGAGCCCTTCTTCCGCAACATCTTTGCCGAAATTCTTTTTCATCAGATTAATGCCCTCTTCAGGAATGAGTGCTCTTATAAAAACGACCTCGGGTATATCCTTTTTATTCACCACCACCGCACACTGGTAATGCATCCCATAAATCTTATATACGTACGCATAGCCGCCATCGCGATACATCACCTCGGTTCTCTTCGTCCTTTTATTCCCGTGCGACACATGATCTACAAACGCGGGATAAGCCTCAACATCCGTAATCATTCCCGAAATGATTCCTTGCTCCGTTTTATGCACCAAATACTTGCCAAGGAACTTCGGCGCTAAGGCTACTGCACCCTCTTGATAGAATAATTTTGGCAGTTTCTTATTCATGGTTTCATCTTTTGTTCCGTTATGCTTTCTCAATTTTATCCTACTCACGTAGAAATCCTCCTTAGGAGCGCTGTCCCATCACGATAATGTTCGGCCTTAAGAATAAAAGAGAAACGATCTAAATCCAAACAGAGATCAAAGTCTCTTTCCGGCTTCCATGTCTTCTGCGGATCAAAGAAGGATTGGCTTGCTTCGCTATATCTCAGACGGTTAATGAGAGGAGCAAATTCTTGTGCTACACCTTCCAACGCATTCCGCACATAACCTGCACATTCCGTATCTTCATCAGACAACTGAACGCCGCCTCTCCCCATGCATACCAACGACACCTTACGAGGTGCCATACGGTTCACATACTTCACCACTGCTCCTGCGTTGATAAAACTTCCAGTGATGACTTCATCTGCATTAGTCGCGTTCACAATACCCTGCGTACCGGAGGAGGTTGTAAGAATAAGCGTTTTTCCACTAAAGTCAACATGCTCAATTTCAGTGGGGGAGTTCCCATAGTCGAATCCCGCTACTTTCTTCCCGTCCCTTTCTCCGATAAGGATACTCTCTGGTATCTTACTTTTAAGTTGTAATGCCTGAGTGACGCCACCAACGCATATCATACGCGCCGCACCATTACCAAACGCGTAACAGGCGGTAGAAAAAGCGCGAAACACATCGATAATCACCGTAAGGCCTTCTGCCTTCTTAGCTCCCTCGATCAATTGAAGAATACTAATTTCCATACATTGCCTACAAATATACTGAATGAGCAACCTAATCCCGAATTTGTCATTCCTGATTTAATTTCGATGTTATACACCTTAAAAAATTTCTATTTTTTCAATAAAAATTGCTTTAATTTTAATGTCGCCTCATCAACCTTGGTCAAGTTACTTTTGGTTTTAAAAGTTTTCTTAGCGAACTCCATAATTGGACGCACAGATTCTATTTTTCTGCCAAATTTTCTTTTCATCCAATCAAAACGTGGAAATACCCAAACGTGGAAATGATGCAACGTGTCTTCTTCCTGGATAAGGTAAACAACCTTAACGCCAAGAACCTGCCTTAAGGCTGAACGTAAGCGATATAATAATTTTATGAAATCCCGTTGTTCTTTGTCAGTAAATTCATCAACACTTTGAATATGCCTTCTGGATGAAATAATCACAAAACCCGGAATAGGAATTTCATAGTCTTGGTGGGCATCAAAATATTTTGACTTTACAATATCGCCTAGGCTTATTTCACCTTTTTCACGGGTACACCCAAGGCAAGTTATTTTTTTCACTTGGCCTGTATAATTGATTATTTTATTAATTGACCTTGACATACCATGAAATTAAATTTTTCAATAATGAAGAGAATACGAATTATATTTATCACGAAAAAGTGCTCATTTCAGTGAGATATTTTTTTGCTTCCTCATACCACGGCTGGGCAATCTGTTTGGCGAAAGGAGACGATATCCTGTGAAACACCATACGTATTCTCCTCCCCGCCTCGCTGGTACTGCCATCACGCATAGATTTCTTGGCAAGGCTTACGGCCTTTTCTTCCAAAAATGCCAAACAATCGGCATCGCACAATACATTTTGATCTTCATCGCCCCCTGTCTCATGATTCGCCACAAAGTGCTTGACTCGCGCGATGAGTTCTTCTTCCGCACCTTCGTGCCGCAGGAATTTTTCAATATCAACCGCGCTTAAGTCCTGATGTTTGCGCAATAGTGCGGGATCATCAGACCCCTTTTTCCAGTCTCCATAAAACGCCCTTTCAATATCATGCGCTATCCCGGCAATGAGCAATGCCTCATCCGCGTCAGGTTTAAGCTTCTTAATCCAGTATACGGTGCGCTGGTGATGCGAGATATTGCTCAAGGCTCCCGCCTCCGTGAAAGCATCTATAACAAACCGTTCCACCTTATCAAACATAATGTGATCCATTTAACTTTTGCTTATATGTTCCCTAGAGACTGACTAATCAAACACGACGGTAGTCATCATTAAATCAAAAACACTGTTCACTGGCCCCAGCGTTGTCTCAAAAATGTAATTGATCCCGTTATGCTTAATCATGTAACCGTACCCTGAACCCATGCCCACATATTTAAACTTTCTAAATTCTTGGTTATTGATGGTTTCGTTGAAAGTGAAATAAGCCCCTTCCACGCTGTCGCTCCCCGTCGTCCTGACGTGAAACCTGTTCCCGGGATGGTTTTGCGTTATGATGAAATAATTATTTTCCGGCGTCTCCACGGTATATGACCCGTCGTTTGGATATTTTATGCTCACGCCCAAGTTTCGATAACTCTTCCACGCCGAGGTGGTATCAGCTATCTTAAAAGTTTTCACGATATCTTCGATTTCCCGCATTCTCGCAACCATCGTTTCATTGATAGCGCCTTGCGAGGATGAATATCCAAAGACATATTCACCACTTTCACCCAGATAGGTCGGTGCAGGATCCTCTTCTGATTTTATTTGCTGCCACTGGCTCTTTGTGTGCATACTGATGTTAAATAATGAATCCTGGGTAGGAAATCCAAAATCAATGGAATCACTGATGCCAAACGAACCCCAATCAAGTGTTCGATTTTTTGTGGCATAACCGCTCCATGTGTTCGACAGGGTTAACGTGAATCCGTATTGCGCATTATCGTAGACAATTATTCCAGCATCGTCGGCTCCTTGATTAATATTCTGAGATTCGTCTGCAATGGGCTGTCCGCCATTATTTTCACCTGCTGCGGAAGGCGCACTGTTTTGAGCGGTTGGGGTAGAGCTGATCGGCTTATTTTGATCCGCCTGCCGCTGACTGCAGCCGGTAAACAGAATGATGCCCAATGTGAGTATGCTTAAAAATATATATTTCCTCATATTTTTCATTAATTTGATAATATAACGAGATAATGCTTCGCTTCTTCTTGAGTGGTGATTTTTCCTTCCAGCTGCGCTTCGCGGATGCGCGTTAATATTTTCCCCACTTCCGGCCCCTCGCCTATGCCAAGCATGGTCATGATGTCGTGACCGGAGAGAAGCGGTTTTGGCAGGGTATGCTTGCCTTTTTCCTTGAGCGCCTCAATGCGAACGCGCATACGTTTATAGTCGGCAATCGTCCCCTTGCCATCCTTGGCAATCGTAGCCGCTCCATCCGCATAAGAGAGCTTGAGAAGTTCTTCGCCTAATAAGGGATCGCGGAAGAAATATTTCTCAATGGTACTGGGGCGCAATTCGTCCACATCGCCGTGGACAAAAAGAAGGTGATGGCGGATGAGCGCACATACGCGATTCGCATCAACTCCGATGCCGGTGGGGCTGGTGAGTTTGAGCCGCTCAATAAGAGAAGCTACCATTTCCGCGCCCACCCTGTCGTGGTCGTTAAACCGTATCCGATCGGCGCCATGCGCTTCAGGGGTGGTGAGCGTGGGGGGTTTCCCTATGTCATGCAAAAGCGCCGCAAGCGCCAACTCCGCATTCCAAAGCGGCTGCGGAGCAGGAAGCAAAACAGGATTGCCGAATTCTTGGGCAAAAGCAGGAGACTCAATCACCGCGAGCGCAAGCCGCGTGTGAGTCCACACGTCTCCCTCCGTATGGAATTCTTGCGGTTGCGGGCACCCTTTCATCGCCAGAAGCTCCGGCATCAAAATGGAAAATGTACCGCTCGACTCAAAAAGGTCAAACGCCGCCAAGGGATGTACATCAAGCGCTTTCAAGAATTCTTGCGCTATTACTTCCGCAGGAATAATCCTTGCGCCTTGGCTATCAAGGTCAAGTAAATGTGTGATACTGCGCGCGATCGCATCCCAGGTAGAGGCCTCAATTGTAAACCCAAGAGATACGGCAAACCGCAAGCCGCGCAATGCGCGGGAGTAATCTTCTCTCATGCGCTCATCAGGGTTCCCCACCGTCCTTAATTTTTTATCCGTGAGATCCTCTAAACCGTTAAACTCATCAACAAGGATACCTCCCTTTTGTCCCCCCCTTAATAAGGGGGGGATGGGGGGGTCGGTCACCCGCATGGCCATCGCATTGATGGTAAAATCCCGCCGCCCTAAATCCTCCTTCAAGGGAAGCGCTGGGTCGGATTGCGTATCCACATCGCGGTATTTCCCCGTGCCCCACGCGTGTTCGGTGCGCGGGAGTGCAATATCAAGGGCTTCCACAGAGGAAGGTTCTGTCAGTTTCAATTTATATACCCCAAATGTCTTGCCGACATAATTCACCGCGCCGAAACGCGACAACTGGGCTTCAAGTTCCGGCGTTTCGACATTGCGCACCACAAAATCATAGTCCTTCGTATCAGCGCGCTCCAATAGGCAATCCCGCACTGCCCCTCCCACTAAATACACCTCTGTCTGCGGCAGCGATGCACAGAGCGCGTCAGCCCAACCCAAAATACCGCTTTTGCGCAGTTCGTCCCTATAGGCTTTGAGAACACTATTGGCTTTTTGCGAATCCATACGGTACGATTATTCCAGTTAGGCCTCTTTACAGTCGGCGCTAACCGCAGACCCGCCTGCCTACGCCAGTTGCGGGGAACGGTAGTATGCTTAATGTTAAAATCTTCCCTGACGTACGGAGCGTTCCCGAGGAAAGGCAATGGCGGGCAGGTAAACGCAGATCGTCACGCCCGCCTGCCATAAACCTGTCCACGAGATGAGTGATATCTGAAAAGGTCGGTACCAACAACGTTATTCTGTTGAACCTTCAAGGAAGGCACTGGCGGGCAGGCTTGACCTTATCGCAGATAAACGCAGATATTCTTCTTACTCATTGTACGATATTCTCTTATGAGATAATAGAGTATAGAGTGATTGTTTATTGTTCTTAACCAAGAAGCGAGGGAATACCAATTTTTCGAGGACTTATGCCTGTAGTCAGGCAGGCATAAGCGCGAGGCAGCTTAGGTCGCGTCCGCAGAAAAATTGTGTATTCCTGAGCGCGGAATATGGCCGACGATATATCACAATTAAAACAAGATATCATATTCACTGCCAACCTGCGAGGGCATGAGTTCACTTTCCATAGCGCGTACGGCCTGTTCAGCCCCAAAGAGATCGACCGCGGGTCTCTTTTGCTGATTGAAACCGTTGCCGTAAATCCTCACGACACCATCCTCGATGTCGGCTGCGGCTATGGCGCCATTGGGCTCACCCTGGCAATGCTCGCGCCTCAAGGCAGGGTCCACATGGTTGATAAAGATTTTGTCGCGGTTGAATACGCGAAGCAAAATGCCGCCCTCAATGGCATCGCCAACTGCGAAATTTATTTAAGCAACGCGTTCAGCGCAGTGCCTGATATCAAATTCGACACCATCGTTTCTAACCTTCCCGCAAAAGCAGGCAATGAATTTTTTACTATCCTTTTCCATGACGCCAAAGCGCATCTGAAACCGGGAGGCAAGCTCTATGTCGTGACGCTCGCGGGAATGAAGAAATATATCAAAAGAAATTTCCAGGAACTATTCGGCAATTACAAAAAACTACGCCAAGGCAAAACTCACGCCGTGTCGCTGGCAATACGTGAATAAGGACGGCTCGTCTGTAGATAAAGATACAAATTTTTATGATTGATACCGCCAGAATAACATCAATGCCACCTAATGCCACAAGAAGCACGCTTTTAAATACAAAAAGGTCTATAGCATGTTAATGCGAGAAACCTCCGCATGGTGCGAAGGTAATAACATGGTGGTCTATTCTTAAAGTAGTTCGGACGCATTTCGCCGCCTGCGGCGGCGAGAAAATCCCCCCGCAAAATTCCGAACCGAAATCCTGAACTTTGACAATTTCAAGTTTTTCTTTGGCGGCAAATTCTTTTACCGCGTTAGGAAACTCCACCAAGGCTTCTTTACTGAAATGACATTTCCGGATTCAGCACTTACTTTGGTTTCGATCTGCATTGAAACAGGAATTACGAAAAGAAGTTTGGCTTGTTTTGTTCCCTTAACAGAATATATTGGTTGTTGAGATTCTTCTTTAAGTTCAATTGTGCTAACTTCGGTTCCCGCCGCCACTTTAGATGAGGCTTCTTCTGGCAAAATTTTGATTTCCTTATTTCCAGTTGATGTTTTAAGGGATAATTTATTCCCTTCAATAACAAGTTTTTCTGTTGTAACTGCAGTTGCTTTTTCAGATTGGAGAGATAGACCATTCGGGACTTTTTCTATGGAGACTGATTTTACGCCCGATTCTGAAGAAGAAATTTTTGCCTCAATGGGTTTTATTCCCTCTACTGGACAAGTTGTGGTATCTCCGGAACAAGTGCAGCCCACCGGACATTGTTTTCCCGGACAAGAATAAATTGGACAGCCGTTAGAATCTTTTTGAGCAGTAGGAATTCCACCAACGCAAGCGGTACAGGCGATGGGCGGTTCTACTGGACAAGTGCAAGTATCTCCGCTTTTCACGCAAGGAGCTTTACAAGATGGCACTGGACAAGTTGTGGTATCTCCGGAACAAGTGCAGCCCACCGGACATTGTTTTCCCGGACAAGAATAAATTGGACAGCCGTTAGAATCTTTTTGAGCAGTAGGAATTCCACCAACGCAAGCGGTACAGGCGATGGGCGGTTCTACTGGACAAGTGCAAGTATCTCCGCTTTTCACGCAAGGAGCTTTACAAGATGGCACTGGACAAGTTGTGGTATCTCCGGAACAAGTGCAGCCCACCGGACATTGTTTTCCCGGACAAGAATAAATTGGACAGCCGTTAGAATCTTTTTGACCAGTAGGAATTCCACCAACGCAAGCGGTACAGGTAACTGAAGTTGTAATTTGCGTTGGATTTATTTCGATTGATTTAACAGAAGAAACGGTTGATTGAGCGTTTGCTGTTAGAACCAAAAACAAACCGCCTGACAATATCAGAGTTAGTAATAAAATGTTTCGTTTCGCATTCATAGTTTTTGAAATTAAATGTTAATAATTTTTAGAAAAGTCGACTAACTTTTCTACTTATTTCTAATTAAAATAATATGAAAAATTTTCTTTTCCCAAAATTAAAATACAGTTCGAGCCGATATTTTTATCAGGTTTTTTGGCAGTTTTTAAGTTCAGAATTTCGGTTCGGAATTTTTGGCCAGACCCTCGCCCCGCCCTGGCGGGGCGAAATGCGTCCGAACTACTTTAAGAATAGACCACCAGACAGGAAATTGCAAGCAAGAGGCAGTCGCCTCCCCCGCATCAAGTGCGGGGTCGGCGACCAAATCATAAGGTTTTCTGGGCGAAAAAATCAGTTGGCGATTCTGCATTTTGGGAAAAGAAATTTTTAATCAAAACCATATGAAATACATACTTTACGCTCGCAAGAGCACCGAAGATGAGGACAGGCAGATTTTAAGCATTGAGGCCCAAGTCTTTGAATTAAAAGAATTTGCCGCCAAAGAAAAACTTGAAATTGTCGATCCGATTTTCGTCGAGACCAAAACTGCCAAAGAACCTGGGCGAATTAAATTCGCAGAAATGTTGTCATTGATTGAAAGAGGGAAAGCAGAGGGGATACTTTCTTGGAATCCGGATAGATTAGCTCGTAATTCCGTTGATGGAGGGCGAGTAATTCACATGATAGATCGCGGCTTGATTAAATCATTGAAATTTCCAACATTTTGGTTTGAGCCAACACCGCAAGGACTTTTTATGCTCCAAATTGCTTTTGGTCAAAGTAAATATTATGTGGATTCACTTCGAGAAAATGTAACTCGTGGAATGAGGCAGAAAGTAAGAAATGGAGTATGGCCAAGCAAAGCACCGCTCGGCTATCTCAACAATCCAAAAACCAGAGGAATTGATGTTGATAGAGAAAAAGCACAAAAAGTGAAAAAGATTTTTGAACTCTACGCCACCAGAAATTACAATCTCCGCGAAATAGCCGAGTGGTGCAAACGGGTAAATCTCAAAAGCAATTTAGGCAACAGCATTTCAATTGGAAAAGTCCATGAGCTTTTACAAAACGTTTTCTACATCGGTCTTATGAAGTATAAAGGCGAAATTCATGAGGCAACTCACGAGCCGCTAATTTCAAAGAAACTTTTTGATAAAGTGCAGGAAATTATGCGAGAAAAAGGCAAGCCGCAAAAAGTTAAGAAACATAATTTTGCTTTTCTCGGGTTTATGAAATGTCCTTGCTCGGCGGCGATAACAGCAGAAAAGAAAATTAAACCAAGTGGCAGAGAATATGTGTATTATCGTTGCACAAAAAAGAAAGGGCCATGCCAAGAAAAACACTTTTTGCGACAGGAAGAATTATACGAACAGATTAAATCTTTTCTTCAAAAAGTTTCTTTGTCGAGCCACGACACAGAAAACGTTTTAGCCGAACTCGAAAAAGAAGAAATACAAACAAAAGAGCAAGCCAAAACAACTGTTCAAAATCTTAAAGTACAATTAGCTGAAATTGAAATAAGACTTGAAAAACTGCTCGACGTTTTTCTTAACGAGGTTATCTCTGTTGAAGATTACAAGGCGAGAAAAGAAAAACTACTTATCAAAAAGGTCGGGCTACAGGAACAAGTCAGAGATTTTGAACAGAATGGCTTATCGTGGCTCGAACCGGCTCGTGAGTTCGTTTTATCATTAAATCAAGCCGCAAAACTACTCAAATCTGAAAACAAGATGGAAATGACAACATTTCTTAAAAATATCGGCTCGAACTGCATTTTGCAGAATCGCCAACTGATTTTTTCGCCCAGAAAACCTTATGATTTGGTCGCCGACCCCGCACTTGATGCGGGGGAGGCGACTGCCTCTTGCTTGCAATTTCCTGTCTGGTGGGCGGCAGAGGGATCGAATCCCAGTAGCAGAAACATCGTTTCGCTACGGGACATGCCTCTTAACCTCAGCAATGTCAATGCTGCACTCCCCGACAAAAGCCATTCGGGCATTTAGGCGGGCCCACCTACACGCGAAGCTTATGGCGGGTAACTTCACCCCGCATTTATATGGTGTGTTTATTTGACGAAATCCGAACTTATTTTGAACGGAACTGACGGCGCGCCTCGCGCGCCAAACTGAACGCTCGGGCGGGCAAAAAGGAAGGGGGTTGGGGGGTCCCGCCTTGGCGGGATTGCCCGCCCTCGCTTTTCCGCCGCCGCCGAATTTCGTGCCAACGAAGTTGGCGCGTCGCCTTTAACTCTGATTTTGAACTACTTCTAAATCCTTTCTCTTAAAAATCTTATCATAAAGAGTGATTATCAGCACTCCCAACAAAGTAGTTACCACAAAAACCTGTTCTTTCAAAATCGGGAAAAGAATAAACAAGACAATGGAAGGAATTAAAATTGAATAGAAACACGCATTTGCTGAAATCTTTTTTGAATAGATTCCGGCAAAAATAGGCGGCACAAAAATTAACGCCAAATATGTAACCAGCAATGACAAAGTAACTATATTTGGAATTATAAACGCCAACCCAAACCCAACAACGCCAAAGGCGGCGGTGAGCAATCGGGCATATATCATTTCTTTCCTGCTATCAAGATTTTTCTGGCCGAACAAGGCCTTGTAGATAATTGTAGAACCGCCGACAAACAAACTATCAAGAGAGGACATGATAACAGCCAGAATTGACGCAAAACCAAATCCAACTAACCATGGCGGTAAAATTCCTTTCATCAACGTAAATATGGCGGTTTCCTTCTGAATTCCAACTGGCAATTTAACTGCCGCAACAAGACCCAAAAACAAAACTAAAAATCCAAGAAAAGCGGTAATTGGAATTGCAAGGTAAAATGATTTTTTGGCAGTGCTTTGGCTTTCGGCGGAAAAAATTCTTTGCCAATGCGTAGTATTGCCGAGATACAAAAATCCGCTTACTAGAATTACTCCGATGAACCAACTTAATCCGCCGAAAGCCAGCGGGTCAAGATGGCCTTTCGGTAATTGCGCGAACAAATCGCCAAAACTTCCTATGCTTTGATATCCAACAATTGCCATAGCGATAAACACCAGAACGATTACCCAAAATTGAATAAAGTCGGTGATGATATCAACTTTTAATCCGCCCATCGCGGTGTAAAGAATTGTAATGGCCGCAGAAAAGAACAATGCGATTACATAATCAACTCCCGTGAGAACGGACGCGAGTGATGCAATGGCAATTGCTTGAATTCCAATCCAAATAACAAGCAAAAATAATTGTAGCCAGCCCGTTAAAATTTTGTTTTTTCTTCCAAACCTTTTTTCAAAAAAATCAACAATAGTATGCGCGCCGTATTGATCGCCAATTTCTTTTATTTTTTTCGCCAATAATCCGAGAATAAACATACCGGCTATAAAAGAAATTGGCAACGCCAAACCATATGAAATGCCAGTGTTGTAAACCTCCGAAACGATAGCTACTGTTGCACCAGCCCCCACCACCGTAGCAACAGTAGAAAAAGTCATGAGCCACAAATTTGTTTTCCGTTGATTTACAAAATATGCCTCAACAGATTCCCTTCTGGAAAAATACCACGCAACGAAAAACATCGCTGCTAAATAAATTATTAAAACAATTGATGTTGTGTCCATATATTTATCTTATTAAATCATCAACGCTTACCTCAAGAGCTTTCGCTATTTTCTTGAGGGTATCAAGCGTTGGATGCCGGTTTTTACCAACTTCAATCTCGATAATTGTATTGCTATATCAGCGAGCCAGTGTTTCCTGATACCGAAGGTCTGATCGTCAAAAAATCTGAAAGTTTAAAACTGGTGGGCGGCAGAGGGATCGAACCTCTTGCCTCAGCAATGTCAATGCTGCGCTCTAACCAAGTGAGCTAGCCGCCCAAATGTTCATCCAACCACTTTCTTCCTTGACCGCTCTTGAGAAATTTTTCTCGTTTTAACGCTTCTGTTTTGGTCTCATAATATTCAGTGTAAAGAAGCGTAAATGGGCCATTTTGTCTTGTCCAACTATTTGATCCGTAATTATGTTCACGGAGACGAACAAGTGCCTCTTTCCCAGTACTTCCTATATACCGCTTTCCATTCTTCAAACCTTTCAAAACGTACACCGTAAACATATTATTGCGCTCTAACCTCCGCCAGAGGCGGATCAGCCTTTGGCTGAAAGTGAGCTAGCCGCCCTGGATTACTTTTGACTTACTGACTCTATGACTCCAATATGGGCGCAGATGGACTCGCCCAGTCATCCGACTGGGCGCCCGGTCGTATGACCGGGCGAACGAAATGCGCGCACCTGGACTCGAACCAGGAACCCCGGTCTTATAAGGGCCGTGCTCTAACCATTGAGCTATGCGCGCAGATACCCCGTTGCCTGCCCGCCGAAGTTCCGTGAAAAGGAACGGAGACGGGAGCTACATGCCCCTCTCCGCATTATACCCGCTCCACACTATAGGGAAAAGGGATTGACATTGAACAATGAGCAAAGAACAACGAGTATTAAGTAATGGACTACGTGCGTACCGCCAGCAGTTTCCCGCGCACTTCATCCACCACTTCCCGCTCCACGGCGACGGCTGGCTTGTCCTTTATGACAAATGAAACCGCTGCCCGGTCGCCTGCGGGCTGAAAACGGCTTAAGGTTTGATGGAGATCCAAATGACGGTCATGGGTGCGGGCGAATACATGCACCAGAGCGTTTGCCGCGGTTTCTGCGATGAGCAGCGCGATGCGCGTCTTGGGGATGGAGACCATTAATTCATCCATAACCCCCACCAAGTCGTCCACGGTGCCGCCCGCGCGTTCAAAATCCGTGGCAGGAAGCACCGACCATACGCACTGGGCAAGCGTATCCTGCTTCAAGCGGGCGAGCGCCCTTCCCCACAGTTTGAGCGACGCGACGGTCTTGGTGCGGTAGAGATTCGACACGATCTCCTCGCGCTTCGCTCCCATGCTCACCAGCTGGCTTGCCAAGGACAACGTCTGAGGCGTGACTGTCGGAAGGCGGAAACTCTCTGTTTCGGCAGTAATGCCGGTGAGCAGGTTCGTCGCCACCGCATCATCCACCAATTTCATATCCCATGAGGTAAAGAGGTTTGCCACTACCTCGGCGGTTGCCGCGGCGGTCACGTCAATGAGATTAATTTTACCGTAATGCTCGTTATGGGTGGTGTGGTCTATGTTCACGGTCGGCGTGCGGTAAAAAAATTCCGGGCTCTCGGTATACAAACCTCCCAAAGACTCGAGATCCGGCGTGTCAAACACCATCACCAGGTCATAGCGCCAATCAGAGCTTCCGGTCGTCACGTCATGAGGCGCAAAAAATCCCTTGCGAGGGATTATGGAGATAACCAATTTTCCGTCCACGATGTCATAGGTAAATTCCTCTACTTCCGCATTGCGGAGCGCGAGGGTAATGATGAATTTGCGCATGGCCTCAAGGGACGGCCTCACGCGGTCAATGCCCGGGAGAAACGCAAGATGAGCGGGCGCTTCAAATCCTGATGCCGCGATGGTATTTGATTTCTCCATGCGTGTGAGCACCTGGGACACCGCCAGCGCGGAGGTGAGCGCGTCCACCGACCAATTCTTGCGAAAGGTAAGAAGAATGCTTTTGCTCCGTTCAATGATTTCCAATATTTGTTGTTGGGTAGATAACGCCATGTGCGTACGTTGAAAAAAGCGTTGCGCGCGCCTCAAGGAGCAGATTCCGGCTCGCCTGCCATCCTCGCGGGAGACAGGTACCAATGAATTAAAAAAACCGCACTAATTGCTTATACCTTACCTAAAGAGGATACGTTCGCCGCTTCCGTGCACGGGGAAACAGAATTAAAACAGTATACTGATTCACCGAGAAAGTGTCAATGTGCATGAGGGTAACTGCTCACTAACCATCGACACCCCCACCATGCAAAAGAGGGGGCTCCACTGCGGGATTGGAGAATGCCCCCCAGTGAGCAGTTACGCATGAGTGAAACGACAGAACGTTTGACGAAGCGCATAAAAACCAGTATGGTGATATGGTGATAATGTAAAAATCAAAACTCAAAAATCATGGTTCGACTCGGCTCACCATGATAAATAACGGTTGTCATCCTGAGCCTGTCGAAGGATTGCATTTTAGACTTTGCATTTGATTTCCAAAATCATGAACCTCACTGAACTTGCCCGGCGCGTCAATATTCCCACCTCGCGGCTCAAGGAAATCCTTCCGGAGCTCGGTTTTGATATTGGCATGCGCGCGATCAAGGTTGATGACCGCGTGGCGCGTGCCATTATTGAAAAACTCAGCCACTCTGACATAAGAGCCAAATTAATGAATCGGGAGAACATCGCTGAAGCGCCGCTCGAACAGGCGCCGGAAACTGCGGCAGGGAATACTATAGATCTCCCCGCATCACTCACCGTCAGGGAATTTGCCGCGAAACTCGGCCTGCCGGTTACCCGCGTCATCGTGGCGCTGATGAAGCAAGGCGTGATGGCGGCGCAGAATCAGCATATCGACTTTGAAACTGGGGCGATCATTGCGGGTGATTTCGGGAAGACGGTCACGCGCGCGGAGGAGAATGCCCAAGCTGCCCCTTCCCTTCTCGAAGATGATGCGCGCTTAAAAACGCTCCTTACAGAAACGGACGATGCACTCCTTGTTCCCCGTCCGCCCGTCGTGGTGGTGATGGGGCACGTGGATCATGGTAAAACGACGCTGCTCGACGCCATCCGCAAAACGAACGTGACCGCAGAAGAGCATGGCGGCATTACCCAGCACATCGGCGCGTATACCATTGAACAGCAAAATCGCCATATTACGTTCATTGATACTCCCGGGCATGAGGCGTTCACGGCGATGCGTTCGCGCGGCGCGAGAGTCGCCGATATCGCGATCCTCGTCGTCGCCGCCGATGACGGCGTGCAGCCCCAAACCATTGAAGCGCTCACCCACATACAGCGCGCCGCACTTCCTTTTATCGTCGCGATCAATAAAATCGACAAAACAGGGGCAAATCCGGAACGCATCAAACAAGATCTCGCCAACCTCAACGTGGTAGGCGAGGACTGGGGCGGCAAAGTCCCCTTCATTGAAATCTCTGCGAAAAAGGGAACTAACATGCCGGAACTCTTGGACCTCGTGCTCTTGGTGGCGGACATTGAGAAGGACCAGATTAGGGCGAATCCCGATCGTTCCGCGATCGGGACCATTATTGAATCGCATGTAGACCAGGGTGCAGGGCCGGTCGCGACCGTGCTCGTGCAAACCGGCACGCTGCGCACGGGCGATCTCGTCAACGTGGGAGACGCATTCGGAAAAGTGAAAGCGATGAAAGACTTCAAGGGCACGCTCGTCGCCGCTGCATCTCCTTCCATGCCCGTGAGAATTTTGGGGCTCAAGTCCCTGCCGCGGGTGGGCGACATTCTTGAGGTGACAGATGATCCCGCGCAGTTCAAACAAAAAATGAGGGATACAAAACCCAAGAAACGCCCCATACGGTTCGGAACTCCTCCCTCCAATGTGACCGTGACAAAACCCGAAGACGGCGAGGAAGAAAAAGAGGAAACGGTTCCTATGCCGGAAGTGCACCTGCTCATCCGCGCGGATGTGCTGGGGTCATTGGAAGCGATCCATGAAGCGCTTCAGGCCCTCCGCCACCCGGAGGTGAAAACCACCATTATCCAACAAGGTTTGGGGCCGGTGACCGAGGCAGACGTCCTCTCTGCGGAAGCATCCAGCGCGTGCGTCATGGGATTCAATGTCCCAGCTGCGCCTGTAGTGCTTGAACTGGCCAAAGATAAGGGCGTGGAGGTAAAAACGTTCACGATTATCTACGAGCTTGTAGACGAAGTGAAAAAACTCATGGAGCAGCTCCTCTCCCCCCACATTCGAGTGACTGCCAAGGGGGATGTGGAAGTTATTGCCATCTTCCGGCACGATCGCGGCCATGCCATCATAGGAGGCAAGGTGCGGAAAGGGAAAGTGAGCACCGGGCAATTGTATCGCCTGAAGCGCGGCAATACCCTCAAAGGGTTAGGTAAAATTACGAGCGTGCAAATCGGCAAACAAGTGGTGCAGGAAGCGGTGGAAGGGCAAGAGTGCGGCTTAAGGCTGGAGGTGAAGTGCGCGCCCGCCGTGGGAGACCTGATAGAAATCTACACGGAAGAAAAGCTGAAACAGGAAATGCTATAAATATGCGCTTCGCGCATATCGCGGGCCCGCCTGCGCAGGCAGGTTAACGCGGATAAACACGCAAATTCACGCAGATATTGAAACTCTGCATTTCACGCTGTCCTCAAGCCAAGGGCAGCGTCAGTATTTTCCAGTCAAATAATGATACCTCAATAGGGGAGTCACCGATACCGTGATTTTTCAATTAAGCGACCTTAAAAATTGTTCAATTTCTCAAATAAGGCGGCCTTTGCTTTTTTCATCTCCTCG
>Ga0265296_1000390_pt1 | contig 70840 bp, 72 predicted proteins | sample MunlanPumphouse1_FD_189073 | JGI IMG/M metagenome (GOLD analysis project Ga0265296, IMG submission 189073) | Groundwater microbial communities from a municipal landfill in Southern Ontario, Canada - Pumphouse #1 | ecosystem: Environmental > Aquatic > Deep subsurface > Groundwater | place...
AACTATGCAATTTGACTATACCATAACTACAACTAAAGCCTTTGACGGGGCGGTTCAAAGCGTGCAAGATGAAATCGCCAAAGCCGGAATGAGGGTCTTGTATGTTCATGATGTGCAGAAAACTTTAGACGAGAAGGGTTTCCCGAGAGAGCCATTTAAGATTGTTGAATTCTGCAACGCCAAAGACGCTTATGAATTTTTGAATATTGATATTAAAATCGGTCTTTGTCTGCCTTGCAAAATAAATGTCTATTCCAAGAACGGACAGACTTTCATTTCCGGCATGCGGCCGATTGTTCTGCCACAGTTTTTTCCGCAAGCCGATTTGGGCGAGCGACCACAAGAAATTGACCAAATCATTCAAAACATTATCAACAACGCAAAATAATTTTATGAAAAAATGGGTTGCCAAGATACGCCATTATCACCTTGCCAAGCTTTCTTATTTCTTGGTTGCTGTGGCGTTATTTCTTCTTACTTTCAGCGGCTGGTTTGACCACCGCTTTACGATTGCGATACTTGCTTTGGTATGGATTCCCGTTGTCTTGGCCGCGTTTAAGGATTTGAAAGAAAAGAAAATTGGGAGTGAGCTCTTTTTTGTGGTCGCAACCCTGATAGCACTTTTGGGAGACGAAGAACAAGCAATGATAGTGGTGCTCCTGGTGGTAATGATTGCGCAATATCTTGAACGACTGATAGAAGAACGCACCGAACACGCGATCCAAAGCCTCGTGCAACTTATTCCCACCGATGTTCTCGTCCAAAAAGGCAATAAAGAAGAAACCGTCCCCGTATCCAGCGTCGTTCCCGGTATGCGTATTATTGTAAAAACAGGATTCCGCATTCCTGTGGATGGCACGATTGTCGTGGGAAATGCGAGTGTGAACGAATCATCTCTCACTGGCGAAAGTGCATTAAAAGAAAAAAGCGTAAATAATCTCGTTTTTGCGGGAACTTTTGTAGATTCAGGTGGTATCGTCATTGAGGCCAGTAAAGTCGGAGCAAATACTATGTTTGGAAAGATTAGCCAGCTCGTGGAAGACGCTGGAAAACGTAAAGCAAAAATCCAAATACTTGCCGACAAAGTTGCATTTATCCTTACCCCGATTCTCGTTCTTTTTATCGCTTCGGTGTGGTTTTTTACGAAAGACCTGGAGCTTGTTATTACCCTTCTTGTTTTTGGTTCGCCTATTGAGCTGGCACTCGTCACCCCATTAGCTATTCTGGCCGGCACCGTTTCTGCTTTCAGGCAAGGTATCCTCGTTAAAGGCGGGCTTTCTCTTGAACGATTTTCAAAAGTAGATACGCTCATTTTTGACAAAACCGGCACACTGACTATTGGTGAACCAAAAGTCGTAGGCATTCAATCGGTGGATCCAGAGCATACCAATAGAGACATCATCAGAATGGCGGCCATTGCTGGAAAGCGCTCGGGGCATATTCTCTCCAAGGCAATGCTTGAAAAAGCACGAGAAGAAAAGATTGATGTTCCCAACCCCGATCGGTACCTGTCGGTTTCCGGACATGGGGTTGAGGTTGATTACGGCAAAGAGCTTTATCGTTTAGGTTCAAAACATTTTATTGAAGATCGCGAGCACGGAAACATTAAAATAAATGACATGCCGGTATGCGTTGATGACGATGCGCTCCATACTTCATTTTATCTTGCCTGTGGCGACAAACTCTGCGGTATGATTTGTACTTCCGACGAAATACGGACGGACGCAAAAGATACCATTGAACATTTCAAGAAAGAAGGTATTAAAAATTTCATTCTGCTGTCTGGTGATCGCGATGAAGTGGCCAAAAAAGTCGCTCTCTCGCTTGGTATTCAAGAAGCCCATGGCGATATCTTGCCTGACCAGAAACTCAAAATAATTGAGGATTTGCAGAAAAAAGGCCACAAAGTTGCGATGATTGGGGACGGCATTAATGACGCACCAGCACTCAAACAAGCAGATGTGGGTATTGCAATGGGCGCGATGGGTATGGAGCCAGCCATAGAGGCATCAGACATCGCGCTGATGTCCAATGATTTAAAGAAAGTTGCGATAGTGCATTCCATATCCAAACGAGTAATTCGCACTATAAAACAAAACATTATCCTCGGTCTGGGATTTACCCATGGACTCGGAATGATACTTGCTCTACTTCATATTCTTAATCCAATTCAAGCGGCATTCTTTCATGCCGTTCCCGATCTTCTCATTTTGCTTAACTCCGGACGTTTGATTCAAAAAAATTAGTATAATAAAATAACGCAAAATAATTTATGAATAAAACAACCTCAACATCTGATTCTCCACAGGTAATCGCGCCACCGCCGTTCATTTATTTAGGCGGAATCGCAGTCGGATTTATTCTTCACTTGATCAAACCTTTGTCGTTTCTACCAAAGAATTTCGCATTGCCACTTGGCGTGGTATTGATTGTGATTTCGGTTTTGCTTGTTGTTACTGCTATACGCACGTTTATAAGAGCGAAAACAAATATTGATGTACGAAAACCAACCACAAGCATCGTCAGCGTTGGCCCCTACCGCTTCACCCGCAATCCGATTTATCTCTCCATGGCACTCCTCACCATAGGCATAGCAGTTTGGGCTAATGCTCTATGGATACTCATCACACTCGTGCCTGTACTTCTTGTAATGCAATTCGCGGTAATTCTTCGAGAAGAAGATTATCTCACAAGAAAATTCGGCGGGGAGTATTTGCAATACAAAACAAGGGTTCGTCGCTGGATATAGCCGCCGTAACTATGTTAAAAGATCAAAAATTTATGAAAAATAAGACACTAATAGTAGGAATAGTTACTGTGGCGATATTGATTGCCGGAGGTTTCTTTTTCTCAAACAAATTCTCAAACAAAGGGAATGTTTCCAGTCAGACATTTTCAACGAGCACACAGGGCTTGCCCGAAGCCCAAACTTCGCAAACAGTTGAACTTAAGAATGGCGATAGCTACACTCTTACCGCGAGCATAGTAAAAAAAGAGATTGGCAATACCGAAGTAAAAATGCTGGCCTACAACGGCTCAATCCCCGGGCCGCTCATCAAAGTTGTTCAGGGAGCGGCAGTTACCATAAACTTTAAAAACGGCACGGATATGAAGACACTGCTCCATTCCCATGGCGTGCGGATGGACAATCCCTTTGACGGCTCGCAGACAACACAGGCGGAAATGGAACCCGGGGAAACCTTTGCCTACAAGCTGAAATTCCCCGATGTTGGTATGTACTGGTACCACCCGCATGTGCGCGAGGATTACGCCCAGGAGCTTGGACTGTATGGAAATTACTGGGTGGTGCCAAGTGATTTAAATTATTGGTCGCCGGTTAATCGCGAAGTACCGCTTTTTGTGGATGACATTTTGATTGAGAACGGGGAGATACGTTTAAGCAAAAAATCCGTCGACCGAACGCTTACGGGACGATTCGGCAAGGTGATGCTTATAAACGGTGAATCCGATTATATTCTTAACGCCAAGGCGGGAGAGGTAATTCGCTTCTACCTTACCAACGCGGCCAATACACGCACCTTTAATCTGGCTATCAATGGAGTAAAAATGAAACTTGTTGGCGGCGATAGCGGCGCCTATGAAAAAGAGGAATGGAAAGAAAGTGTTATCCTAGGTCCATCAGAGCGGGTGATTGTTGAAGCGCTCTTTGATCGCGCGGGAACGTATACCATACAGCACAAAACTCCCAATCGCGAATACAAGATGGGGAAGGTTGTCGTGTCCGCAGACGTTATTTCCTCTTCGTATGCGAAAACTTTTTCTATTCTAAGAACCAACAAGGCGGCGGTGGCGGATATCGATCCATTTAGGGCCTATTTCACTAAACCGATTGCTAAGCGCATTTCTCTTAGTATTGATATGAGCAGGGGTGAGATGGGTTCAATGATGATGAGCCAGATGGCCGCTGGGTCTACTAGGGGGAATATGTCGACCGGAGACCGGCCGGCCGGTGAAGCCGGAGGAGTGAGCCCCGACGGCATTGAGTGGGAAGATACCAATCCAATGATGAACAAAACATCAAATGCCGCCATGACTCGGTGGAAGATTGTAGATGAGGCCACTGATCAGGCTAATATGGACATTGACTGGAAGTTTAAAGTCGGCGACAAAGTAAAAATAAGAATTACGAACGATCCGAATTCAATGCATCCAATGCAACACCCGATTCATTTCCACGGCCAGCGATTTTTAGTGCTTGATCAGAGTGGCGTACCGCCGACCAATCTTGTCTGGAAGGACACTGTATTGGTGCCATCCGGTCAGTATGTTGATATTCTACTCGACGCTTCCAATCCAGGTACATGGATGGCGCATTGCCACATTGCCGAGCATTTGGAGGCCGGGATGATGATGAAATTTAAGGTGGAATAAAAAATTGCAAAACCAGTCGTTCCTGAGCTGGTTTTAGTTATCCACAGCCCTATTTGACAGATAGGGTATAGGGGTATAGAGTATAAAAGAGGACGAGTTTTTACTTTTAATCTATAAAATTTATGGTAGACCAAAAGTTAAAGAAACGGGCTATTCATCGAACTAAGATTATTATGGGGCAGGTTAAAGGCCTGACGCAGGCAATTGAAAAGGAACAATATTGCATTGAGCTTTTAAATCAATCGCTCTCCATCCAGCGGTCTTTAAAGAGTTTGGACGCGTTACTGTTGGAAAATCACCTCAAAACTCATGTTCAGCACCAAATGCGGGCGACCGACGGAATTGCCAGGGCCGTTACGGAGTTAATAAAAATTTATCATTTAGCGAGCAAATAATTTATGAATTACGGTTACAAAAAACAGTTTAATGGTTCTTGGACGCAGGCCGTTGCCAAAATTAAAACCGAACTAGCCGAACAGGGCTTTGGCATTCTGACGGAGATAGATGTCAAGGCCGCTTTAAAAAATAAATTGGATATTGACTATGATAATTATGTTATTTTAGGAGCCTGCAATCCACCATTCGCTTATCAAGCGTTGCAAGCGGAAAAAGACATCGGCCTGCTTTTGCCCTGCAATGTGATTGTGTACGAGGATAAGGGAAAGGTATTTGTGGCGGCGATTCTGCCCACGGTGGCGATGGACATGGTTGATAATTCAGCCTTGGCTGATATTGCCACCGAAGTGGAAGCAAAATTAAAAATAGCCGTTGATAATCTTAAAGTGTAACCGTATGCCAGAGTTCCAATGTGAAATTTGTAAATTAAAATATAAAGATAACTTAACCGCTCGGCAGTGCTATGAGTGGTGCCGTCAACATGATAGTTGCAATTGGCATATAGCCAGCCAGGCCATAAATAAAGACGAAGCCGAAAAACAAAAATTAAATGATAAAAGATACAATGAATTTAATAATTAAAAATTGTTGTTAAATATATGAAAAAAATATTTTTTATAATCACGACTTTTATCATAATCGGAATAATTAATTTTACTGTAATTAGTACAGTGACGGCCCAGGCCGACAACTCTAACCAATCGCTGGACGCCCAACTTAAAGATGTTTTAGCAACCCAGAATATAACTGAAATCAGTAAAATTAACTGCGCGCAAGTTACGGATGAGCAATTTGCCAAATTGGGAGATGCTTATATGGAGCAAATTCATCCGGGCGTACAGCACGAGTATATGGATAAAATAATGGGTGGAGAAGGTTCAACCTCTTTGCAAGCCGTGCATATTCGAATGGGACAAGCTTATTTGGGTTGCGGTTCATCGTGTTCGGCCGGCGCTATGATGGGTGGCGGTTATGGCATGATGGGCAGTGGAATGATGGGCGGGTATTATCTCAATAACGGCGCCGGATTTAATTCAACATTTAATTCTAATGAGAGGGGAGGTGTATATTCTATGATGGGTTTTCCTTTTATGAGCTTTGGTTTTGGCTGGGGTTGGCTAATAATGGTTTTATTCTGGATTTTGGTAATTATGGGAATTATTTGGCTGGTGAAATTATCGACCACTAAAAATAACGGTCAAAGTAAACCGTTAGATGCCCTGGAGATATTAAAAACCAGATACGCCAAAGGTGAAATTGGCCAGGAGGAGTTTGAGGAAAAAAAGAAGAACTTAACCAATTAATTTAATTCAAAAACATGAAACCATCAAAATTAATGCATGTTATCAGCATTATCGTGGGATTCGCCGGCGTGATTACATTTGCGGCCGCGATCCTCGGCGGCGCTGATAACCTTGTATTCGGGGTTACAAAAGTAGATGCCTTGCTCTACGCCGGGATTCTTGTTCTTATCGCAATCTGGGTTCAGATTGCAACCATTCATCACATGATGCTTGAGAAAAGCGGAGAGATCGTTTAATCAATTAATTTAAAATATATGGAACAATTATCACTTAAAAAATACGGCTGGAAATGCGTGCTCGGCTCTGAAATAGTTTACTTTATTTGTCTTTTGGGCGGACTACTCCCTTGGCGTACCGCGAGGGGCCTAGAACTGCATCACACATTCTTTGAAACTCTTCCCGGATTCACGTGGCTAACTGCCGGTAGCGTGATACTGGGAGCTATCTATTTCTTTATTTTTGCCTGGATCTTCGCCTGGTACTTCGTCTGGATGCACAACTCCAGCCTGGTTGAAAACAAGAAATAATATCATTAATCACTATGTACGACCATAACAACCAGAAAAACTCTTCCCTGATATGGATGATGCTCATCTGCCTATTGCTTTTGGTTGTTCTGCTTTTTACGGGAGGCAAGTTGTTGGCCGGCGGATACCTCTGGCCGGTTCTTATTGGCGTCTTTGTCATCGCGCACCTCTGGATGATGTTCAAAGGACATAAAGGACACAGCGGGCACAGCGACGCTAATAGGGCAGAGAAATCTAACCTGCCGGTTCCGCTAAGCCCGGCGCCGGCCGGTGCAACTTTAGCAAAACAACCCGAGGCCAAGGACGAACATAAGCACGGCGGCTGCTGTCATTAAAAAATTGAAGCAGAAATAAGTGACAACTATGGAATTACTTTTAAGTGCCTCAATTATTGCCGCCTTTATCGCCGGCGTGGCCGCCCTCTTCGCGCCGTGTTGCATTACCGTACTTTTGCCGTCGTACTTTGCTTCCATTTTCCGCGAAAAGCGCAAGGTATTCGTGATGACTTTTATTTTCTTTTTGGGAATTCTCACGGTCTTTCTACCGATTGGATTAGGGGCAGCGGCTCTCGGCAAATTCTTCAGCCAATATCATAATGCGGTGTTTGGCATCGGCGGTATTTTCCTCACTGTATTAGGAATGATTATTCTTATCGGCAAGCATTTTTCGTTGCCATTTCAAGTACATCCGACGCTTAAAAAACACAGTGCGGCTTCGGTATTTACGCTCGGCATATTTTCAGGAATCGCTACTACTTGCTGCGCGCCGGTACTTGCGGGCGTATTGGCCCTCGCAGCACTTCCCGGATCGGTATTTTGGGGTGGTATCTACACCTTAAGTTATGTTTTTGGAATGGTCGCGCCCCTCTTTCTGATTTCGCTTTTCCTTGATAAAGTCAATTTTGGACAAAAGCTCCAACAAATCTTCAATAGGCCGGTCCGATATCGATTAGTCGGCAAGGGAATAAGTATTACTGTTTCCGAAGCAGTGTCGGGCATCACTTTTCTTGCCATGGGCGTTTTGATTCTTTATCTTGCGCTTACCAATCGACTCTTTATGCAAGCTGGAGGATATCAGATAAACATCAATATTTACCTCACAAAGGTTTTGCAATCAATAAGCGGCGTCGCGCAAGCGACTCCCGAATATGTATGGGCGCTTTTATTAATCATAATCATTGGCGGAATTGTCTGGCGCGTCGTTCGCCAATTAAATAAAGAAAAATATGAACCCCGTTAGAAGTCCTTGGCAGAAAAATTTTATTAAAATTTTTCTGCGTTAGACAAACGGGATATTCATAACATAACAATGGGACTGTCTGAAATTGATTATTTTGATCATATAAAGACAGACTTCTAACGGGGTGAATAAAAAAATAAACGTTTCTACAATTGTTATCGCAATAGTAATTATTGCCGCCATAGGTCTTTTGATTTGGGGCGGCAGCCAGAATAAAACCAGCGCGCCGGCGGTGGATCAGCATGGGATGCCAATTGCCGCCAATACTTCGGTGGCGCCGCTTAATGAACTGGTCAATAAATCGGCGCCGGATTTCGCGTTAGCTGACAAAGATGGCAAAATATATTCATTGAATGAATTACGGGGCAAAAACATTGTCCTCTTCTTTAACGAAGGATTAATGTGCTATCCTGCATGCTGGAACCAAATCGTTTCGCTCTCGCAAGACGAGCGCTTCAAAAATGACGACACCGTAATTCTCTCGGTTGTGGTTGACTCCAAAGAAGATTGGCAGCGCGCGGTTAACAAGATGCCCGAACTTGTTCAAGCGGCGGTAGTTTTTGATAACAACGCGTCTGTCTCAAAAAAGTTTGGCGTTCTTGCAACCCCGTCTTCTATGCACCCCGGTTCGCTTCCCGGTCATACCTATGTCTTGATTGATAAAGAAGGAATAATTAGATATGTTTTTGACGATCCGAATATGGGAATCCGCAACGATCAGTTAGTTGCAGAAATTTCGAAATTATCCCCGAGTAGTACTGGAAATACACCATAAGGCCGATCAATGCTAATTAATCAAAAGTAATCAGATTAACAATCAATATGAAATTATCAAAAGTGTTGCACGTTATTTCTGTTATCGCGGGGCTTGTTGGGGTTGCTATGTCGGCCTTCGCTGTTCTTATCTGGCCTGCTGATGTCGTGTGGTTTGGGCTCACGAGGGACATTGCGACTATGCATCACATGATGCTTGAAAATCGCGGAGAGATTATTTAATCAATTAATTCAAAGTATATGCACGACCATAACAACCAGAAAAACTCTTCCCTGATGTGGATGATGCTCATCGGCCTATTGCTTTTGGTTGTTCTGCTTTTCACGGGAGGCAAGTTGTTGGCCGGCGGATATCTCTGGCCGGTTCTTATTGGCGCCTTTGTCATCGCGCACCTCTGGATGATGTTCAAAGGACATAAAGGACACGGCGGGCACAGCGATGCTAATAGGGCAGAGAAATCTACCCTGCCGGTTCCGCTAAGCACGGCGCCGGCAGATGCAACTTTAGCAAAACAACCCGAGGCCAGGGGCGAACATAAGCACGGCGGGTGCTGTCACTAGTATTTCACCATGGAAAATTCCTACGGCCTCTGGCCGCTCGTCATTATCATCTCCTTGGCGCTCATTGCTTTCGCGGCCAGCTTTGTTCGGCCTAAAACAGCGCGGGATTGGCGGTCGCTCGGCGTGTTTTCGGCATTCGTTGTCGCCCTGTTTGCGGAGATGTACGGATTTCCACTGACCATCTATCTCGTGTCTGGGTGGCTTGTGAAGAATGTACCCGGTATTGATTTATTTTCACACAATTCCGGCCATCTCTTTGAAGACCTCTTCGGGTGGGGCGGCGATCCGCACTTCGGACCGTTCCACATCGCCAGCTACATTTTAATTTTTTACGGCTTCGCGCTACTCGCTAATGCCTGGAAGGCACTCTATGCGGCCCGGCGCCAGCACACACTGGCAGTCACCGGTCCATACGCTCGCGTTCGCCATCCGCAGTATGTCGGCTTCGTCATTATTATGCTCGGCTTCCTCTTGCAGTGGCCAACACTCCTCACGCTTGTTATGTTCCCGATTTTGGTATGGATGTATGTACGATTGGCCCGACGCGAGGAAGCCGACGCCAGGAAAGAATTTGGCGAAGTATGGGAAGCATACACCCGTCAGACCCCAGCTTTCATCCCCAAATGGGAATCAAAAATTGTTAACGCTTAATGAAAATATGTTTCGCTCATTTTTCAATAAATTAAAAGGTGATTCCAGTAAAGAATTTCCCAAAGATCCGGTTTGTGGCAGGCGCGCAACCGCTGAAATTATTTTAGTCTACAAAGGGCAGACTTATGCTTTCTGTTCGGATCACTGCCGAGGGGCAGTTTGAAAAAGACCCTGAAGCTTATATCGCAAAATAGCCATGATCAACAACATCGCCAAATCAATCCGGTACGGAACGCTCGCCAGCGCAATCTTGCTGGGGGTTTATTTTGCCATTCTCTCGTTGGTGTCGGGATGGGGGTTCGCCCAAAGTCAATTTGCTTCCTTTTGGTATTTTATTGTCAGTTTGGTAGTAGGTTTTGGAATTCAGATTGCATTGTACCAATACATTAAAAGTCTGGTGCATAGCGGACAGGGTATGGGCAAGGTAGTCGGTGTATCCGGAACCACTTCCACCGCGGCCATGATTTCCTGTTGCGCTCACTATTTAGTGAATTTAGTGCCTATTCTTGGAGTGACCGGGCTCGTGACATTTGTCGCGCAGTATCAAATTGAACTTTTCTGGGTAGGTCTTGCTTCTAATATATTTGGTATCGGATATATGGTTAGTAAAATTATTAAATTTTTCGCCCAACGCGCCCGCCTGCCGGACGGGCAGGGATCCGCCTTTGGCGGAAAAAAAATACCATGAAAAAAACAATAATAACAATTTTATCATTAGTTATTTTAATTGGAAGCTTTCTTATTTTTTATAAAAATCGTCCATTAGAACAAAAGAAGCCAGTTATTAATCAGACAGATCAGCAAACGAGCACGAAACAAAATTGGGAATCAAAAATTGATGATCAAACGGCGGTCACCGTTACCATCACTCCCACTGATATTTTGTCCCAATCAAAAGAGTGGAAATTTAGTATAGTCATGGATACTCATTCGGTTGAATTGGATCAAGATTTAATAAAGTCAGCTATTCTTATAGATGATATGGGGAAAGAATATAAACCGCGCAATTGGGAAGGACCAGTCGGTGGTCATCACCGAGAAGGCGTGTTGGTGTTCAACGCTATTCAACCAATGCCAAAATCGGTCGAAATCAAAATTAAGGATGTCGGCGGAATTCAGGAGCGATCCTTCAAATGGGATTTGAAATAAATCCAATTTATGTCAAAAATAACAAAAATAGTCTACGTAGTCCTGTTCATTATTCTCCTCTTAATGCCCCATTTCAGTAGGCATGTAGGAGATATTTCCCAAGCTTATGTGGAATCGATTGTTATGCTGGTTATTTTTGGAATTGCATATTTGACATACTTTTTAAACAAATACGAGTTACGTAAACACGAAGAGCAAACTCGTAAATTGGAACAAAATTTACAGATATCTGAACAAAAACTATTAGAGTCGTTTGAGTACATCGGCACGGTTAACCGCCGACTTCCCCTTTTTAAGAATTTGAGCAGCGACCTTTTAGATAACAATCAGTTTACTAAAAAGTATAAAAAGGGTATTTTTGATAACCTTCTTGCCACCGCTGTAATTTCTATCGCCCAAGCAAAATGGGGCGTATTCCGATTTGTGGAAGTGGCTAAACAGCGAACCGTGAGGGAGTTCATTTTTGCTCCTAAAAATTACGTTTTATTAACTCAACGAATCGGAAATAAGGATTTGATTGTTTGTCGCAACGATGACAGTAATATCAAAAAGGTTGGCAACTTTTATATTATTCCTACCTCAGACCAAGTTGCGCTAATTCAAAATTTTCTCATCTTGCCCCAATCGGATACGGATTTTGGAGAAGAATATCCAATACTGCGGGCGATTACAGACCAAGCTCAGTTATTTTATAAATATTTATTTACATAATTTTAAAAATCTATGAACCAACACAATCATAATGCAATGCAAAAAGAAGAAGGAATAATATACACTTGCCCTATGCATCCGGAGGTGCGGAAAACTGAACCCGGCAAATGTCCGGGCTGTGGTATGGATTTAATTCCTGAAAAGAAAAAAATAATTACCAATGTTGATAAACATGCCGACCATGACATGCAGAAAATCAGTCATGCTGATCATGAGACAGCAATGACCAATCCGCAAATGGCCAAAGCTATGGAGAAAGATATGCGAAAAAGATTTTTTATTTCCTTCTTGCTTTCCATTCCGATTTTTCTCTATTCGCCGGTCGGTACGAACATTCTGGGTATTGCGCTACCGTCGCCAATTCCAATCAACTGGCTGCTTCTTATCCTGACGACGCCAATCGTTTTTTGGACAGGTTCAATTTTTATCACCGGTACCTATTACTCCCTCAAGGCCAAGAAGCTCAATATGGCCGTCTTGGTCGCTACTGGTGTTTTGGCCGCGTATCTCTTTAGCGTGCTTCTCACCTTGATTCGGCCGGACAGTGAGACCTTTTATGAAGCGGCAGCTTTGCTTGTTACTTTCGTCTTATTCGGCCACTGGATGGAAATGAAATCTCGGCGGGGCACTTCGGATGCGCTCCGCACGCTTTTCGATCTTGTTCCGCCCAAGGCAAATGTTATTCGGGGAGAGAAAGAGATAACTATTCCCAGCGCGGAAATTGTTAAAGGGGATATTGTTGTCATCCGGCCCGGCAATAAAATTCCGGTAGACGGCGAGGTGGTGGAAGGGGAGACATATATTGACGAGTCATTAGTGACGGGAGAATCGCTGCCGGTGCACAAAAAATTAGGCGGCAGTGTCGTCGGCGGGTCTATCAACCAGAACGGTTCAGTTAAATTCAAAGCGACAAAAGTGGGAAGTGACACGGTTCTCGCCCAAATTATAAAAATGGTGGAAACTGCGCAGAACTCTAAAGCACCGGGCCAGCGCCTTGCCGACACGGCGGCCGGGTGGTTGGTTATAGTGGCGATCGGCTCGGGACTGGCGGCGTTTTTCGGGTGGTATCTCGGAGCCGGAGTGGGACTTATAACCGCTCTGACGTTTGCGGTATCAACGGTCGTGATCGCTTGTCCGGATGCTTTGGGGCTCGCTACGCCGACCGCTGTCGCCGTGGGAACCGGCATCGGTGCCAAGCACAATATTCTCATCAAGGACGCGACCACGCTGGAAAAAACATCAAAGATCAACGCCATGATTCTTGATAAAACAGGGACATTGACAAAAGGCCAACCCGAAGTCACAGACATCGTTTCGTTTCTTGAGAGAAAGGACAAGGGAACCCAAACGCGAATTCTTCAAATTGCCGCTTCCATAGAAAAACAATCCGAGCATCCGCTCGCTCGAACGATCGTGGATAAGGCTTCCCGGGAAGGGATTGACCTTTTCTCGGTTTCCAAGTTTGAAGCCGTAGCGGGCCACGGGGTGAAGGGATTTATCTTGGAGTCGGCGGCCGGTTTAGGGAAACAGTCATTGCCGCCGCTGGCTACGGCAGTACAGCGTGAAGCCGAGGCTAGGCGTGTTCCAAAATCTACTATCAATGATTTTAAAGTTCAACCCGGCCATGGATTGGAGGACAGACTTGCGGACGGGGGACACCTCGTGCTTTTAGGGAACGAGCGCCTTATGGAAGTTCACAAAATAAACCTTGATCTTGAGATGCGCCAAGAAATGGAGCGGTTGCAAAGCGAAGGCAAAACGGCGATGCTTCTGGCTTTGAATAACGATATTATTGGTGCCGTGGCGGTCGCGGATACCGCTCGCGAAAATTCAAAGAGGACTATTAATGAGTTGAAACGGATGGGCATTGAGACGATTATGATAACGGGAGATAATCAGCGGACCGCCAAAGCGATTGCGAAACAGCTCGGCGTGGATCGGGTGTTTGCCGAGGTTTTGCCCGCCGAAAAGGCAAACTGGGTAAAGAAACTTCAGAGCGAAGGCAAATTTGTGGCAATGGTCGGAGACGGCATCAATGACGCTCCAGCATTGGCACAATCGGATATCGGTATTGCTATCGGAGCCGGGACCGATGTCGCCATAGAAACTGGCAACATTGTGCTCATGAAATCAGATCCATACGACATCGTGGCGGCTATACGCCTTTCAAAAGCAACAGTTACCAAGATGAAGCAGAATCTGTTCTGGGCGGCCATTTACAACGTGCTGGCCATTCCGGTTGCCGCCGGCGTGTTCTATAATTCCCTCGGCTGGTCGCTTCGGCCGGAAATAGCCGCGCTCCTTATGTCAGCGTCGTCAATTATTGTGGCCACCAATGCAGTGCTTCTCAAACGAGTCGAGCCCCGCCTGCGTCAATAGACTTCCGCCGGCGCGCTGGCCAGCCAGGGGATTTCTGCTGCAGCCAGCCGCAACCGCTGTTTTAATGTCGTTGTTAACTGTTATTGTGGCTGTAAATGCTGTATTATTAAAGAAGAAGAATTTAAGCTAATAAGGACTTACGCATTTGACCATTGAGGCGCATAAATCGGCAGATGCTGAAACAAGCTAATAAGGTTTTATGATGATTTATTATTCCCGGCTGATTAAGACAATAGTGGGCGCGCTGTTAGCGGTAATTGTGTTTAGCGTTGGACTATTGGGACCAATCAGTATGGCTAAAGCGATGAATCAGTGCTCGGCCTGCGCGGTTCAAACCAGCCACTCCACCGCTTGCGACCTGCCAGCCGGCGGCGGCTTATGCTATCAGTTTCATCAGGGCATTATCAACAGTTTGTCTAACAGTCTGCCAGCCAATTTAAAGTTGCTTATTTTAGTTTGGTCAATAGGGGCTTTATTTTTTATGGGGCGCTATTTAGGCAGGGAAAAATGGGTTGTCAAGATACGCCTTAGATTTAAACAATTAATTATATTAGCCAGCCAAATTTGGCAAAAACAATTTGGTCAGTGGTTAAGTTTGCGTGAGCAAAAGAGTGATACCAATCTCACCTTAACGCTGGTGCATAGTTATTCTTAATAGCTGGTTGATACCAGAGCAAGATTCTATGCGCCAAGTTTAGGTGTGTTTTTATTTATTTTATAGTTAATTTATGATGCAGTATTCCTATTATTCTTGTCAATATAATAACCGACCAGGCAGTTCGCTTAGTTGGTTAATCGTGGGTATAGGTTTGTTTATAGCTTTGGTGGTGGTAGCTTTGGTAGCTTCGTCGCCGTCAACCCCCAACCAGTCAGCAGTTAGTCAAAAAAGTAAGCCGTCGCAATTGACGGTAGCGGAAACTAAATTTGATTTTGGCACGATTTCCATGGCCGCCGGCCAGGTTAGTAAAATTTTCAAGCTGCAAAACACCACTGACCAGCCGGTAATTATTGAGAAACTTTACACCTCGTGTATGTGCACAACAGCGTTATTGTTGATAGGTGATAATCGCTTTGGACCATTTGGTATGCCGGGGCATGGAGCCGTACCGGCAGTTAATCAGATTTTGGCGCCCGGCGCGGCGGCTGATATTGAAGTTGTGTTTGATCCAGCGGCTCACGGTCCGGCGGGTATAGGTTTTATTCAGCGCGATGTTATTGTTGAGTCGGGCGATGGCGGTCGTTTAAGTTTGGCGTTCACCGCCCAAGTAACTCCGTAAAACGCTTATGAAACACAAAAAATTATTTACCCTGGCGGTTGTTTTGGCAGTTGGTTTTGGATTGTTGTGGTTTTTAAAAGTTAGTCCCGGCGCGACCGGACTAGTCTGGCAATTATCAGCGGGCGGGACCAAACTTTTACCACTAGTCTCAATTGCCGCTTTGGTTGACAGCGTTAATCCGTGCGCGTTTTCTATTTTGTTGCTGACAATCGCCTTTTTATTCGCGCTCGGGACTTTTAACCGTCAGCGAATCCGGCAAATCGGCGGCGCTTATATCTTTGGTATTTTCATGGCCTATTTAGCTATTGGTTTGGGGGTATTGGGGGCATTGCATTTGTTTAATACTCCTCATTTTATGGGTCGGCTGGGAGCCTGGTTACTAATCGCCATGGGTGTTATCAACCTAATCAATCATTTCTTTCCAAGTTTTCCAGTTAAGTTGCGGATTCCCCGCGCGGCCCATAGTAAAATCGCGGACTTAATGGAAAAATCATCTATCCCGGCGGTATTTGCCCTTGGTTTGCTGGTTGGGTTATGCGAGTTTCCTTGTACTGGCGGTCCGTATTTATTAGTGTTGGGATTATTGCACGATGCTCAAACTAAGTTTATTGGTTTGGCTTATTTGATCTGGTACAACATATTGTTTGTTTTACCACTGGCCGGCGTGTTATGGCTGGCCAGCGAACAGACGGCGCTGGAGAAATTACAGTCCTGGAAGAAAGAAAATTTACAAGCCATGCGGTTATGGAGTGGAATTATTATGATCGCGCTTGGCGCTTTAGTGTTGGTTGTATAATTAACGGTTTTCCATATGGCAGAATTATTATCACAAGCTGAATTAATACAAAAGATTACCAAGTTAAAAACTGACGGTACAATTGATTTGTCAATGGAGGAAGATTTGAGTTTGGCGATTATGAACCTGGTCAGTTTGGAAGAGCATTTCTTTTTTACGGCCGCTAAAACCGGGCAAGACGAGTATTATGATTTATTGCGGCAAACGCGGGAAATTAGAAAGAGTTTGTTGGCTAAAATGATAAATCAGCACGAGGGTGAAACTTGGTGCATTAGCAAGCACTTATTGGCGGCCACTATGCGTTTGATTGAGGTTGGCACCAAACTGCAGTCAAGCGACGCGATTGCGGCCAAAGATATGTTCGGTAAAGCCTATGAGCTGTATTCATTGTTTTGGGCGTTGCGGCTAAAATTAATTGATATAACCGGCTTAAAAAAAATAAATGACCAACAAATTAATAAACACGATGTCAGTTCGCGCGACGCCCCGTGGAGTAAGGCGGATATAGTTAGGCAGTTAGTAGATTGTTGCGATGAATAACAAATTTAATTATTAGTAAATAAATAATATGAATAATCCTTTAGTTTTTTTACTTCCTCCAACCAAGCAATTGTTCCGACGGTTAATTCATAGTACATTGCTGGAGCGAGTCGGCCTAATAGCTATTATGATTTTGGTTTTTAATTTATTTTTCGCGGTTGAAATATCAGTTACTCGTCAGCCGTTGCTTAATAAATTACTGGGTCGACCAGTCACTAACCAAGCAGTAGTTAAAGCCACCTTGCCGGCGGCGGGCAATGCGGCGGCCATTAATGATACCAATTTGGCGGCCAGTATTTTACCGCAGCAGGGCCTAAGCTTAGGGGTGTCGTGGGGAGATTTAGGCCAGCGGTTGGTGGAGGCGGGCGTTATTGACAGGCAAAAATTAGAAAGTCTTTATGCCAATAATACCGCGGCGTTACCAGTAATAACAAAATTATTAACGGAAAACAATGTTGAGCCATTAGTAATTTCGGCGGATAATTCCACTATTTTGCTTAATTTATTATGGGCGTTCGGGTTAGGCAATCAGAATGATATTTTGACTAAGGGTGAAATGACCGACACTCGTTATGGCGGGGCTGGCGGCTTTGCCTCCACCGGCGGTTGGACTCTTGCCAAGGGGAACGCGATGGATCACTATGCCAAGCATCAATTTGTGAAATTAACGCCGGAACAGCAAGATTTAGTTAGTCGTGTATCTAAAAACATTTATCGTCCGTGTTGCGGCAATTCCACTCATTTTCCGGATTGCAACCACGGGATGGCGATGCTGGGACTGCTGGAACTTATGGCTAGCCAGGGGGCTGATGAATCATTGATGTATCAATCAGCCTTGGCGGCTAACTCATATTGGTTTCCTGATACTTATCTTACGATTGCCAAGTATTTACAAAAGCAAGGTAAGTTAGGTAAGGTTAACGCGCAGGAAATTTTAGGGGCGCAGTATTCAAGCGCGACTGGTTATCAACAAATCTTAAGCCAAGTTGAGCCGGCTTCTAGCCAAGGCGGCTCCTCATGCTCACAGTAAACTGTAAGCTGAATTAAATAATAACAAAAATTTAAAACCAGGGAGTACAATACACTTCTTGGTTTTAAATTATTAGGACTTACGCGCTTGCCGCTTTAGGGGCGGGCGCAGCCCGACCCCTCAAGCGGCTTTGGCCAATTTCTTCGTTAAAACCTCTGCTTTTCGCTCACCGTAGTTTTACTACGGCTTGCTCAAATGCTCGGTTTTGCCTCGAACTTGGCTCAAACGCGTAAGTCCTAATTATATTAGACCCGTTGCTTAATGAGTACTTTGGCTAAGGTTGGCCATAATTTCTAAAAGGCCTTAATAAGCAACACATCTATTATGTAATCGCATTTTTAATTATCCACAGGCTGGACTTGACCGTTATTTTTATTTGTGTTAACGTGTTAACACGTTGATACAAGATAAATAAGTCTTAATTTTACTGATATTTATGAAAGCTGATAAAAAATGGGATAGCCCGGAGGCGGAGGAGCTTTATGGCGCTATTCTTAAGCTTAAAACCGCGGGCGAGTGTAAGCGTTTTTTTAGGGATTTGTGCACTCTATCTGAAATTGAGGCAATGATAGATCGTTTTCAGGTTGCCAAAATGGTAAAAAACAACATTCCGTATCGAGAAATTAGCGCCAAAACCGGCTCAAGTACTGCCACCGTCACCCGTGTGGCTCATTGGCTTCATCATGGGATGGGTGGCTATAAGCTGGCGCTTGAACGTATGAAATAAGATCAATCAAGCACTTAAGTTTTAGTTACCCGTTCAGATGAACGGGTTTTTTATTTTATCAATTAACTAATTATTATGAACCCCGTTAGAAATTCAGTATTCAAACTGGATTTCTGCTGGGGCTAAAAAATGACTATGCTGACAAAAATTTCTAACGGGGTGAACAAGATTCAACCAACAATTCTTAAGGGGACTCGCGATTTTCTTCCGCCGGAGATGATGCGGCGTAATGTTGTAATGGAAATTATCCGCAAGACGTTCGAACAGTTCGGCTATTCTCCAATTGAGACACCCATTATTTGTCCGGCTGAAACCATTTTAGGCAAATACGGCGAAGAAGGAGATCGGCTCACTTATTCATTCAAAGATCGCGGCGGGCGACTCATTGCTTTGCCGTATGATTTGACCGTGCCGTTCGCGCGGTTTGTCGCGGCTAATTATCAGGATTTACCTATACCATTCAAACGCTATCAAATTCAGCGTGTTTGGCGAGCAGAAAAGCCGCAAAAAGGCCGCTTACGCGAATTTTATCAATGCGATGTTGATATCATCGGATCAAAAAGCCTGGTCTGTGAAGCAGAAATTGTCAAAGTGATTACTGTAGTATTTGAGAAGTTAGGTGTTCCAAATATTACGATCAAAGCAAATTCAAGGCGATTGCTGAATGCGATATTGCAGTCTTATGGTGTCAATCAAAGCGAGATAATATCCACCATTCGCGTTATAGATAAAATCACCAAAGTTGGCGAGGAAAGTGTTATTTTAGAATTGCAAAAGATGGAAATAAACAATGCCGAGAAGATAATCGAAACACTTAAATCAGAAGACACGAACAAAAACACGCTCAAAAAACTCTCCGAATATGACCTCTCCGAGTTGGAAGAATTTTTGTCATATTGCGGCGAGCTTGGTGTGCCAGAAAAGAATCTCCAGATTGATCCAACACTGGCAAGAGGACTTGATTATTATACCGGCCTCACCTTTGAAGTAGTTAGTGAAGATGCGGACTTCGGCTCAATCTGTGCCGGCGGCCGTTACGATAATCTCTGCGGTTTTTTTTCTGACAAGGATTTTTCCGGAGTTGGCGTTGCTTTCGGCTTTGAACGCATTATGTTGTTGCTCGAACAACTGAAACTCTTTCGCAGTAGCAATGCGCCTTCACAGGTTCTGGTAACCATTTTTGATGACAATTCAATCAAGAATGCATTGCAAACGTATCGCCAGCTTATTGAGGCTAATGTTGCGGCGGAAATTTACTTTGAGCCGGAAAAATTATCAAAACAATTCAAATTTGCGGACAAAAAACAAATTCCTTTTGTCCTGATTCAAGGACCGGAAGAACGAGAAAAAGGCGAAATTACAATCAAACGCCTGCAAAACGGCAAACAAAAAACTATACCTGTAAATCAACTTGTTTCTTATTTATCCAACTATTATGAACCCCGTTAGAAATTCAATACGGATAACACGTTTTAAGATCTATGAAACTACAAAAATATACAATTTCTAACGGGGTAAAAATCGCAATCCAAAAAGAAGGGCGGCTCAAGATACCGAGTCTTGAGTTTCTTGAATCTTTGGGCCTTCAATTTTCCAAAGACAATGACAGAACGCTTGTTGTTCCTTGTAAAAACGCCGATGTCGAAATTCTATATGTGCGGCACAGCGATATACCGCAGTATGTTCAAAGCGGCGCGGCTGATTTTGCTGTTGTTGGTGGCAATGTGCTGTATGAGAATAATTTTAAGGTAAGAGAAGTTAAAAAACTGGATTTTGGCAGGTGCCGTTTGGTGATTGCCATACCCATTATTTCTCCTATTCAAAAAACAAAAGAACTTGAGGGGGAGCGAGTAGCAACGTCTTACCCAAATAGTCTGCGAAAGTTTTTACAAAAGCAAAAAATCAACGCGGCCATCATTGAAATAAAAGGCGCGGTTGAAGTTGCGCCGGTTTTGGGGCTCGCGGACGCGATTTGTGATCTTACGCAAACCGGAAATACGCTAAAAGAAAACGCCCTGAAGCCCATAGCCACATTATTTAATTCCACGGCCGTATTTATCGAGTCGCCATTTGAAAGCAAACAAAAGAATGAATTTATAAACAAGTTTCTAACTGCAACACTATGAAAAAATATTATTTTAAACAACTTAATGATGCCGCATTAAAAAACCTTTGTAAAAGAAAGGCCATTCGTTTTGATGACGTTTTGCCTGTTGTCGAAAATGTCTTGCGTGAAGTCAAAATGAGAGGTGACGAGGCTATCCGTGAGTTCACAGCAAAATTCGATAATGCAAGTCTTTCTTCTTTGAAAGTCAACAAAAAAGAAATTGAGCGCGCTTGTGAACGCATACCAAAAAATATCCGGAGTGCTTTTAGAAAAGCAACGCGCAATATAGAGAAATTTCACAAAGCGCAGATGGTCCGGCGAAAGGAGGTAAAAACAATGTCTGGGATTACCTGTTTTGCAGAGGCGAGAGCGATTGAAAAAGTTGGGCTATACATTCCCGGCGGGACAGCGCCATTGCCTTCAACGGTATTGATGCTTGCAATTCCAGCAAAACTTGCTGGTTGCGAGGAAATTGTGCTTATTACTCCGCCAACAAAAGACGGAGATATAGCTGATGTTATTTTATTCGCCGCCCAGCTCTGTGGAATTACACAAATTTTCAAAATTGGCGGCGCGCAGGCAATTGCGGCGTTAGCGTTTGGGACGGAGAGCGTGCCGAAAGTTTACAAGATTTTTGGCCCCGGCAATCAATATGTGACTGCGGCAAAAATGCTGGTTTCTATTAACCCCGATGGCGCGGCTATTGATATGCCAGCCGGACCGACGGAGGTGCTGGTTGTTGCCGACGAAAAAGCGCGGGCTGATTTTGTGGCAAGCGATCTTTTATCACAAGCAGAGCATGGTATTGACTCACAAGCGATTCTTGTTGCTACTTCTGATAAAAAAGCAAACGAAGTCCTAGTCGAGGTGAGACAGCAATTGCAGTCTTTGCCACGAAAAGAGATTGCTCAAAAATCGCTCGACAATAGTTTTGTTATCGTTGTTGATTCTGTGGATAAGGCAATTGCTTTCTCTAACATGTACGCACCTGAACACCTTATCTTAAATGTTGGAAATGCCACAAGGTATGTTCCAGAAATTATAAACGCTGGTTCTGTATTTTTAGGTCCGTACTCTTGTGAGTCAGCCGGTGATTACGCCAGCGGCACCAATCACTCGTTGCCGACGTATGGCTATGCCCGCGTATCAGGTGGTGTTTTTGTGAGCAGTTTTCAAAAGCAAGTAACCTTTCAGAAAATTACCAAACAGGGAGCGAAAAATTTAGGGCCCATTGTATCAACCTTGGCTTCCCAAGAATCGCTGGAGGGCCACAAAAGGGCGATGCAGTTACGCTATTAATAATAACTATTCTTATGAAAAATTTAGCATTAGAAAGAATTCAAAAAATGAAATCATATAAACCGCCACTCGACGGCAGGTCGGAATATGGCGGCATGCTTTTGGATTTCAATGAGCGAACGAAACCACCGCCAAGCAACGTTGTCCGCACACTGGAAAAATTTGTAAAGGGCCAAAAACTACAGGTATACCCGGAGTATTTTGATTTGGAGAGGAGAATTGCGAAATATGCTGACGTCAAGATCAACCAAGTAATGATTACCAACGGATCCGATCAAGGTATTGATATTATTTTCCGAACATTCACTGAAAGGGGCGACAAAGTAATTATTCCCAGCCCCAGCTTTGCTATGTTTTATCAGTGTGCTCAAATTGTTGGCAATGAAATTGTTTGTCCGCTTTACAAAAAGGATGATCTTGCGTTTCCACTTGAGGAAGTATTAAGTTTGATTGACGAGCAAACAAAGCTGATTGTGGTATGCAACCCCAATAACCCGACTGGTACCGGTGTGTCCGTTGCTGATATTGAAAAAATAGCGCGGAAGGCAAAGAAAGCGGTCGTATACGTTGATGAGGCCTATTTTGAATTCTCAAAAATTACCACTACATCTCTCATCAGGAAATATCCAAACATTATTATAACGAGAACATTTTCAAAAGCTTTCGGCCTCGCTTCTCTTAGAATTGGATATGTTATCGCGAGAGCAGAATACATCGCTGAAATGCTGAAAATTCGCGGACCCTATGACGTAAATATGGCCGCGTACTATGCGGCATGCGCGGCACTTGGAGACAGAAAAAGTATGGAGCGCTATGTTGACGACGTAATGACGAAAGCAAAACCACTGGTGGAAAAATTCTTTTCTCAAAATGCCGTACCTTATTTTTTGTCCCGGTCAAACTTTATTTTATTTCGTCCCGATAATCCTGAAAACGCGATGAAGTTACTTGGTAAGGGCGGTGTCCTGGTGCGACCGCAAAATAAGCAGAATATTGAAAACACCTTGCGCGTGAGTATCGGCACGATAAAGCAAATGGAGAAGTTTATTGGGATTTATAAAAGCGTTGTGTCTAAAAATTCAAAGCGTAAGTACGCCTTTCTTGATCGTGACGGTACTCTCCTAAACGAACCTCAAGATACTTATCAGATTGACAGCTTAAAAAAACTGAAAATTCTTGATGGCGTCATTGCCGGATTACAAGAATTGAAAAAAAGAGGCTACGCGCTGATTATGATTTCCAATCAAGACGGTTTAGGAACTTCCTCATTCCCGCAAAAGGGTTTTGCGGCTCCGCAAGAAAAAATGCTGAAAATCTTTCGCAGTAATGGAATAACTTTTGACCAAATATTTATTTGTCCGCACTTGCCGCAGGAGTCATGTAATTGCCGCAAGCCAAAAACAAGATTGGTGGATGAATTTTTGCAGAACGCAAACATTGATAAAAAATTATCTTTCGTTTGCGGCGATAGAAACAGTGATCGGAAATTCGCGAAGAATATCGGCATTAAGTTTATTCCGATGGAAACCAACGGCAATTTTTGCAAGGCGATTAAGTCATTTTTAACCAAAACTATATGAGAGCGAGAACTTCAACAATCAGGCGTAAAACAAGGGAAACCGACATTGCCGTTACTGTAAAACTTGATGGTACGGGCAAATATCAAGTGGACACCGGCATCGGTTTTCTGAATCACATGCTGGAACTTTTTTCCAGGCATTCGTTAATAGATCTCACCGTAAAAGCTAAAGGCGATCTGAAAGTAGATGAACATCACACAGTTGAGGATATTGGAATTTGTTTGGGCGCAGCGCTGCGCCAAAGCCTTGGCGACAAAAAAGGCATTGAGCGGTATGGTTTTTTGTTGCCTATGGATGAAGCTCTGGCTGAAGCAGCAATTGATTTAGGCGGAAGGGCTTGTCTTGTTTGGAACGCTTCTTTTAAGCGGGAAAAAATAGGAGATATGCCGACCGAGCTTTTCGAGGATTTTTTTAAGGCGGTAGCTGATAATCTCCAAGCAAATATCCACATCAATGTAAAATACGGCAGGAACGAACACCACATTGCGGAAAGCATATTTAAAGCGCTTGCAAGAGCCTTGAGGAATGCTGTAAGCCGCGATAAGCGAGCCAAAGATTTATTACCATCTACCAAAGGAAAATTATGATTGCCATTATTGACTACAAGGCAGGCAATATTGCGTCTGTAAAAAACGCTCTGGAACGACTTGGGCGAGCGTGTGTTGTTACATCCGAGCCGAAAGAAATTTTATCAGCTGACGGCGTAATATTCCCGGGTCAAGGCCGGGCTGGCGCCGCAATGTCGAACTTAAGAAAAACCGGCATTGATAAGATTATTCCTCAAATTACAAAACCGTTTTTGGGTATTTGTCTGGGGATGCAACTACTTGGCTCAACTTCCGCAGAAGATAAGACAGAATGCCTTGAGATTTTTCAGGGTGTGTGTCGCAAATTCCCGCCGACATTAAAAACCCCGCATCTTGGCTGGAATAAAGTTGAATTGACGGGAGAGTCATCCTTAACCACTGGTATCCAAAACGGGGCATACTTTTATTTTGTGCACTCATATTACGTTGACCCCGTTAGAAGTCCTCGGCGTAAAAATTGCTGTGCAATTTTTACGCGGTATCAATCAGAGCTCACTACTGAAAGTTGTCGTGATAATGACACAATGTCATTATCACGACCAAAGCCGACTTCTAACGGGGTTGATGTTGCGGAAGCTCAAATTGTCGGAAAAACAAGTTATGGTTTTGATTTTCCATCGATTATGCAAAAAGGTAATTTTTTTGCAGTCCAGTTTCACCCTGAAAAATCAGGTGAGCAAGGTTTACGATTACTCAATAATTTTTGTGAACTATGTATATAATACCAGCAATTGACATAATGAACGGCAAATGTGTGCGTTTAGCGCAAGGAAATTTTGCGAAGTCAACCATCTACAACAGCAATCCGGTTGAGGTTGCGAAAGATTTTGCAAAGCAAGGAGCGCAATCCTTGCATATTGTTGATTTGGACGGCGCAAAATCGGGCTTTCCAGTAAACTTGGAAACAGTCCTTGCCATCGTTAAATCGGTCAACATTCCGCTTCAAGTTGGCGGCGGCATACGCTTGTACGATCAGGCGCAAAAATATCTTGAAAATGGCATTGAGAAAATTATTTTAAGCACTGTTGCCATAGAAGACCCAAAATTGCTGGAGCGTCTATTGGAGGAATTTGGAAGTTATAGAGTTACAGTTTCAGTGGATATTGATGATGGACAAGTCGCTACTCGCGGCTGGATGAAAAAGAACACAAAAACTGTTCCGGGCCTTGTTAGTTTTCTCAAAAAAGTGGGTATCACATCGGTCATTGTAACCGACATTTCCAAAGACGGCTTACTTAAAGGGCCAAATTTTGATTTGGCAAAAGAATTTATCAACGAAGGATTCAAAACTGTTGTGGCTGGCGGCGTATCATCTTTGGGAGATTTAGAGAAGTTGAATAAGCTAGGTGCATTTGGCGCAATAATTGGGAAAGCAATGTATGAGGGAAAAGTTGATCTGCGAGAAGCGCAGGAAAGAGTCGCTTATAAAAACAATCTTGCCAAAAGAATCATTCCTTGCCTTGATGTAAAAAATGGGCGGGTAGTAAAGGGCATACGCTTTAGCGATTTGTGCGATGCTGGTGATCCGGTTGAACTGGGAAAACGATACTGCGAGTTAGGTGCGGACGAGCTTATTTTTCTTGATATAGCCGCCACACTGGAAAATCGCAAAACACTTTGCGAGTTGGTTTCAAAGATTGCCAAAGAAATAAACATACCTTTTACCGTTGGTGGCGGCATTTCAACGTTTGAGGATATAAAAAATCTCCTTAATGCCGGGGCCGACAAGGTCTCCATTGGGTCCGCGGCGGTGAAAAATCCTAATTTTGTCAAGGAGGCGGCGGAGTATTTTGGTTCTCAATGCATCGTTATTTCTGTTGACGCGAAAAGGCAAAATGAGGGCTGGAAAATTTATATAAAGGGCGGGTCAGAAAAAACAGATATTGACGCTATAGAATTTTCCAAACAAATGGAAAAACTCGGCGCCGGGGAACTTCTGGTGAATAGTTTAGACCGCGACGGAACCAGAGAAGGATTTGATCTGGAGTTGTTAGAAAGTATTACAGACAGTGTGAATATTCCGGTGATTGCCTCAAGTGGTGCCGGTTCAATGCAAGATTTTCTGGCCGTTTTTCAAAAAACAAACGTTGATGCCGCTCTTGGAGCAAGCATATTCCACTATCAAGAAGTAAACATAATGGAACTCAAGAAATTTTTATCCAATAATAATTTACCCATACGCGTATGAACCCCGTTAGAAATAATATAAAAAATATAATAAACCCTGTTAGGAACAAAATTTCTAACGGGGTGAATAAACTTAATATCCAACAATTGGATTTTGATAAGTTGGGCGAGATTATTCCTGCAATCATCCAAGATGCTGAAACAAAAGCTGTCCTTATGCTGGGATTTATGGATAAAGAGGCACTGAACAAAACAATCAAAAGCAAAAAAGTTACATTTTGGAGTAGAACAAAAAAACGACTTTGGGAGAAAGGCGAAATTTCGGGCAATACGCTTGAAGTAATCTCCATTGCTGCCGATTGCGATAATGACATACTTTTGGTTTTGGCAAAGCCGAAAGGACCAACGTGCCACACCGGCGCTTATTCTTGTTTTGGAACTAAAAAGCAAGGTGGGCTTGAATTTTTGCAAGAGCTTTATGATTTGCTAGTTGCAAGAAAAAAGGATTTACCGAAAAATTCTTACACGACCTCGCTTTTCAACCAGGGGTTGGTTAAAATTTTAGAGAAGGTTGAGGAAGAATCAGGCGAGGCGCTGCAAGCTGCCAGAAAAGAGACAAGAACGCGGCTTATTGAGGAAAGCTCCGATTTGTTATATCACCTGTTCGTACTGCTTGTTCAAAAAAATATTTCTCTCAACGATATTACCCAAGAACTCCAACGCCGAAAAAAATAGTCCCGCCGCTTCCGGCCTTCGCAGTCTTCCTAAGGAGGACGAAGTCGGCGGCTGCGGCTTCTGAGTTTCATTTTTAAGGTGCTTTATTTATTAGCAAGGGCAAGTGAAGTCGGGCTGATTCGCCCTTGAGCCGCGTTTGGCTTAAAGCAAACTTTAGTTTTATCCTCATCCATCCGCCCTAGACGGGTGGTCTTCTGCGAAGGCGGATAAAAAATCTGACCCGATGTACATCGGGTCAGATTTAATCTACTGTTTTTAAGCTTACTTACCAGCGTTAGCTAAATTGTAAAATAGAGCTGGTTTTACAGATGTTCTTGATAAGGAGGGGTCACAAGTACATCAAACTGGTAAGTAAGCCTAACTACATTAGTACTTATTTGATGATTTGTTAAGGCCTATTTTTTAGTATATTTTACTTTAGCAATGTTATGCTATATTGTCAAGAGGCCCGAATTCGCCAATCGCTAAACCATGTTTTCAAAAAACCGCGATTATAAGGCAAAATACCGCCAAATCCTTAACCTGCCGCTTAATTTGTCAGCCCAGGCTTATTTTATTTGTCAATTAATTAACCAATCAACCACCAGTCAGCTGGTCTGGAACCTAACTAATACCCGCTATCTTGAATCTGCCCAAAAACTCTTAACGTTTTTTGCCAAAGTTATTAAAATCCGGCTGTCAATATTTTTGTTTCCGCAAGACTGGCTCGATTGGCAAGCCCAACCAGCTGACACGGCCACTGTTTTGTTAGTTGCTGATGAACATTGGACGCTGGCCCTGGCCGACCCCAAAACTATTTCAGCCAATATTATCAATTTGGCGGTGGCGCAAACCATAAAACCACAACAATTAAAAGCGCGATTACTCGCCGCCGGTTATGAACCCGGTCCCTTGCCCGACGACGGCGGTTGGTTCTATCAGCAAGGGGGAATTTTATTTATAACCGATAATCACGCGACTTGGCGGATTATTTGGCAGGGCAATAAAATTGAATCAATTCGCCGTTATAATTTTTATACCGAAAACGATGACGCGCTCGTAAACAAAATAACTCTGGCTCCGCGCCAGCTGACACCACTGGCTGACTTCAGCTTGGCTGACTATTTAAGGGCCAATTATATTATAGTTAACGCCCCGGCCGCTATTAAAACCAACCACGCCATTACCTGCCACCCGACCGCTGGTTCACCCTTAAGGGGCGTACCGACCCTTACTCAACAATGGCCCCTAATCAACGATTATATCGCCCGGCAAATCAGCCGCGGCTATAGCGTGAAAATTTTATCAACCGAAATTCCGCTTATTAAAACTTGGCTCGCGCCCCGGGCCCCGGCGATTGACTGGCAGGCTATATCCGACCGGCTGGCTTACGAGCTGGAGGGATTTACTGACGATATCAGCCGGATGATTTATTTAACCGACCGCGAATTAATCGGTCGCCGCCGCCGCCGTTTTGCCACTAACTTAGCGTCATACGAAAAACTAAAAACCGGTGATTATGTCGTTCATATTGACCATGGCATCGGGCGTTTTAACAGCTTAATAAACCAAACTATCGACGGGCAAGTTCGCGATTATTTATTAGTTGATTATGCTGATAATGATAAATTATACGTGCCGGTTGAACACACTGACCGATTGTCGCGTTATCGGGGCGGTCCGCACCCGATCTTACAACGGTTACACAGCGCCAGTTGGTTTAAAATCACCAAAAAAGTCAAAGCCGAAACGGCGGCGTTGGCGAACGAACTTATTAAAATTCAGGCCGCCCGGAAAATTACGTCAACTAAACCAATGTCAGCCTACCCCGAGGAGTATATACTGGCGGCCAGTTTTCCCTGGCCGCTCACGAGCGATCAATTAAAAGCCTGGTCAGACATCACCGCTGATTTGTCGCGCCCGCAACCAATGGAGCGCTTAATCTGCGGCGATGTCGGCTTTGGTAAGACTGAATTAGCCATTCGGACCGCTTACCGCGCCGTCCTTAATGGGTACCAGGTCGCCCTACTGGCGCCAACTACTTTATTAGCTCAACAACACTACGATACTTTTAACGGCCGACTAAACCACGCGGCTCTTACTATCGGTTTAATTTCACGACGCCAGACCGGACCGGAACAAACCAGTCTCCTTAAACAGCTGGCGCAAGGCCGAACCGATATTATTATCGGCACTCACGCTTTACTGGCGGTCCGCGTTGAATTTGCCCGGCTGGGACTTTTAATTATTGATGAAGAACAGCGCTTTGGCGTTAAACAAAAAGAAAAATTAAAACAATACAAACCCAGTGTCCATGTGCTGACGCTGTCAGCCACCCCCATACCACGCACGCTGAATTTGGCCGTCTCCAGTTTGCGCGATCTGTCAATTATTATGACACCGCCCGTCGGACGGCAGCCAATAACCACCACCATAGCTGTTTTTAACAACAATCTTATTAAGCAAGCCATTACGGCTGAAATTAAACGGCGCGGGCAAGTTTACTATTTGGTTAATCATATTGCTGATTTACCAGCCGCCGCCCAACGGCTTAAAAATTTAATTAAGGGCTTAAAGCTGGGAATTATTCACGGCCGTATGGCCGGCGGACAAGCGGAACAAGTTATGCGCGACTTTGACAATAATCAACTGGACCTTTTGTTGGCCACCAGCATTATTGAAAATGGTCTTGACTTGCCCAATGTTAATACCTTAATTGTTGAACATGCCGAAAAATTCGGCTTAGCTGATTTGTACCAGCTCAAAGGCCGCGTTGGCCGCGGGACGGCTAAAGCTTACGCTTATTTTTTAGTTCCCGAGCGACTGCCGGAACTCGGCCGCCAGCGCCTGCAAGCTTTGCGCGCCGCGGCCGATTTAGGCAGTGGACTTAGTTTGGCGTTCAAAGATATGGAGTTAAGAGGCGCCGGCGCTATTCTTGGCCGGGCCCAACACGGCCAGATTAATGCGGTGGGGGTGCACCTTTATGGACAACTCCTGGCCCAAGCGGTGGAGGAACTTAAAACCGGGCAAGCTTTGCCAGGCGTACCCGAAGTTTTGTTGCGCTTGCCGTTGGCGGGCCGTTTATCAGAGCAACTAATACCCAATGAATTTAATCGCATTCAAATTTATCAACGCTTGGCCGGCCAACGTGATACCAGCGAACTTAAACATTTGGCGGAAGAATTAATTGGACGCCCGCTCAACGATACCGCGCCTGATCGCCAACTAAAAAATCTTTTGACGCTGTTGGAAATAAAAATTTTAAGCGAACGGAGCGGACTCCGTGAAGTAGCCTGTCAAACTCAAAATCAACTTGGTCGCTTTTCAATTCGTTTTATTAATCCGCTGTTACCGGCCCCAGCCGCCAAACTATACGAATTGGGTTGGCATCCGGTTGAGTCGTCTTGGCAAGCGCGACAGCCTTTGGCGGCCGGCGCTTGGATTGAGTGGCTTAAACAATCGCTAATAATGCTGGGTAATTAAATTTCCACTGCTATAAAACCCTGGCGGCAAAGACCGACCCCGAATCATAATTTAAAACCATTCGTACGAGCCAAACTATTCGCGGGTACCCTCGGGCAATTCACTATTTATAGTGTGGCACTTAGAACAAACTATAGTTCCACCCTTAAGCGGCGCGTCACAATGACGGCAGGATTTTTCCTTTTTTTCGTCATCATAGTCGCCCAAGTCACTATTAAATTCGGGATTAAAAGGCGGGTCGTATTTAAACATAAATTAAATGGTTATTTGTCTTTTTTGACAATTAAACTTAATCTTAATCATTATAGCTTAATTTTTGAGGAGGGGCTATGGCAAATAACAATTCAGACTTAATCTACTGGCTAGCCTGGCTATCACATCCTAAAATCGGTCCGACTCGCTTTGCCCTGCTGCGCCGCCATTTTTCCACTCTGGCCGAGGCTTGGCAAGCCGACAGCCAAAAATTATTACAAGCCGGGTTAGACAGCGAAACTGTGGCCGCCTTATCCAACCACCGCCACCAAATCGACCCGGCTAAACTATGGACCCGACTTAATGAACTAAAAATCAGCGTTGTCGCCCTGTTTGATGAGGCCTACCCCAAACTGTTAAAGGAAATTGCTGATCCGCCGCCACTGTTATTTTATAAAGGCTCCGCCGCCGCTTGGCAAAACCAATGTTTAGCTATAGTTGGTTCGCGTCGCCCGACCGGCTATGGCTTACGCGTAACCAGTGAACTGGGCAAAGACCTGGCCGTCGCTGGTTTAACAATCGTGTCCGGTTTAGCTTATGGCATTGACACCGCCGCTCATCAGGCGGCCTTAGAAATAAAAACGCCGACTATCGCCGTACTGGCCAGCGGGCTTGATATTATCTACCCGGCCGCCAACCGAAATTTAGCCGACAAAATTATGGCTGACGGCGGAGCTTTGCTCAGTGAATTCACCCCTGGCCGGCCGCCGTTAAAACAAAATTTTCCTTATCGCAATCGAATTATCGCCGGTCTGGCCCGCGGCACGCTGGTAACCGAGGCCACTCTTGATTCCGGGGCTTTAATCACCGCCAAACTGGCGCTGGAATATAACCGTGATGTTTTTGCCGTACCCGGCAGTATTTTTAGCGATCCGTCCCAGGGCACTAATGAACTGTTAAAATTAGGCGCCCGTTTGGTCACAAAATCATCTGACATCTTGGATTATTTCGGCCTTGACCAAACCAGCCACCGGCCGCGAATCAGCCTTAATGACGCCCAAGAAAAATTTTTAGAAATCTTTACGCGCGAACCAAAAAACCTCAACGATTTGATTGTTGAATCAACCCTGCCGGTCGCCAGTTTTATGGCCCAACTGACTGAATTTGAGCTAGCGGGCTGGGTTAAGGAAACTAGTCCTAACTTTTACGCCCGGGCCTATTAATATTTGCCAAAAACTTTTAAATCGTGGTATAACCTATTAAGTTAAATCATAGACGACAACCTCTAACCCATAAAATCCAAATAACAAATTTCAAATGTCAAACCAATGACTTAATGACTAAATGCCAAAAAAGTTTTGGAATTTGGATTTGATTTGACATTTGACATTTGGATTTTGAAATTAATTGGATACTATAACTTTTCCAGTTATGTCATCAGCCTTAATCATCGTTGAATCTCCCACCAAAGCCAAAACCATTGGCCGCTTTTTGGACAATAACTATAAGGTAATGTCATCTTACGGCCATGTCCGTGATCTGCCCAAATCTAAATTGGGCATTGATGTGGACGATGATTTCAAGCCGCAGTACCAATTGATCGCCCGCGCTAAACCAGCCGTGGCCGAACTTAAACAGGCAGTGGCCAAGGTTGACACGATATATTTAGCGACTGACGAAGATCGCGAGGGTGAGGCTATTTCCTGGCACCTCGCGCAAGTCCTTAAGCTAAACGCGGACAATTGTAAACGCATTGTTTTTCACGAAATCACTCCAGAGGCCATTGAGCAGGCCTTAAAAAATCCGCGCGCCATTGATAATAATTTGGTGCGGGCCCAGGAAGCGCGCCGCTTACTGGACCGGCTTTATGGTTACAGCGTGTCGCCCTTGCTGTGGCAAAAAATTAAAGTCGGCTTGTCCGCCGGACGAGTGCAAAGCGTGGCTATCCGCATATTGGTGGAGCGCGAGCGCGAGCGCTTAGGTTTTAACACCGCTGAATATTGGGATGTTTTAGCTACTTTTGCCACTTTAAAGCTCGAAGAATTCACCGCCCAATTAGTCAATTTAAATAATCAACCCCTGGCCCTTGGTAAAGATTTTGCCGGTGACACTGGTTTACTAAAAAACCACAACCCCCTTTGGCTTAAAAAAGTTGAAGCTGAACAATTGGTCGCTGAACTTAAGAACGAACCCGCTTTGGTCCAAAGTGTTGAAAGCAAACCGTTTGTAGAAAAACCGTTAGCCCCTTTTATCACCAGCACCTTGCAACAGGAATCAAATCGTAAATTACGATACTCGGCCCGACGCACCATGCAACTGGCCCAGGATTTGTATGAAAACGGTTACATTACTTATATGCGGACAGATTCCACTTTGTTGTCGGAACAGGCCATAACCGCCGCCCGGAATTGGATTAAAGAGCAATACGGTAATGAATATTTAAGCCCGAGCGCGCGTCAATACCAAACCAAAGTTAAAAACGCCCAGGAAGCGCACGAGGCGATTCGTCCGGCCGGGGCTAATTTTAAACCGCTTGACCAGGTAAAAATCGAGGTCAGTGACGACACTTACCGGCTATACGAACTAATTTGGAAACGCACCGTGGCTTCGCAAATGGCTGATTGTCGCGGCGATCGTGTAACTATTCTTGTGGAAATGAAGTCTCACCAATCTGCAACTTTAACCAATACCGCGTCTGATAATTCCCAGAATCCAAAGGAAAGTAAAAAAACGGATAGACTCCCGTACCGTAGCGGTCTTAACAGTACTGGCAGCGGGGTTAAAAATGCTATCTTTCGCGCCAGTGGCAAGGCCATAACCTTTGAAGGTTACCGCCGGGCCTATGTGGAAGGATCAGACAGTCCGGAAACTGATTTAGCCGAACAAGAAAAAATTCTGCCCGCGGTTACGGCTCAGGAAAAATTACAAACCGTTAAGCTTGAACCTAAAGGCCATATTACCCAGCCGCCGGCTCGCCTCACCGAAGCCGCTTTGATTAAGGAATTGGAAACGCGCGGCATCGGCCGGCCATCCACCTACGCCTCCATTATCGACACGATTGAACGCCGCGATTATGCGGTTAAACGCGGCACTACCTTAATACCGACCTTTACCGCCTTCGCGGTTGTTAATTTAATGGAAAAATATTTAGCCAACTTGGTTGATTACAATTTTACCGCTCATATGGAAGATGAGCTTGATGAAATCGCCGCCGGCGACTTGGACGATAAAACTTATTTAAAGGAATTTTATTTTGGCGATAATAACAACGGTTTGGTACAAATTTTAAGCGCCGTCAAAGACAGTATTGACCCGCGCACCACCAGCGGCGTCACTATTGGCGAATATGAAGGTAAAATCGTAGAGGTCAGAATCGGCCGCTATGGACCGTTTATTAAATGGAACGATCTCACCGCGCCCTTGCCGCCAGATATAGCGCCGGACGATTTAACTATTACCAGGGCAGTTGAACTTATTAAACAAGGCAGCGCCGGGCCCAAAATTTTAGGCGCCGACCCGCACAGCGGCCTTCAGGTTTATGCTAAAGTCGGACGCTTTGGACCATACGTGCAACTGGGCGAATCACTTAAGGCTGATAATAAAGACAAAACCGCCAAACCAAAAATGGCCTCTTTGCTTAAATCAATGACGCCCCAAACCGTCACGCTGGAGCAGGCTTTGCAGTTGTTATCGCTTCCCCGTCCGCTCGGTACCAATCCCAAAACCAATTTAGAAGTTACCGCCGCCAATGGACGGTTCGGTCCTTATATTAAATCCGGTGCGGAAACTCGGAGTATTCCCGCTACCGCCGATGTTTTGCATATCACCCTTGGCGAGGCGCTGGAACTTTTAGCCCAGGACAAAAAATCATCCCGCCGCGGCGCTGAAGTAATTAAAGAGCTGGGTAAAAATTCCGCCACTGACAAAACTATTAAAATAATGAGCGGCCGCTACGGCATGTATGTGACTGATGGTGAGACTAACGCCACGATTAACCAAGGCCTAGCCGCTGATAATATTACCCTTGAACAAGCTGTTGAACTTATTAAGGCGCGCGAAGGCGTGCCAAAGAAGCGACGCACCAGCCGCAAAAAATCTTAAATCCTAAAACTTAAATCCCAACAATTTAAACTCAAAACGCAAAAGTAAAAGCTCAAAACCACTAAAAGCCTCGCTTTTACTTTGTCATTGGGATTTTGGAGATTGGGTATTATTTAGGATTTAGAAATTAGAAATTAGGATTTGTATTCGTAATTCTTACCCAGTATAACTATTTTGTTATAGCTCGCTTGTAAAATAAAATTTATAAACCAGGTAAGTAGCCTATGCCAGCGTTATCTCTTACTAGTTATTTAATTTAAGCTCGCTAAATTTTATTTAACAAAGTTGTTATACTGGGCTTAATTCATAATTCTATTTAGCCGTGGAACACTTTATTCCACGCTCTTTTATTTTCCCTGCTATTAGCCATAAGCTATTGGCTAATAGCTATTTTATGTTCCACGAGCCTTGACAAATTGGGGCTGGGGGAGTATACTAATTAGTTATTTAATGGAAAAGTCGTAGTTGACACAGGGGATGTTCTTTAACAATTAAGCCAGATCCACCCCTCTTAATAATAAGAGGGGCTGGGGGAGTTATATTCTGCTTATTCATAACCCCCTTTAATCCCCCTTAGCTTAAGGGGGAGATAACGCTTTAAATATGCGTCTGGCACAATCTAACATTTCTCCTTACCAACTCGGGAGGGGAGAAGGGTTAATGAGCTAGGATATTGACTGGTACCATCAAATTGGCCACTGGTCTTTTCCAGACTAATTAATCTTAAAACGTCAGTCTTTTTTAGACATAAGGCGTTTTCAACTTCTCCTCCGGATTAGTAAGGAGAAATAAATCCAAATTACTAAGACAAAAAACAAAAACTAAATGGAGGTTATCATGAACAACCAATTTAATCCGCAATCCATCTTGGATTGGGCACTCATCGGCATTGGACTCATTGGTCTATTTTTTTATTTTATCGGCGATAGTAAATCTAAACCTTACCTAGAATTCGTTGGTATAGTACTAATGTTCGTCGTCGTAATGATAATCATCATAACAAAATTACATTGGTTTTAAAAACAAACAATCCCCCGGCGCCGAGGGTAAAATCGGGTAAGGAGAAAAAGTGAAAAAAATAATATCTGTTATTGCTATTTTAGCCACAGTCATTCTTATCTCTTGTGGCGATGCCGGCGTTGATGTTGTTAACGACATCACGCCAGTACACAACTGGTCGCCTGAAAAACAAGCTATCCTTGACAGCTTAAAAAACATTCCGGTAACAAACCGTCAACAATTTTTATCAGCCAACTGGCCATCTTTAAGCGCTGATCTAGTTTTATTTCTTAAAGGAAGAAATAAAATTGAAAGAACAGCACAGATTGACTCCATTGTTTATAAATATGGCGATGCTGAAGGAGTCAAAGCTGAAGATGCCAGTGGAAAAGTTCATGAAGGGTATTTTAAAAATCAACTAGTAGCCTTCATCTACATAGCCAACCGACAAAAACCTTTAGCTATCTTAGTTTCTTGCGTCAATGGCGGCTTCCAACTGCCTGAAGACCTTGAATACGTAAAAAGAGATACCAAATTTGAATTCACTATTGAAAAGACTCGCGGAATAGCCTACTACGTAGGCTCAAACGAAACCGCGATATATTTAGCGGAATTCTTTGGTCGACCCCTTTATGAAGGTAAAGGGATTAACAAGAAAAGATTAATTACACCAGCACAAGCACGACAAATAAATACCAACGAACTTCAAATTACTGTGTTGGTATACACTGGTGACTACTTCAACCTCAACACCATGGAGTACCGACCGGCACGCCAGCCAAATGTAAGGTACCCTGTATACTAGACAAAGGATAACAAAAGATTTTTCTTTCCACCCAGACGCTGAAAAGCAATTCAGCGTCTTTTATTATTTCCAATTTCCAATTTTGAATTTTGATTTGCCAGTCCTCCACAGTCCCGCCGCCGGCGGGCCCCGCTTAGCGGGGCGGGCAGGTATTTGTATTTTTAATTTTCCTTCAAAGCCTATTGACAAAACAGGTCGGAAGGGCGTAAAGTAGTATACTAAATAAACATCGATTTCCCTGGCTGTCGCGCTCATCGCTCTTTAAAAAATTGAAAGCTATTAAATAAATCAAAATATTATCAACCATCGGGAATAAAAAAATGAAAAACATTAAATTGGTTATGGTAATTTTTATTGCCATAGCAGTAGTATCGCTTATATTGTTGCTTGACTTGTTTGTCATAAAAGGATTGCTGCCTTTTAATCAAGCAATTGAAAACAGCTTATTCTCTGGCCAACTAGGACTACTATTCCTCATCACCGGTGCGGTGATTTGGAAGCATGCGGACGCAAGTTCCAGCTCAACGGACGGAATTTGGCTAACTCTTGAACCACTATTAGCCATACTGACGTGGGGAGTAGGATTATTTATTATTGGAACTGGTATATTTGTGTTGCTGCCAAGTAAAGCATCTGAATTAATACTTGGATATTACACGCCAACATTAATGTTGGCGGCAATAATACTAATATCTGTAATATTCTTGTTTTACTACTTACACATAAAAGCGTCCAAAACCTAAAAGATTGTTGTAGCTTCAGCTGACTGACTAGTTGTTTCATTATACTAGCCAGTCTTTTTATTATCTGGCTTTATATTTAGAACCTTGAAAAAAACCGTTATAAATGCTAATCTGATGTTTATCAATCATTATGGCCACTTTTGAAGATTTAAAGGTTTTAGTGCGAACCAATAATCCCGAGGCCGACCTGGGACTGCTGGAGCGCGCCTTTGAGTTCGCGGACAAAGCCCACGCCGGCCAAAAACGGCTGGACGGCAGCGATTATATTACTCACCCCTTAGAAACGGCTTACACTTTGGCGCACATGAATTTGGATTTGGACACCATTGTCGCGGGCCTGCTTCACGATGTGCCCGAAGACACGGCGGTTTCAATTGCGGAAATTGAAAAGAATTTTGGCAGCGATGTGACTAAACTGGTTAAAGGCATTACCAAACTGGGCAAGCTCAAATATCGCGGCCTGGAACGCTACGCGGAAAATTTGCGTAAAATGTTTATTGCCATGGCCGAGGATGTGCGGGTTATTTTAATCAAGCTGGCCGACCGACTGCATAATCTTGCTACTTTGTCAGTCCTGCCCCCAATTAAGCAGCAGCGCATTGCGCGCGAGACTTTGGAAATTTACGCGCCGATTGCTAACCGACTGGGTATTGGTGAGTTGCGCGGCCAGCTGGAGGATATGGCTTTTAAATATGTCTACCCGGAGGAATACGACTGGGTCGTTAAACTGGCTAAAACCCGCTTAGAGGATCAATTAGCTTACATTAATAATCAAATTAAACAGGTTAAAAAATTATTAACCGACAACAACATTGAAATCGTTCAAATTCACGGCCGCGTTAAGCACTATTACACCTTATACCGCAAACTTTTACGTAAAGATATGGACATTAGCAAGGTTTATGATCTGGTGGCTTTAAGAATAATTCTTAAAAATGTGGCTGATTGTTACCAGGTCTTAGGTTTGTTGCACAGCCAATGGAAGCCATTGCCGGGCCGAATTAAAGATTACATTGCCCAGCCTAAACCTAATAGTTATCGTTCTCTTCACACCACCGTGTTTGGCGACGACGGCCACATTATTGAATTCCAAATTCGTGATCAGGAAATGCACGAGCACGCCGAATATGGCATTGCCGCCCACTGGCACTACAAAGAAGGCGGCAAGCGCAATGTTACCCTGCCGCCGGAACAATTAAAATGGATTAAAGAATTGTTGGATTGGCAAAAGGAAATATCCGACAACGAGCAGTATTTGCAAGCTTTAAAAATAGATATTTTTCAAAATCGCATTTTTGTATTCACCCCCAAGGGCGATGTGATTGACCTGCCGGAAGATGCCACGCCGGTTGATTTTGCTTATTTTATTCATACTGACATTGGTAATAAGTGCAGTGGCGCTCGCGTTAACGAAAAAATCGCCGCCCTTGACACCAAACTTAAAAGCGGCGATTTGGTGGAAATAATAGTGGACAAAAATCGCGGTGGTCCCAGTGAAGATTGGCTAAAGTTTGTTAAAACTAATCTGGCTAAAAGTCATATTAAAAACTATTTAAAACGCAAACGCGGTAGTTTGCTAAGTTTTTTCAACCGCCGGGGAAAATAATAAAAATCCTAAATCCTAATATCTAAATCTTAAATAATACCCAAAAATAAATCCCAATATTTTGGAGATTGGAATTTATTTAGAATTTAGGACTTAAGTTTTAGGATTTGAATTTTACCCCGTTAGAAGCAGAATGCCCCGTGTGAGCTTCTAACGGGGTTTACTTTTTACCTGATATCTTACCAACCAGTTCCGCCAAATCGCCGCTGGAATAAAATTCAATCTCAATCTTGCCTTTTTGGTTGCCGATAATTCTAACCTTGGTCCCCAAAGTTCTTTGCAAATCAGCTTCCAGCTGGCGGAACTGCCAATTGACACCCGGCGCGCCCGCTCGCGCCCGGCCCTTAATTTGGGCGGCCTTGGCCTCGGCCAGCCGCACCGGCAAACCCTCGGCCGTAATCAAACGGAAAAATTTTTCCTGCTCTTGGGGTGTTTCCAAACTCAATATTACTTTGGCATGACCAAAGGTTAGTTTGCCGTCCCACAAAGCTTGCTTAATACTCTCGGGCAATTCTAACAAACGCAGAGTATTGGCTATTTGTGGCCGTGACTTGCCGACCTGTTTGGCAATTTGGTCCTGGGTTAAATTAAATTCATCGCGCAACCGGCGGTAGCCTTCGGCCTCTTCCAATGGGTTTAAATCCTGGCGCTGAATATTCTCCACCAAGGCAATCTCCAATTTTTGCTGTTCATCAAACGGGCGCACTATTACCGGCACGGTCGCCAAGCCGGCGGTTAGCGCCGCGCGCCAACGCCGTTCGCCTACGATTAAATCATAATTGCCGTCCGCCCGCTCACTTACCACCAACGGCTGTAAAATTCCATGTTCCTTAATGGAGGCCGCAAGCTCTACTAAACTGGCCTGGTCAAATTTATGGCGCGGCTGTTGGGGGTTGGCTTTTATCGCCTGGGGTGAAATCTGCCTGACGCCGCCATCAGCCACAATTTTAGTTTTGTCAGCCGCTGGCCCCGCACCCCAGTAATTATCCTTGGCTGGTTGGGACGGTATTAACGAACCCAAGCCCCGCCCGAGTTGAAAAGGTTTTACCATAAATTAATTTTTATCCCGTTACATTTTAAAAACCCCGCGGTCTTGCCACGGGGATACCGCAGCAAATTCAGATCATTTCCGCGGGGTCTAATACCCCGTGGAAATGTAACGGGATTTATTTTCTAAATAGCTTATTAATTCCCGGGCAAAGGCTTGATAAGCCTCGGCGCCGCGCGAGCCATGGTCATAAAGCATAATCGGCTGGCCGTAACTGGGGGCTTCGGCCAGGCGGACATTGCGCGGTATCATAGTTTGAAAAACTTTATTGGGAAAATGCTGCTTTAGCTCGTTAACCACCGCCTTGGCCAAGCGGTTGCGCGGATCGTACATTGTAACCAACGCCCCCAAAATACCCAAACTGGGTTTTAGATGGTTTTGAATCAGGTTAATCGTGTTAATCAGCTGACCTAACCCCTCCAGCGCGTAGTACTCGGCCTGAATCGGGATTAGCACCTGATCAGCCGCCGTCAAACCATTAATAGTCAAAAGCCCTAAGCTAGGCGGACAATCTATTAATATAATATCATACTGGTCGGATAATTTTTCCAAGGCTTGCGACAGCCGATATTCTCTGGCTTCCAGCCCCACTAATTCAATTGCCGCGCCGGCCAAATCCGAATGCGCCGGCAAAATGTGTAGCCGCTCCAAATTAGTCGGGCGGACAATGTCGGTTACCCGCGTTGGCTCCAATAACACCTGGTAAATATGGTTTTCACCCGTTGCCACGCGCACGCCCACGCCGGCCGAGGCGTTGCCTTGCGGGTCCATATCAACAAGCAACACGCGCTTGCCAGCCGCGCTTAAATAAGCCGCCAAATTCACGGCGGTGGTAGTTTTACCCACCCCGCCTTTTTGATTTACTAAAGCAATGGTTAAAGCCATAAGACTTAGTTAATTATACTGGTCAACTTGAGGTTTGACAATTAAAAAACAAACAACTTTACCTATTTTTGGATTGATTGACAACAGGAATGCCGCTTTTACCAGTTTAAAAATATTTCACATTAACAAATCCATAATTTATCTACAATATTAAATATAACCCCATTATAATAAATGGGGTTATTTTACAACTAAAACCATATCATTTTCAAGCAGGAACTTTTTCTTTTGCCACATCTTTTTCATATCTGCCGATATCACTAGTTGGTACGAGTACAGCCTCCGGAGCTAGGCTGAATTCTTTTAAATATGAGTCGTACTCATAGTCTCCAATAGAAATCAAACGACCGTTTTTATCACTTTTCAATTCAACGAAGTGTTCACCTGTTTTATACTTCATTCTTTTATTATCAACAAAAACAGCAAATAGGGTATTGGGAGGAATATTATTCGTTGTAAAAGTTTGTAAAGGAGAGAACCGTACGTTAGGCTTAAAACAACCAGCCAAGGCTGTAGCCTTAAGGCATAGAGCGGTGCCAATTTTTAAACCTAACTCGAGCAGGAAATCTTTGTCTGGATGATCTTCCCCTAAAACAGGTAGTTCTATTAATTCCACGGGGTGGAATTTCTTTCTCGTAGGCACCCCGCTATACAAAACTCGGAAGGCCATTGATTTGCCTGGCTCTACTTCTTCCGGTTCATTTTTACCTTCCAGATACACTACAACTGTAGCACCTACTGGCACCTCTTGTTCGGTTAAAAACAATTTGTTCTCGGCCATAATGACCTCCTTTTTGATAGTTTATTTGATAGTGGATTGTTAATTAGCAATTTTGATATTTATAGACTACATAAAATATGTATCTTACAACCCTATAAGAAACACTAAGAAAAGTCAATACCTCTCTTCAGTTGGTGGTTATTTGGTTGGTTTTGACATTTTTGGTTAACTTTACTATATTGTGTAGGCCAATTTGATATAACTTACGGGCATGTGGCGGAACTGGTATACGCATACGACTCAAAATCGTACGGAGAAATCCATGAGGGTTCGACTCCCTCCTTGCCCACCACGCTAAGCGTGGTTATGGTTGCGCTTAGCGCGACACCAAAAAATAGTTAATAGTCAATGGACTATTGTCAGGACTCATTTAATAGGGTATCTTTAAGCAGTTAGTTTTACGACGCGGGGTGGAGAAGTGGCATCTCGCCTGGCTCATAACCAGGAGATCGTGGGTTCAAGTCCCACCCCCGCAACCAATTAACATTTAGTTCTGCATTAGGGACTTGAAGGCGACTGTACTGTTCCGCCGGTGGCGGAACGCAGACAGCGCCCGGCTGCGGAGGAAAACCGAGCCGACTGGCGGCGAGGTTTGGGGGAGCAGAAGTCCCACCCCCGCAACCATGAACCAGTCGCTCATTACATTCGCTCCGATTCATGGCTAGCCAAGCACCACTTTTCACTATGGCCCAATAAGGGCCATTTGTTATAAAATACTGTTACAGGCTATCAGCTATTTGCTATTAGCTAATAAGGCAGGGTAGCTCAGTTGGTTAGAGCGAGGGACTCATAAGCCCTAGGTCGTGGGTTCGATCCCCACCCCTGCTACCAATATTAAACTAAACAGGCCTTTGCCTGTTTTTTAGTTTATTATCACTTAATTACTTTTTAACCCCAATGTGCTAAAATATATATATCTTAAATATTTTTTAAAGGAAGGGGGTGACAATATGACACAAGGCAGTAAATTACATATGGTTACCTATGTATTATTGATGATTGGTGGCCTTAACTGGCTGTTAGTCGGTTTGTTCGGTTGGGATATTGGCGCATTATTTGGCGGTACGGGTGCCTATATTTCACGCATTATCTACATTCTCGTCGGTCTGTCAGCGCTGTATGAGATGTTTAACCACAAACACATTTGCAAGGAATGTGAGGGTATGGCCAAAAGTGGCCCAACTGCTCCCACCATGTCGGTTTAATAGCCCTAATAAAAAACCTTCCGCTCACACGGAAGGTTTTTTATCCGTTTCCGCCCCGCCGCGGCGGGACTACGGAGGACGGACGCTTAACTCCACCGCCGATGTACAAAAGGCTGGTGTGCGGGTAAGAAGAATTATTTTTTTATCTGCGCCGCGGCAACCGAAGGCTAACAATAAGAAACCCGCGACGATAAATATTGCAATTAGCGATTTGCGCATATTGTTAATTATTTAGTTATTTAAGAATAAAATTTAAATTTACATTGCCGCTACCATAATCGGCACCAATTTCAGCATAAGACAGCCACTGGCAAATTAACAACTACCTTACCCAAAAATTTGAATCTAAATGCTTTATCAGGTAAAATTAAGTTAGTTTCATCAATTAATTGATATCTATATGTATTTAACAGTTCACAGCGCCTCAGCTTTAGTGATTGCTAAATTCATTCCCCATCCATTAGTGGCTTTACTAGCAGGTCTTGTCAGCCACTTCGTGCTGGATGCGATACCGCACGGCGATGAACATTTAATGCGCGATCACTTCCCTAGCTGGCGCAATCTGCGTCGCCCAGTTGGCGCCGCCATGCTTGATGGTATAGTCATGCTCTTTTTACTGCTGATTTACATTGCCACCACGCCGCTCCCTTCTTATACTACTTTAATTTTAGCAGTGGTCGGCGCTTTGCTGCCTGATCTGCTGCAGGCAATTTATATTGTTTTCAAACTCCGCTGGCTGAAATGGTTTTACTTAATTAATCTAAAAATACATAATTTTTCCGGGCACAAAATCCATTGGACTCAAGGCTTGCTGGTGCAAGGCATGGTTTTAGCCGCCCTGTGGCTAATGGTAATGTGAAGCTTGTTCCGAGCCCTACGTTTTTGTCACTGCGAGTCCCGTGAGGCGGCGGCTAAAAAACCAAGCTGAACCTTAAAGAAATTACCGAAGTCACCCCAGAAGAATTAAACGCTTTACCGAGCGCGTCGCCGATCAACGAGGGCAAATTATCGGTTAATTTGGACCAAAAAGTAAACTAACCGCCAGTTTAATCAGTGAATTTAACCGGTTCCGCTACGGCGGCGCCGGTTTTAAATTTGTTGATAACTCGTCTGTGCTATAATAAAAAATATGTTGTTAAAGGAATCATCACTTTTTTTATTGACACTATTGTTAAGCGCCTTTATCCCTTTGTCAGCTGGCGCCGTCAGCAAAAAATCTAACTATCAAGATTTTACCGCCTGGTATCAAAAAAATTTGCGCGTTAAAACCGTACCCTGGCAAGCCGCTGTCTTGCTGGACGCTCAAACTTTAGAGCCGCTCTACTTTTACCAAGAGAACACGGTTATACCCACCGCCAGCCTGATAAAACTCATTACCGCCGGCGCGGCGCTGGAATACAAGCCGGACTGGCATCAGCGGATTGATTTTACGCCGGCCGAGAACGGCGAATTATTAACGCAATATTTAGATCCGGCCGACAAATTTTCGCGCCTGATTTTGGAACCGGGCGAAACTATGAGTCTGGAGCAGGGTTTTGCCACTATGCTTATGTCATCGGCTAATAACGCGGCGGTGGCTCTGCCACGCTGGGTCGGCGCCACGCGCGCTGAATTTATTCAACAAATGCGCGCCACCGCCGTCAAATGGGGGCTAACCAACACGACAATTGACGAACCAAGCGGCTTATCTCTGAAAAACACCAGCACGGCTTATGATATGGCCCGGGCCGCCTGCCAAGCCTTTAGCCAGTTTATGATAACGCATTATAGTTCCAAACCAAGCTACAACTACGTCTTGTCATCGGGGCGCGAAAAAATAATTAAACACACCGCGCACGACTTGCGCCGTTATCCGCAAAATTACTGGGGCGTCAAAACCGGCTATTTGGATGAAACCAAATTCCATATTGTTAGCGGCTTATACACGCCCAGCGGCCGCAAAGTTTGCGGCGCCGTATTATCAGTCGCGCGCCAGACTGATTCCGAACAGGCGCTGACCAAACTGGCTCACTGGGCCGACTTAATGTACCGCTGGAAATAAATATACCATTCAACTATTTTTAGAAATATAAAAATGGGTTCTTGATTAGAACCCATTTGGTAATTAATCTATTTATTTTACTTTCAAGGCAATGTCGCTGCGGAATTTTTTCCCGCCAACAAAATCAATTTTATCAACCGCCGCGTAGGCTTCAGCGCGGGCATCAGCCATATTATCGCCTAATCCAACCACAGTCACAACCCGACCGCCGCTGGTAAGTAAATTAACACAATCGGCTTTTACACCAGCATAAAATAATTCAACCTCCGAAATACTGCCAGCCTCAGCCAAACCGCTAATAATATTACCAGTTTGAGGTTTTTGCGGATATCCTGGCGAAGCCAGCACTACCCCAACCGCACAACCATCTTGCCATTTTATGGTACCGGCAAATTCTTTTTGTCCGGGTTCAATGGTCCATTGAATTAATTCCAGCAAACTGCTCGCCAGCAAAGGCAAAATTACTTCCGTTTCCGGGTCGCCGAACCGGCAATTGATTTCCAATACTTTCGGGCCATCGTCTGTTAACATCAGACCGAAATACAGTAAACCGCGATATTCAACATTATTATTTTGTAACCCCAGCAGAGTTGGATAAACAATTCCATTCATGATGGTTCCAACCAGCTCATCATCCAGATTGGTCGGCGCATAAGCACCCATACCGCCGGTCATTGAGCCTTCATCATCGGCAAACTCGTGTTTATAATCTTTAGCCTGAAGCAGCGGTATGGCATATTTGCCATTAGTCAAAACCATAAAACTGCACTCGGTGCCAAATAATCTCTCTTCAATGATTATTCTTTCACCGGCCTGGCCGTAAATACCTTTTTCCAACGCATCAGAAGCGGCCAAGATCGCTTCCAATTTTTTAGCGCAAACTATAACACCCTTGCCGGCACATAAACCATCGGCTTTAATAACCAAAGACGCCGTTTTGTTGTTCGTATAACCATTGATATACTTAAAAGCTTCATAAAGAGTCTTGGGCACAAAATAGCCGGCCGTGGGTACACCAGCCTTAACCAACAATTCCTTACAGCTGATTTTGCTGCCTTCGGTAACTTTAGCCGCCGCCATATTTGGTCCAAAGATTGGTAGGTTAACCGATTGAAAAAGATCAACTATGCCGTTAACCAATGGAGCTTCCGGACCCACTACAACTAAGTCGATGCTTTCATCATTAGCAATGGATAAGTATGAAACATTTGTTTCATCGGCTGGCTTGAGACAGCGAAATTTTTTAGCTATACCGGCGTTGCCGGGACTTACGATAACTTCTGTTACGCCCGGGTCTTGGTTGAGTTTGTCAGCCAGTACGTGCTCACGCGCCCCGGAACCGATTACCATTATTTTCATGTTGCACTCCCGTATTTAATGATGCTGTGAATATTTTTGTTTAGCTTCTTCAATTGCTTGTTTGTACAAATCAACTTCATTATCATGAACTACGTGTCCAAGTTTTATAATCTCAATTCTCTGGCCACAAGCCCAGCGACGTAAAATTTCCACCACCAAATCATGCTCAATTGGTAGCAGTCTGACGGCTAAGGAATCAGCCGTATCGGTTTTAAGCACCGGTAAACCACGAACGCCTATGATTGTACCTTGGTCGTAACAATTTGTTACTAAATGCACCGTGGCTTCCGTCATAATCGGCCGTTTGATCTTATTCATAAATCTAATGGTGGCTTCATGCACGACCTTGCCATACATACCTCGTCCGCCAAAATCATTAAAGCCGTAATTCAGTATGCCCGGATGCTGATTGATAATCCTGCCGGAAAATTTTTCTACTACATTACTTGGTGTTTTGGCTAGCCAACCAAGCTGAGCTATAACATCAACCTGGCCAGTGGTACAAATTTCAATTATAGCTTCACCAAAAACCACCTCATCACCATTAAAATCAGCTTTGGGTCTTAATACCGTAACCGGCACGCCTAAAGCTTGGGCCTTAGCTATGCCCCCAGCCGAACTATTGCTGGCAATAACATGCGCTACCTGTGAATCTGGTATGCCGCCACTTTGGCATTCCTTTATAACTCGTTCCATGGTGGAGCCACCACCCGAAATAAGAATAACAATATTCATAACACCTCCAACTATACTATGATTTATTGTTTTTTTTGGCTAATCTTAGCCATATTTATTTTTTAATATGCGATTTTATATATCTAAAAGTACTTTATCTTAATCAAAATACGTCAAAAAAGCAAATGGCCTTTTGTTTTAATTAATGAAGCCTCCACGGGCTTATCCAGCCTTCGTCCTCCTTAGGAGGACGAAGGCGGACAAAATCTAAAGAGCGCCTTCCTTGAAATAAGAAGGTGCCCTTCAAAACTAAGTTTATATTTAAAGTTAGTGAGCCAACGAAACCAAATAAGCAATAGATATCATACCAAAGAGGAAGCTTAAAATAATTCCATAAACCTGCTTATGGCCGGCGCGGTGGTGAATTTCCGGTATTAAATCGGACGCCGCTATGTAAAGAAAAATTCCAGCTACGGCCGCCAGCAAAAAAGGCAGCCAAGCCGCAAATAGTTGAGCGGCGTAATAACCAATAACGGCTCCGGCTACCGTAAGCAAGGACGAAGCAATATTAACCAAAATAATTTTCGCTTTAGACCAACCCCGATCAAGTAATATGACAAAATCACCAATCTCTTGGGGTATTTCATGGGCGGCCACGGCCAAAGCAGTGGTTAAGCCTAAAGCCGGATTAGCCACAAACGATAAGGCGATTACTATGCCATCCAAAAAATTATGCAAACTATCGCCCACTACCACTAATACTGGCAAGGATTCCGTGTGGTCATTATGGCCCTCACCTTCCAATTTATGCCGGTGGAAATAACGCATGATAAATCGCTCCATTACGAAAAAACAAAAGTAGCCGCCTAACAACCAAGCAAAAATATAGTGGGATTCTTTAACGCCGGCTAAAGCTTCCGGCAAAATATCAAAAAAACTCACACCCATAAAGGCGCCGGCCGCAAATGACACCAGCGGTGTAATTATTTTTAAGGTTGATTTTGACTTCCAAACTATCAACAGGCCTCCGATCAAGGAAACCACTCCACCGATTAAAGCATAAAATATCAATGTAAGCATTACTTTAAGTAATTAATTAATCTAACTATTGGCTTTAATTCGCTCGTTATTTTTAAGAATATCTTTAATAAATTCCGCATTGTAACCAGCCTCGCTCGCGGCCTTAACAATGGCAGTCAAATCTTTAGGCAAGCATTTGCCGTCAAAACCGCGTTGCTGGGGATAAACAAAGGTGAAATACCGGCTCATCCGCGGGTCCAGCAAAAACGCTTCGCGCACCATATTGTAATCAGCCCCCCAGGCTTGGGCAATGTTATAAAATTCATTGGCAAACGTAACCATCATCCCGACCGCCGTGTTGGCCATATATTTAACTATCTCCGCCTCGGTGGCGGTTAAAAACAATATTTTTACGCTAGAATTATAAACCGTTTGATAAAGTCGCACGGCCTTAGCGCAATCTTCCCGGGTTCCACCCAAAATTATAAAAGTCTGACTGCTTTCATCTTTCAAGGGGTGCGCCACAGTTTCGCCAATATATTCCGGCTGGAACACAATATGTTTCTGGGGATATTGCTGTTGTAACTTCTCGGTGGTGCCGGGTTTAACCGTGGAACGGATAATTATTAATGGAGTTTTTAACCAAGCGACGGATTGTTCTACGATGGAAGTGTCGCAGGAACCGTTTGGTAAGGGATTGGTCGGCACACAAATAAAAACTGCCTCGCACTCATTTATTTCCTCTTTGGTGCTGGACACATCCTTAAACCCAGGGTCATAAATTTTAGCCGCTGGGAAAAGCTTATGCATTGCCTTCCCTACAAAACCATAACCGATGATTGCTGTGTTCATAGATTAGTTTAAAAATAATTTTCTTAGTTCTTCCATTTTAGAGGAATCCAGCCGAGATTGCAAAACCTTCGTCCTTAGCTGATTACTCCCCAGCTGGCCGCTGCTAATCATGTTCATAAATTCCTCAAAATCAACCTCGGTTGATTTAATTTTTTCAGCGCCGTCTAATTCCTGCTGGCCCGCCCTCTGGCAATTCTTAGCAATAAACACATAAACCGCCCAATCAATTTTCGTAACCGGCTGATAGCCAAACCAAAATTGCCAGTTATCCGAAGTATATCCGGTTTCCTCTTTTAACTCTCTTTGAGCCGCAGCTAGCGGCTCTTCGCCTTCATTTATCCGCCCGCCTTCTACTCCCCAAAAGGGTTCCCGGCCCGGCTGTTCCTGTCGGGCAACCACAATTTTACCTTCTTTGGTAACAGGAAAAACTACTACCGTATCCGGACGTTTTAATTTTTCAAACACTCGTTTTTGTCCGTCATAGCCTGTAACTTCCCACTGATAAACCTCAAAAACTACCCCTTTAAAAACCAACCTGGCATTGGATGGCATTATTTGTCTGGATACCGGACGTTCTATTTCCATAAGTTAAACTAATGTAAATAAATCATCTTCACTCAAACGAACCTTATTATAAGCCGGGCCATGCAAACGGTGACCAATGGCTAAAAAAACCAAGGGCTTATAATGAGCGGGTAAATCCATAACTTCGGCGATTTTAGCCGGCGTAAACCCTCCCATCGGGCAAGAATCTATTTTGAGTTCCGCGCAGGCGGCTAAACCAAAACCCAGGGCAATATAGGTTGAATTAGAAGCCCAGGTTAATAGCTCGGCCTCATTTTTACTAGCCAGAAACTGCTTAAACCTTTCCCGCCGCCCCTGTTGCGCCGCCTGATCATAACCGCTGGCAGCGGCGATTTTAATATACTCTTCAATCTTCTGGCTGATATTCGTTTCAGCACAAAACACTAAAACATATTTAGCGTCAGTTATTTGCGCTTGGTCAAAAGAATAAGGCCTCATCTTTTCTTTAAGAGTTTGATCACTAACCACATAAACATGGAACGGCTGCAAACCAAGCGAAGTCGGCGCCAGACGGATCGCGCGCAAAATTTTAGCTAAATCAGCTGGGGCGACTGATTTAGCCGGGTTAAATTTCTTGGTGGCAAAGCGCCAATCCAATTGTGACAAAAAAGTGGTTGCCATAGTCTAATGGTTTACACTCTATCATAATTTTCGCTTTTCTTAAAGCTGATAATTTTAAACAAAATGCAACTCGGGTGCCACGAACTAAGATAGAGATGGTTTCAAAACCCTTTTCGTGGCGTCCGTAAGGTGGATTGAACGAGACAAGGAAGATGAGCAAAATGCCCGGAAACGTAGCAGTAGCTACGATGAGGACATTTTGGAAAATCTGACGCAGTCGCAGTCAAAAAACAGAAATTGCAGCAGAAATAGGGTTTTGAAACCATCTCATAATATCCGCCCCGAGGTCCATCAGCGTGGAGCTTCATACTTTAACCGTAGTGTTTTCCAATTTACCGGAGCCAATAAAAATACTGATGAAGTTACCGGCTATATCAAGGACTTGGTTAAGCCTGATTTTGTCAGTGGCGTTAAATGTTTGTAACACATAGTCTTCTAGCGGTTGAGGAGTAGCGGGCCGGCCGATTCCAATTCTAAGCCGCCAGAATTTATCAGTGGCCAGATTATCAATAATGCTTTGCACGCCTTTGTGGCCAGCCGCGGAGGCAGCCCATGACGGACGAATCGCGCCGAATGGTAAATCAACCTCATCGTTAATAATAAGTAACTGGTTAGAGTTTAGTTTAAAAAATTTCATCACTTCGGCCACGCTCAAACCCGATTCGTTCATAAAGGTTTGCGGCTTTAACAGGCGCACGGTTGTGTTCTCAACTTTGACTTTTGCCAGTAGTGATTTGGCGGAAGGTTGAGCTTTCCAGTCGAGCGTTAGATTTTTTTGCTGTAACCAGTAAGCCAACGCGCGCTCGCCAACATTATGTCGGGTTGGTTCATATTTTTTACCGGGGTTGCCCAGACCGACGATTAAAAGATTGATGGTGGTCATAAAAATAAATTAAGTAACTTTAGAGCAGTTTAGCTTTTGGCTCGATTTTGCAAATTAACTTTGATTGGCGTACCGCTAAAATCAAAACCATGTCTTAGTTTGCCCTCAACCCAGCGGGCGACGGCAGTGGGTAGGACAACCTTAGTGTTAAAACGAAGTTGAAAGCGCGGCGGGGCCGTGCCAATTTGTTCAAGCGCCACCAGCGGTAAATTTTTAATCGGATGGAGGCGCCGAATATAGTTGGTAAATTTAATTATTTCGGCGTCGCTTAGTCGGCGCTGCCAATTGCTTTTAATTTGTTCGGCCAGCGGTATGATTTTATAAACTTTATGGCCGCTTAGCGCCGATACCCAGAGACAAGGTGCGTAGCTTAGCATGGGCAAATAGTGGGTGATGCTTTTGGCAATGATTTTGCGTTCCTCCAACTCTACTAAATCAGCTTTGTTAAGAATTATTACAACCGGACGAGAAGTTTTGGTGGCGGCATCAGCCAGGGCCTGATCCTGCCAGCTTAATTTTTGGCGGGCGTCTATGACCAATAAGATTACGTCCACCGCCGGCAGGATTTGCATAGCTTGTTGGACGCTTTGCGTTTCTAAGGTTGGCGCTTTATTGATTTGCCGTCTAACCCCGGCGGTGTCAACCAACTCCACTAAAGTATTAAAGTGAAAAAAATAATGATGTTGGCGGTCACGCGTGGTATGAGGCGTCGCCAGCACTAAACTGCGTTCGGCATTAAGTAAGCGGTTAAAAAGTAATGACTTGCCCACGTTAGTTTGTCCGATAATAGCCAGTTTAAGCGACGGTTTTGGCTCCTCGATTTTATTTATATGCGGCCACATTGCGTCAAGCAGGTCGCCGACGCCGACACCGGTTTTGGCGGACAGCAATTGGGTGGTAAATTTTAATATTTGTTGCGGCGCGCGGGCGCGCTGGCGCGGTCCGTCAATTTTGTTAACCGCCACGATAACATTTTTTTGCCAGCGCTGGAGTTTTTTGATTAATTCTAATTCTTTGTCAAGTAAGCCGGTTTGACCGTCAATGACAAATATTATCAGACGGCTGGTTTTAATAAGGCGATTGAGTTTTTTTAAACCCGCCTGTCCGGCGGGGTCCTGGGCCAGCGGATCAATTCCACCACTGTCGTAAATTAAAAAATTTTGTCCCCGCCAATTAACCAGGCCCAGATTAGTGTCGCGGGTGGTACCGGCTTCGGACGAAACCAGCGCTTTATTGCCGCCGACAAGGCGGTTGAATAAGGACGATTTACCGACATTGGTTCGTCCGACAATTACAACTTCAGCTTGAGGAAGGAGTGGCATAATTTTTAACAATCGGACGGTTAATTAAATTCAATGAGATGGTTTCAAAACCCTTTTCGTGGCGTCCGTAAGGTGGATTGAACGAGACCAGGAAGATGAGCAAAATACCCGGAAACGTAGCAGTAGCTACGATGAGGACATTTTGGGAAATCTGACGCAGTCGCAGTCAAAAAACAGAGATTGCAGCAGAAATAGGGTTTTGAAACCATCTCAATAAGTCTCATACTATTTTATCATACAGCAAACCGTCCGCTTTCGGTAATTTGGTTCCGTTCAGCCGGGCCTGGTAGGAAATTTAAAATTTACCTGCCCGCCATCGGCCTCTTGCAATCGATAATTATTATTTAGTGCTGTAGCTTTCTATTTAATAGCATCGTTTACTTTGTACAGGCTTAGGCAGGCGGGCCTGCCCGCCCCGTCATGGCTTCGCCAGATCTCGCAGAGCGATGACTTAGCAGGGCCCGCCGTTAGCCTTAGAAATATCACTATAACACTGAAACACTGGAACACTAGATCACTGGATCAAATTTGTTCAAGTGTTAAAGTGTTCCTGTGATTAAGTGTTTCTTGATTCTTTATTAAAGCTACGGCAGTTGGGAATTTTTTAGACCAGTCTGCTTTTGATTTTGGTCATTAGTTGAGATTGATAAAATGTCAGCGGCCGCGGCTTTTAATTCCGAGTAATCGCCTTGGCGGGGGGTTAGTAAGTAAGCGCCATCCAGGCTAATTATTTGTTTTAGCAAGCCATCGGCGGTATCGTCTAACACCCGGTGTTGAATAGCGCCGGTGTCAACCTGGCGCAGGATGTGAGCCAAGCGAATAGCGTCGGCCGCGTCCAGGTTGGTGAGTACGCTGTTTTGGAGAGTTTGGTAAACTTTTAGCATTAGCCGCGGATTTAAGAAAGTGGCCGGTGACAGCAGTTTAGCTTTAATAGCTGATAAAATTATTTGTTGACGTTGGGCCCGGGCAAAGTCAGAATTTTGCTGGTTGTCGCCATGCCGTGAGCGGACGTATTCTAAAGCTTTAGTTCCGGACATAACTTGCCAACCAGCCGGGAAGGAAATTGTTCTGTAGCCATGGTCATCATTGGGAAAACTGTTATCGGTAAAGGCGTTTGGAACATTGACCGGTAGACCGCCTATTTGGTCCACAATTTTTACAAAACCGTCAAAGTCCAGTCGGACATAGTAGTGTATTTTTAAACCAAAAACCTCACCAATTACTTGGCTGGCCAAAACGGGCCCCTGGTTTAAGCTTTGTTGTTCACCTAGGGCGTTGGCGTAATTAACCCGTCTGGCGCCACCACCGGGAATTGGAACTACTAAATCACGAGGAATTGACATTAAACCAACTTGGGCAGTTTGCGGATTAAGACTGGCTAAAATAATAGTGTCGGTTAAATAAGGCCCGTCGTGGCCTGGTCCGCCCTGACCAAGCAAAAGAAAATTAATCCGGCCATCAGCTTCACCCTCAAGCATTTTGTCTTGCCCGCTGACCAGTTGTTTGACATTCTCCCATAATGAATGCTGGGGCCAGTTTAAAATAGTGGCTTGCACGTGAGGCTGTCGCGACAGCCAAATTACTGTCAGGCTGACAACAATAAAAACGGTATACAAAAAAAACTTCCCCCGGTTGATTTTGCGAACAGCGGGGGACTGCTCACTTGCCGGAGTCGGCGGTAATGGTAGATTGTCTAGATTATCCATAAAGGGTTGCCTTTACCCCGTTAGAAGCAGGATGCCCCGCCGATTCGGCGGGGATGAATGCCCAATTCTCAACAGCGAACACGGGGTTTAATGCCCCGTGTGAGCTTCTAACGGGGTTTACCCACGCCTTAGTCCGATTTAGGGGCCCCAGCGTGGGAGTTGGGCGCTCTAAAAGTTCAAAGGAGTTGATATCGCAGTAAGATCAGGAGCGCTTCACAAGGCGCAGAAAAAATGGTAACATTTTGTATATTTATTTGTCAATTTATCGTTTAGATTATATACTGTGGTGGCTTTAACTGCCGGTGTAGCCATAGCGGCAGCACGTTAGCTGTTATTTATTCACTTATTTAACAAGGTTGGTTGGCTTTAGGCCCAAAACGTCCGGCCCAGGAACATTTATCACCCTACTATATTCTAAGGACGGTTAGCTCAGCGGTAGAGCACTGCATTCACATTGCAGGGGTCATAGGTTCAAATCCTATACCGTCCACCACGATGTATTAAGTCAAAAGTTAAAAGTCAAAGGTCAAATCTACAACGCAAAGCTCAAAACTTTTTAGTTTAACCAAATTAACAATTAATTATTTACTCTGCCGCTATGCCGTAGGTTCAGCTAGCAATGCGGCACCCGTGTGAAGGCTAAGCTGGCGCGTGTTGTGGTGGTTTGTGCACCCGCCTGCCTAAGCCTGTTCTTAAAGTAAGCGACGCTATTAAATAACAACGAGTAATATTAAGTTATAGTTGTTGATTACAGCAGGACTATGGCGGGCAGGTAGCGCCAGCCCTGAACGCGGGTAGCATTGCCTGAATCGAAGGCTTTAAGCGGCGACTCTTGTGTTACTTCTCTAGAGAAGTAACAAGAAATTAATTTAGATTTAGGATTTGATGTAGAATTTAGAAATATCTATAACTTTACTAATTATTTATGTGGGAAAATTTAAAAGCTTTTTTAGTATTCTTGGGCGAGGTGCTTAAGGTCGGACTAGTTTCGCTCCTAATTATATTGCCGATTCGTTATTTTTTGGTACAACCGTTTTACGTTAAAGGGGCTTCGATGGAACCAAATTATTATGACCATGATTATTTGTTGATTGATGAAATATCATTCCGCTGGCGCGGGCCCGAGCGGGGTGAGGCGGTAGTGTTGCGCTATCCGCGCGATCGCAGCCAATTTTTTATTAAGCGGATTGTTGGCTTGCCGGGTGAGCGAGTAGTGGTCAAGAATGAGAAAGTTTGGATTGCCGCCCCGCGCGGCGAGCTGGCGCCGCTAGCCGAGCCATATTTAGGCGAGTGGGTTAGAACTCAAGGCAACCTTGATATTACCCTGCAGGCCGACCAGTATTTTATTTTAGGCGATAATCGCGCCGCTAGTCTTGATTCTAGAGCCTTTGGGCCGGTAGTGAAAGGCGAGCTTGTCGGCCGCAGTTGGATTCGCGCTTGGCCCTTTGACCGCTGGACAGTTTTTAGTCCGACGCCGCCAGCGCCGTAATTAAATTATTTTATGACAGCAACTGACAAAAAAAACGACAAGTTGGCCGCCAGCGAGGAGGAGCCGGTCAATAAAGTAAAAAAAGTAACTACCCCGCAATTAGTACGGGGTATGCATGATATTTTGCCGGCCGAGTGGCCATGGTGGGATACGGTTTTAAGTGAGGTGGCTACGCAGGCGGCGACATACGGTTTTGGTCGGATTGAGACGCCGGCGGTAGAAAAGACAGCTTTGTTTACGCGCGCGATTGGCACGGCCACTGATATTGTGGAGAAAGAGATGTATTCGTTTGTGGACCAATCAGACGATCATTTAAGTTTGCGTCCCGAGTATACCGCCGGTATCGCGCGCGCCTTTATTGAGCATGGTATGTTAAACTTGCCCCAGCCGGTGAAGCTGTGCGCGATCGGGCCGGTGTTTCGCCATGAACGACCGCAGGCCGGACGTTATCGCGGTTTGTGGCAGGCTGATTTTGAAACATTAGGGGACGCGTCGCCGGCGTCGGACGCGCAGTTGATAATGGTGGCCGCGTCATTGTTAGAAGGTTTACAGCTTTCGGTTACCGTGCAAATTAACAGTGTTGGTTGTTTAAATTGTCGTCCCGCTTACAAACTGGAACTGCAAGATTATTATCGCACTAAACGTTCAGTTTTATGCGAGGATTGTAAAAAGCGCCTACCGCGCAACCCTTTGCGTTTATTAGATTGCAAACAAGACAATTGTCGTCAGATTGCGGTTAAAGCTCCCCAGTTGGTTGATTCATTGTGTCCGGATTGCCGTCAGCACTTTGTTAGCGTTTTGGAATATTTGGATGAGGTGGAAATTTCGTATCAACTTAATTCGCAACTGGTCCGGGGTTTGGATTATTATACGCGGACCGTGTTTGAATTATGGAGTCAGCAGGAGGGGCAGTTAGCTTTAGTCGCCGGCGGGCGCTATGATAATTTAGTGGAAGAATTGGGCGGGCCACCGACGCCGGCAATTGGTTTCGCGGCCGGGATTGAGCGTTTGATTATTGAAATGAAATCACGCGGCGTGGCGCTGCTAGCTCCGGCCGGAGCCGAAGTATTTGTGGCTTGTTTGGGCGAGCCGGCTCGTAAACGGGCTTTTAAACTGTTTGATGATTTGCGGCGCCAGGGTGTAAGAGTGGCGGAAAATTTTGCCAAGGACGGTCTTAAAAGTCAGCTTGAAATTGCTAATCGTCTAAAAGTTAAATTTACTTTGGTGGTCGGGCAAAAAGAATTGATGGACGGCACGATTATTGTGCGCGATATGGAAAATGGCATTCAGGAGGTTGTTGATTTTAATAAAGTCGTGGCTGAAGTACGGAAACGTTTAGCGGCCCAACAGTCTAATGTGATTTCAACTTAAATAGGACTTAATGAGTCTTTTCCGTCATGCTGAACTTGTCCGCCCAAGGCGGATCTGCCTCGGGCATGATTTCAGCATCTAGTTGTCCACGCCTCCCTCGGCCCGCCTGCGGCGGTGATTTCAGAATCCCCGATATTAGCCAACAAGAATTACGCCATTATCACTGACAGAATTGTCAGTAGCCACACCGTCAATATGTATGACACCGATCCCACATGGTCGCCGTAAATAAGTATGACACTTAAATATAGAGATTTATCATTAATTTACCCTTAACCACTTAATTAATTTAGTAGGTATGTGACCCGGTTATGGCCCCCGCTTGTATTAGCTGATTTGCCTTCCCTATCCTAGAATGATCTATAAGCAGTTGTGATTTTATCCGTTGTAATTTTACGGCCATTGACAAAACGGCCTGTATACGCTATAGTACTTTGTTACTGTATTGGTACGTACATTGACAATTAACCCCCGAAATAACGGGGACATCATAACACAAATAAAAATAAAGGATGACGCCAATGAAAAATATCATTGCCCCCATCGAGACCATAACCAAAGGCCAAGCTGGCAGAGCCGCTGACCGATTTATGGAATTCTGTTACAAAAACGCCGCATCGCTTCCCAAGGATACGGTGCAACAAGTCCTTGAGGAAGAAGGAGACCAACTGTCGCAGGAGATGTTCGAAGCCTTGCGCAAACGCGTCGAAGCTCGCTCATCAATGATTGTGCGCCATGTGAAGGTCAATCGCAAGCAGTCACCCGTACAGGTGATTGATGCAACCGGCCGCGTAAAGTACATAAACGATGATACCCTGGCAAGTATGCCAAGTGAAGGAGCGGAAGAGGTTGATATGTACTTTTTCAAGCTCGATAAGTACGTGTCCGTCGATGATCTTGACCGCGAGTATGAACGCTGCGGTCTGGTACCCGACCCCTATGTGCAGTTACAGGCGAATACCGACGACCCTGCTTTTGCCGATGAGCACCCAAATGGTGGTCAGTGGCGAGACAGCCAGGGCCGTGCCTGTTACATCGCTTTCGGCCGGGACGGCGACGGGCGCAACGTCGGCGTGCGCCGCAGCAGCCTCGACTGGCATGACGACTGGTGGTTCGGTGGCGTCCGCAAGCCTCAGACGCTTGGACAATAAGTCCTTGGATCGGAATTTTGATCCTTGGTCGTTTCAAAAACCCTCTAAGCATAAGTTGCAGAGGGTTTTATTTTTTACCACGAGCCTGCTAAGCTAAGTTACAGATAAATCCGAACCTGCGGTTACGGCTCCAGGTTATTTATCCCGCACTGCCGATAACCAGAGTGGCGCATGGGTACTGCTTGTGGCCAGGGTGTTGCCGGTAGCTCCTTAAAGGAGAGACTTGGTGTAGCGCACTAGGGGATAAGATCCCAAATACTATACAGCCCCGAGAGTACTCAAGGGGTAGTGCTACGGATGGTGTGTTGTACATTCCGCTTTCAACCGGAACGGCGACGAGCGCAACGTCAACGTGAACCGCAACAACAACGACTGGAATGACAACTGGTGGTTCGGTGGCGTCCGCAAATTTCTCCTAATCTCCTGGTTTACCAACTAGGGGATTTTTGTTAGTTGTTTTTTCCAACCACCCAGCATTTTGCCGGATTCATTGAGTGGCTCTGACAATTGTGCTATTTTTTTATTGTCAATGGCTTTTATTTCCCAGGCTATTTGTAGAAAGTATTTTAACAGGTCCAGTTTAATGCAGGCTTTGTCTACGATGATAATTTTTTGTTCCCTGGCGGAGTAGGTAGCTATAATGACGAGTTCAATAAGTTCTATAAAGAGCAGATTTATTTTTTCTCCCAGCGAATATCTTGTCAGTCGTTCAATATGTGGCAGATAAGAATGCCATAGTTTGTAGGCTTGAGTTATTTTTTGCAACACCGGTAACAATTTTGCTTGAAAGTAGTCGGGGGGGGGTATAGTTAGGATTATGGGAAATAAAATTCAGTTGCTTCATAATTATCAGTATATCATTTCTTTGGAAAATTTGCTTGGTGCTTGGCAAGAGTTTGTCAAAGGTAAAAAATCAAAACGGGACGTGCAGCAATTTGAATTGCACTTATTGGATAATGTTATTGCTCTGCACAATGACTTAGCCGCCAGAGTATATTGCCATTCCACTTATCAGGCTTTTAGGATTTCCGACCCCAAACCCAGGCATATTCATAAAGCTAGTGTCCGAGATAGATTGTTGCATCATGCTGTTTACCGGATACTTTATCCGTTTTTTGACAAAACCTTTATAGCCGATTCTTATTCTTGCCGTCTTAACAAAGGGACGCATAAAGCCATTAACCACTTTAGGAAGTTTGCTTATAAAGTCAGCCGTAATCATACCAGAACTTGTTGGGTGCTAAAATGCGATGTTAAAAAATTTTTCGCCAGTATTGACCAGGCAATACTTAAGAACATTCTGGAGTATTATATTCCTGATGGAGATATATTGTGGCTTTTGAGGAGGATAATAGACAGTTTTAGTTCTGGTCAGCCGGGCAAGGGCCTGCCTTTGGGCAATTTAACTTCGCAACTTTTCTGTAATGTTTATATGAACGAGTTTGACCAGTATGTTAAGCACGGGTTAAAGGTAAAATATTATATCCGCTATGCTGATGATTTTGTTGTTATGTCGCATGATAAATATCAGCTAATAAAACAGCAGGAAGAATTAGCCAAGTTTTTAGCAGGCAAGCTTAAACTTAGATTGCATGAAGATAAGGTAATTATTAAATCTTTGGTTTCAGGCGTTGATTTTTTAGGGTATGTTTGTTTGCCTCATTACCGGGTACTGCGCACCAAAACCAAACGGCGAATATTTGGCAAGTTACAACGAAAACAGTTAGCGGTGCGGCAAGGTTTAATACCGCCAGCGTCACTTAACCAATCAATTCAGTCTTATTTAGGCGTGGTTAAACACTGTAACGGTTTTAAGATTGCGCGCCGGATTAAGGAATTAACAGGTAGTTAGTTCACCATTTTGATTTTTTGACTTGACGAGAGACTTTAAAAACGGTACAATATATGTATTGATTTATTCGGTTTGTCATTAATTATATTTATAGATAAGGAGGTGACCCCGCAGTAGTCCGATGTCCATCGGACACTACGGGGCGAGACGAAGTGATAAACAATCAACTCGTTTAATCAACTTATATAGGTTTATAATTTTTTAGAGAAAGGAAGGTGACCAGCGTGATAGAAGTTAAGCGTAAAGAGGGCGAGTCGGTGGACAGTTTAATTCGCCGTTTTTCCAAAAAAGTTCAGCAGTCGGGTCTGATTATCCGTACCAAAAAGCGCCAGCATTTTGTTGCTCCATTATCTAAAGGTGAACAGCGGGTCGGAGCCCTGCGGCGGCAAAATATTCGCGAGCGCAAGGAGTACTTGCGTAAGACCGGGCAGTTGGATGAAGAAGAATTACGTAGCCGTAATCCGCGGGTACGGGCTTTAATTAAACGCGGTTTGCGTTAATTTATCCGCCTCCGTCCTCCCAAGGAGGACTACGGCGGATTATACCAAATTAATTTAGTGACTTGAGTATATGGTCGAATTGACAGTTAGCCAAAAAATTGAACAGGCTATGAAAACGGCCGCTCGGGCGCGCTCGGCTGATTTAGCGACCCTGCGTTTATTAAAGGCGGCCTTACAAAATGAAGCCATCGCCTTTCGCGGTAAGGGGCAAACGCTGACGGCGACGGATGAATTAACCGTCGTCCGGCGCGAGTTAAAGCGGCGTCAAGAAGCGGCGGAATTGTACAAAAATAATAATCGTCCCGAGCTAGCCGCCCGGGAGGAAGCCGAAGTCCAGGTTTTACGGCGTTATTTGCCGCCGGCGCCGGCAATTGAAGAGGTCCGGCAGACTATTAAGAATTTGCAACAGCAATTGGTTTTGAGCGGGCCAGCCGCCGCCGGCCAGCTAATTAAAGCCGTGCTGGATTACTACCACGGAGCAGTTGATGGTTCCACTGTTAGCCAAGAGGTCCGTCGTATTTTAACTCCAGACAGCCGATAAAAATTAAACTACGTTCCATGGCCAAATGGTTTAAAGCCAACACCTTCCTGATTTCATACCGCCGGCGACTGATCGGCGGGGTGAGTATTTTAATCGGCGGGCTGTTTGGGTTTGCTAAACCAGCCTGGGCGCAAAATGCCGGTTTAGAAAATTTGAGCCAGGCCGGGGTTAACTTGGGCAATCAGGATTTAATTTATACCGTCGCCCGCCTCATTAATATCGGCCTGGGCGTGTTGGGCGTTATCGCCGTGTTGTTAATTTTGTACGCCGGCTTTATTTGGATGACCTCGCGCGGCAATGAGGAAAAAATTACCCAGGCTAAAAAAATACTTTCGGGCGCGGTAATCGGTTTAGTTATAATTTTAGTCAGTTTCGCGGTGGCGTCTTTTATAATTAATAAATTAATTGGCGCCACCGGCGGCCGTAATGGCGGCGGGCCGGTAGTCTGCGCTGATGGTTTGCCGCCGCCGTGTGTTGGCTTTGACAGATTGCAGGTAGTGTCAACTTCGCCTAAGCCCCAAGCCGAAGGTGTTAAATTGTGCAAGCGGGTGCAGGCGCAGTTTAATGAGAAGCTCGACCCCGGCACGGTAAAGAATAGTGCCGTCAGAATAGTTGATACCAAAAACACGGCGGTGGCCGCCGATGACGAGACTGTGGCCGGAACGTTCGCGGTTAGCAATAAATCATTTAGTTTCCGCCATCCTGATTTTGCCCCCGGTAGTCGTTATCAGGCGACAATTGCCAGTGGCAGCGCCGGCGTTAAAGATATTCGCAATCGCTCGTTGCGAGAGGATAAAAAATGGTATTTTACCACCGGTACCGAAACTGACGCGGTTTTGCCGCAAGTAGTCAGGGTTGAGCCCGCGCCAGCGTCAACTACGGTTTGTCGTAATACGCCAATTCAAGTGGTGTTCTCGGAAGAAATGGATGCAACTACTTTGAACAGCAATAATATTATTCTTAAGGATAGCGCCGGTTCTGTTATACCGCTGGCGGATGTGGACGCGGGTAGTGACTTTAAATCAGTGACGATTTACGCCGCGGCGGTGTTGGCCGCTAACAGTAGTTTTACCGTAACTTTAAAAAGCGGTCCGGATGGCATTGCGGACGCTTGCGGCAACCAGCTTGATGGTAACAAGAATGGTAAAGTTGACGGTACGCCGGCCGATGATTATTCTTGGAGCTTTACCACTGGTGAAATCACTGAATGTAAGCCAGTGCTGAATGACTTGTTGCCTAGCAGCGGCTATTACGGCGATGAAACAATTTTGAGCGGAAAAAATTTTGGCATTACCGGTGAAGTGATGTTCAATAATTTTCCGGCTGATAGCAACAGTTGGGGCGGCAGTGATAATGTTATTTGTTGGGGCAGCGGCGCTTGTCTGGCTAACACCATTAAAGTTAAAGTGCCGGTCGGTTTTGAGCTTGGTCGATTTAATGATGTCGCTGTCAAAGTTAAGGTCGGACGGGAATCAAGCGCTGACAAACCATTCGCTTTGTTGTCGCCATACGTGCGGGCGCTTAGCCCTAATCACGGCCCGCCGGGGCAATTTATTACCGTGTTTGGTTTGAATTTTGGCACTACCGTGGGCACGGTTAAATTTGGCACGGTGTCAGCCGAACTCGCTTGCAGTGCCAGTAACAGTTGGTCGGATCGTGAAATCGTGGTTAAGGTGCCGGCCAGTTTAGCTGTGGGCGATTATGAAGTACAAATTTTAACAACGGCTAATAAACCCAGTAACAAGAAAGATTTTACGGTTGATAATAGTCTTTTAGCCCCGGGTTTATGCGAAGTGCGGCCGCAGTGCGCCGCGACCGCCGGCGGAGCAATTGATGAAATTGCCGGCACGCGTTTTGGCGCCAGCCGCGGCCGTAGTGTTATAAATTTAGCTGGCTATAATATCGCGCCCACCGGACAATGGCGCGACAATTTAATTAAGACTACGCCAGTGCCGGCTGATTTGAGCGATGATAATCACCTGGCGCGGGTGGTGGTTAATAATTTAATGAGTAATGCCAGGTATTATGACATTCCTTGCGTCGGTGTAATTTATCCCGAGGTGGTGGAAGAGCGAACTTGTGAATTGGAAACGCAAACCCCCAGCCCCTGGAAAGATAGCAGTGAGGCGTGTAAGAACGGTCTTATTTCCGCGCGTTTTACGGTGCCGATGGCCGCCGCGACTTTAGCGCCGGTTAATATAGTTTTGCAAAAATGCGGGAGCGGCGCCAATTTTGACGCCAGCGCCTGCCAGCAAACAGTTAATTTAGTTGATATGGATACAATTCCGGCGGGCGAGGATTCTAATCCGATTGGTTTTTTTGCCGCGCCGGCCGGCGGCTTGGCGGCTAATACCTGGTATCAAACAACTATTAAGACCGCCGTTACCAGTTCAACCGGCAGACCCTTAAGGTCGGAATACAAATGGCATTTTAAGTCGCGTACTGATACAACCAATTGCGCCATCAATAAAGTCAGTTGCGCGCCGCCGACAGCTTATATTAGATCACTAGCCGGTCCGGATAATACTCAAGCCTATAACGCCAACGCGGTCGCTAATAATTGTAATTTATTAAACCAACAATCTTACAATTATACTTGGACCTCGTCGGATAATTCTAAGGCGACTGTCAGCGCCGGGGTTTTGAATTATAAAGCGGAGGCCGAGGCCAAGGATTGGACCAGCGCTGACAATCCAGTTAAAATCAAGGCCCGCATTGATAGTGAAAATAAAGAAGGTTTATGTAATTTAAATATTTCTACCACCGCCTGTCGGGAGAATAAGGATTGCCAAGCTTGCGGGCCCGGCGTATCAAGTTGCGTCGCCGGCAGTTGCACGCCGGTAATAAAAGATTTTTCGCCGGCCGATGGCGCGGTCGGAACCTGGATTACTATAGATGGCTGTTACTTTGGCGAAACTCAAGGCCGGGTGCTCTATACTAAGGCCGGCAGTGGAACAGTTGCGGGTAAATGGCCGGATCCGGCATTGTGCGGACAAATGTGGACAAACAAACAAATTATCAGCGAGGCGCCAGCCACGGCCGCGACCGGCGTTTTTATAGTTGAACGGCCGCCGGCTAATGAAGGGCAAGCCGTATCGCCCGCCGCTTTCACAGTAAACAACAATCATTATCCGGGATTGTGCAAGGTAGCGCCGACGTTTGTTTATAAGAATCAGTTGGGTACTAACCTGGCTGAAGTAACTCTGACGGGCAAGGGGTTTGGCGGAATGCGAGTTACTGATGATGGTGTTTATTATTTTAAAAGTGACGGCGGCGCATTGACCGGAAAGGCGAGCAGTTATATATCGTGGGCTGACAATAAGGTCGTAGCTGTAACACCGGCCGGAATAGCTGTCGGGCCGGGTAAAATAGCGGTCAATAAAATTTATCCCACTAATAAACTTAATTTTGAAATTAAAGATTTTGTGCAGAGCCAAAAACCCATAGTCAAGGGCATCTCGCCGGAAAACGGTATGGCGCGGGCTGACATTGCCACCACCCTGATTACCGTTAGCGGCGAGAATTTTGGCGCCAGCCAGAGCGGCGGGCAAGTATGGTTGCGCGCCGCGGTTAAGAGCCAAGATTGGGACAACGCGAAAAAATATGATTTTAATTCAGATAAAATTTTAAATCAAGCGGATGGGGATTTATTGGCCAGCAAAAAAGGCGCTGATGTCAATTACGAAGAAGAGCAGATGATTAATGGTCAAAAAGTTAAAGTCAAAATTAATAAACCGTTTGACATTAATAACGACGGCAAAATTGATGAGGCTGATAAGACAGTAGTGGTTAATTATTTAAGTTCTTCTCCGTTTGAACATGATGTTGACTATACTTTGGTCGCCGGCATAGGTTGTACTTGGTCAGATAAAGAAATTGTCGCCAAGGTGCCGACTGGTTTAACTATTAACGAGACTTGGCGGGTATATGTTAAGACCAGCGGCGGCGTTAGTGTTTATAATAATGCAATTTTTACCGTTAGTAATATTATCCACCCGGGGATTTGCTCTCTTACTCCTAATCACGGCGCCGAGGGCACAATTGTGACAATTAATGGTTTGAATTTTGGCGACCTTAAATCTAACAGCCAATTAACCTTTACTAAAGTTGGCGGCGTAGTTGAGGTGGATAGTAAGTACATTAAATCTTGGCGCAACCAAAACATCGTAGCCGCCGTGCCAGATAAGGATTACATCCAGCTTTGCGGCCAACCACCGGCGCCCTGCGCCATCAAGATTAAAACCGGTGATGTTAAAGTGACAGTTACTTTTCCAGTTGTTCCAATTAATTATGGCGGTACGCAGACATCTAACCCGGTAACTTTTACGGCTGATCCTTATATAACCAGTATCACGCCGGCGCAAGGCCCGGCTGGCAGCTGGCTAACTATTAAGGGCGGCAATTTTGGTGAATGTTCAGCTCGCGGCAATACCCTGACTGATCCTTGCGTGGTTACATTGGCTGGTAGCGGTGGGCGTGTTTTAGAGGGGGCCTTGCCGTCAATTTGTGGAAATACTTGGACTGATAGTCAAATTATTGCTAAGGCGCCGTCCGGCGGCGAAACTGGCTTGGTTAAAGTTGTGAATGAACAAGGCTATGAAACTAGCGATAGTGCCAGCAAAATCTTTACCTATGACAGCAAATTGCCAATCGCGCCGGGCTTGTGTAAATTAACGCCGGCCGAGTCTGGACAGCTGCCGGTCGCGGTGGCTTTGCAAGGCGATAATTTCGGTTCGGAACCACATCAATCGGACAAAAGTGGCGGTGTTAAGTTTTCTAACAAAGAATTTACTTCTGATAGCAGTTTGTTAAAATGGTCAGCTTGGGGTAATAATTCCATTAGTTTAACCGCGCCCGTAGGGACAACCAGCGGCGAAGTCTATGTTAAGCGCAAGCAAGAGGTTCAGACTGGCGCCAAATGTAATGGCATCACGGTAGCGGGTAAATGTCTGGGCGCGGAAGAGCCGGTTTATAAAACTGAAATTACGGTTTCTAATCCGCTGGAATTTAAAATTAGCGACAAACCGAAAGTGGTGAGCGTTTTGCCGGTCAACAACCAAAGCCAGGTTTGCCGTAATGGTTTAATTACTGTTACCTTTGACCGCTCTTTGGGTGGTGAATCACCGTTGACTGTAGATGAATTTAAGGTCAGCCAGGTTTGTGGTGGGGCAGCTTTGTCTAAAACAAATTTATCTTGGTTTAATAAATTGACTGACCGATTGATTGGCTGGTTGTGGCCAATATTCCACCCAGTGCAAGCTTTGACCTGTAATTCGGCAGCTGTGCTGGGCAGTTTAAGAGTAGCTGGCAAGGAATTGTCATTTGCTCTAGCAGCGCCCTTGGAGCCGAATGCAACTTATCGCGTACAGTTGAACAATAATAACATTGTCTGTGGCGTTGGTTGTGATTGGCAGTTTAAGACCCAGGATAAAATTTGCGAAATTAGCCAAGTTGAAGTTACGCCGCCGGCGTACACTTTTACCAAAGCCGGCGTTGCCGGTGAAAAAGAATTTAACGCCCAGGCAATTTCCAGTGACAAACAGGAGTTGCTGGCCAGTTATAGTTGGGACAAGTCAGACAGCCAGAACATCGTCAGTTATCAAGGAAACACTAATGCGCCCACGGTTACGGTAAGACCGTCGGCTACTAACGGTCAGGCCATCCTCAAGGCATTGGCCGACGGTTCGGCGGGGGGAGCGGGCAAGAAAACCGGTACTGCCAATGTGGAAGTGTTTATCTGTGATTTCCCGTGGGAGTTTAAAGACGCCGACGCCAATATGCGTCTGCGGTATTGCCGCGGAAATTTATCAGGCATTCAGCTGGGGCCGACGCAACTTTTAAAGAACCCTGATTTTGAATCTGGATTGGATAACTGGAATAACTCGGCCAGTAAGTGGCTACCATCAACCACTGATTGGCAGCGTGGCGCCACCAGCGCCGGCAATGCTCGGGGGACAGGCGATTTAGATCAGACAGTGAATACCGCTGTTGGTCAGGATTATTTACTAAAAGGTTATATTAAATACAGCGGCGCCTTAAAAGTTAGTTTAGGTTCTAACGAACGGGCATTCAGCGGCGTTTCCAATGGTTGGCAGGAAATATCTTTAACTGCTACAGCGGCGGCGACTAGCCTTAATCTTAAATTTACCGCCCAGGCCGGCACGGTGTATGCGGATAATTTTAGTTTAGTTGAGGTTACTGGACTTTTGCCCGAATTAAATCAGCCTAATCCGCCCTTCACGCGCGCTGAAGGCGACTTGATTCGTGAATATTTCTTTAAGGTGGGGGGAGCAAGTGACGCCATTGGTTTGAGGGTTTATCAAAATCGGGAGCGGTTAAGCCCGCTGGCTTGGTACAGTAGTCGGTCTGATATTAAACCGGGGAATCCGCAGCCAATTAATTCCGTTGACGGTTATGAGGCTATTAAAGACGGTAATACTTATTATGTGGGCGCGGTTAAACAGGATAATAATAAGATGTATACCAATATATATGTATTATCCTTTAATCAAGGAGCCTCCTCGCGCACCGGCAATATTATTGCCAAATTACTGGACGGTTGGAGGTTTAATACTGACATAACCAACTCTGATTTAGTGGCGGCGTTAAAGCGCGACCTTAAACGGGTTAATGATTTAACGGCGCTGCGTTCTAATTTGATTGATTATAAGACAGCGCATAATCAGTACCCGCAACTTTCGGCCGGCACTTTTGTAATCGGTCAGACGACCAGTGTTTGGCCGTCGTGGCAGTCGGCTTTGGGCAATGATCTTGGCGTAGCCTTGCCGACTGACCCCCTAAACAGTTTTTCTGATGTGGGCGGCAATAATTTGTGTTCTGGTTCTGGATTTAGCGAGTTTAACCCGGCAACCTGCTGGAATTCCACCGCCAAGGAGTTCCGTTGTCCGGATAATAGCCATATATACCAATATAAGTATATAAACGGCCGAGCCTATTTACATGCTAATTTTGAGTATAAGAACGTGGTTTGGCCGTATCAAGACAACAACCAGTCAATTACGGTGGGTGGCGGCGACAGCTGCGACAGCGTAAAGTATGAAATTTCATCTACCCCAACTCAACCCCGGGACCTTTAGCGGAAAATAATTGATTTGGGTTGGTTGGAAAAAGTTGCTATGATTAGTGGTGGAAATTGCTTAATGATAGGACTTACGCGCTTGCCGCTTTAGGGGCGGGCGAAGCCCGACCTCTCAAGCGGCTTTGGCCAATTTCTTCGTTAAAATCTGCGGTTTGGCCTTGTCGTAGTTCTACTACGCCTGCGGCCAAATCCTCGCTTTTGCCTCGAACTTGGCTCAAACGCGTAAGCCCTAAATGATTTTTTTATGTTTGATAATTTAAATAAAAACGGCCGGCAGGCCGTTAATCCAGTGGAGGATATTTTTTCCAATGTTGAGCTGTCCGGCAGTGGGCCGGCGCCGTCGGGGGCGGAAGTTAAGCCCGCGGTGGTGTCGTCTCCACCAGTGGCGCCGAATGTATTTTTTGAGAGTGAATCCAGGTTTAAATGGTGGTGGCTGATTGGCGCGGTGGTGCTAATAGCCGTCTTGATAGCGGCGGCTTATGTTTGGTTCAAGCCGGCCGGTAATAATGCTAATTTCAGCCCGGCGAATAACGTCAGGCTACCAGCGCCGTCATCAGCCAATGACAGTCCGGTGACGCCGCCGGTCGTACCGTCGCCCGAATCCGCCGCCATTAAAGATAGTGACAGTGATGGTTTAACCGACAATGAGGAGCAGGCCCTGGGAACAGATGCCTTGGCGACTGATACCGATAAGGACGGTTTGTTTGATGGTGAGGAAGTTAAGGTTTACAAAACCAATCCGCTTAATCCGGATAGCGACAATGATGGTTACACTGACGGTGAGGAGGTTAAAAACGGTTATAATCCAGTGGGTCCGGGCCGATTGCTGCAATTACCAGAGACTCGGTGAAAATCAATAAGGCTATAATTAACTTTTTTGTTTGTGTTTAAATTACATAAAAAAAATAATGACTCCGATAAGGCGGACGGCCAAGTTAATTCGCCGCCGCCGGCCGCCTGGGAACAGATATACACCATGCCGACTCGGTTTCAGGTTGTGCCGAAAAAATCTTTACTTAAAATAAATCGGCCGACTCAATGGTTGATGGTTGTGGTTATGGCCTTAGTAGTGGCAGTTGGTTTAATAATTTATTGGTTTGTCAGTCGCTCACCCCAGCCAGATTCTCAAACCGTAATTTCTCCAACCAGTGTCAACACTCCGCCACCGTCGGCAACAAATAACAACGATACTAATCCGCCCGCGGCCGTACCGGTGACGACAGTATTTGAACGCGACCGTACTCGTTATAGCGATATCAGCCAATTACAAGCGGCTTTAGAACTTTATAAGGGTGAACAAAAAAAGTATCCAATCGCCCTGTTGCCATTGGTTTTAGGATTGGAATCAACTCGGGTTTTAAGTGTCGGTGGATTTTCAGCCGAAGCCCCCGGCGTGGTTTATTTGGATAAAGTACCGGCTAATCCGTCGCCCGGCGGTTTGGATTATTTATATGAAAGTGAGAATGGCGCCAGCTATATTATAACTTTTAGTCTGGAGCAGGGGGTGGCGGGACTGGGTAGCGGTGAACATAAAGCCGCTCCGTCAGGAATTGATTTGATGGTGATTGATTCCGGTCCGTTAGTTCCGCGCACTATCACACCGCCGCCATTAACCGTTGATGCCGATCAGGACGGTTTAACAGACGCGGAAGAGGCAGTCTTTGTTACGGATTCTAAAAAACCAGACAGTGACAGTGATGGTTATTTAGATGGCAGCGAGGTTGCCAACGGCTATGACCCAACCAAACCAACTAGCGCTAAACTGCTGGATAATACTGATATTTTTAAATCCTATGGCAACAAGTCTTTTGGCTACAGTATAAAGTATCCGGCGAATTGGTTAGCTAAAGCCACTGACAGTGAAGAGAGTGAAATAATATTTTCCAATGGCAGTGACGAGTTTGTTGAAGTATTGGCGGTGGCTAATCCGGACCGTTTGAGCGCGGCCGCCTGGTACGCCAAGCAAGTTAATGGTTTAAAGCCGGCGGAGGTGCCAACGACCGAGTATGGCAGTGAGACCTGGGCTCAGAGCGTAGATGGTTTGAATGCGTATTTAGCCAATGATCAATATCTAATAACCATCAGCTATAATATTGGCACCAAAACGGAAGCTTCTTACTATCATTTATATCATATTATTTTGCGGTCATTCCGGTGGAATTCAATTCCCACCAATCCTTAATTGACGGGACGAGCAAGCCTTCATCGGGTGGCAAACGCGTAAGTCCTGTAATTATTGGTTTAAAAAATTATCGGCTAACTAACCATGTCAGTTAAATTGACCTGTTTGAATTATACTGCCCGGCCCTTACCGGCATTTTTTAAAGTTAAAGTCAGATTAGTTTTTCGGGCAATGGAAAAATTGCTGGCCTGTGACTGGGGCGAAGTTAACGTGGCAATGGTTGATGAGCCGACTATTAAATTTTTAAATCGCTCCTATCGTCATCATAATCGAGTGACGGATGTTTTATCGTTTACCTATGAGGACAATCCGGTTACGGGAGATATTGTAATTTGTATGAAGCAGGCGGCGCGGCAAGCCGCCCGTTACGGCAATAGTAAACTAGCCGAACTGCTTAAGCTGACAATTCACGGCAGTTTGCACTTATTAGGCTATGACCATATTAAAAGTCAAGACCGCCAAGTGATGCGTAAATTGGAACAAGCGATAACCAAGCTATTATAAGCTATGTCGGGTTTTTACAAAAAATTTTATAGTAAGTTAGCTTACGCCGGTCGCGGTTTAATTTATGTATGGCGGCATGAGTTAAGTTTTAGACTTGAGGTTTTAACAGCTGTCGGACTTTTAAGTTATGCTTGGTATGTTAATTGGCCGCTGTTTAAATGGATGGTTTTAATATTGCTGATCGTTATAATATTATTTGCCGAAATAATAAATACGGTTTTGGAAAAATTACTTGATTTGATTGAGCCGCGCTTGTCAACTAAAGTTGGTCTGCTTAAAGATTTATTGGCCGGTTCGATTTTATGCTTGGTTATGGGGGCTGGGCTGGTGTTGATTGGTTTAATTTTAATTTAACAAGACTTCGCGTTTGCC
>Ga0265296_1000391_pt1 | contig 70658 bp, 83 predicted proteins | sample MunlanPumphouse1_FD_189073 | JGI IMG/M metagenome (GOLD analysis project Ga0265296, IMG submission 189073) | Groundwater microbial communities from a municipal landfill in Southern Ontario, Canada - Pumphouse #1 | ecosystem: Environmental > Aquatic > Deep subsurface > Groundwater | place...
CCCCCCTGCATCACATCAGCCTGTTACCAGACCGGGTGTGGGGTTCAGTTCTGAGGTGGCGGCTAGCCTTTCCTCATGCTGGATTTTCACCAGCTGGCGAATTTGAGCTTTGCTCGGCGCGCCTGTGCAATCCGTGTTCTATCAGAATTCTCTCTAGACCGATGAAAAGTTCTTCCGCGCCTCTTCCTCTGTGAGCCGGATCACATCCCTCACAGGAATACCGGAGTCTCTGGATGCTTTCTTGCAATCATCAAATTCTGCGGATATATTCAGTAAAGTTCCCTTTAGATCCCTTGCGACCTTTACTGATATTTGATAATCCTTGCCGTTCAATGAAATTGATACTTTATTCATTTCGCGCTGTGCGATCAGCCTATGTTTTACCGGTATTATCCTGATGCCAAGCGATCCTGTCTCTTCAATGATCTTCCTTGCAAGCCTGCTTGAGTCCTGCGGTTTTGCAATAACCTGGATAATATGACCGCTTCGCCCTTTTTTCATTGTTGCCGGAATGATCGAGACATCTCTTGCTCCTGCATCCAATAATACCTCTATCAGATTACTCAAAACCTGTCCTGTCACATCATCCACATTGGTCTCAAGCATTTCGATCCTGTCTGAAATGAGTGAATCATCCACCTCGCCTTTGATAATTCTCAGTACATTCGGGACATGAAAGTCCCTGCTTCCTGCGCCATAGCCTACTGCTTCTGTTATAATTGCGGGACTCTCTCCTTTCTCATTGACAAAATAAGCAAGCAGCGCAGCTCCTGTGGGTGTGAGCAATTCACCCTCAACCGGCCCCATCTGCCATGGAAGGGAATATTCCTTCAATATCTCAAGCGCGGCTGGCGCAGGCACAGGAAATTTCCCATGAGAGAACTCAATAAATCCCATTCCAACGGATATGGGCGAACAGAATATCCTGTGATCTTTCAATCCCAGGTCATGGAAAGCAGCACATGCCCCAATGATATCCGCAATCGCATCTTCCTGTCCCAGTTCATGGAAATGCAGTTTTTCAAGAGTTGTTCCGTGGATCTTTGCCTCAGCATTTGCGAGTATTTTAAAGACAGAAATCGCGTCTGAAATAACAGCAGGCGCAAGGTCGATGGAATTGATCCGATCAAGAATACCGTTAAGGGTCATGCTGCCTTCTTTTTTCGTTGAAACATCAACACAATTTGCAGATATCCCTTTTCGGTTAGTTCTTGCTATCCTGACTTCAACATTTGCTGCAAGTTCCATTGCATCCTTGATCTTCCCGGCATCTGCCCCAAGGTCGATAAGCGCGCCTATGGTCATATCGCCTGAAGCGCCGCAGAAAGGGTCAAAAAGGATAGCTTTCATCTTAGTTAACTTATATTTATTAGAACAAACCATCAGTTGTGTCTCGCATAAGCTGTTCAAAAACCCATGCATTGTTTTGCAGCCCAGCTTGGTCAAAATTTGGATATGTATAAAAAAAATATCTATTATTTTGTATGACTTTTTCGTTATTTAATTTGGCAATAGCCCTGCTGGCAATCATGACTGCGGAGCCATATGCAAAAACCATAAAAAGAGGATGATTATCCATATGACTCACAATTTTTTTATAGATTAAGCTTTCGTTTTCATCTCGCTTGACGAAAATCGTTACCTTTTCCCACCCGTCTATTAACTTATCAAACTCTAATGCTAGATCAAGAGGATTCATATTATCTCTCATCTTTCTGTCACTTAAATAGGAAGCTACAGATTCTATGATACTTGTAGCTCCCATATCTATTATTTTTACTCCTCTTACCCCATATTTTGAATGAACATGCTCCCTAATTTTTTTAACGGTATCTCGCTTACCATCATTATTTAATTTAGAAATGTAAATCCCCACTCTCAATAAATCTAACGCCCAATGACCACCTAGACATGATTTGAGTCTTTGATATACATCTTTCTTGTTAATTTCATAAATTGCTTTTGACTCTTCGGCATTAGGTACGAAGCCATAATTTTCCTTATCGAGTTGTTCTCTTATTCTTTCTCTAAAATATTTAACTGCATCAGCCCCGTACTTCCCTGAAATAATTAACGATAAAAAGTCTTTTATTCCCATTGAGCTAATCTGTTCGATCAGTTCAGGTGGGAGTACCATTTTTATCTCTCTTCGAGATATCTAGAAAAGTATTCTGAAAGAGTTAATGCTGTGGTGTTGATTATTATAGTTGAGCCTGGAAGTAATGATGAATCGTCAATAGATACTGGTGTGTTACTAAATGGGCAGATGTGATGCTTTTTCGTTTTCTTATCAATAATAAATCCCTCTGCATCAACTCCATAATCCAGAATATCTAAGAGGAGTTTTTTTTCCTCATTATTCACCTCAATGAATGAAATCTGTGTATCATTTTTTATATGTTCTTTCATATCAAGTCATCCCTTCTCTTAGATGTCAGTTTTTCGTTTATCGAGCAAATTCCCTATCATTTATTTTCATAGAAATATAGGTTCACTCTTACTACACCCACAATTTATTGTCAGGTGTATATAGTCTTTTTGTTTTGGGCAAATCCATATGTAATAATATATTGGATGTGCGATATATAAATTAGTTTGTGTGATGCTTGTGGGGGGTTGCTGATTGAATATGTATGGTTTGGGGTAAAAACTTTTTTTCTATGCTATAAAAAATAAATCACAAGCATTTTCGAGACTTATAAAAGAAATAACCTATCACGGTAATCGTAATAACTGGCGACACCCATTGTTGTATCTCAATTCCGAAGCTGTCAAGCACCATTATTATCCCAAGGAAAAATATCGAATACATTGCACCATTTTTAAGATATATGTAGCGCTTCACGTTTTCAATATTCCTTATAGTCAGTTCACGGACAACAAATGCTCCTATCCCGTTACCGATAAGGATCAGCGGAACCGAGAGCGTGAATGCAAAAGCGCCAACAACACCGTCTATCGAGAATGTAGCATCGATCACTTCAAGGTACAGGATCTTACTCCAGTCGCTCATGTTCCCCCCACCCATTAACTCCTTTTCAGCCTGCTCTGCATTCTGCTTAAACCCGTGGGTTATAAAAAACGCTGTTGACCCGACAACTGCACCTAATGCCATGAAAGGATTCTTTTTTAATGCGAGGTAGACAATCACAGTGAGAATTATGGAAACAACCGCAAAGAACCATACCCCATGTTTATGGAAGAATCGCTCGCCTCGAAGACCGTAATTTTTAGCTTCAATAAACAGCCAGTGAAAGAACAGGAATATGAGGAAAATACCTCCTCCAACCAGAAGGAAGGGCGATGATTCTTCGATCGCCCTTTCGATATCAGGATTATCGCTAAAAGTAGCTGTGAATGCGTTAACCGGCCCAAGAGCCGGATTTGTTGCCCACACTATGAGCCATGGAAGCATCCCCCTTACAACGAAAACCGCAATAAATAATCCATATATCAGAAACCATCTCCTGGCTCGCTGCGACATCGTTGAAAGTACTTCTGCGTTAATTACAGCGTTGTCAATGCTGCTAATCGTCTCAAACAGTATGAGACCGATTACAATAAGGATCATTGAGAATATTTCCATAGTTCACTCTTTTAATGATTGATGAGAGGTTTTCAATCATCCCGATTGTTTAAATACTTAATTAGGGCACAACAATGAGAAACAATGCTTAAATATTTCCAGTGATGAGTATGAATCTATGAAATCTACCCTGGAAGTTCTTTCAGATTCTGAACTTATGGAACGGATCAAAAAGAGCAGAGAAGATTATAATTCTGGAAAATTCAAGAAGCTTCGCGATATTATGAAATAATATATTCTCATTTCACAATGAAACTACCATGTATCATACCCATCCAGCAGCTCCATCTTATCGTGCCGACTTGCGTTGGTGTAAATTCGATGATCTGTTCCCCTTTCTTGATATCAAATTCCATGCCAAGGGCCATTGTTACAGCCAGTCAGTACTTTCCGTTAATTATCCATTTTGCCAGCACTCCCTTTTTCAATTTAAGATGAATACGAATATCATGCCAGCCATAATATCCACATCAGTATACAATGGAATTGCCCTGCCGCTATTTTTCAACAGCGCCTGGCCAAGCTTTACTTTTTCTTTCCTGGCCTGTTAGCTCATGATCTGCCTAAGCTTTATATCCGGCTTCAACAATGACTGCCTTTATGGCATCCACGTTTGTTTTCGCAGGGTCATAGGTCACAGTTGCCTCTTTCCCCGCAAGGTTCACACTGGCTGCAGATACACCTTTCACTGATGAGATCGCCTTTGTAACCGATGCCTGGCAATGCCCGCACATCATTCCTTCTATCTTTATTTTTGTTTCAGTCATAATTATCCTTATCTGTTTTATTTCGTTTATATTTATTTATATACATATGTACTTTATAGTAAATGTAAATCGTTTTACACCAGATGTAAATATATACTTTGTCGATACGGTAATTGCAGCTTTTTTTCTCAAAGAGTCGCAAGAAATATGGAAACAGGAATTATCATAACTTCACCTGTCGTTTTAAAATCTGTTTTTGACAGTATGATCTTTGTTTTTACATCATATCCGGGAAAATCCATTTCTGTGGCATGACCGTACTTTACTTCTATTCCTTCATCTTCTCTTCAACGCATACACTAATGCTGCAACCAATAACACAGCCAGGATCATCCAGAACCAAAATAGTGGTTTTCGTTCAGTCTGATATGTAGTAACTTCTGTCTTCAAAGGCATGGCTTCTTGAGTAACTGCTATCTTTTCAGTTGCTCCTATTAATATATTTTTGACCAGTTGCATTTTACTTGCAACGACAGGTAAACCCCCGTTTTTCCCTGTGATTTTACGTTATTAAAGTAATATTATGTTAATAATTATAATCATGCATATATCTTTCGATTGCAGAAAAACGAATAATATACTGAAAAAAATAAATAAATAAAATCGTCATTTGACAGGATTTACAGGATCGACAGGATACGATTTTAGTAGCCAATCCTGTAAATCCTGTTGATCCTGTCTAAAAAAAAATGCAAATATCTATTAAAATCCGGCTAGAAAATAAAAAAAAGTAAAAAAAATCGGTGTAAATTACACCAATTTCTTTATCGGATGTGACTCAGCCAGTACACTCAGGCCAAGGTCTTTTGCGGTTTCACCCAGCATAATGTCAACCATTGCTACTGCGGGGAAAACTTTCTTTACGTTCTCGATTGGACCATACAGCAAGAAATTTGCGCCCATGATCTGTGCGACAAGGTTTGTGCCAATGTCCACAGGCGGCCAGGATTCGATCTTGGCGTCAGGGTCGGTTTTCTTGTATTTCTTCATCCAGTCCCATGCTGAAGCCATGTTGTGGAAGCCTCCTCCGACCGGCAATCCTAATTTACCTTTGATCGCAAGAATCGACCTGATGGTGGCTCCGGAACCAGCACCAAGAGGAGTGGCTGCTACATCCACAAGGGGTCTTGTGATCCCGACTTCCTTTGCGACGTCAAGCATACCTTTTGTCTGTCCTGTTCCTCCTTTCTCAAGGATGTCAAGTTTACCTTCTACGCTTGGATTTGTGGCGTTGAATGCAAGGATGATTGCTGATGTTATTTTGCTTTCCTTGATAGCCTTGATCTCTTCTGCTGCTATACTGGAATTTATTGAGTTGTGGATCGCACGTTTCTCAACACCGATCTCTTTGACGTATTTTGCGGCTGCCGCTCTTGTATGTCCGTCTGAGGAATCGATGAGGAATGGTACGTCATCGCATATTCCCACGAACCAGTCAATATATTTCTTTATAGCTTCAGGCGTTTCGCCAACGATCTGGTTGAAATATGGATTTCCTGTGGTATCCCCCATAACTTCCTGTGTATTCCATAGCTTTTCAGCTGCAGCTTTATCAAATACTCCCCTGTCTTCATCAGACACGATCTTATGCTTCCCATAGAACATTGTACTGACAAGTACTGTTGGGTATTCTCCCGGCTGTCCGCCGACTTTTATTTTACCGAATTCAAATACTTCTTGTTTCTTATCAAATCTGAACATCTTGGCACCTCACTTAATTTAATCCTAACATATTCTTTATGGCATTGAGCAGCAGCGGGTTTGAAAGCGCTGGTGAAAGAATCAATAACAGATATATTACAACTATCGTTAAAGAAGCACATATTCCATAAAGAATTCCGATATCTCTTCCGATCTTTTTTCCATACCTCTGGTGTATCTCGGAATTTGTGAATTCTATTTTTTCTTCTATATCATTCAATTTCTGGAGGACATTCTTGTAATCCTCAGGGTCTACGATAACAATAGGAACTTTTTCTGTCATCTTTTCACCCCATCACATATACAGGAACAATCACTGCTATCATAACGATCACAAAGCCTATTATGAAACCGGTCACGCCCGTTGCGCCAACACCGGATTCAAGCTTCTGGTTCCTTGCTATCAGCTGTCCTCTGAACCGTATATCCTCTACAAGCAATTCTATGGCAGCCATTGAAGGGGCTACCACTGTGGGTACGCCTTTTCCATATTCATATTCTTTTTCTGCCATGTTATTATCCTCCGCCTGCGATCAAAATTCCAAGAAGGGTCAATCCAACGACAAGACCGATCATTATGCCTTCTATCTTTCCGGCATATATCCCAGACATCAGCTTGTTCATATTTCCCATGTCAATGGTCTGCTGCTGTATGCCTTTTATCCTTAACTGGATCGTGGCTACTTCAGCGGACATTGGTTTGACTCCGCCTAGAACCTCTGCTTCTTTCTTTTCGCCGACCTGGATTATCATCGGCTCGCCTGCAAATGCGCCGGGATCTTTTGCTGCAAGTTCTTTTATCTTTGCGATAATTGCGGCTTCATCCTCCGTGCCGATCATTTCAACGGCCTGTACCTGTGCCTGGAATCTCTTGATAGCATCATCAGGCAGGTTCTCAATGTAAGGGATAGCGCCTGTTGATCCCACGACCCTGTTATCTTTGATCCCATTCTTGTGAAGCATCAATATTGCTTCGCCTGAGATGTGACCTTTAACTTCCGATCCTGTTACGAGAAGGAAACGGATGTTTGGGTTGGAAATGATATTTGCTACAATTTTCTCAATACCAAGGTTCTCTGTTTTCTGAGGACCAGTGATAGCTGCGCCTGCTGCTATCTGCGCCGCGCCCTTAAGATGAGAACCGCATGTTGATACTGCTACTGGATTTTCAGGATTGCCCGCATCATATTCACCTTTAATGACAGGCCATCCTGCTGCTGGTTTAACTTTATTTGCCATTTATATCCCTCCCATTTTTGAAAGAACAAGCAATAAAAAGGCCACGACAAAACCAACAACTGCTCCATAGAATGAGTTTGTAACTATTCCGGCGTAATAGGAAGCTTTCTCCCTGCCAGGGAACATGTTTAACAATTTTGCATTCGGTTCAAGCTGGTTCATCATATCTGTGACGATCTTATCCAGTTCATCCAGTTGTGTTTTCACAGCGTCCAGTGAATATTCCACAACATCGTCCTTTTCCTCTGCGATTACACCTGTCGTTGGATTCAGGATCAGGTGCAATTCTGGGGCAACTCTTATATGGCTCATTTTTATGCCTCCGTCTTAGGAATTAATCCTGTTCCGACCACTGCTGCAGCATCGTTATACACTTCATCCCAGAATTTCTTGTAGAAAATAAACCACAGAACAACTCCAAGCAGGAAGGTAAAAATTCCTGATGTTCCAAGGGTCATGATAGCGGCAATTCCAATTACTGCCATTGTTATTGCTCCGGTTGAGCCTGCCAGGTACAGAAGCCTCTTTTGCCTCTCATCCGGTCCAAGGCATGCGTTGAATGGATGAAGCATTGCCATTGCTCCTACCCAGAATACTGCAAGCATTACACCATTGTCAAAGACTAATGTTATAATGTTGTTGAATTCGAAATTTCCTGCAACAGCAGCACTAAAACCAATAATGATTAAAGCTCCCGACGCGGCAATTTCTGTCATACAGCGTATCATAACAGGTATTTTCATTTTTATAACGTTCTGAGCGAACCAGCCAATTATGAATCCTATCACGGATGCTGTTACTAGAGCAACGATAGGGCCTGCGATCGTAGCTGTTTTGACAATTGCAAGACCGAACATGGCTGCAATAATACCCATTCCCATCGCGATCTGCCCGATAGAGGGTACGCCTGTTCCAAGACCGTATTTTGCAACACGTCTTACTGCATCTGCGCCCCATATTACCGAACACATCGCACCAAGTGCGCCTGCTGCGGGGGCAATAATAACAATGATATCCGCAATCGTACCGCCAATTTTCTCACCGAGCAAAGGCAAAAGATAAGTTAGATATATTCCTATTAGACCACCAATTATCCCGAAGGCCATTAACTGGTTGGGTGATCTATCTTTTATTTCACTCATACCATCATCCCCTGTGCTATGAATACAGCCACTATCCCGCATAGCAGGCTTATAGCAAAGCTTGTGAAGACGTCTTTACCTATGACACGCCTGAACTTGGGGTCATGCACACCTTCAATTGTTCCGCCTACTCCATAGGATGGAATAACTGAATTGACATAGAACACACCCATCGTGAAAACGCCTGCCACTGCTGCGGCACTGGCTGCTATCAATGGTGTGTATATTTGCATAAGACTAAAATAAATAAGTCCTCCGCCTGCTCCACCTAATCCTGCGCCAACTACTCCGCTAACGAAACATATTGTTGGAATGCCCTGGCCCTGTGTTCCTTTTGATATATATGTATCCTGTCTCTGGCCTGTTATCGGGTCTTTCTTGACCTGGGCTGAAGCAAAAGGAACTGCAACGCCATAAGCATAGACTAAAGAGCCTGCGAACATGGTACTTGCAAGCATTACCATGGAACCCATGGCTCCTGCTGCCATCACTAATGCCATTGAGGCCAATGGTTCATAAGCGTACATGTAGCTTGCTGTAATCAATCCTACAAGACCTGAACCTGCTGCCAGTTCAACAGTACCTGTTCCGATACCTGTTGCCTGTGCCATGGCTGCCGGAGCGCCTCCGACCGGAATAAAGTGAACAGCCGCGCATATCAATGTACCGCTTATAGCTATTAGAAGAACATACAATAAATTTGGATCAATTGCTACCATTATGCTTTAGCCTCCTTTTCATTTTTCTCTTCTTTGTAAGGGCCATATGCATTCTTTACCTGGATCTCTAACAACCTGTTCAAGATAGTCAGCACTGCAACAACTATTACGCCTACTCCCATGGCCGTCCATGTATATCCCCAGATCGTTGTTGGCCAGCTTGAAAAGAATACTGTAAGACCAAGAGCGATACCCGTTGCAGGTCCTCCGAACTTGGCACAGAACCAGACATTGTCTATGCTGTTCCTGAGTCCTGATTCGGCCTTTCGGACAATGCGTCCTGAAAGTGCTGTGTTAAGACCGCATCCGAATTCACGATTCTGGAATTCACGCTCGCCGCCATAATGGACATCGCCAACCGATGAACCGATAGCTCCGGCAGAAATACCCCAGATCAATGCAAGGAACGGAATAGTGAAAGGATATCCGAGCACTTCATATTGGATATATGCCAGGGCCACAAGACAGAAATTCATAATGAAATTATGTGCCATAATAGTGGGCGTCGTATATCTCATTATATCCATGTACAGGGGCTGCTTGAACCTTGTCTGGCTTGCTACTCTTCCTGCATATGAAGTTGTTGCGTATATCGCCAGTATTATTGCCCCGACGAATGCGCCGATCACTATTGCGGTCACTGCATAGTACTTTTCGTTCAGGAGTACTGATGTAACAGTACCCGCTATGACTGCTGAAAGACCGTTGCTGATCGGTTCGCCTGAAATCGCTTTGTTATAAATCCTGTGCAAAAACCCCATCTGGGGCGCTAATTGTACCTGGGAGTTGGGATTGCTCTGGGAACCAACATCTGATTCCAGATCCTCAAGACATCCTGCAATAGTTGCAAGAGCTCCCATAAGTGCCAATATAGCCATACTCATGGTTAAGTCTAATACCATTTTATTATGTCCTCCTATATTAAATTAAAATCACCATAAAAAATTGTTATGGAATGGTTTTAACGGACTACCTTATTATACATTATAAATCTTTCGAATATTATCGGTATGTATGCCAGTTCTTTGATATTTTTTGCCAAAGAACAAAACCCTAAAAAAATTTTTGATAAAAAATTTCCCACACATTTTTCACACCCATATTAATCAAAGTGTGAGTCACAGTGGTATTAAGTCGAGGGATTATTATCTCGGCGGGATTGAACAAATATGAAATGTAAACATTCAGAAAATAGTTGTAATACGAAAATAATTAAACAGAACTGGGAAGAGATTCGTGCTTGTGAGTATGGTATTTCCTGCAATTACAAAGAGATGGAACTAATTAATTTTACCTGATTTTATTTTAATAAACTAGAAAAATCTAAGCAAGCATTTCAGTTCCTATGCAAATTTGAGTCTATTTCAAACCCCTGCTTTTATAAGCCAAAAACAATAATGAGGATAGAACTCAATGAAAAAAATTTTAGATTTTCGGAATATTAAAGATCATCCAGCAAAGAAACACATAGACAGAAAGCTCATTTTCAGGATACGGATATTTTATGTGGCTGGTATCATCCTGACCGGGCTTATGCTGTATGATGTCCTGGAAGGTATCATAGGCATCGAGCTATCTCTTGGCGGATTTCTCCTGGGATTATTCCTAGGGTTCATTGCCACTCGCATGTTTATTATTCACTGGCATGAAGAGAGGGCAAAAGTTGTGTCTCGTTTTGATACGATTGGTATTATTATAATGCTATTATATGTGGCTTTTTCCGTATCAAGAACATGGCTTTTTGGGCACTGGATACATGGTTCTGTCCTCACCGCCTTCACTTATAGTATTCTTGCAGGAGTAATGATAGGAAGGATTGCAGGGATGCGTTTGAAAATAAAAAATATACTGTCTGATCAGTGTATTTCTATTTAATAGAAATAAAAATTTCGAAAATATCGCAAAAGAGTTATCGTCGTTTAAATTCATTATCCGATTGATTACTATGAATTCCTGGAGTTTCAAAATTGAAAATGTTGTTTCTACAGTTAAAATTTCAAAAAGTTTTAATTTGGAAGATCTGAAATCAAAACTTGAAAATGCTGAGTATAATAAATCTAAGTTTCCAGGTCTTGTTTATAGAATCAAAGATCCAAAAGCTGTTTTTCTATTATTTAACTCCGGGAAAGTTGTGTGCACAGGGAGTAAATCCATAGAAGATGCACAGAATGCAAGTAAAATGCTCACTCAAGAGCTAATTAAACAAGGAATTGATATAGACAGTTCCAATGAAATTATTGTCCAGAATATCGTCGCTTCTGCTGATTTGAAGAGTGTTCTGAATCTTAATTCCGTTGCTTTAGGATTTGGGATGGAAAATATTGAATATGAACCTGAGCAGTTTCCCGGACTTGTTTATCGTATGAAGGAACCAAAGGTCGTCATATTATTGTTCGGTTCAGGAAAAATGGTTATTACAGGTGGAAAATCGCCCATTGATTGCGAAAAAGCTTTTAAATCAATTAAAGAAAAACTTACTAATTTAAATATAATTTAGGTTCTGGTGAATCTTGGATGTTTCTAAATTTTTGTAGACATGTCAATTATATTATATTTGGCAATTATCAATCTACATATATTGATTATGATGAAGAAAACTTTAATAGTTTCAGAAATTTTATAATAGATTGATACAGAGGGGGCAATTTTCCACTTGATGCAGTGGAAGTATACCCTGGTATCTTTATATGTATGAATATATAATATAGTAACATAGTAACTTATATATAGGATATATAATTTAGTGGACCAAGTAGACACGTCGGTGTTGATACTATGATAAAAACCAAGCAGTGTATAATTAAAATTGTGCCTACTGTATCAAGCAATTTCACTAAACGATTTATAACCATCGATGTGCAATCAAGGTTTAGGGAGTGAAAACGGAGGAAGGACTGTGGTCAAGGAAACAAAAGATATATGGGATAAGGATTTTGGAGATATTATTGTTGACAGAGAAAAAACTAAGAGATTTTCATATAGATATAGGGGCTCTATGAGGATGTCTATGGGACTATTTTTCTCTAACAATGAATATGATTGTTGGCGCAATGCAGTTTTATCTAAAAAATTACCTTAATTACTTTTTTTTAATATCATATTTAATGGAAAACATATGTTCTCGGAAACTGAAGAGAGAAATCTCAAAGATATTACAGAATTATATGGCAAAGTTAAGGAATTGATAATTTTTTGTGAGGAGAACCAAGAAGAATTTAAAATCAATAAAGAAGTATCGGATTTTTCGCCTTCTGCAATACAAGCTGTAATTCCGAATTATTACTCTGAAATACGACCTTCAGTTGAATCTATAACCACGGATATAATAAAATTAAGAAATAATAAAGATATAGCACAACCATCCCCTGAGTTATTTAATGAGTATTTTAGAAATGTTATTAAACTACAAGAAATGTTTAAAGTGATAGTAATAGCCAAACCATCGTTGATTGAGTATGCAAACAAAGAGCGGAAAGGAAAATGGAGTGATGTTTCCTTACAGATTATTGTGGGAATTATTATAGGTGCTATCTTGGTTTGGGTAGGATTAAGCGGATAATCGCACATCGATTCATCAACCGACAATTCACCAAAATAATTTTATAGAAACCACCGAGGATTCACAAAAGCCAGTAAATAACGTAACCTGTTATGATTCATAATCCACTGCTATCGAAGCTTCCTTTACAGAATTTATATATTTTGCCACTTCCAGATGCACCGGATGAATCTGGTAAGCCTTAAGATCATCCATGGAATCAAACCGCGTTATAAGCACAATATCATAGGAACGCTCTGAATGAAGAACGTCCATCCCGACTTCCAGATGGCGCAGTAATGGGATTTTTCCCTTCATACCCAGCAGGACATCCCTTGCTTTTTCAACACTTTTTTGACATGCGTCTTTTAATTTGAAAAAAACAACGTGAGTGATCATTTACAAATCCTCACATCAATTTCCTTACGGGTTCAAGTATCTCATTCATATATTCAGCCGCTGCTGATTTTAAATCCATCGGATGCAGCGCCTTTGCGGCAAAATCGGCCTCAAGCGCCTCATAACTCCCATAATGCAAATTTCCGCCATATTTTTCAGGGCGTTTAATCACGATCTCTGAATAGCGCGGAGTAATGTGGTACTTGAAAAGTGCAAGTACAGGATTATCTAAAACTACGCCTTCCACACAGAACGCTCCTTTCATTTTCTTTTTCATATCCTCAGGCGTATCATCAACTGAAATGTAATTTCCCTTGCTCGATGACATCTTTTTTCCATCAAGACCAAGGAGTATGGGCGTATGGATACAAACCGGCGCCTTATAGCCCATTTCTGCAAGTTCCTCCCGCGCCAGCATGTGTATCTTGCGCTGGTCGATGCCGCCCACTGCCACGTCAACGCCAAGATGAGCGATATCAAGCGCCTGCATAAGAGGATATATCATCTGGGAAACCTTTGGATCCTCAGAATTCCTGCTCACTTCATCCATGCTGCGCCGCGCCCTGTTAAGCGTGGTGCTTCGCGCCAGTTTAAGGACATCCAGCATATATTTGGGGTCAAGCTGGTATGATGAGCCCAGGACAAAGTTAGTATTTTTCTCATCAAGTCCAAGAGCTATGAAACATCTTTTATTGTAATCAGCTATCTTTTGAACTTCCTCCATTGTTCCTTTTTCATTAAGATATGCATGCACATCAGCAAGAAGCACAGTTATCTTAAAACCAGCCTGCTGGAGGTCAAGGAGCTTGTTTACGGTCAATACGTGACCCATATGGATCTTCCCGCTTGGCTCATATCCCACGTATGCGCTGGGTTGTTTGTCCGAATTCACCAGCGCCTCAAGCTCTTCTTTTGTGACTATCTCTTCCGTATTTCTTGTAATGATCGCCAATTTGTCCATAAATGAAAACTCCATTTGAAAACTGCTTTTCTTTAAGTATCAATAAGCACATAAACTCTGCGATGGCCAGAATAAATATTTATCATGAGGAGTATATGTATTCTGGTATGAAGAAAGTTATAAGAAAAATTGCAGTATCATTTATCATATTTTTAGCACTTATAAATTCGGTTTCCGCAACTGTTGAATTAACTGATTTCTTTTCAGATTTCACAACTGCCGATGTAACCATAAATTCTGACAGGGATTTCCAGGGAAAAGCAGTTTTTGAGCTTCTATATTCAGGAGAACTCGTTGAATCACATGAGGTTAGTGTTGAGTCAAAGGCGGGAGCGCCTTTGACCAGGGTCATAATCTGGCAGGAAAAACCCCAGCATGATTTTTATACTGCCAGTGTGAGACTGTATGAGGGAAGCAAAATCATCTCAAATAGCTCATACAATATCGCCTACGGAACGGTCACATTACCAAAATTTCAGGTCGTGGATTTCTCACCATCAAATAGCGGCGTGCAAATTTTACTTCGCTCTTTTAATCCCACGGTGACCGATATAAAAATAGAATTGCTGGATAATAACGACATAGTTTACTCAAAGACAAAGGAAGATATGTCCATCACGGCAAGCTCTGAACTCAAATTGGGATGGCCGTTTTTGCTATCTGAAAATAAGAACTATGTTGTCCGCGCCAAAATATACAGCCACAGGCTGAATGCGCCCTCTCTTGTTAATACATATATAGCAGGGTTCACTGCAACCGATGATGTTGAAATACTGCCTGCGGACGTGCAGGTGGATGAATATGGAGCAAGCGTAACTATCCTGGGAAAATCCCAGGTTCCATTTGATGGTTCCATAGTAGTGACAACCAGGAACAGGGAAACAAACGACAAGCAATCATACCGCCAGCAGCTTGAGGATATCCTCACATCTGGAACAGAATCTACGGCTGGCATTGTCTGGAAAGGAATTTCTCCGGGAAATTATGATATCCTCATTGAGGCAGTGAACCATGAAAATATCACACTCGATAAATATGAAACTGTGCTTCGAATCCCGCAATATCAGACGACTAATGTGGCTGTGCCCACAAAGAGTACACCCGGTTTTGAAGGATTTGTTTTCATGATCGTCATTATCGCGGTATCGAGGAGAATAAAAGGTGTGTAATGTTTGATCTCATCCTTAAGAATATCACCCAGAGAAAACTCAGGACAGGGCTTACCATATTTGGTATTGCGCTTGGGATATTTGCAGTTATCGTGATGGGCGGGATGTCTGAGCATTTCAACCAGACTTTTGATCGATCGATAAGTTTGACGGCTGATAAGATCCGCGTATTCCCTGAGATCGGCTTTGGCGGTGGAAATCTCAATGAATCAAAAGCAAGGGAAATAAAAAGGGTGCCTGGCGTGGCTGATGCTTATGGGCTTTTGCAGGCTGCGCTTGACCCTGAAAGCCTGGGTTTTTTCGGCGGGGATGCGGTAATCGGTGTAGAACCTGAAAAAATTCCATCCTTATTGAAGGACACTAAACTTACAGACGGCAGGTTCCTGGCAGTCGGTGATGGTTACAGGACAGTTCTTGGAAGCTCCGTGGCGCGGGAGTTTAACCTTAAGGCAGGAGATGAGATACAGATCAAAAGCAAGCGTGTGCAGCGCGCTTCATCAATAACCCATGCGAGAAATTTTACTGTTGTCGGGATAATGGAATATACAGGTTCTTTTTTCGACAATGGAGTAATGATCCCGCTTAATATTGCCCAAAAATTCTATGACCGCGGTGATACAGTATCTTTTATCCTTGCAGTTCCAGATGAGGGGGTAGATGCGGAAGACCTGTCAAAACGGATAGAGTTGAATGTTGAAAAGATCAAGACCTTTTCACCTGAGCAGCTTCGAAAACAGATCGAGCAATCCCTGGTAGTCTTCACTTTGATAACAATAAGCGCCGCGGTTCTTGCTGCAATAATCGGAGGTCTTAGCGTCATGAACACCATGCTGATGTCTGTTTCAGAAAGAACAAAGGAATTCGGGCTCATGAAAGCGCTTGGCGCCGAGACACGGGATATTCTTTATATGACAATGGGAGAATCCGCTATTATGGGGATTCTTGGAGGAATTGTCGGGATAATAGGAGGCGGAGCCCTTGTCTATTATTTAAATGATTTCCTTGCCTCGCGCGGCACCATTCTTTTCAGTGTCACGCCCAGGCTGCTTATTATTTCTATTGTTTTTTCAACCCTTCTTGGCGTTATATCCGGGCTTTACCCTGCCTACAGGGCTGCGAAAATGAGTCCAATGGAGGCGCTGCGGTATGAATGAACCCATCCTTCGTGTAAGGAATCTTTCAAAAACATATATGCAGGGAAAGATCCCGGTGCATGCGCTTAGTGATGTGAGTTTTGATGTTCAAAAAGGCGAGTTCCTTAGCATCGTAGGTCCATCAGGGAGCGGCAAGTCCACGTTTCTATCCATGATAGGGCTTCTGGATAAACCCACAAGCGGCAGTGTTTTTATTGATGGTGTGGAGGTTACAAAAGCAAAAGATAGTGAAGCTCCTGTTATCCGCCGTCAAAAGATAGGTTTCGTTTTCCAGCACTTTAATCTCATCCCAACGCTTTCCGCGCAAGAAAATGTTGATATAGCAATGCGCTTCGCCCGTATGCCAAAAAGCAGGCGGAAAGAGCGCTCAATTGAGCTTCTTACACAGATGGGGCTGCGTGACCGGATGAACCACAAACCATCGGAATTGTCGGGCGGGGAACAGCAGCGCGTTGCGATAGCGAGGGCGATGGCAAACAATCCGGCGATAATCCTGGCTGATGAACCCACAGGAGAAGTGGATACAAAGACGCGGGATATGATAGTGGAACTGTTGCGGGGATTAAGTGATAATGGCCAGACCATCCTTGTCGTTACTCATGACATTGCTGTATCATCAAAGACCAGGAGGATCATTTCCATGAGAGATGGGATGATCGAGAGCGATAAGATCATCAAAACGAACTTATGATTTTATGGCCTATTAAAGTTTAAATTATAAAAACCATCATGGTTTTCAAATTTAAAACATTCTAATTGAGTATTATTGACACTTTTATTGTCTATATAATTCTTTGTTTGAATCCATTCATCATGAGTGATTATGCAGACTGCTCCAGATTCAGAACATCCTTCACCATTTATTACCTTTTCAATAGCAGGATATTTTTCTAACTCTTCTGAATTCAAATTTATCACATTGGTACAATTGTCATATTTTACAATATTAATATTCGCAAAAAATCCAATGTATAAAGGTATCACTATTGACTTCACAATTAATATGAAAATAATCAATATTCCAATACCAACGATCATTTTAGATATCTTCATATTTTATTCAAACAACCTATCAATAAGCCACTGCGGCTCGAACTTCACGAGATCCTTATAGGTCTGCCCGACACCCAGGAACAGGATTGGCTTTCCTGTAGTATAAGAGATCGAAATTGCAGCGCCTCCTTTTGAATCTGCGTCTGCTTTCGTCAGGACGCTTCCATGGAATGGAACAGCATTATTGAACATCTTTGCACGCTCAACAGCATCGTTACCTGCTATCGCTTCATCTACAAAAATAATGAGGTTGGGATTGTTAACCCTGCAAACCTTTTTTAGCTGGTCCATAAGGTTGATGTTAGTGTGCATCCTCCCTGCCGTATCTGCAAGGACGATGTCCTTATGCTTTGCCTTTGCGAACTGGATCGCGTCATAAATAATGGCTGCTGGATCGGCGCCTTCCTGATGCTTTATTATCTTTATTCCAAGCGCCTCTGCATGACGGTCTATCTGTTCTATAGCTCCGGCGCGGAAGGTATCGCCTGCCGCTATGACTACTGAATAGCCCTGTGACTTAAAGCGTTCTGCCATTTTTGCAACAGTCGTGGTCTTGCCTGTACCGTTCACACCTACAAAAACGATGCTTACAGGTTTACTGGTTTTCTTGACGAACTCATCAAAATCAAAAGTTTCAACCGAGATCACTTTGAGTATAGACTTCTTGAGGGCTTCTTCCACTATCTTTCCCGTATCAGAGCCGATTTTCCTTCTGCTTCCAACAAGCTCTGTCTTTACCGATTCGACGATTTTCTCAGCAACAGGCAGCGCCACATCGCTTTCAAGAAGCGCCATTTCAAGTTCCCATAAATGGTCTTTCAGGCTGCTCTCATCGATTATGAACTCCTGTTCAAAAACCGCTGCTTTTAACTTATCAAAAAAACCGATCTTTTCAGGAGCTTTTTCCTTAATATTCTCAGAAACTTTTTCAGATATTGAGGTTTCCGGAACTTTCTGGATTATCTCTGTTTTTCCGGGAACTTCGGCCTTGATTTCAACCCTGGAAGGTTCCACTTTGGTGGTCTCAACCTTTACAGGTTCCGTTTTTATGGCTTCTTTCTCTTTACTTTCTAAAACACTGCTAAGTGTTTTCTTAAAACCGCCAAGCTTTTCTTTTAGTTTTTCAAACATGGTCAAATAATCTATTCGGCATGCATGGGCTGCTGTGACTGTTGTGACTGTTGTGACTGTTGTGACTGTTGTGACTGTTGTGACTGTTGTGACTGCTGGTGTTTATATGCCAATTTTTCAATGGTTTGAAGTTCGTGGGCAAGTTTTGATACTGTATTATTCAATTGTTCCTGGTATTTTGTAAGTTCGTCTTTTCTTTTTTCCAGGAATGACTTTGCGTCATCGATATTTTTTTCGACGCTTACTCCGGCCCCGATCCCAACAACAATGGTATCAGTATTTATGAGATTAGCCTTTACAAAGGAACCAAAACCGATCGGTACAAGCGTTTCAATCCCTGCAGCTTCATCTTTTAAGGTCGTAATTGTTATTAATGCGGTTTCCACATCTTTTATGGTGATGCCGACCACGTTGATCTGTTGGGAGATTGATTCAGCCTGGTGTTTGTAAACCTGGTGCTTTTCGGATAATTCCTCGATCTGCTGCTGAGTCAATGCGCCACTCATTATTTTGCCTCTTCCACTGAAACTATATTTATTAGTCTGCGCCTTAACCTGTGTTCACTTCCAAGAAGGGAAAATACCTTTTCTGACGCAAGGTTTTTATTCAATGTTGTTATCTTTTTTGTAAAGGGTTCGTATTGTAGTCCTGCTTTGAAAGTTCCTTTCACTATAAAATTCATATTATCACCTTAAGTGGGGTTCGAGTACAACTTGAAGAGATATATAATTACTGTAACACTAACGTTAATGTTTACCCGCATCCTGGGGTTCGTCCATGGACTTACCAAATCTGATTCACCGCAAAGTTCGCAAAGAACGCAAAGCATAGCAGCGTAAGCATTTCGTTGTGGTAAAAATCATCCGCACAATCTGTGTTCTAGCGTCGGGATATACCTGCTCACTTCATATCCGCATCATGAACCCACCACTCGCCTTCCACAGTATGCTCTTTCTTCCATATCGGAACTTCAACTTTCAAGCGCTCAATAGCTTCCCTCAATACCGCAAATAGCTCTGCCCTGTGACCTGCTGCAACAGCAATATACACAATGTCCTCACCCATCGCGATTATTCCTGTCCTGTGATGCATCAGCACATCGACAATGCCCGTTTTTTGCTTAAGATCAACACATATCTCATCTATCTTTTTCTGCGCCAGTTCGCCGTGTGATTCAAATTCCAGGAACTCAGTCCGGGTCGGCCCGGTCATTGCCCTGACAATTCCAGTAAAAGTCCCGATAGCTCCTGCTTTTCCAATGTTCTTTGAGCTTTTAAGTTTGCAGAGCAGGGAGTCAAGGGTGTGATATTCAGGCTGTTTGAAGATGATTTCCAGGAGTTCTTCAATATCTGCATTTTCCGGGCTGTCTAATCGTATTACAATAAATGGCGCTTCAACATCGCCAAGAGCAAACTTCGCAAGTTTGCTCTCCTTGAAACCTTCGACTACCGCAAAATCCATCCCTGCGTTTGCAAGTTCGTCAAGTCCATGAGTAAGGTCATTATTGTGTGTGAATTTGACAAGTTCGTTCGCAGTTACACCGATCACGACATCTGCGCCCGCTTTTGTATGTTTCCATGTGTCGGTATCGGGCGTATTAATTGTATGTTTTTGCAGGTGTTTGATCGTCCCGACTGAACCATGCTTTTTTAAGGCACGAACAAGTTTTTCCACTAATGTGGTTTTGCCTGTTTTTTTATAACCCACGACTGATATTATTTTCATGAATCAATGATTAGCTGTAGCTATATATTTAAGACTGCTATTTCCACATTTGAGAGCCTGTCTTTGATATCAATTATTTCTCTCTTTATTGACAATATTCTCTCACTTGCATCAGCATCATGATTCGACATTATCATCTTCATGTCATTGAAATTATCATTTGTTTCAGTCTTAAATTCTTTTAAGATAGAAGTGTTTTCTTTTAAGAGAGAGGTGTTTTTATCCAATGTTTCTGAAATTTGCAGAAGTATAGGAATTCCTTTTCCCCATTGTTCCATCTGGAATGATTGCATGACTCGCTCTATCGGTGGAACATTGTTCTTATATTCTTCAAATAAAACCGTTTCTATAATAGCTTTTTCGGGATGATATGTATTTATAAAATCCCTGAATTCCTCAATGATCTCATCATCCGCTTCGATGATAGCAAGAACTGCCTGAGTACCTTCAAGGTCTGTATTGAAGGTATTGAAATTATTGACGCCCAATGAAAGTGCTTTGTTAATAAGCGAAATTCTGTAACCAATATCATGCAGTTTTTTTCCAATGATCTTGATTCTTAGTTTTTGCATTTATCTCAAATCTTTATTATTGATCATTCTATATCTAATTTTCTGAAATATTACTACATCGATTCTGGTGCAAATATTCCCAGCGTGTCAAGAGTATTTGAAAGCACTATGCGTGAGCACTCCACAAGAGCAAGACGCGCTGACCGAAACTCTGGCTCTGCGCTTATAACGGGAACGAACCTGTAGAACTGGTTGAAAGCATCCGCAAGTTCCCTTGCATAAATGGCAAGGATATTTGGTTTAAGTTCACGCGATGCGTTATCGATCACGCTTTCAAAAGCAGATATCTTCTTGATGAGTGCTATTTCCTGTGACTCAAGAAGCACCTTTGGATCAAAATCCTCAAAGGATATTCCATCATCTTTTGCATTATTTATTATGCTGCACGCCCTTGCATGAGCATACTGTATAAAAGGAGCGCCCTGTTTTTCAAAGTCAACTGCTTCTTTCCAGTCAAAAGTTGTTGCTTTTTCAGGGGATATGCGGATGATATCATATCGCACCGCACCAATACTTACGAATTTGGCTACTTTTTTCTTGAACTCATTGTCTTTATCTGGAAGTTTTTTATCCACAACTTCATAAGCTGCTTTTTCAACTTCATCTATCAGTTCATCGGCTGAAATGAAAACACCACGCCGCGTACTCATAGAGCCTTCTGGCAAGGATACGAACTCAAATATCACGATCTCAGGTTCCTTTGAACCAAGGATATGAAGTACGGCTTTTAGCTGCGATGAGATGAGCTTATGATCCGCGCCCAGGATATCGATCATCCTGTCGCATTGGGTTGTTTTCCATTCATGGTACGAGAGGTCACGGGTTGTGTAAAGGGAGGTGCCGTCTGAGCGCTGGATGACCAGTGATTTCTGGATCCCAATGTCTTTCAGGTCAACCATGAACGCGCCGTCTTTTAATTCAGTACGATCAAGCGCCTTTATGCGATCCATAATCATGTTTACCTCGCCTGAGCGGACAAAGCGTGATTCCCAGATGAATTTATCATGATGGATGTTCATGCGCGTCAGGGATTCTTTTATCCCTTCCATGCAGGTATCGATAGCCCCTTTGAATTTTCCTTCAATTTCCGGGTCGCCTATCTCGTATTTTTTCATTATGCCGTCAACTTCCGGCGAGTGCTCTTTTTCATCAACGAGGGTCTTATTGGCAAGGATATAGACTTCTGCTATCGCATGGTCTTTCTTTTTTGTCGTATCGAACTTAAAATTCTCAAGACCCCAGACCACCACTGCGATCTGTCTACCCATATCGTTTATGTAATACTGCGTTTCGACATCATAACCGGCGCGCTTAAGGATTCGCGCAAGTGTGTCGCCAATTACCGAATTCCGTATATGGCCGATATGCAGCGGACCATCTGGATTTGCGGATGTGTGCTCAAGGATCACTTTTCCCTTATTATCCAGGTTCCCGAAATTCTCCCTGTCAATAAGCACGCGATGGACGGTTTCATTAAAGAATGTCCGGCTCATAAAAAAATTAATGTAAGGCCCGGTCATTTCTGCCCTGGCAACGTACGAATCAGCCCGCAGGCTGATTTGTGAGTATATTTTTTCACTTATCGCTTTCGGGCTTTGTTTATATTTAGAGGCAAGCTTGAATCCCACTGAAGACGCAAGGTCTGCATGAGGCGATTCGGCCAGGGCAAGATCGTCTGTTTCGAATCCCGATTTTGCAATAGCATCTGATAATATTGATGAGACTTCATCTTTGAATTTAAGGAACATAAAATCGAAGTTTACACAACAGCTAAGTACATAATTATTTCTTAACAAAACAAAAAATTCATAGAAAAAGCCTTATATATGATAATTATCATAGTATGAATGGCACATTGGGGTCGTTAGTACAGTAGTTCAATTATCTAATTGCAATTTTCTGTCTTATCACCCCGACAAATAAACGGAGGAGTTTTATGACAAAGAAAAGTGAGGAGAAAACAACTGAGGGAATGAAAAATATGATCAATACCTGGACCAGCGAATCGAATGAATATAAAGAATTTTATGACAACTGGATGAAAACCTACAAGAATTCTTTTGGAAAAGCCTATCCTGTCCCGATATCTTCTCCAAAAGAAGTGATTGAAGATCTTATAAAATGTGCAAATGACTCAAATAAAGTATATATGTCATGGGTAAATGATTTCAGTGAAAATTCACGAAAGACGTCAGAAGTCCTGAATAATGGTATGGATCCTGCAAAATACAATGAATGTTATGAAAGCTGGCTTAAGACCTATGAAAAAGTTTCCAATGATATGAGCGATAATCCTGCGATCAGATACCAGAAAGAATTTTTCTCAAATTGTACAGGAATTCCGGATTTCGGCTCAGAGTCATTTTCAAAAATGGCAAAACAAATGCAAGAATTATACGCCCGTTTGTATATTCCTTCGCAAGATTCAATGGTGAAAATCTCCCAGGATATTGCAAAGATCTCAAAAGGCGAGGCTACTCCTGAAACCTACAAGGAATTTTATGACGTGTGGATGAAAACATATAAAGAAACATTTTCAAGAATGTTCGATCCCCAGACCATGAAACCCTCAAAAGAAATGATGGATAGCCTTAAAGAGAGCATGGATCTAAGCCTCAACCTGTTCAAATCCTGGACTGCGGTGCTTGAAAAGATGTCAGAAAAAATGCATGATGGGTCAGAGCTTATGAATGATCCTGGGGCTTTTAAGGAATTCTATACTCTCTGGATAAAGATGTATGAAAAGTCTTTAGATAATATATTTGAAGGCATCCCACTTGTCAGCCCACTGAAAGAAATGATGGAACCTGTAAAAAGCGCATGTAAGATTTACGCACAAACATCCATAAAGATGTCAAGAATGTGGATGGATTCGTTCACGCGCATGGCACCAGCCCAAAAATTATAACTGTGGGATCAGCCCGCAGCATGTCCCATAGAAATTTATCTCATACCCATTCTTCTTTGCAAACCCGATCGTCCCAAGAGTCGGCGCCGCTATCCCTGAAACCCCACACATAAGCGCTGTTTTTTCGATATTGGCCCTGTCTTTACCGCTTGAATGGGCGCATCCAAGTACAATGGGCGTTTGGGGGAACATTTCAATTGCTTTTTTTATGACTTTTTCAAAATCAGAAGGTTGTGGTTTAATGCGTTCCATCGGAGTACCTGCAACAGGCATCAATCCTGTTATTATAACAGTGGACGGAACAATCGATCTGATCATTTCAAGAGCACGAAATTCTCCGCCTAATTTTCCGAAATGGATGCCAACACATACATGAGGAAAGACCGAAAGTCCTGAATCCGAAATGGCGCGAAGGCTGTCAATATATTCTTTTTCCGATACATGAAGACCATAAACTTCTTTTACGGCATCCATGTCGCCCATCACGTCAAATCCGATACCGGAAAGTCCGGAGTCTTTTAATAACCCTGCTTCCTCAAGAGTGATAAAACCAGTATGTGCAATAAGGATCAGGTCTGTTTTTTCCTTGAGATTTCTTATCGCCGGGATTATTCTCCCGATAGGGACACTTCCGCGCTCATCACAGCCGCCGGTCAGGAGTATCCCCTTTGCGCCCCCTGCGTGGAGCGCCAGAGCTTTCTTTTCAAGCTCTTCACATGTGGTTGCAGGTATCAGACGCTGCAGTAATTTGCCTTTGCAATGCTGACACATGAGAGCGCATGAGTTCCCGGTAACGGAAATGGAGGGGAATGTGTCTGATGTGATAAAAAAATTGATCTTTTTTACTGGTTTATGGGGGTTTTTTGAGAGTGTCATTAAAAAATAAAAGGGAATTAAAGTATCCTTATTCCCCCTTCTTGAAAAGCTTGTTGAATTTCTGCTTTAGCAATTCAAGGTTCAGCAGTCCTTTTGAAGTGATTATATAGATAATAATCGCCCCAATACCTGTTACAATCGCGCCGATCAACAGGTAATTCGTGGGTTTCACTTTAGCCTCATATACCATGCTCTGTCCAATGATCTCAACTGTTGCATTGCCTGCAATGGTTTCAATCCTTGTAAAATCAACCTCGATTTTTTCTCCGGGGCTCAGTATGATTGTTTTATTATCCACTGCTGTGCCGTTGACAATGAGGTCAACCTGCATTGCGTCACTCTTTGTACCTACGTTTGTGATGTTTGATCTCACCAGGTATGCCTCTGTGACAAAACCCTGATTGGGAGTGATATTTATATCAAGAGCCTTGAACTCGGAATAAAGCGGCCTGATATCGATATCCCTCATAATGGGTAGATACGATGTCCTGGAGGCGGATATGCTATGTGTGCCGCTTGTTTCAAGTTTATAGGTCACTTCACCATTGCTGTTGGTTGTACCAACTGTCGCATTATCAAATGTGACTGTTGCCCCACTCATGGCTGTTCCATTGTACAGGACTTTAATGGTTATTGTTTCTAACTCGTTTGCCTTTGATGGGGCCTCGATGCTAAGCGTGTAATCTATGTATTTCTCGATTTCGATATTCTGGGTAGCTGGTTCATATCCGGTCTTTGAGACGGCTATGGAGTAAGTTCCCTTGAGGCTCCTGGGAAGAGTGTAATTAAGAATGCCGTTCTTGTCAGTTGTTCCGGTCTCAGTGCCTATTTTAATAGTGGCACCATCCATTACTACGCTGCCTGCTGTTACCTTGATCTTGATCGTATCTCCCGCCATCGCTTTTGTAGGTGCATCGATCACAAGCTGGTTTTGTATCATTTGCGCTGTCACATCGACAGCAAAGTAGAATCTCAGGTTATCATTATCTGCCACTTTCAGCTTTAGGTTGCCCATGAGAACATCGTTCTTGTTCCTGTCAAGGCCGATGAGACCGTCGTTACTCATAGTTATTTTATCCTTGCTGACGCTTCTTACGTCCATCTTTCCGAATTGGTCTGCTACCTTGATCACAGTGGGTGTATCAGATATCTGGAATATTCCCCTGAGGAACGCTACCTGCAATTCCCGCCCGGAGAATACATTTTCAAACCTTACCATGATCAATGGCAAGCTTTCAGTGCCGCCAACTGTCTTTGCATAAATATATGTCTCTCCCGTTCCAAGTGGAGTTATATCTACTTCAGCGCCATCTTTCAGGAGTGACAGAAGCATTACCCTTGCATTGAGGTCAATGTCAGTTGCCTTCAGGACATAACCATCTTTGAGAGCAATTGTGCCTCCGACTGAAATCGTCCGCTTTGTATCGTCATCTATCAGGACTTTATGCAGCGCACCGTTTGCAAGCGCGCTTTTTCCGTCAAAAGTAGTAGTTGGGCGTGTAATAGTAGGTTTTGTGTTAGAGGTATATCCGGCAAAATACTTGTCAGCCATGAAGCCAATGACCTGATATTTTCCAAAGTCTTTGTAAATGAAATTGACTTCCTGGGGAGTCGTGGAATATAACAGGTTTTGATCAGGGATATTTCTGCTACCGTTTAATGGATTTGTAAGTGACAGACTCTCGCCGCCAACTCCACTATCAAGATCATAATAGAATCCGAGGCTTGTTTTTCCTATGTTCATCCCGAAATTGTAAGGCGTCCATACACTGATAGGAAATGCATCTCTGTAAACAGTGCTTCTAACTTCAAAGTCCCCTGTTTTATCAACGGAAAAAGCAAACCTGAGGGCTGAATCAACATTGTTTGCAACGATTATTTTAAGATCGCCCATCACGTCAGCGGTCGTTCCCTTTGTAAGACCAATGTCGTTGCTGTTTTTCATTTCTATGAGGTTATTGTTGACCTGTGTGATTTGCATGTTGCGGAATGTATTTCCGCTCTTGATAATTGTGGGATTATCTGATATCTGGAACAATCCTTTCATGAATGCGACCTGGAGTTCTCGTCCTGAGAAGACGTTATCAAACCTTACCATGATCAGGGGAAGAGAATCAACGCCGCCAACAGTTTTTGCATAAACATATGTTTGATCCGCTGCCAGAGGCGCCACATCAACTTCATTTCCATCCTTCAAAAGGGTGAGAAGCATCGTCCTTGCATTAAGATCAATATCCGTTGCCTTCAGGACATAACCTTCCTGGAGAGCGATCGTGCCGCCCACTGATATAGTACGCTTGGTGTCATCGTCTATCAGCACTTTGTGGAGCTGTCCCTGACCAACCGCACTTTTTCCGTTAAAAGTAGTAGTTGGACGGGTTTTTGTTGAAGAGGTATTGGCTGTATATCCTGCAAAATACTTCTCTGCCATGAAGCCAATGACCTGGTATTTGCCGAAATTGGAGTAAGTGAAGCTGACTTCCTGCGGGGAGGTTGTGTAAACGAGATTGTTCTTTGAGATTGTTCCTGCTGAATAACTTCCAAGAGTGATCGTAATGTTCTCATTTCCCACATCGTCCTTTGCATTATAATAGAACCCTGGGAAGCTCATTGGATTCCAAGTGTATGTAAGAGCGAAATCATCTGGTTTGCTGCCGTCCCAGATGCGGTTGCCTGTGGAGAAAGTGGTGGGGTGGACAGTCCAGTTCCAGTATTCAGTATCAGTGCCTTTGTCGTTTGTTGCACTTACCGAGACGTTGTATTTTCCTGAAGAAGATGGGGTGTTAGTATAACTTATTACAGTATTTGCGGGATAATTACTAGTATTGGTTACACGATTTGAATTTATAAACCATGTCACATTTGCCGTTTGATCTACAGTTATGGTGAATGTCTGTGCAGTATTGCCGATCGTGTCGATGATCATTCCGGTCGGAGCACTCTTTGTAATGCCTGGCTTTGAAGGAATAGCAGGCACAAAAGGAGACAGGCTTGAAACCACGCCCGTTACCATTCCTGAGCCGGAAGATGTCGTTACGTTATCCCATTGACTTGTTGAATCATTCCAGTGATATAATCTTACATCCGAATCTGTGTAACCCGATGGCAACGGGGTATTATATTTTACACTTACGGTTAATGGTGGATTATAATTGGCAGTAGTAGAAATATTATGATAATTTCCTACGACATTATAAGAGGAAGCAGGCAACAGGTGCCCTGAATCATCTATGGCTTCAACCGTGTTCCCTGCTACTATAACACTTGCGAATGTAACCGAAGAATTTAGTGGTAATGTTACTGTAATCGGGATCGCACTTGATGGTGTATTTGGTAAAGTAGAACTGTTGAGGGAAACCCATGTAGAATTTACATTCCCTGAAGTATCGACTGTATGAGTTGCAATGGTATACTCAGTTCCAGACAATAAAGATAATATACCGCTCGTATCGAAAACATTGGCTCCAACTGAAGCATTATGCCAGCCATTGTTTATCCATATGGCCACATAAGAAAAATCAACACTTGGATTAGTCCAGCTCCATTTTATCCAGCTTGTGCCGTTACTCTCCATAATGAGATTTGTTATACTCTCAGGCGGCGTGGTCTCCATAGCATTCTGTGCGATCAGATCAATGCTTACGCCTGTATAGCCAATCATGGTTGCTGTTGCAATAATTGTGCCTGCGTCTGTGGTGTTCACACTGATGATAGCAATTCCGCTAGCATCGGTTGTGTTGGATATACTGATACCTGCGCCGGAAAGGGTAACTGTAGCACCGTTTACTGCTGAACCATTATTGGTTACAGTAAAAACCACGTTTGCCGCTGTTCCTACTGTTACATTTGTCGGGTTTGCTGATACTATCAATGTTGGTAACGTTGGCAATACTGCGGTTACGGTCGCTGTTCCACTTGTGTAGCCACTCATGCTTGCTGTTGCAGTTATTGTGCCTGCGCCTGTGGCGTTAGCGCTGATGATAGTACTTCCGCTAGCATCAGTTGTGTTGGATATACTGACACCTGCGCCGGAAAGGGATACTGTAGCACTGTTTACTGCTGAACCATTGCTTGTTACAGAAAAGACCACGTTGGTCGCCGTGCCTACTGTTACATTTGTCGGGTTTGCGGATATGGTCAATGTTGGCAATACTGCGGTTACAGGCGCTGTTCCGCTTGTGTAGCCAGTCATGCTTGCTGTTGCAGTTATTGTACCTGCGCCTGTGGCGTTAACGCTGATGATAGCACTGCCGCTAGCATCAGTTGTGCCACTTCCAGTTGCTACTCCACTAAGGGTAACTGTTGCGCCGCTTACCGCAGGACTCACAGTGAAAATAACGTTGGTCGCTGTGCCTGCTGTTACTGTTGTCGGGTTTGCGGATACAGTCAATGCTGGCAATACTGCCGTTACAAGTGATGTTCCGCTTGTGTAGTTACTCATGCTTGCTGTTGCAGTTATTGTGCCTGCACCTGTAGCGTTCACGCTGATGATAGCACTGCCGCTAGCATCAGTTGTGCTGGATATACTGACACCTGCACCGGAAAGATCTAATGTAGCACCATCTACTCCTGAACCATTGCTGGTTACAGTAAAAATCACGTTGGTCGCAGTGCCTGCTGTTACTGAGGTCGGGCTTCCTGTCACATCAATGGTCGGTTCTGCAAAAGCAACAGAAGCAAGCATAGTCATTCCAAAAAGAACAGCACTTAACATCAATACGGAAAAAATAATTCCTCTATCACACCTATTATTTACCATAATTTTTATCCACTCAATATTATTCTAATCAGTTTCATTCTTCAACCATGCCTGTTATACATAAAAATCCATAATAACAGACGTTATGTCATAAGAACTCATTATATAAATAATTTCTGCGACGCAAAACAACCCTGGGCAGTTTATTTATTTCTTTGCCATATCAAAATAATATTTCAATTTGCAGCTTTGCTCTACCAGCGCAGTAATAAAATAAGCTTCATCAAGTGTTTTTCCGATCGCGAAGGTTCCATGACCGCAAATGACTGCGCCCTTGTGGCCAATAAGCGCCTTTGCGGTATTATCTGCAAGTTCTGCTGTACCTGCGGCGCCTTTTACCACAGGGATATCATGCAGGAAATGCTCGCCCTCAATATTTATTGGAACTATGCTCTTTGTATCAACAAGCATCGACTCAATGACTGCAAAAGCAGGATGGACATGGATAATGGCCAGCGCAGATGTATGTTTGTAAATAGTCCTGTGCACAATGGTTTCCGATGATGCGATCCTGTCAAGATCGCAAGGTTTTTCGATATCCAGCTCTACAACACTGTCCTCATTGATTTCATCAAGCGCAAATCCGCTTTTCGTGATGAGCAGTCTTTTGCCTTTTCGCACACTGATATTTCCGAATTGCGATTCCACAAGGTCGTGTTCCACGAGTTTCTTCCCGAATTTTGCTATTTCCTGCCACATGATCATTTTCTCTTAAAAAACAGCCATGAATCCTTTCCCTTGAATTTTGTCCTTATCAAAGCGTATTTCCCGATGAGCTTTTTCCCTTTCAATTCAATTAGCAGCTCGGTATCATTTTCCTTTTCAACACTAAACTCTCCTTTATCCCAGATGCTCACTGTCCCTGCACCGTAGCTGCCTTCGGGAATCGTACCTTCAAAGTCTGCATATTCAAGCGGATGGTCTTCAGTCTGGATAGCAAGACGCTTTATTCCCTCTTTTTCAGGCGGCTCTTTCGGGATCGCCCATGACCTCAAGACTTCCCCCATCTGTAGCCTCAGGTCATAATGCAGACGCGTTGCATTGTGTTCATGCACAACAAATATATTGCCTGTACACTGTTTTTCGCCACCCTGCGGTTCTGGCGATCTTGTAAAATCCCTCATTTTCTGGTATTCTGTGAGCGCCATGATCTTATCCGAATGTGAATGCGCTCGGGCAGAGTTTATCCAGAACACAATCTCCACACATCGGTTTTCTTGCCGCGCAAACCTTCCTGCCATGGTTTATCAAAAGAAGTGAAAAAAGATCCCAATCGTTCTTCGGGATTATCTTCAAAAGGTCTTTCTCTATTTTTTCAGGATCAGTATGGGCAGTCAACCCAAGCCTTCCTGAAAGTCGTTTCACATGAGTGTCCACCGCCATCCCTTCTATTTTCCCGAACGCGCCGGATAAGACAATATTTGCGGTTTTTCGCGCCACTCCAGGGAGCTTAAGAAGTTCTTCCATGGTATCAGGGACTTTTGAATTATAATCACTGGCAATAATTTTACATGCCCCGATAATGTTTTTTGCTTTATTCCTGTAGAACCCCGTAGAATAGATATCTTTTTCAAGTTCCTCCTGAGAAATCCCGACGAAATCCTGCAGCGTCCTGTATTTTACAAAGAGTTTTTTAGTAACTCCATTCACCTGTTTATCAGTGCATTGTGCTGAGAGGATTGTCGAAATCAGTAATTCAAGGGGATTAGAATAATGAAGAGCGATCTGGACACCTGGATATTCGTTCTTCAATAATGCAAGTATTTCATTTGCCTTCTCATCCGCCATGTTTTCTTATATTTGATGCAAGATAGTTAAGAGTTTTATGGTGAAAAATAAAATAAAAGTTACGGAGTTTTAGCTTTCTCGATCAGGTCTTTCAGATATTCTTCATCGATCTCTGCGTTTGTTGCCAATTCCTTTATTTTATCTGCCGGTATAGCTTTCAATCCGTCTATTGAAAAAATTCGAGCGTGCTCAAGTTTGCTAATTATATCACAATCCAGATTCAAAGCTGTCCCCATTTTCTCTAAATCATCAACGTGCTTTTTAGCTTTCGTGATCAGATCTTTCAGATTTTCTTCAGTTATCCCTGCTTTTGTTGCATAATCCTTTATTTTATCTGCCGGTATAGGTGACAATACGTGTATTGAATTTAGTCCAACATTCAAAATTTTGTTGAGTGTATCGCGATCAATATTCAAACATGTCCTCATTGTTTCTATTTCCTCAGTCTGCTTTTGAGCTCTTGCCTTTATATCGTCCAGATGTTTTTTGGCTTTTTCCTTTAAGCCTTCCAGATATTCAACCCCTATATCCACTTTTAAAGCGATTTCTTTCATTTTATCTGCAGGTACAGCTATTATATCGTCGATTTCGTTTATTCCTAACTTATCAAGTTTTCCTGCAATGGTTGTGCTGACTTCAAGCTTCTTGACAATTTCCAGAGATTTTACATCTCTTTCAATCAACTCATTTTTCAGTTTATCTGTTAGGAATTTCTTTCCAAATTCCTCAAAGATTCCTTCAATATGTTTTGTGTAGAAACCTACGAAATAAGCAAAGAATACTACTATCACCAGGTTTTTCTGTTGATCGGTATTTAATAACGTATAAACTGCAATTATCGCGATATATGGGCCAATGAATATTCTGCGACTATAGTTCTCATACCTGTTTTTCCATTCAAGTTCAGTTATATCTCTCTCTTTATTCTGCACTATGCTAAATGTAATGTAGGAAACGACGCCTATGAAAGCTGTAATGGGGACTAGAAGTTGTACACTCAGCATAGGGCCTAAGAAATAAATATTGTAATCATTTGCAAGATAGGCACAGGCAATCAACAACTCAAAGGAGATGATCCATCCTGCAAAGGGCAAATATGCATGCCATTTGCGTTCTGTTTCGTCGTCTGGCCAATTAGATAAACTAATATATAATGTAAATATAGCAGGAATTATCAAGGCAATTAAATCCCAAAAAATTTTCCATACTTTTTTATTCTCATTAACATATGAGTAAAATGAGTAAGTGGTATTATTGGAAATATTTGCAGAGCTCATATTAAACTCGGCATATCCTTCTGCTTTAATTGTGATGTTTACCTTTCCAGGTGAAACTTGCATTGAAGCCATCCCATTTGAATCAGTAATATTCACAATCCGATTGCCAGCTGAGTCATTTACTATAATAAAAGCATCAGGCACATTTTTCGTCTTGTTATTTGTTATATTAAACGTATTTGCATTGTTGATATCAATGACCAAAACTGAAACATTTGGTGAGCTACTATCTGCATTTTGATTGAATAGAATAGCCACAATTGGAATGCTAAAAAAAATAATAACTAAAATACTAAATACAAACTTGGGTCGTGTTAGCCATCCCATAATTGTGTATATGTGATTAATACTATATATATCTAAGATTCTGGTTTAACATTACGGGCTTGACATTCCAATATTTTAAGAGATAGGGAAATCGAACAAGTTTTGGATATGGGGAGTTTGTGGTGAGTTCAGCGCTTCAAACCTGATAATTTGAAGCCCTCAACCCCCTTCTTCTGGATCAGTATCTTAAATGTTTCACCCATCTCCATCAGTAATGTTTTCACAGGCAGCATTTTCCTATAATAATTTGCATGATCTTTTTCCTGTAACTTCTTCAGGTATTCATCGATCCCAAGCCCCATCAGGAAATGCGCCTGGCCTGTGAATCCGCACAAGTCCAGGCCATTTTTGCGTCCCCAATGATCCAGTGCAGAGAAATTCACATGAGTTGTCATATCCTGCTCCCCTATATGTTCAAATGGCGTCTCATTGACGGAGTGTTTATAATAGCACATAAGTGTGCCCCTGTTCCTGTATTCCTGGTAAATTTCATCCGATGGATACCCATAATCTATCGTTATCACAAATCCTTTTTTCAAGGTGGAACCGATCTCCTGCATCCATTTTATCGCATTAAGATTTATTTCAGTGCGATATCCGAAGGGCAAGGTTATTTTTAGTTCTTCCAGGTAGTTTTTCAATTCACATGTTGCTGGTCTTAATACTTCAATGAAACCATTTTCACAGTCCACAAAGACTTCCATCAATTCTTTTTCCATTACGACAACATGCACAGGAAATGCATCGGGAAGCTCATTGGAAAAAATGCAGCCGGTCATTCCCGAAAGTTCGGTTATCGAATCATACCAGCTCACATTTTGCGCCTCTAATCGCTTTTTCTGTTCGTTTCGAAAATTTGGGCTCTTTTCAACAATACAGTAATTCAGATCCCGGTACAGTTCATGGTTTTTTTTAAGGTATGACAGGACATCCCCCGAAAGAAGACCCAGGCCTGCTCCAATTTCAACAACTGTGAACTCTTTTTCACCAAGAAAGCGCCACATCTCTTCTATTTGCTTTCCCAGCATTTCACCAAAAGCCGAAGTCAGGTTGGAGCTGGTATAGTAATCCCCTGCTGCCCCTATTTTTTCATGGGAAGATGTGTAATATCCAAGTTCCGGGTAATACAGCGCCATTTCCATGAAATCGCAAAATGAAATCGGTCCTTGCTCTTTGATCTTCTGGATGATAATTGAGGATAGTGTCATAGTGTGATGGATTAATAATTGGATTTCTTAGGCTTTCAATAATCTGTGTTAATCCACAAAATCCGTGTCTTATGATAGTGCTTTTCCATACATTGCCGGGTTATAGCTTTTCTTTCTATACACAGATTAACACCGATTTACACGGATTTATGTCAATTTCTCTTTTGTTCATAAACTTGCGTCAATCAATAAATATCGGCTTACTTGAATGCGGAATAAGGTTCAACTCTTGCGCGGTTTTCAGTAATTCCTCCACCGCGACAACGCCGCCCCCCATATCCAGGGAATAATCATTCACATAGAGCTTAATATGCTGGTCGATCACATCATCTTCCAGCTCCTGAGCATTTTTCTTAATATAATCACGAGTTTGGGCAGGGTGCCTGAATGCGTATTCTATACTTTGCCTGATAAGTGCATCGATTTTGTTTATCAGTTGCACGCCAAGTTCTCGTCTTGCGAGTATTCCTCCCAGGGGGATCGGCAAACCCGTTTTTTCCTCCCACCACTCACCAAGATCTATCAATTTTACAAGACCATATCGGGGATATGTGAAACGGCTCTCATGGATAATTAGACCGGCATCTACTGTGCCCATGCTTACTGCATTCATTATTTTGTCAAAAGGCATTTCCACGATATTTTTTGCATCAGGCACAAACAGCTGCAGCAGGAGATAGGCAGTTGTCATTTTTCCAGGGATCGCTATCTTTTTTGTACAAAGCCTGTTTTTATCTATCGGTCTGCTTGCAACGATCAGGGGGCCACAACCACGCCCAAGCGCACTGCCTGATCGCAGGAGACAATAATCATCCCTTACGAAACCAAATCCATGGAACGATGCCTTTGTTACATCAAATCTATTAAGAAGAGCCATCCGGTTCAATGTTTCCACGTCTTTTAAAGTCTCTTCGAATTCAAAATCACAATCCAGTTTATCGTGTGTAAGCGCATAAAAAATAAAGGTGTCATTGGGACATGGTGAATAACCCAGCGTGATCTTCATTAAATTCTCCTGACTATTTCATTGACCGCTTTGCTGCAATTTGAAACTGCGAGGGGTATATTCCATTTATTAAGATCCCTGTCCTCAATGATATTGCTTATTCCCCTGATCTCGATCATAGGAACTTTGTATTTCGCGCAAATATGAGCAACAGCAGCTCCTTCCATGTTTTCACATATGCCATTAAAGCGTTCCCTGATAATTTCACCGGTTTTTCGGGTTCCTGAGCACTGCGATACTGTTATGAAATTACCTGAATGGACTTTCAGGCCAATATCCTTTGAAGCCTTAATAGCAAGCTGCGATAATTTCTTGTCCATCGCAAAAGTATTGAAATATTCCAAGTCATTTTTCAAAAGTGGGAAACCAGTGAACTCCATGGGTTTCCAGCCGACGGGTGTCATTACACCTTCCTCGCCATAGTTTTCATTAACTGCTATGACCACATCTCCGACCCCTGCTTCGGCATAAGCGCCGCCGATACCGAAAAGTATCAATATATCTGGTTTCTGGTGTTCAAGTAAAAGTGTTACAGAATGCGCTGCATTCACTTTGCCTATCCCGCAGTGTGAAAATAGAATGGATCGCCCATGCAAAGATCCCTTTGAGACCACACCCTCTGCTACATCAGGCAATGGTTCAATACCAGGCCTCAATTCTCTTGATTCAACCTGAGTAGGGGTGATAAGTGCAATTTTTTGCATATAGCAGATATAATTCTTTTATGGGATATATCTTTTATATGATTTATCTGTGCAATATTGTCACAGTTATCAACATGTATTTTTCCAGACACACTGATTAAGTTTATATGGCGCTTGCACATTATAATGCATTGTGCAAAGGTTGCTCATTCTAATATGGAAACAGATGCAAATGATTATTTAAAGGCCTTAGAAAGAAGGCTTCAGTCACTTGAACGCAGGGTTGAGGAGATTGAATCCAGTTTCAACCCGACAGTCGAAGATAAGGTCGCTTTATACCTTACCGTACCTGACAGTTTAAGAAAATCCCTTTTTGCGGTCACAGCACTTTTGAAAGCTACGGCTGATGAAGTGTGTATCCGAACAGGCCGCCACAGGTCTATCGAGAATAAATATCTCAACGAACTTGTGCGGGCAGGTTGGCTAAAACGTGAACGCATAGGGAAAAAAGTGTATTATTCATCTCTAAGAAAAAAAGATGAAGAATACCCTGAAGTTGTCGGATCTATTGATGAACTGGACAAGAAACTTGAAGAAATACTGAGTTAATCTTATGAATATTGATTTTATGTATATGGTTATTATTTGGGGTTACAAAGTATGTGGATAAGCTTTCATTCATATAAGGGCGGAACTGGTAAGACGAATATTTCCGGGAATCTTGCATGCTATCTGGTGAACAAGGGTTTTAAAGTCGGATTGATAGATACGGATGTTTCAGGTCCGGGCATACATGCACTTTTTAGCCTTAAGATAAAAAAGACACTGGTCGATTTCCTTCAGGGCAAGGCCGGGCTTGATGAGATCGTTTACAGGCACGGCAACGGGGAACTGTATATTATCCCATCCGATGCAACAGAGGAGGATATTGTCAGTTTCTCAAAAAATCCTTCACAGGCAAAAGAAAAGTTTCAGTCGCTACTTGCGGATTTCCAATCCAGGTACAATCTCGACCATATAATATTTGATTGTAGCCCGGGTTTGAACCGGTCAAGCCTCCTGGTCATGGGCTTGTCGGAAATAGGCATAGTAGTATCTACACTGGACAAGCAGGATATTCGAGGCACTTATGTTATTTCAGGGGTTGCCCGACGTTTGAAATCCAGACCCAGGATATTGTTCAATAAGCTCCCGAAAAATAAGTATGAAGCCTCAAAAGAAACACTGGAAGATCTTAGCCGAAAGATCGGTCTTGAACCTATCGGGGTTATCCTGTATGATGAAGCAATGGCAGATGCATGGTCAAGAAAGATCCTTATTCAGGAATTACCAAATTCGCAATACAGCAAACAGATCGCAGAATTATGGGAACGGATCATTCACTCAGCGGGTTCACCATAAAAATGCGCTTTTTTTTCCACCTCAACCTCTAATTTTTTCTTCTCTTCAGGAGTCAGGCTGAATAGTTCTTTTATATATCTGTCCATATCCATGTTTCCAAGGATCAGCTCGCTTCCAGTGAAGTAAAAGGGGATGCTCAATTCCTTGCTTCCTACAAGCGCATGGATCTTATCTTCTCTAACATGGATTATTATGTCAATGAGTCCCAGTACTTCAGCACCTACGCTGCCAGGAACGAACTTATTTGCCAGCATTGTCACAAAACCTCCTCCTTCCGCCCTGATCTTTGTGTCAAGGTACTTCAATGGACGTATGATCATATCTGCCCGATAAAGCGCGCAGAGAATGCCCAGGTTGTCAAGCATTACAAGTGCTCCATGATGTTTTTTCATTAATTTTCCCGCTTCTATAATCATGCATGCGTAGTCCATGGATGCACACCTGATTGTCTGTGGCGTTATGTTCCTGTCTCCGGTTATGGTCGCATCCACAAACCATAATCCCTTTTTCAATCCTGTAACAGGAAGCTCATATGATGAGAACTTATCAAATATTGTATTTGGCGTATCCCTCAGGCATATCCAGATAACAGTTTGCCCCGCACGGAGAGTTTCATACAATATATGATATACGACACGTTCGGTTGGCGTCTCCATTGAACCCACAAAAACGCTGCTTCTGCCGTAAAGAGCGGTTCTTAATTCAGTAATTATATCCTTCGGCATAATATTACAGATAAAGCACATGAACTGCATTAAAGTTTACTGTTGTGGGTTTTGATGACCTGGATTCACATATTTTTCACAAATTCATATATATACTTGATATGGATATTAGAATATATTTTAAACCACTTAGGAGAATAAAAATGATTGCCATAAAAACATTACTACAACTTGCAATGATCGCCATAGCACTTGCAGGAGCATTTCTTGTCGCAAATACCAGTGATATCATGCGAAAAAAATTAAATATGAAGATTATCGGAGGATACGATACTTCTTGCAATAATGGGATGTTGCGTAGGATCGCAATATAAATGGTTTAGGCTTGTAAGGCCAGCTATAAATGACAGATTTAAATCAGAAAAAAATAATTGAAAGTCTCTCATGCATCGAAGCTAAAGTTATATACTTCCTGAAATTATGAATAGTTGTGGCACGAAAGCTGGATTCTCTTGATCTACAAATTCTGAAGAAACTTGCACTCTACAAATTCACAGGTGACTGATATGGCGCATGTGATGGAACTGTTCGGAAAAGCGCGTGTAGTAATAAAAGATGGAAAAGTTGTGGAAGTCGGTGAACCGATAGCCAAGTGGTGTCCAATTTTCAGCAAGGTTTCAAATGTTTCCAGGCTGACACGTGAAGAAGCAAAAAAGAACATGGAGTACAGGATACGTGAACTGGGGATGTTCACACCAGGCCGAAGGTTCGATTATGGCGTTTTTGTCAATTTTGGCGCAAGCGAGATAATGATGACAGGACTCCGGCGCATGCTTATTGATTGCACGGTAACCGTATGTGATGGTGCTGGCACTGTCATAACCGATAATCCCGAACTGGTACAGGGTATGGGCGCTTTGATGTCCGGGCTTATTGAAACAGAACCCATTGTGGAAATAATAGCCGATATCGAATCTCGCGGCGGCTTTGTCCTTGATAAAGAAAAAGCAAGGATTGACCAGGTAAGTGGTCTTACAAAAGCATGTGAACTTGGTTACACCAAAATTGCCGTAAGCGTTGTCTCAATGGCGGATGCAGTGAAACTTCGTGCGATAGAGAAGGAAAATAATATCGATCTTATCCTGGTCGGGGCGCACCTGACCGGGATAGAAGGCGAAGAAGCGGGGGATCTTGTCAGGGAAATGGACATAATCACAGGATGCGCTTCTAAAATGGTGAGAAGCCTTGTGCGACCTCTGATCCAGGCTGGCACTTCTGTTCCCATGTTCGGATTGACACAAAAAGGCAAAGAGTTGATACTAGAGAGAGCAAAAGAAATCGATTCACCGCTCCTTGCCAGCACCGCAGATCTGCCTGTGCTGCCCGAACATAAGCAGCCCAGGCCGCTGCTGTAATGGTTTTTTTGAAAGCCTCAGTTAGGAGAAATCTATATGATAATGCATTTACAGAGAGCTTTTTCAAGACTCTGAAATACGAGGAGGTTTATGGGAATATTGTCCTATAGCCACTTAGACCGAAAACTATTTTTATATAGAACCTAATTTAAGACTGCTATTATTTTAGGATAGCTTTTATATAATTAATTATATTTATCAAATTATGGACGTGAAATATATTGTTCGAAGATAATGAAACACCAGGCAATATACCTTTAAGGTTAGGTGAATATATCCGGGTGCTCAAGCTGACCAGGAAACCCTCAAAAGAGGAATTCTCAGTCATTGCAAAAGTAGCAGGCGCAGGTATACTTTTAGTAGGATTCATAGGATTTATCATTTATATTTTAATAAGTGTGATGCCCGGATGGTTCAAATGATCAGTGAATTCCCCGCGATCTTTGTCATAAAAACCACAGCAAACCAGGAAAGGACTGTAGCGAATTTGATAGAGAAAGTGACAAAAAAGGAGCACCTTGGAATTCATGCAGTACTTGCTCCGGATGAATTAAAAGGATATGTTCTTGTTGAAGCAGCAACGCCTGAAGATGTCGATCAGGTAATCCAGAATGTCCCGCATGCAAGAACAATGATCAAAGGCCAGTCCAGCTTTGAGGAAATATCACATTTCCTGACACCCAAGCTAACAGTTACGGGTATTACCGAAGGAAGTATAGTTGAACTGATATCCGGTCCTTTTAAGGGAGAAAAAGCCAGGGTCAAAAGAATTGATGCAACTCATGAAGAGATCACAGTCGAACTGTTCGAGGCGATGGTCCCCATCCCGGTCACTGTTCGAGGCGATAATGTCCGAATATTAAGAAGAGAAGATGAAGATAAATAATATTAACTGGAGATAATAAAAATGGTAAGCGTTGTAGAAGCATTGGTTTCCGGCGGTTCAGCATCCGCAGGTCCGCCACTTGGTCCATCACTTGGTCCTCTTGGCGTGAACGTAAAAGCGATCATAGACAAAATAAATGAAGCGACAGCTGCCTTCAAGGGAATGCAGGTTCCGGTCAAAGTAATTGTTGATGACAAGAAACAATTCACAATAACCGTAGGTACACCACCGACATCAGCCCTCATAATAAAAGAGGCTGGCATCGAAAAAGGCTCCGGGACACCAAATACCCAGACAGTTGGCAATATCACGGTCAAACAGGCAGTGAAAATAGCCCGCATGAAAAAGAGCGATACTCTTGCAAAATCATTGAAAAATGCAGTGAAAGAGGTAGTAGGTTCATGTGTTCCACTGGGCATAACCTTTGAAGGTCTCAAACCCAAGGAAGCAATCGGCGTCATTAACAGCGGTAAATTCGACTCGGAGTTCTCCGAGCCGCTTTAATTTTTTTTTTGGTTAACGGGTATCAAGAACACCCGCATTTTGATTTTTTTTATTAATATCAAACAAAAATGGTTTTGTTCGCGAATCCATAGGAAAGCGGCACGATATAAGGCTCTTCACCGTCAGCGAGAGCCAGCCGTCCAAAGAGGCATTTGATAACAATTCATCTATTTATAATTATTATGGGTTTGATGGATGCCATAATCTTTAAATGTCAACATGCATATATTGACATATGTTCGTGCCCTTAAATGACAAGCAGTTCAAGTTCAGGAAGTTTAAATGGTGAAATCTTCCCAGTATTGTATGCCTGCCAGGCATACTGACGATCTCAAAGGATGAAAAATATGAAAGATAGAGAAGTCTTCTTTGTTATAAGTATCCTTGTAATATTGATAGGATTCTATATGTTATTAGTGAAAACTATAGGGGTGAAATTAGGAGATAATCTATTCCAGATATCAGTCATATCTGACGGGATTATGTTGATTATAATGGGTATCGCAATGGTACTTGTTTCATCAAGAGAATGGGATTCAGAAAAAAGGATAAAATAAAAAATTATGAAATAATCGAGAAAATTGACAAGCATTTTTTAAGAGACAGTGCTATTTCATGACATAATCTTTAAATAGTCAACTTGCATATATTGACTTATGTTCCTGCCTTTAAATGATAAGCAGTTTGAGTTCTGGAAGCTGAAGCGCAGCGGTATCTTAAGCATAAACATAGCGCGCTTATTCGATATATCCAAACAGGCAGTATCCAGAGCGCTCATTAATATGGATGAACGAATAGAAAAAACACTTCTTGAGATGGCGCACTCAAACCAGATAGAGGTGGAAAGGGTGAACTCTGAACGCGGTATCCTGTTCGGTCACTCAGTGCCGTTTAATGCCAGCGCCATTATTTTCGTGTCTTCAAAGCATGGGATGCAGGTATGGTACGAACATGAAGGAAACTGCGGTGCATGCAATAGATATACACAGTGCATTGAATTGCTGTGGGACTTTGCAGATGAAATGAAAATCAAACTTGAGAAAACTGATGATCCCACGAAGCTGGCGGATGAGCTTTTTGAGAACTTGAGGAGTTTGGCATGACGATAAATATAACAGAAAAGATAAGAAAAACAATGGGCTGGTGCCCTAATGCTGAATTTGTAAACAGAAAGGAGGAAATATATATGGTATCGTATGAAGGAAAGTATATAGACAAAATAAAAGGTATCGGTTTCAAAGGAGTTCTTGGTGTCCTGCATCTGGTGTTCGGGGCATGGTTGATAATAACCGCCTTAAGGGTTTTATCAAAGACAATGATTTTTCCCTGGTATGTAATGGATATAAACTTCATATCGTCCGGGATACTTCTGGCAATAGGCATCTCATCGCTGATGATTTTCTTTAACTTTGTGAAATCTGCCAATGTTCACAGAATTCTGGCACTGGTAAACATTGCCCTGCTGACCGTGTTTTCCCTGTATCTTAGCATGTCTCTGATTTCTGTTGAGTTCATACCGTCTATAAGTGAATTTCTTTATTCCATATTTGACAGACCCTATTATCACTATACTTTCGGCACAATGTCTTTGATACTTTTCGCGCTTATCATTGGGATTCCAAGCATCCTTACTCTTGTCAGTAAACCTGAAGGGATAAAGAAAACAAGATTACTCTGGGCAACTTTAGTTATTCTCATTATTGTGGCTGCATCTCTTGGCGCTTATTATCTTTACCTGAATAAGCAAAAAGACAGCTTATTGGAAGAGTCAGGGAAAAATAGCGAATATGAGTTATACAGGATCAATCCTGATACTTTTGCAGGTGTTTTTGGAGCTTCGAACGATTACTCATATTTTCTTGATTCGACCATCGGCACTACTGGACATCCTATTTCAAAAGATACCTTTGAGGCTATTCAATTCCTTCGGAATAAAGAAACTGGTAAAGTTATTGCATGGTGGGATTATGAACTTGAGATTAGAGCCGCAGGTAAAGAGCCTGTAATAACCTATGCTTCAAAGGAGATAAGTAAAACTATAGGAAGACCATCATTACTGTACGATGAATTCGATTCGCATGAGAAGGTAGCTGATGTTTCAAGGTTTTTCGCAACCGATTCCGAGGAAGCGGCAAAAAGCATTGCTGGGAAATATGGAGCCAATTTGGTATACGTATCAAGACAAAGAATGAATGATTTAATACCGATTATGCTAAGAGCTGCCGACCCCAATTATTATTTCCAGAATAAAGATGTTATTGATCTAATTAATACCCCTGAGGATCAATTAAACAAAATAATTAAACCAACGATGGGATACAGATTCAACAGCGGTGCAGAATTAAAGTATTTCGATAAAATCTTCGAAAATAAGGATGTTATAATTTACCAGTTAAAATAAACGTGGGCTGGTGTCCAAATGTTTGCAGCGTGGTTGATATTTACTGCACTTCGAGTTCTGGAAAAGCCAATTATTTAGTCTCATTTCTTATGATATTCCCCAATTGACTTGATCGTTATCTCACCCTTATTCATCGCCTCAATGGCATCAGCAGCAGCAAGCGCAGCCTGGATGGTCGTGATATACGGCACGCTAAAATCAACAGCAGCCCTTCTTATCTGGAAACCGTCTTTTACTGCCTGCTTGCTAGTAGGAGTGTTAATTATCAGGTCAACTTTCTTATTATGAATAAGATCAACCACGTTGGGTGAGCCTTCACTGACTTTTTTTATAACTTCGATCTTTATCCCATTCTCTTCAAGATAATCCACAGTGCCTTGCGTGCCCAGGATATGAAGCCCTGCATCCTGCATTTTCTTTGCTATCCGTACAATATGCGCTTTATCAGCATTACGGATGGACATGAAAACAGTACCCTTCATCGGGAGTTTATTGTCGGCAGCCCATTCAGCCTTATAGAACGCTTTTCCGAAATCATAATCTATTCCCATTACTTCTCCGGTGCTTTTCATCTCAGGACCCAGCAGCGGATCGGCGCCAGGAAGCTTATCGAATGGCAATAAAACCTCTTTTACTGATACATGCTTTGGGGTTACATCTCCTGTGATCCCAAGCTCCTTTAATGTGTGTCCCGCCATCACCCTTGCAGCGATCTTGGCGAGCGGAACTCCAGTGGCTTTACTTACAAAAGGAATTGTGCGGCTTGACCTGGGATTAGCTTCAAGAACATATACTATGCCGTTCTTTGTTGCCATCTGGATATTAATAATACCAACCACATTCAGGGCAAGAGCTATCCTTTTCACATAATCACGAACCGTAGCAATAATTTCTGGCTTAAGGGACTGCGGAGGTATAACGCAGGCCGAATCCCCGGAATGAATGCCTGCTTCCTCTATGTGCTCCATAATTGCACCTATTAGCACGTCTTTCCCGTCGCATATGGCATCCACGTCGATCTCAACAGCATTATCTAGAAAATCATCAATGAGCACAGGATGCTCATTTGAAACTTTCACCGCTTCTTTCAGGTAGCGTTCAAGGTCTTTTTCATCATATACGATCTCCATGGCGCGCCCGCCAATGACGTATGATGGACGAACAAGTACAGGGTAGCCTATCCTTTTTGCTTCATTGAATGCCTGGGAATAATTTATCGCACATCCCGCTTCTGGTTGTGATATGCCCAGTGTTTTCATCATAGCATTAAAGCGTCCCCTGTCTTCAGCGATGTCCATGTCATCTGGTGTGGTTCCAAGGATGATAGTATTGAGATCAGTTCTCCTTTCAAGTTCTTTCTTAAGAGGTATGGCAAGATTGACCGATGTCTGCCCACCGAATTGAACCATTACTCCATAAGGATGTTCCCTGTCTATCACATTCATGACATCTTCAAGCGTCAGGGGCTCAAAAAATAATTTATCCGATGTATCGTAGTCAGTTGACACAGTTTCCGGGTTGTTGTTCAGGATATGCGTCTCAATCCCCTCTTCGCGAAGCGCTGTCACTGCATGGACTGTGCAGTAATCAAATTCAATGCCCTGCGCGATGCGGATTGGGCCTGAGCCAATTATTAGCACTTTCTTCCTATTCGTTGGGGCAGCTTCGCATTGTTCTTCGTAAGTCGAATAATAATAAGGCGTTGCCGCTGCAAATTCTGCGGCGCAGGTGTCCACCATCTTATATGTTGGAATGATTCCATGCGCTCTTCGTAAATCGTTTATCTCTTCGCGCGTTTTTCCTGACAGGAAGGCTATTCTCTCGTCGCTAAAGCCCATGCGTTTTGCTTTTTTCAAGTTTTCAGGTGAAATATCAACCTTTAAAGTTTCCTCGGCATCAATGATATTCTGGATCTTCTGTATAAAGAACGGGTCGATATTTGTAATTCTTGAAATTTCAGCCGCCGGCATGCCTTTTTGCAATGCATAGTATATGACGAATATGCGTTCATGGGTTGGATGGCGAAGGATATCCAGAATCTCTTCTTTGCTCCATTCTTTGTACCCGAAATACATATCTACTTCAAGTGATCGCACAGCTTTCTGGAGCGCTTCTTCGATGGTTCGGCCGAAAGCCATTACTTCGCCTGTGCTTTTCATGGCGGTTGTAAGGTGTTTGTTCGCCGTGACGAATTTGTCAAACGGCCAGCGCGGTATCTTTACGACCGTGTAGTCGATCGTGGGTTCAAATGAAGCTGGCGTCTTTTTTGTGATATCATTTGTTATTTCATCAAGCGTCATGCCTATTGCGATCTTTGCCGTGACGCGGGCTATTGGGTAACCTGTTGCTTTTGATGCAAGTGCGGATGAGCGGGAAACGCGCGGATTGACTTCGACTATCCTGACCTCGTCATCCCTGACAGCGAACTGGATGTTGCATCCACCTTCGATGCCCAGAGCCCTGATGATCTTAATTGAAGTGCTTCTGAGTTTCTGGTGATCTGCATCAGATAAAGTCTGGGACGGGGTTACAACGATCGATTCCCCGGTGTGTATGCCCATGGGGTCAATGTTTTCCATGTTGCATATAACAATACATGTATCGTTCTTGTCGCGCATGACCTCATATTCGAATTCCTTCCAGCCAATAATGCTTTCTTCAATGAGTACCTGGTGGATACGTGAGCGTTTGAGCCCACGCTCTGTTATTTCGACCAGGTCTTCCTTTGTGTAGGCGATGCCGCCTCCTGCTCCGCCGAGTGTGTATGCGGGGCGGATAATGAGTGGAAGACCCAGTTCATCGATCGTTGTAAGGGCATCCTCAATCGTGTTCACTGCTTTTGAGCGCGGGACTTTTTCCCCGATGCTTATCATTTTTCGCTTGAAGAGATCGCGGTCTTCCGATTCTTTGATAGCCTGGAGGGATGTTCCAAGAAGCTCAACATTGAATTTCTCAAGGACTCCCATTTCTGCGATCTCAGACGTAATGTTCAAGCCGGTCTGTCCGCCAAGCCCTGCAATAATGCCATCAGGTCGTTCTTTTTCGATGATCTTTGCCACGACCTCAGGTTCAAGGGGCTCGATATAGATAGCATCTGCCATGTCCGAATCTGTCATAATGGTGGCAGGGTTGCTATTTACAAGAACGACCTTTATTCCCTCTTCCCGCAGGGAACGGCATGCCTGACTTCCTGAAAAGTCAAACTCAGCCCCCTGTCCGATCATGATTGGGCCTGAGCCTATAAGCATTACCTTTTTGATGTCGCGTCTTTTTGGCATTCTACCTCGAAATCTTTACCGTAAATGTCTTGAGGTGTTATTAATTATATCTATTAGCAATAGGAACTATCCTACCGCTTTCCTCTTAGCAAATTTTGTGAATATCCTGTTAGCTGGCCGTTTTCCTCTCTTCCATGTGACCATTTCAACTAACCCGTTAATATATGCTTGCTTATATTATTTCAATTTGGGAGTATAGGCGTATTGCGTACATAATCCATTTTGGGTCTTGTTCAGTCTTTTCCATACATCATGATTTTTGTCACCGCAAAGAGCGCAAAGGACGCAAAGATAGGTTGAATATTTTGGTTTGTAACTAAATCTATTTTTTTATTCGATCTGTGCGTGGTATTCCTGTAGAGATTTCACTTCAATGCGGTCTTCCCTTGCTGCCCGTATCCCTTTTGCAGCTGCTCGCCCTGCATCCGTTGTTGTGAAGTACGGTATCTTGAATTTGATAGCTGATTTTCTTATGTAGCTGTCATCGTATGTACCCTGTTTACCGACAGGTGTGTTCAAAACGAACTGTATATCCCCGTTTTTCATCATATCGACGATATCGGGTCTACCCTCGTTTAATTTATGTACAGTTTCACAAACTATTCCGTTCTCAGTAAGGAAATCTGCCGTTCCTTCCGTGGCAACTATCCTGAATCCCGAACCTTCCAGATCTTTTGCGACCAGCAGTGCGTGCTGCCGATCACCCTTTGCTACTGTTATAAGAGCAGTACCCTTTACCGGCGGTGCAAAACCGGCAGCAACCTGTGATTTATAGAAAGCCATTGCAAAGGAATCTGCCAGTCCCAGAACTTCGCCAGTCGAGCGCATCTCTGGTCCCAGCACTGGATCGACTTCAGGAAACATGTTGAACGGAAATACTGCCTCTTTAACTCCAAAATGAGAGTATTTGCGTTTATGCGTATCGATATCCTTCAGTTTTGCACCGAGCAATACCTGGGTCGCGATGCGTGCCATTGATACACTTGTTACCTTGGATACAAGCGGCACCGTGCGTGAAGCACGCGGATTGGCTTCGAGGATGAAAACTTTTCCGTTCTGGATAGCGTACTGGATATTTATCAGCCCGATAACTTTTAGTTCAATAGCGATGCGCCTTGTATATTCTTCAAGTGTTTTGAGTTCTTCCTCTTTTATCCCTATCGGTGGCAGAACGCATGCGCTATCACCTGAGTGGATGCCGGCAAGTTCAATGTGTTCCATGATCGATGGAATGAATACCTCATCACCATCAGAAATGGCGTCCACTTCGCATTCAAGCGCATTTTCCAGGAACTTATCGATAAGCATGGGTTTTTCCGGCGTGATCTCGATGGCTCCTTCAACATATTTCTTAAGCCTGCCTTCGTCATATACTATTTCCATCCCGCGACCGCCCAGCACATACGAAGGGCGCACAATTAGCGGGTAACCAATGCGAGATGCAACTTTTAGCGCTTCCTCAAGCGTTGTGGCAGTACCGTTATCTGGCGCAGGGATCTTGAGTTTTTCGATCACTTTTGCAAAGCGCTTCCTGTCTTCAGCAAGATCGATACTGTCAACAGACGTTCCTAAAACCTTCACTCCTGACTTTTCAAGTTCGTTGGCGATGTTAAGGGGGGTTTGTCCTCCGAACTGCACAATGGCCCCCTGCGGCTTTTCTTTTTCATAAATGCTCAGAACGTCCTCTACTGTAACAGGTTCAAAGTATAGCTTGTCAGATGTATCATAGTCGGTGGAAACTGTCTCAGGATTGCAATTGACCATGATGGATTCATACCCCATATCGCGAAGCGTGAATGCGGCATGAACGCATGTATAGTCAAACTCGATACCCTGTCCGATCCTGTTTGGGCCCCCGCCAATTATCATGACTTTCTTCTTACCAGATACAGGCACTTCATCAGGTGCATTGTATGTTGAATAATAATACGCTGCATTTTCAGCTCCGCTTACCGGCACGGTATTCCATGCCTGCTGCAATCCCAGGGAGATACGCTGCGTTCTTATTTTTTGTTCAGGTACTGCGAGTATCTTGCCAAGGTACCTGTCAGAAAAACCGTCTTTTTTTGCTTTTATGAGAAGGTCATCGGGCAGCATCCTGCCTTTATATTTCAGGATATGGTTTTCAAGTTCTACGAGTTCCTGCATTTGTTCGATGAACCAATGCTTGATGTATGTTAATTTAAACAATTCATCAATTTGTATTCCTTTTCGAAGAGCCTCGTACATTATGAACTGGCGCTCAGAAGACGGTTCTTTCAAAAGCTGGCGCAATTCATCTAGTGAGAGTTTATTAAAATTTTTAGCGAATCCAAGTCCATAACGTCCTATTTCAAGTGATCGGATAGCTTTCTGGAAGGCTTCCTTGTAATTTTTTCCAATGCTCATCGCCTCGCCTACAGCACGCATCTGTGTGCCGAGTTTGTCGATCGACCCGGGGAATTTCTCAAAAGCCCATCGCGCGAACTTTATGACCACATAGTCACCCGAAGGCGTGTATTTTTCAAGAGTTCCATCGCGCCAGTAAGGGATTTCAGAAAGTAAGTATCCAGCTGCAAGTTTTGCCGAAACATGCGCTATTGGGAAGCCTGTGGCCTTTGAAGCAAGAGCTGATGAGCGTGATGTTCTGGGATTGATCTCGATAACCACAACGCGGTCACTGACAGGATCATGGGCGAATTGGACATTCGTGCCGCCTACAACGCCAATGGCTTCAACTATTCTATATGAATATTCTTGCAGCCTTTCCTGCAGTTCTTTTGTGATCGTAAGCATTGGAGCTGCACAGAAACTGTCGCCTGTGTGAACGCCCATTGCATCGATATTCTCTATGAAACAAACAGTTATTTTATTGTTTTCTGCATCCCGGACAACTTCAAGTTCAAGTTCCTCCCAGCCAAGCACAGATTCTTCTATCAGCACCTGTCCAATAAGACTTGCGGCAATCCCGCGGGCAGTAATGGTTCGCAGTTCATCTATATTATAAACGATCCCGCCGCCTGTCCCCCCCATTGTATAGGCAGGACGGACCACTACAGGATATCCGAGTTCTTTTGCGATCTTCTCAGCGCCTTCCACGGTCAATGTAGCTTCACTATGCGGTACTTCAAGGCCAAGTTTTGTCATTGTTTCCTTGAAAACTATGCGGTCTTCACCTTTCTCGATCGCATCTGCCTGTACACCTATAATTTTTACGCCATATTTTTCAAGTATGCCTTTTTTATGAAGCTCTGATGTAAGGTTTAATCCGTTCTGACCACCCAGGTTCGGAAGTACCGCATCAGGACGCTCCTTATCAATTATCATCTCAAGTATCTGGGAATTCAGGGGCTCAATATATGTCCTGTCAGCCATTCCGGGATCTGTCATAATAGTGGCTGGGTTGGAATTTACAAGCACGATCTCATACCCCATCTGTCGCAGCGCCTTACATGCCTGTGTGCCTGAATAATCGAATTCTGCTGCCTGACCGATAACTATAGGTCCTGACCCTATAATAAGTACTTTTTTGATGTCGCGTCTTTGTGGCATTTTACCTCGAAATTTTACACCTGAATGTCATGACGTGTAATTAATTCTATCCATAAGAACTTTGCTAAAACGATGCTGTTTTTTCCCCAAATCCATAAATACCAAAGTATCAATTTGAGGACTGAAGACGATGAAGTACTTTGGGAAGATTTTTGATGACAAATAGAAAAATGATAATTCCCGCAATAATTGCACAAACACAAAAAGAATTAGATGAAAAATTAAACAAAGTTGAAGGTTATGCAGAAATAGTTCAACTTGACATCATGGATGGAATATTTGTTCCAAATAATTCCCTTGATTTTGATTTTGATGTATCAGAGAGAAATATCATTTTTGAGGCACATTTAATGATCGCTGATCCCATTGGATGGATTGAAAAAAACTGGTGGAAGGTAGATACTATCATTGTTCATTTTGAATCATGTGAAAAGCCTGAGGATATTTTACGGTTTGTAAAAAACAAAGGTAAGAAAATTGGGTTTGCAATCAATCCTGAAACGGAGGTTCATACTGCAAAACCTTATCTGGATGACATCGACCAATTGTTGATCATGACCGTTAATCCTGGATTCTATGGAAGTAAATTCCTCCCCGAAACCCTTTGTAAAATAAGTGAGGTAAGAAAGATAAAACCTAACCTTGATATCGAGGTTGACGGCGGCGTTACACCTGAAACGATCAAATCAATTAATGATGCAGGAGCAAATATGTTAGTTTCAGGATCATATATATTAAAATCGAATAACGTTAAAGAATCTATGGATAAATTAAAAAATATTGCCACACAGTAAGATATATGAAGAATTGAAAGGTATAAAGCTGAAGATGAAGGATTTGAATTGTGACGATATCAGGAAATTAAAAGATAAAGCAACTGTTATCCGCCGACATATAATTAAAATGGTATATAGTGCCGGTTCAGGTCATCCGGGTGGTTCCTTATCATCTACAGATATCCTTGTGGTGTTATTTTTCCATGTGATGAAACATAATCCGCAAAAAAAAGACCGTGAAATGGACAGGTTCATTTTATCAAAAGGACATGCAGCTCCCGCATTATATGCCACGTTGGCTGAAAGTGGTTATTTCCCAATCAGCAAATTGGAATCGTTGAGGAAGAATGGCGGATACCTTCAGGGACATCCTGATTCAAGCGTACCAGGCGTTGAGGTTTCATCCGGTTCATTAGGACAGGGACTCTCTTGCGGAAATGGAATTGCTCTGGCTGCCAGGTTGGATGAGAAATCGTCACGGGTTTTTGTATTGCTGGGTGATGGGGAGTGCGATGAAGGGCAAGTATGGGAAGCTGCTATGCTTTCTGCCCATTTTAAACTGGATAATTTGGTTGCAATAGTTGACCGGAATGGGCTTCAAATAGACGGGAAAACAGAACAAATAATGTGTCTTGAACCTTTTTCAAAAAAATGGGAATCGTTTGGCTGGCATGTCATTGAAATAGACGGAAATAATATTGAAGAAATTATAAAGGCTTTTAAAGAAACTGAATGTGTCATTGGAAAGCCAACCGTGATAATTGCACGTACATTTAAGGGAAAAGGGGTCTCATTTATGGAAGGAAACCTCGCTTTCCATGGCAAAGCCCCGACAGATAAAGAAATGATATGTGCTCTGGAGGAATTGAAGTAATGGATAATCTCCTGTCAACACGAGAGGCATGTGGGCTAACCCTTCTGAATATGGGCCACAAAGAAAAGGATATCGTTGTACTGGATGCTGACCTATCGGGATCCACACAGACAAAAAAATTCGCTGAAAAATTCCCCAACAGGTTCTTTAACGTTGGCTGTGCAGAACAAAATTTAATAGGAACAGCAGCAGGATTGGCAATTGGCGGCAAGACTGCCTTTGCAGGAACCTTCGCCATGTTCTTGATGCGCGGCTGGGAACAGATCAGGAATACAGTTGCACATGATAACCTGAATGTAAAGTTACTTGGAAGTCATTCCGGTTTAACCAATTCAAAGGATGGCGGTTCTCATCAATGTCTTGAGGATATTGCGCTGATGAGTTGTTTGCCGAATATGAGTATATTGAATCCAGTAGATGCTATTGAAGCTGAGAAAATCATAATCAATGAAGTATATCGAAAAGGTCCTTCATATATCCGGATGAATAGATTAAGTACACCAGCTGTAAATACTGATGATTATAATTTTGAATTCGGTAAAGCAGTTGAAATCCGGGAAGGAGAGGACTTAACAATAATTGCGACAGGCACTATGGTATCAGAGGCAGTCAAAGCAGCGGAAATGTTAAAAAAAGAGAACATTAATGCACGAGTATTAAATATCCATACGATCAAACCGATAGATAAGAATAGTATCATCAAATCTGCAAAAGAGACAGGACACATAATAACGATAGAAGAACACAGTATTTATGGCGGTTTAGGCAGCGCAGTTGCAGGGATCATCGTTGAAAATTATCCTGTACCGATGAAGATAATGGGGGTAAATGACCGATTTGGTGAGTCTGGCGATTATAACTATTTGATAAATAAATTCGGGTTGAATGATGTTGAAATTGTAAAAAATGCAAGAGAACTTATTGGTGATCGAAAATGAAGATTTTTATTGATACAGCAAATATTGAAGAAATTAGGGCAGCTAATGAATGGGGGATCATAGACGGTGTGACCACAAATCCAACACTTGTCGCAAAAGAGGGAAAAGATTTTAAGTCAATGGTAAATCAGATCCTTAGCATAGTTGACGGCCCAATAAGCGTAGAAGTCATCAGTACTGAATCCGAAGGAATGGTTAAAGAAGCACTTGTTATGTCAAAGTGGTCAAAAAATATCGTGATAAAGATACCAATGATCCCTGAGGGATTAAAGGCTGTCAAGATACTAAATGAAAAAGGAATTAAGACAAATGTAACGCTTATCTTTTCAGTGAACCAGGCGCTTCTGGCTGCCAAGGCAGGAGCTACTTATGTAAGTCCTTTTATTGGAAGACTGGATGATATCGGGCATGACGGCATGCAAATAATACGAGACCTAGTGCAGATATATAAGAATAAGGATTATGGTTTTAATACGGAAATTATCGTGGCTAGCGTCAGGCATCCTCTGCACGTGGTTGAGTCTGCTAAAATAGGGGCGCATGTTGCTACTATTCCTTATAATGTCATCGAAAAGATGTTTAAGCACCCATTAACCGATAATGGACTGGAGAAGTTTCTAAAGGATTGGGAAAAAGTGAAAAAGTAATAAAAAGAGTTATTACTGAATCTTTTTAAGGAGGTAATTAACATTAAATCCATAATTCTCGCCGGAGGTTCGGGTACTCGCCTCTGGCCTTTGAGCCGGGAGCAGTATCCCAAACAATTCTTAAAACTCGGCAAAACATCGCTTTTCCAGGATACGGTGCTGAGATGCCTGAAAATATCAGCTATTTCAGAGATATTCGTGGTCACAAATGAATCCCAGAAGTTTTTTGTTTCAGGACAGATGGAAGAACTGGGGCTGGATGTACCAGTTGAGAATATATTGATTGAGCCCCAGGGAAGGAATACACTTCCTGCAATTTGTTTTGGGATGCAAAAGATACAAAAGCAGTTTGGCAAGTGTGTTGCAGGAGTGTTCCCCTCAGATCATATACTTGATATGAAAGCCATGGCAAAAATAAAAAGTGCAGAAGAATTATGTCCCAGATATCTCGTTACCTTTGGGATCACACCTTCAGCCCCCCATACTGGTTATGGTTACATAAAACCGGGAAAAAACCTGGAAATCGGTTCAAAAGTTCTTGAGTTCAGGGAAAAACCCGGATTGGAGGCTGCAAAAAAATACATCAAGGAAAAATGTCTCTGGAACAGCGGCATGTTCATGTTCGACACGGGGATTTTTTTCAAAGAACTTAAAAAATACGCACCTGATATCTTGGCAGCCTTCACTGCAAAAGATAAGAGAATCGAAGACATATATAATGAAATTCCTTCTATTTCAATCGACTACGGAATTATGGAAAAATCGGATAAAGTAGCTGTCGTACCGCTTGAATATAAATGGAGCGACCTTGGCGATTTTGATTCCTTATTCCATGAGACGCAAAAGAACGAACATGGGAATGCTTCATATAATTGCGATGATATCCCGCTTAATTCAAATGGCAATCTCATTTATTCCAAGAAAGACAAGATCGTCTCTCTAATAGATGTGAAGGATATGGTTGTGGTAGATACACCAGATGCCCTTCTTGTTTGCCCCAGGAAAAGCTGCCAGAAAGTAAAAGAGATCGTAACCTCGCTCAAAAGTCAGAATAATGAAAAGGCATTTTTCCACAGGACTGTTTACAGACCTTGGGGATCGTACACGACCATGGAGGAGTCCCAAAGGAGCAAGATCAAAAATATAACTGTTATGCCTGGTAAGAAACTAAGCCTGCAGCTGCATAATCACAGGAGCGAACACTGGGTGGTAGTAAGAGGAATGGCATGGATAAATGTTGACGGTAAAGAATTCTACCTTCGCCAGGGAGAAAGCACTTTCATTAAGGCTGGAATAAAACATAGGTTATCAAACCCGGGAACGATACCGCTTGAAATTATTGAAGTGCAGCTAGGTGATTATGTCGGGGAAGATGACATTGAAAGATTGGAAGATGATTTCGGAAGAGTGTGAATATAACACAGATTGCACTGATGACACTAAAGTTACCACGACACTATTTTATCAAATTCGAATAGCATCTGTACGATCCTCTTATAATCCACACATTCATGCCGAGCAACACCCCTTGCTTCGGCATCGGCTTTACATGCATATGTCTTAAATTGGGCGTCGGGAATTGCATAAACAGCATCATGCAAAAGAAGAACTGCAACCTCATTTTCTTCACTCTGGAATTTGGCTATCTCAAGAGGCGTTTCATCATTGGGATTCCGGATAATATGCAGTATTTTCATAATTAAAATGGTATAATTATATCCGAGTCGTTCATTGTCCGAACAATTTCTTCACGGTCAGCCGTTTTTATGTTCTCGATCAATTCCTTTATTCCCCTTTTATCCATTGAAGGTTTATCAACAAGTAGCGTACATTTAAGCATCCTGAGCGCCCCGAATTCCCTATCCATGGGAGGGAAATTGATCCTTTCAGGTTTTATGCGAGTTGCTGTGTAAACCCCATCATCCATGAAAATGACCGTGACCTTATCCTCACGCAGCGTCAATCCCACGCTCATGCGCAGCGCCTCAGCGTTCCTGCGCGTATTAAATGGAAGGTTTCTTACAATTACTGTGATCTTCTTCATGATTCACCCAAACGATATGAACCTATCAACATCACTTGCGATGCACGCATGATCATACTGGCTTCCGAACAATATGCCATCCACTTTACCAATTTTTCTCTGTTCTGCATTAAATGCGCATATTGCTATGTCAACGCCTTTCTCGGCCAATTCTGCAAACTCTTTTTTATTTACATTATAAACGCCGTCGTACATTAAGAAAATAGATACCTCATGTCCTTCTTCCCTTGCAGATTTACTGATTTCAATAACTGTATTGGTATTCTCACTCTCAGGGCTTGTGGTCAGGAGTATCCCAAGTTTCATGCTTTTCGTATCCTTACTTTCCAGAGATGGTCGCCTTTTTGCTCTATTCCCATGATCTTATGTCCCTCATTTTTCAGGCTTCGCGGGACATTCTCAACAGCTGGCGCATGGTCAAAAATCACGACGAGTTCTTCGCCGCTTTCTACTTCTTCAAGTTTGAGTTTCGTTTTTACGAAGGTGTAAGGGCAAACTTCACCCCTGAGGTCAAGTTCTATTGTCATTTATATTCACCATATTCTGCATGAATCACCATATATTTCTTCCTGTATTGAGGTTATCTTTGGTTCTTCTCCGCATATCGGGCAGTTCTTGTTCCAGCGCATTTTTATTTCCTGGAATGTCATGTTCAGGGCATCATAATATACAAGGCGCCCAACAAGCAATTCACCGATTCCGAGAAGATATTTCACAACTTCAGTTGCCTGTATCACTCCGATTATGCCCGGCAGAACCCCAAGCACTCCTGCTTCCTGGCAGCTTGGCACCATACCGGGAGGCGGCGCATGTTCGAACAGGCACCTGTAGCAGGGCCCTTTGTGCGGGATAATTGTCGTAACCTGTCCCTCGAACCTGTAAATGCTTCCATGTGATAGTGGTTTATTGGTAATTACGCATGCATCGTTCACAAGATATCGAGTTGCAAAATTATCCGAACCGTCAACTATTATGTCATATTCATTGAAAATATCGATAACATTATTGGCATTCAGCCGCTCAACATATGTTTTCACTTCAATATCAGGATTGAGATTATTAACAAATTGCTTTGCTGATTCTACCTTGGACTTTCCAACATTGCCACCGTGAATTACCTGTCTCTGGAGATTGCTCAGGTCGACGGTGTCATCATCGATAATTCCAATTGTACCGACGCCTGCTGCCGCAAGATATTCGATTACCGGGGAGCCAAGTCCGCCTGCGCCTATGCATAATACTTTTGATGAGAGCAATTTTTTCTGCCCTTTTCCGCCTACTTCAGGCAAAATGATATGTCGCGAGTACCTTCTTATTTGTTCTTCATTGAATCCGCCGATCATTGTTGTATCACCATATTATTACTGCTGGTATTATTTATACCATAAAAGTATTACCAGCATAAATAATTTTTGGTAATGCCATGACCCTGACCACAAACTACATAAATAATGTATAACAACCATCGAAAGCGATAAATTATAGATAAGGATAGGAACAAAAAATATGTCAATAAATGAGATAATGTTACTGGTATTTTTGATCAACCTCCCTTTCGGATACATTCGAGGTAATGCACAAAGATTCTCCAGGAAATGGATAATGGCAATACACATCCCTGTGCCATTCGTTTTCCTGATGAGGGTACTTTCAGGGCTAAATTATACAGTCATTCCTTTGCTTATCTTATCAGATATAGCAGGGCAGATAGCTGGTGCAAAGTTGAGAAAGCAAAGATTTAAGTGATGAAATAATAACATTATACATATGGGACTTATAGGATTTCCTGAATTAATATTGATATTAGTTGTCGCTTTGTTTCTATTCGGACCGGATAAGATCCCGGAAATTGCACGGTCGCTTGGAAAAGCCGCCGGTGAATTCAAGAAAGCCCAAACTGAAACAGAGCATGAGATCAAAATAAATGACGAACTTTTGAATGAGAAAGATACTAAGATCTACAATTTAGCGATAGAAATGGGATTAGATGTGAAAAACAAGAACAGTGAACAACTTGTAGAAGAGATCCGTTTAAAAATAAGATCAAAAGATGGTATTAATCAAAATATGGCGGCGTAATTATGGCATTTGGTGCTCCAGAAATAATATTAATTGTAATTGTTGTCATCCTACTTTTTGGTGCGAACAAAATCCCTGAACTTGCCAGATCACTTGGCAAAGCGACGGGTGAGTTTAAAAAAGGAAAGCAGGATATAGAGGCGGAATTAAGTGATACCGGGAAACCTGTCAAAGAAAGCAAATCCCAGGAAAATACATCTTCCAAAATAAGAAAGATGGCTCAAGATCTTGGAATTGCAACTGAAGGTAAAAGCGATGAGCAATTGCTGGATGATATCCAGAAAAAAAGTAAAAAATAATAAAAAAACTTATTTCTTTTTTGATGATTTATATTTCGAAAGGAATTTCAATAAGTCTTTGCTCAGACGTGTCTCTCTTACAAGCCTGTCAAGAACTGCAGACTCCGATAATCCATCAGCTTTAAGCTCTTCCATCCTCTCAAAAACTTCTGGATTTATTTCAGAATACTCATTGATATCTTTCCTGTGTCCCCAAACATCTCCTTCAAGCAGGGCTACTTCCTGCATTTGCAGGAACATTTTTGTAGAGTTTGAGATTGTCTTTATATAGGAACTCGGAATGTGTATTGCTTTCACGCCAGGACATGTATGCACTAATGCGAAAATATCTTTATTTGATGGTCGAAAAGCTAGATGAATGATCTTTTCAGTCTGATTAAGATAATTTATTTCTTCCTTGGAACTTACAATTCGAATTTTCATATATGATTACCTCTTAATTAATTTCTCGTTTCACAATAAAAAATTAATTCAACACACGATAACTATATTCATTTATACCATATAAATAATCTTCGTTTCCAAATGTATATTTAGAATATGTTACACAGTGCGATTTTTTGCAGCCAGGTTGGCTATCCTTGCAGCAAATGCCCCGGCTGTGAAACCCGCATCAATATTTACAACCGTCAAAACAGAACATGATTGAAGCATTGACAAAAGAGCTGCTTCACCTTTCCCGCCAGCTCCATATCCAGAGGAGACTGGCACTCCGATGACCGGAACATCCACTAATCCAGATACAATTGTTGGAAGTGTCCCTTCCCGGCCGGCAGCAACCACAATAGCGTCTACTCCTGCTTTTACAAGCTTTGTTAATTCCGGGAATAACCTGTGGATACCCGCAACTCCCACATCATATATTACAGAAACAGAACAACCCATTTCTTCGGCTATTACTTTTGCTTCTTCTGCGACAGGGATATCAGCTGTTCCTGCTGAGATTACTCCAATTTTTCCTCCCGATCTTTTTAATGGTTCTCCAATTATGATGATCCTTGCACGCTTTTCCCATCTTATTTTTGACTTTGTTTCTTCGGATAATGATTTCAACGATGCATAATTATCGTCATGCACTCGTGTTATTATTACACGCCCTTCCTTTTCCAGATGTACACGCGCTATGGAGGCAACTTCTTCACAGGTCTTGCAATCAGCGATAATTGCTTCAGGGATACCCACTCTTTTCATGCGATGTATGTCTGCCTTTGCAATATCTGATACTGATTCATAGTTATTGATGCAAAGCTGTAATTGCGCATCTTTTATGCTTATTTCATCATTTTTCAATTTCAGCAATATATCAGATATTTCCATAGACAGGATTACGCTTGCATAGCCTTTATTCTTATCTATTGAAAGATATTTGCTGAAAAGAAGTTTTTTGGGAAAAAAATACGACAAAACCAAAAGTTTTAAATATAGAAAATAACTGGTTAAGCTAAACAAAAACGATAGTATAACGATAGATTTAATAACGTAGGTATATAAAACGGAAGGTATGAATAAAATGCGATCTGTATTATTTAGTAGATTATTAATTGTGATTTTAGTTTTAGCAGGAATTTTTGTATTTATTCCTGAAGGAACCGCCCTGGAAAATTCATGTATTGATTGTCATAAGACTTTAACTCCATTTATCGAAGAGCAAAAACGCTTTAATCAAATAAGAATTCAGCACCTTGAAAGAAATGCAGTTTGCTCCCTTGAATGCCATGAAGACAGGGTCAGACAGCTCGCAACCGCAAATTACCAGCAATGGTCCGAATCGGTACATGCCCTGAAAGCTACATGCGATGACTGCCACGGAGGAGACCCGAAACAGGCTACCAAAGAAAAAGCGCATATTAATTTCAAGACAAATACCGACCCCGAAAGCCCTGTTTATTATACCAATGTGCCAAAAACATGCGGCAAATGCCATCCAAAAGAACTTGATAATTTTGAAAACAGCACACATTTCCAGAAGCTTGAATCATTAAAACTTGCACCAACATGCACAACCTGCCATCATCCTCATGAATTCACAACCCCTAATCCAGAAGATTTCAGAAATTCATGCGGTAACTGTCATTCAGTATCCAAAAAAGTGGCGCCTTTTGACGTCCCTCTCAAAGCTGAAGATATGTTAAGAAAAGTAAATAAACTACAATTCAATATCGAAATGGCACAACAGGATATATTCTGGGCAGAGAGGAATGGAACAGATGTGTCCCAGGCTAAAATATACACGGATAATGCCCTTAAAATATATAAAAATCTTGCTCCAATGTGGCATGAGTTCAATATGACACATTTCGAGGTTGAAATAGATTCGGCGAATATGGAAATAAAAAAGGCTGAGGATATTGTAAAACCCACTACAACACCCCCAAAGACCGCTTCACCTAAATCACCCGGATTCGCAGGTTTTGCGGGATTGATCACACTAATGGCTGTGTTCTATATGCTGAAAAGAAAATAAGGGTAAAAAACGAATGATAAAAAGATACCCAGCTATGGAAAGGTGAAAAAGTAATGCAGCCACATCTAAAAAGAGCTTTTACATTATTAGCTCTTGTAATAATAGTTTTTATTATCGCGAGGTCAATTTTAGTTCCTGATTCTTTTGGACAATACGGATGGTACAGGGGCGACTCCGTAAATGAACTCCGAAACCAGACTTTAAACTATGCAGGCTCCACAAGTTGTGGGGAAGAGAATTGCCATACAACAATATATTCGGTTTGGGTAAAAGATCGACATAAAACAGTTAACTGTGAAACGTGTCATGGTCCTGCTGAGAAACATGCCCTTAATGCAAGAGAAACTTTAACACCGGCTGATGCCTCACGCGAATTTTGCGGTAAATGCCATTTTAAGAAAATTGCCAGACCTGAGACCTTTCCGCAGATCGATCCGGACATACACGGACAAGATCTAAGATGCGTATACTGTCATAATCCGCATAAGCCCTGGTTCATATAAAAGGAGAAAGAATATGGATATAACAAGACGAGATTTTACCAAGATCGGATGCAAAGTCATAATAGGGGCGGTTGCTGGGGCTACGATCATAGAATCAATGGTTAGTAACACTGTTGCTGCCGAAAATTCTCCCGCGCAAAAAGGATATGATTGGGAGAAGCACTTCTGGGGCTATGTAGTGGATACACGCAAATGTATAGGCTGCGGCAGATGTGCTAATGCTTGTAAGCTTGAAAACGAAGTGCCTTTTGATGAAGAAGTTTACAGGACATGGATCGAAAGATACCGTGTTAAAAAAACTATGGCACAAACAAGAGAGGAAGAGGTAGTGATCGATTCGCCCAATGGGGGAATCGATGGATTCGTGGATAACATACCTGCAGAAGAATTAAAAAAAGCCTTCTATGTACCCAAATTATGCAATCATTGTGATAATGCTCCATGCGTACAGGTTTGTCCAGTCGGAGCAACATATGAAACAAAAGATGGCGTAGTCCTTGTTGATTATGAGTATTGTATCGGTTGCAGGTATTGCATACAGGGTTGTCCTTATGGAGCCAGGTACTTCAATGCTGAGAAGGGGACTGCAGATAAATGCACATGGTGTTATCACAGGATCACAAAAGGTCTTTTACCCGCATGCGTTCAGGCGTGTCCTACTGGAGCACGAAAATTCGGGGATTTAAATGATGAAAATAGTGAAGTCAAGAAAATAATTGATGTAGAAAGAATAAATCTTCTTAAACCCGATCTTGGTACAAAACCCAAGGTGTATTATGTAGGTTTAGACCGGGAAGTGAAATAATGTTAGATAATTTGATATGGGGTTATGTTTACCCCAATGAATCTGAAATACAATGGAGTATATTGATAGTACTGTATCCATATATCACGGGTCTTGTTGCCGGTGCTTTCATTGCTTCATCATTATACCATGTTTTTGGCAAGAAAGAGATCAAGCCTGTTGCAAGATTTGCTCTTCTTACAGCATTGTCATTCCTGCTTGTTGCAATGTTGCCTTTACTCCTTCATCTTGGACGTCCGGAACGGGGTATTGAAATAATGTTCACTCCACACCTAACATCTGCGATGTCTGGTTTTGGCTTCATATTTTCATTCTACCTGATCATTGTAATTCTGGAAATATGGCTTTCATTCAGGGAAGATATTGTGAAACTTGCATTGAGTTCTCACGGCTGGAAAGAATTATTATATTCAAGCCTTGCGCTGTTTTCATTTGATATTTCTGAAAAAACATTGCATGATGATGAAAAATTAGCAAAGAAACTTGCAATAATCGGAATTCCTTCAGCGGCATTCCTGCATGGTTATGTGGGCTTTCTGTTTGGCGGTATCAAGGCAAATCCATGGTGGTCCACTCCGCTTATGCCCATCATATTCCTTATGTCAGCAATAGTATCAGGAATAGCGCTATTGATCTTGATTTATGTTGTCGCGATGAAGCTTCGCAAACATGCCATAGATCATAAATGTGTTCAATCCCTGGCACATTACCTGTGGATTTTCCTGATCCTTGATGTTACACTTGAATTACTAGAGATAATCAGCATGAAATATGCATCCAGGGAAGATATTGACATAATTAACAGGCTACTTGCAGATAAGATAGGATTTACTTTCTGGTGGGTACAATTGTTCATGGGCATATTCATTCCGTTTGTGCTTCTGCTTCTTGTAAGCTTGATGAAAAACCGCGATACCCTGAAATTGATAATGATTTCAGTCTCATCAGTGTTCGTAGTAATTGGGGTATTTGCCATGAGATGGAATGTAGTGATCGGAGGACAGGAAATTTCCAAGAGTCTTGTAGGGACGCTCACGTATGTTCCAGTTTGGTTCAGTATGGAAGGTATCATTCCGGCAATAATAATATTTATTATTCCGTTCATTATACTGCTGGTAGTAACATCTATCCTGCCGCCGTGGAAGGATATGGAATAAGAGAGATCGTTGTGTTCAATCTAACGACCTCTATTCTTCCATAATATTTTTATCCATGAATTACAATTAGATAGCCTGATATAGTATAAAATAATATCCATGAATAGATATATCTGAGGGGATATAAGAATGAACGAAAAAGACGGGAAACAGCTCACAGTCGCAAAAGCCTATCCGAATGACTCAGGAAGAGGAATCGCGCGGCTTGACCCGCATACTTTGATGCTTTTGCAGCTCATACCCGGAGACATTATAGAGATCGAAGGGAAAAAAATAACCGCAGCAAAAGTCTGGCGTGCGGATAGGAATGATTGGGAAGAAAATATTATCCGGATAGATGGTTTTATCAGGCAGAATGCTGGCGTTGGCATAGGCGATATTATCAAAATACGAAAAGCAAAAGTCCAACCTGCAGAAAAGGTGGTGCTTGCGCCTTCAGAAGGCACACCCATTAAATTCAAGGGTGACGCGGAAGACATAATAAAACGCCAGATCATGAAACGCCCTATCAACAAAGGGGATATAATTCCTGTTATGAGCACGATGACGCATCCATTCCTGGGAAGGGTCGTAACAGGGCAGGAAATACCTCTAATAGCAATAGAAGCCGAACCCGAAGGTATCATCCTTATAACAGACAAGACAGATGTAAAACTAAGGGAAAAGCCTGTAGTTCTTGATGTTAAAGGTACAGGGATTACATACGAAAATATTGGGGGCTTAAGTGATGAGATACAGCGTCTGCGTGAGATGATAGAACTTCCCTTGAAACATCCTGAACTATTTGAAAGGTTAGGCATTGAGCCCCCTAAGGGTGTTTTGATGCACGGCCCTCCTGGAACAGGGAAAACTCTAATTGCAAAGGCTGTAGCAAATGAATCGGGAGCAAATTTCTTCTCTATAGCAGGCCCTGAGATCATGAGCAAATATTACGGGGATAGCGAGCAGCAACTTCGTGATTTATTCGAAGAGGCAAACAAGGCTGAGCCATCCATTATTTTCATAGATGAACTGGATTCCATCGCCCCTAAAAGGGAAGAAGTGACTGGTGAAGTTGAGAGGCGTGTTGTCGCGCAGCTTCTTACAATGATGGACGGGCTTAAAGAAAGAGGAAGGGTGGTCGTGATCGGTGCAACTAACCGCATAGATGCCATTGACCCGGCTTTGCGCAGACCCGGAAGGTTTGACCGTGAGATAGAGATCGGAGTGCCTAACAGGGACGACAGGAGAGAAATATTCCAGATCCATACAAGAGGCATGCCGCTTTCAAAAGATGTGAATATCGAATACATATCTGATAGGACGCATGGTTTCGTGGGGGCAGATATTTCAGCGCTGGCAAAGGAAGCAGCAATGAAAGCCCTAAGAAGATTTCTTCCGAAGATAAAACTTGATGAGATCATACCCCGTGAAATACTTGAAAGTATGCAGGTAACCGGAAAAGACTTTGAAGACGCACTAACAGAAGTTGAGCCATCTGCGATGCGGGAAGTCATGATCGAAGTGTCAAAAGTCAAATGGGATGACGTTGGAGGTCTTGATGAAGCAAAGCAGGAGATTATAGAAGCCGTTGAATGGCCCCTTAAATTCCCGGAAAAATTTGAAAAAATGAGTATTCGTCCGCCAAGGGGAATACTTCTTTATGGCCCCCCCGGAACAGGAAAAACATTACTTGCAAAAGCGGTGGCCAATGAAAGTTCTGCCAATTTCATAAGCATCCGGGGACCGCAACTTATATCAAAATGGGTAGGAGACTCCGAGAAAGCTATACGCGATCTCTTCAAGAAAGCGCGCCAGGTATCGCCCTCAATAATTTTCCTAGATGAACTTGATGCGATCGCTCCCCACCGGGGAATGGAGTTTGGTTCTGAAACCTCAGAAAGAGTGATAAACCAGTTGCTCACAGAACTTGATGGAATAGAAGTCCTGAAGAATGTAGTGGTGATCGCTGCAACGAACAGACCTGATATAATTGACCCTGCACTCATACGTTCGGGCAGGTTTGACAGGCTTGTTTTTGTAGGAGCGCCAGGAAAAGCCGGACGAGTAAGCATATTCAATATCCATCTTAAGAACCTGAAGGATAAACACCTTTGCGAAGATGTCAATATAGACGAACTTGCAGATCGTACTGAAAATTATGTCGGGTCTGACATCGAATCCCTGTGCAGGGAAGCTGTAATGCTTGCTCTGCGTGAGAATATTGATACGGACATCATTGAAATGCGGCATTTCAATGAGGCACTTAAGAAAGTAAGGCCTGCTCTTGTAGAAGATATGGTAGAATACTATCAAAAACTACAGGAACAATTCAAAGGCGGGACAAAACAGGAACAGAAGTCTTATATAGGTTACAGGTGAAAAAAGAAGTATGGCAAAAATACTTGCGAAAAATTTAGCTAATAAGAGAGTGATGCTCACTGACGGATCTGAGCTGGGATTTGCGACAGATGTTGTAATGGATATGCAGGGCGGAGCTCTTATATATCTGGTCGTGAAACCATCGAACAACATTGATCTATCAAAATATAAAAAACAGAACAATTATGTGTTAATACCGTTTGAAGCAGTCAGAGCAGCCAAGGATTATGCCATAGTGGATAAGAAGATGGTCACTGGCAGCGACTTCGATTAAATTTTATTTTTTCTCTCCATACGGTAGAAGGCAGTGTTTTGAAAGGTGAATTGAAGGTTACCGTAGTTTGTTCAACCCAGGACAGGGCAAGCCATAATATTAAGAACTGTCTCCTCTCTCTTCGCAAATGGACTCCTGCAGGCTCAAATGACGGTCTGGCCGTCTTTGAGTATAAGGATTTTCGTATTGTAGAAATAGCGCAACCTCTCATTTTTCAGGATGGGCTGGATAAGAAATTATCCGATCAGGGTTATCCGGCATCCCTCATCATATTCGCTTCCAAACACAGGAGCAAGGATATGAGAGCAATTCTTACGGTCCATTCAACAGGTAATGCCAACGAAGCAAAATTCGGTGGTACTCCAAAAAAACTTTCTAAATCTGCGCCACAAGCTGTAAGGTCACTTCTTCGTTCCTTGAAAACACTTTCAGAAAACGAGGAATATGAAGTCACGCTTGAATGTACCCATCATGGCCCATCCGACCTTGATGTTCCGTCGGTTTTTATTGAAATTGGAAGCAATGAAGCGCAGTGGCTGGATGAAGTCGCAGGTCGTATCGTTGCAAATGCCATTCTTCTCTTAAAGGACGATGAATCACCCGTGGCAGTGGGTTTCGGGGGCACGCATTATGCACCAAGGCAAACTGCGCTGATCCTCTCGACTGATGTTACTTTTGGGCATATTTTCCCAACACACGCACTAAATGACATCGATGAATCCATGATACGCCAGGCATTTGCAAGATCAGGCGCTGATTTTGCGTATATAGACCGGAAATCGATGAAGTCAGAAGAGCGGGATAACCTTGTGCAACTTATAGAGAGCACAGGATTTGAAACGCTAAAGGAAAGCGATATCAGGGAAATGGATGGGATACCATGGGAATTTTGCATGCAGCTTCGAAAAAGAGTAAAAGAGATATGCCCTTCAGGAAAACCTGTGATCACCAACGGAATAAAATGTGCGCTTTCCTCATGCCAGACATGCATTTGTCCGAAAGTGAAAATCGCAAAGATCAATCCTTCGCTCCTGTGCGAAGCTGAAAAACTTGACAGGAACAGGCTCAAAGCCTTTCTCTCGGATCATAATATCGCATATATAGAATATGAGGATGGAAGATTCGCCCATGTATTGATAGGGCTTGATGATTCATGTGCAAGGCTTGCTGCCCAGGAATTGAACAATGAATGCATAGAGATTATCAAAAAAAATTATGATGTCTCCCTAGATAAGGGAACACTCCAAATTTCAGAACAAAAATTCAGTCCAGAACTGGCAAAATCCCTTGGTATTGAAGATGAACAGCTTTATGGGGTTTTGGCAAGAGGTGAATCCGTGATAATAAACAGAAAAACTATAAATCCAGAGATGGTATATGAAACAATTAAAAGAGTCATTAAATTAAATTAACAAATGATGGAGAAGTAGCATGGAAACAATAATCAAAGAGGCAATTTCAAGAGCGGGTGTGTCTCCAATGCCGATAATTGGGGATACGGATAAGGAACTACAGGAAATATTGGAGGAATTAAAGACTAATATTGTGGTCATCGGATGCGGAGGTTCTGGCTCTAACACTATCCAGAGGATTACTGAAGAGGGGATAACTGGCGCTGAATTGTACGCGATCAATACCGATGCCCAGCATCTTTTAAATATTAAAGTGAGTAAGAAAATCCTCATCGGAAGAAGCAGGACAAAAGGTCTTGGCGCCGGAAGTCTTCCTCAGATCGGTCAGGATGCAGCCCAGGAATCGAAAGTTGCTATCGAGAAAGCTGTAGGTAATGCCGATCTTGTTTTCATAACCTGCGGACTTGGTGGCGGAACCGGGACTGGCTCTGCGCCTGTTGTTGCAGAGATCGCGCGCGATGCGGGAGCATTGACAATAGCGGTCGTGACCCTCCCATTCTCTGTCGAAGGACAGATCCGCATGGATAACGCAGAAGCTGGACTTGAAAGACTGCGAGATGCTGTCGATACTGTCATCGTTGTCCCGAATGATAAATTACTTGAAGTAGTGCCTCACCTACCTTTGCAGACAGCTTTTAAGGTGTGCGATGAGGTTTTGATGCGCTCTGTCAAGGGAATAACAGAATTGATAACCAAGCCCGGCTTAGTGAATCTTGACTTTGCTGATGTACGGGTTATCATGCAAAAGAGCGGCGTAGCCATGATCGGTCTTGGAGAAGCAGAAGGCGAGAACAAAGCCATTGAATCTGTTCAGAAAGCGCTAAGGAGTCCGCTCCTTGATGTTGATGTTTCAGGCGCAACAGGCGCTCTTGTGAATGTCGTTGGCGGTCCTGATATGACCATAGCTGAAGCTGAAAGCGTTGTAAATGAACTTTATACACGCATAGATCCAAAGGCGCGGTTGATATGGGGCGCTATGGTTGATCCTGACCTTGAAAATATGGTAAGAACTATGGTTGTAATCACGGGTGTAAAATCACCCCAGATACTTGGCAAGAACACCGCGGGAAATATAGCTACGGCAAAATACGGAATTGATTTTGTCAAGTAATTTAACATAAATACTGGTCTTGATGCCTGCATACATAAACGAGATATTCAATTCGATTCAGGGCGAAGGTCCTTATGCAGGCACCCGACAGGTGTTTGTACGTTTTGAACAATGCCAGCTTCACTGTGAATATTGCGACACTCCACAAACGCGCAGTGTTTCGGGTTCATGCAGGATCGAGACTGAACCGGGAAGCGGAAGATTTTTTACGGTTAAAACGCCTATTAACGGGGAAGAAATTGAGGGTTTTATAAGGAAATTATGGACTCCCTCAACAAAACATGTGAGCCTGACAGGCGGAGAACCGCTGCTTAATTCTGATTTTATAAAAACACTTGATATTGAATATCCATTGTATCTTGAGACAAATGCGGGATTTCCTGAAAAAGCAAGGGAAATAAAGGATATTATTTCAATCGCATCATGTGACATTAAATTGCCGGAACATCAATGTACGCAGGATTATTCAGGGCTATTGGAAAATGAGCTTGAAACGATCTCCATCCTGAACGAAACAGCAGAAACTTTCGTTAAAGTAATAATTCTCCCGCAGACGACAAAAGAATCATTATCACATGCTATCGATGGTGTCGAATCCATCGACATAAATATTCCTTTTATCCTTCAACCGGTGACATCTGATAAAAAAGTCCCATCATCGTTATTATTTGAACTGATGGATTTTGCAGGAGAAAAATTAAAAGATGTGCGTGCGATCCCGCAAACGCACAAGATGATGAACCTGCTTTAACTATTGGTCGCTGTTGCAAGATCAATTACTTTCTGGGCGTCAACTGACCCACCCACTTTTATCATTGAATTTTTTGTTGCCCAAATAAGATTATATTTCGGTATTTGAGTTCCGTTTTTTGTTATATAATATTTCACTTGTGTAGCTTTATGACCATTGATGGAAATCTCAGTGAATGGTTCATAGTTTGCATCTTTGAACTGTGATTTATACTCGTCAATAAGGGCCTCTGGCGTTTCGGTATTGACAACATCGATATAGATTTCATCTTCATCGGTATTGCTTCTATAGATTCCTTCAATTGCTTTTACTGAGGAGTTGCCAATATCGACTTCGCTATCATGAACTGCCAGAAATGTGAATCCTGAAGGCAGGTTAATTGTCGGGATTAATTCCGAGTTAATAGTTTTCGTTTCATTCCCTGTTGTTCCATTATTTTTATCAAAGATGCATCCGGAAAGAAAAATAGATGCAACGATAAATATAGATAATATTATAATTTTTTTGGACATATTTTCTCTTCGTCCATTCTATATGCTTTTATATTAAAAAATGTAACGGTTGCAAGTTGTCCCGGAAAATCATAGCAAAATCACAAAATCATAATCCAAATAATCTTTATAGCTTAAAAACACACTAGCCATCCATGAAAGTAAGTTTCTCATCCCTTGCTCTTGTAAATAACCCATTTGAATGGGCTTATGACCTCGAAGAACTCGGATTTACTGGCTGGGAAGTAGTAAGTGAAGGAAAACAGCAATTAAACGACAGCACCCTCTCTGAAATCAAAAATATCATAGAGACAACGCATCTTGTGCTTACGCTCCATCTTCCATTCTCAGACCTTAATCTTGGGAGCCTGAACCACCCTATCTGGAAAGAAAGCGTCAGGCAGATGACAAAATGTATTGAAAAAGCCTCGGATTTTATTGATCTTGCGGTTGTTCATCCCGGTCATCTCTCGCCTCTTGGTATGCAGCTTCCGGACATGGCGTGGCAGCAGAGTGTTGAGGGGTTAAAGGAAATCTGTGATTTTGCTGATGGCCTGGGCGTCAGGATCGGAGTTGAGAACATGCCTGATATGCCACAAATCTTTGGAAGGCGTCCTGGAGAGATCCTGGGCATGATAGATTCTCTTGGAAAAAAGAATGCGGGATTGACGTTTGATATAGGGCATGCAAATACCAACGGCCTTGTTTTTGATTTCCTGGCAGAGATCAAACATGTGATACATGTTCATCTCCATGATAACAAAGGAAAAAGTGATGAGCATCTCCAGGTAGGAAAAGGGAATATCAACTGGAAAGAGGTTATGCCAAAATTCAAGGGGTATAAAGGCAGGTTCGTTATTGAAGCCAGAACAATAGAAGAAGGCACGGCGAGTCTGAAATATCTGGACAGCCTGAAATAAATATCAGGACATATTGTAATTTTGGAAAATGTAAATATGGAAAAGGTCACTTTCAAAACCAGAGATGGGATAACGATCACAGGCAATTATTTCAAACCCCTGAGAAAGCAGGCGCCTGTCTTTCTTTTACTTCATATGATGCCTGCGACTAAAGAGAGCTGGAACGAATTTGCGTCCATTATTCAAAAAAATGGGTATGCTGCTCTTGCAATTGATCTGCGGGGTCATGGTGAAAGCACTGACAGGAATGGCATTAGATTGGATTATAAGGAATTCAAGGATGATGAGCACAGGAGCTCCATGAATGATATTGCTTCTGCTAAGGAATTCCTTGCAGGACAAAGTGATGTTGACATGTCAAGGATCGCCATAGCCGGAGCAAGCATTGGCGCAAATCTTGCTCTCTGGCAGGCTTCGATCGATAAGGATGTGCGTCTGATCATGCTTTTGTCTCCAGGTCTTAATTACAGGGGCATACTGGCAGATGAACTTGCGCCAGGGTTCAAAGGGCATGTGTATATTTTAGCAAGCGAAGGGGATACCAAAGCGGCGGAGGGCAGCAGGAAATTGGCAGGGATTTTTCCTGGTGAGACAAAATTGGTGATATTAAAAGGTGATATGCATGGAACGAACATGTTCAATCCGGAGATCATAAATAGTCTATTGGAATGGGCTTTTGAAAGAATATAATATATTTAATTAAATTATAATTTAATCTTTCTTTCTATAAACAGGAGCAAATGACATAGAACACGGATTGCACGGATCACACGGATGCACACGGATACGATTGATCAGTTTTTCAAATTCAATAGAGAAGGAGAAACAAAAATGCGTTACTTCGAAATAAGTGATAAGATTTAAATCAGAATCCCCAAATCCGTGAGTATCCGTCAAATGTCGAGTAGAGCCCATAGCCCACCTTTTGATGAGGTAATAGCCCCAAGGTTATACTATGAGCCCCCTCACAGAACCGGACTTGAAGATTTCCCTCATCCGGCTCTTCAGAAGCACATCCTCTA